>Ga0308421_1000573_pt1 | contig 21557 bp, 18 predicted proteins | sample HotsprSampleMS60_FD_203673 | JGI IMG/M metagenome (GOLD analysis project Ga0308421, IMG submission 203673) | Hot spring phototrophic mat microbial communities from Mushroom Spring, Yellowstone National Park, Wyoming, United States - 20090730_MS60 ...
GGGGGCCTGGAACGCATCCGGCTTCACTGGGGGCAGACGAAAGAGTAGCCGCATCTCTCCTCCTCCCGCAAGAACGGATTGCCTCCAACATTATACCCCAATTTTACCAACAGGTGAACAATCACGCGGCAGGCGTTGACTTGACTTCTGCCAGATTTGGGGCATAATAGAAATACAACGGCACAACCACTGTGCCCCAAATCCTATCAGGAGGTGGCGCACGAACATTCCGGGGAAGCACCTGCTGAATCCAATCAACCGCTTTCCGCAAATCAACCCCAAATCCAATCCACTTCATTAAGGAGGAGAAACCATGCGCAAGTGGGTACTGACCTTCGTTACCCTGATCCTTCTGGCTACCCTGGTGGTCGCCTGCGGCCCCAGGCCGACGCCGGAAAAGAAGTTCCGCGTCGGCATGGTCACCGACGTCGGCGGCATTGACGATAAGTCTTTCAACGCCACGTCTTGGCAGGGCATGGAACTGGCGAAGCAGGAACTGGGCGTGGAGATCGCCTACCTGGAGTCCCAGCAGCAGGCGGACTACGCGGCGAACATCACCCTGTTCCTTGACCAGGGCTACGATATGATCGTCACTGTCGGCTTCCTGCTGGGGGATGACACGGCGAAGTTCGCCAAGGCGAACCCGAACGTCAAGTTCGCCATCGTGGACTTCGCCTACGACCCGCCCATCCCCAACGTCCTGGGCCTGACCTTCGCCACCGACGAGGCCGCCTTCCTGGCCGGGTACCTGGCCGCCGGGATGACCAAGACCGGCAAAGTGGGCACCTTCGGCGGCATCAAAATCCCCCCGGTCACCATCTTCATGGTCGGCTTTGAGTACGGGGTGAACTACTACAACCAGAAGCACGGCACCAACGTCCAGGTGCTGGGCTGGAGCACCGCCAAGGACGACGGCCTCTTTGTGGGCAACTTTGAGTCCACCGATGACGGCCGCCGCGCGGGTGAGGAGTTGATCGCTGAAGGCGCCGACATCATTATGCCTGTCGCCGGTCCGGTGGGCCTGGGCACCGCCGCCGCGGTGAGGGATAACCCCGGTACCATGCTCATCGGCGTGGACACCGACTGGTGCATCAGCGCCGCCGAATACTGCCCGGTGATCCTGACCAGCGTGATGAAGAATATGCACATCGCGGTGCGGGACGCCATCAAGATGGCTAAGGAAGGAACCTTCCAGGGCGGCGTGTACGTCGGCACGCTGGCGAATGGCGGCGTGGGCATTGCTCCCTTCCACCAGTTTGATGCCAAGGTGCCCGCCAGCCTGAAGGCCGAACTGGAAGAGATCGCCAAGGGGATCAAGGACGGCACCATTGACACCGGCTGGAAGAAGTAATCTGCCGGGTGCCGGGCCTTCTGAAGAAAAAGGGGCGACGCCATGCGTCGCCCCTACTTTATAAAAATAACTATGGAATCCTCCAGCCCGCGCGAGTGGCCCAAAGTACTGGCCATCTACCTGGCCCTCTCCGAATACCCTATCCTGGCCCGCCAGATTCGGGAGCGGATGCGCCAGGAGATGTTCGCGCGCGGCGTCATCACCCCCGAGCAGTTTGAGGCCGAAGTCCGGGCGAAAGCAATCCTGACCCAGCAAGAAGAAGGGCTGACCGATCCCCTGTTCCAGGAATCGGCAGAGGAATGGGGGGAACGGGTCCGTATCACCCGCGACCATCTGACCGACTTCTACTTCGCCCTGAACCTCCCGTACTCTTTATTTGAAGAAATCGTTCGCGCTGCCCTCCGCCCCCGCCGACCCGAAGAGGAAATCATCCTCACCTTCAACCCCGAACTGGCCCCCTGGGACCTCCTCTTCCCTCAGGCGGAACAGTACGAACAGTTGCCCCCGGAAAAGAGAGAAAAAATCATCCACCATCTCCAGCAGATTTACGTCGTTATTATCCGGGGGATGATCAGCGACCAACTGGGCTTCATCGGAGTGGCGCGGAAATATTTCAACATCACCGACCTGAAGAACATCCGCCGCTGCCGCATCGGCCGGGGCAAAATTGGCGGCAAGGCCGCCGGGATGATGCTGGCCCACAAAATCCTCCAGACCGATGGCACCGAAGACCCTCTCCCCATCCGGGAACACGTGGTCATCCCGGAATCTATCTTCCTGGGCGCCGACGTCTTCTACGACTTCATCGCCCACAACAACCTCTACCCGTTCTTTGACCAGAAGTACAAGACCGAGGAGGAAATCCGGGAGGAGTACCCGGAAATCCGCCGCCGCTTTGCCGAAGGCGAGTTTCCCTCTTACGTGGTGGACGCGCTGGTCCGGGAACTGGACCGTCTGGGAAACGTCCCCCTGATTGTCCGCTCCTCCAGTTTGCTGGAAGACAACTTCGGGACCTCCTTCGCAGGCAAGTACGAGAGCATCTTCTGCCCCAATCAGGCCCCACCGAAGGAGAACCTGCAGGCCCTCCTGGACGCCATCCGCCAGGTCTACGCCAGTACGCTCAACCCCGATGCCCTTCTGTATCGCCGACAGGTGGGGTTGCTGGACTACGATGAACGCATGGCCGTCCTTATCCAGCGGGTGGAAGGGCTCCGGTACGGGCGGTACTTCTTCCCCCAGGTGGCGGGCGTGGCCTTCAGCCGCAACCCCTTCCGCTGGACACCGCGCATTGACCCCGAAGAGGGCTTCCTGCGCATCGTCTGCGGGCTGGGGACCCGGGCGGTGGAGCGCGTCGCCGGAGACTACCCCCGCATGGTCGCCCTGAGCCACCCCACCCTGCGGCCCGAAGCGGACCCGGCGGCGGTCCGCAAGTACTCCCAGCATTTCATAGACGTCATTGACCTGGAAGCGAACAGGTTCCGCACCCTGCCGGTTTCCCAGGTCCTCCGCCGGGATTTCCCCGGCCTGGAGTACCTGGCCTCCTTCTGGCAGGGGGACTACCTGACGGACTTCCCTCCCATCGGGGAAATCCCCCCGGGCAGTTTGGTCCTCACTTTTGACCGCCTGCTTCGGGAACGGTCCTTCCCCGACCTGATGCGGACTATCCTGCGCCGACTGGCCCATGCGTACGGACGGCCCGTGGACGTGGAGTTCACGTTGGACATCATCCCCGGTCGTCCGCGCCCCCGCTTCGTCGTCCATCTGCTCCAGTGCCGCCCGCTATCCAGCCGGGAGGGGGCCGCGACCCGCTCCCTGCCGACGACGCTGGCTCCGGAAGACATCCTCTTCGTCGCCACCCGTATGGTGCCCGACGGCTTCGTCTCCGGGATTGAGTACGTCGTGTACGTGGACCCGCGCCGTTACGCGGCCCTCCCGGACGATACCACTCGCTACGAGGTCGGTCGGGTGGTGGGGCGGATCAACCAGCGACTGGCGGGACGCCGGTACATCCTCATCGGGCCGGGACGGTGGGGCAGTTCCAACGTCGCCCTCGGCGTCAAAGTGGGCTACGCCGACATTTACAACACGTCCGTCCTGGTGGAGGTCGCCTTCGCCGGCCCGGCCGGGATGCCCGAGGTCTCCCACGGCACCCACTTCTTCCAGGACCTGGTGGAGGCCAACATCTACCCGCTGGCCCTCTACCCCGACGAGGGGGACTTCTTCCGCCAGGACTTCTTTGAGGGGAGCCCCAACGCGCTGCCCGAATTGCTCCCCGCCGACGCGCCGCTGGCCGACGTCGTCCGGGTCATCCACATCCCCACCGTCTGCCAGGGCCGACTTCTGGATGTGGTGATGAACAGCCAGGAAGAGAAAGCCGTCGCCTACCTGCGCCCGGCATAACGAACGAATGTAGGACAACTGCGAGCAGTTGTCCTACAAAACGAATTCGGGAGCAAGTCCAATGAAAACGCACCGCGCTCTTCAGGTCTTTCTGTCCACCATCACCCTGCTGGCCTCGCTGACCGCCCTGCTGGGTGGGCTGGCGGGCTGCGGCGGGACGGTTCCCACCGCCACGCCGACCCCCACCCGGACGCCGCGCCCGACGGCAATGGTCCTGCCACCGTCCCCGACTCCTGCCCCCAACCCCACCCCAACGCCTCCACCCACGCCGACGCCCATCCCGGAGAACGTCAACCCGCTGACCGGGGAGGTGGTGGCGGACAAGGCGCTGCTGGATCGGGTGCCCGTCCTCATCAAAATCACCAACTATCCGCCCCAGTATGTCTGGCCGCAGGCGGGCATCAACAGCGCCGACCTCATCTTTGAGCACTACAACGAGGGCTTCCGCTACGGCACCCGCTGGACGGCCATCTATCTGGGCAAGGACCCTCAGCGGGTGGGCCCCGTCCGCAGCGGTCGGCTGATAGACCTGGAACTGACCGCCATCTACAAGGGGGTTCTGGCCTGCTGGGGCTTCAGCGACGGCGTCCGGGACATCATGCGGGATTCCGACCTCTATCCGGACCGGATTGTCTCCTACAGCCTCCCGGAGACGCTGAGACCGGACCCCTTCTATCGGGACTTCAGCCGGGACGTCCCGCTGGAGCACACGGGCTATACCGACCCGGGGCGGGTGCGCGCGTGGGCGGAGGCGCACGGCATCAAGGGGCGACAGCAGGGGCTGGAGGGCATGGTCTTCTCCAACGACCCGCCCACCGAGGGGACGCCGGCCCGTCGCCTGCGGATTTCCTGGCACCAACTGGAGACGGAATGGGTGTACGACCCGGCCTCCGGGCGGTATCTCCGGTTCTCCAACGGGCTCCCCCACACCGACACGCTGGACGGGAAGCAACTGAGCGCGGCCAACGTCGTCGTCCTCTACGTCTCCCAGTGGCTGACGGACATCGTGGAGGAGCCGCATAGCGGCCTGCTCTCCATCCGGTGGGCGCTCTGGAATCTGGATAACCCCTACCGGCGCGCGGTCATCCTGCGGGACGGCGTGGCCATAGAGGGCATCTGGAACCGGGAGAAGCGGTGGGATATGCTCACCCTGACCGACCCGGTGGGCAATCCCATCCCGCTGAAGGTGGGGAACACGTTCTTTGAGGTGGTGCCGACGGCGGGGCAGTGGGAGATTCCCGTCGTCATAGAACCGTGATGCGCGCGCTGTTTTTTGAACTGCGCTACCTGCTGGGCCGCGCACCGTGGGATACGGGGGTCACGCCGCCGGAGGTGGTGGAACTGGTGGAACGTGGGGACCTCCCCCCGGGGCGGGCCCTGGACCTGGGCTGCGGGACCGGCACCAACAGTTTCTACCTGGCCCGCCACGGCTGGGAGGTGGTGGGGGTGGATTTCTCCGTCGTCGCCATCCGGCGGGCCCGGCAACGGGCCCGCCGGATGAACCTTCCCGTCCGCTTCTACCGCGCCGACGTGACCGACCTGGGGTTTCTGACCGGCCCCTTTGATCTGGCGCTGGACATCGGCTGCCTGCACGGGATTCCGCCGGAGGGGCGGATGCGGTACGCGGCGGAGGTGGGACGGCTGGTGCGGCCCGGCGGCCTCTACGTGCTCTACGCGTTCTTCCCCCGCCCCGACGGCCCGCCCGGACGGGGCATCGCTCCGGAGGAGGTACGCCGTCTCTTCTGCCCGCCCTTCGCGGTGGAACGGCAGGAAGGCGGCGAGGACCCCTCCGGCCCCCGCTCCGCCTGGTACTGGCTGCGGCGGGCAGAAAAAACGTAGCGCAGGCCATTGCCTGTATGCAGGCCTGGCGGCCTGCGCTACGGGCGTAAAATCTCGCGCGCCCGCGCGATATCTCGCCCAATCTGTTCTACCAGCGCGTTGAGGCTGGGGAAGGTCTGCTCGTCCCGCAGGCGGGCGATGAAATCCAGCGCCAGCGTCTGGCCGTAGAGGTCGCCGTCAAAATCCAGCAGGTGCGCCTCCACGGTCAGGTGGTCGGGGGCAATGGTGGGCCGGACGCCGATGTTGATCACCGCCGGCCACGTGCCGGCCTCCTGGGTGTGGGCGTATCCGGCGTAGACGCCGTTGGCGGGGATGAGGCGCTCCGGTGGGGGAGATAGATTGGCCGTGGGGATGCCCATCCGTCGGCCCAACCCCCGCCCCTGCACGATCTGCCCGGTCAGGCGATACGGGCGGCCCAGACAGCCGTTGGCTTCCTTAACATCCCCCGCGGTGAGTGCGGCCCGGATGCGGGTGCTGCTGACCACGTCCCCCTGCCACTGAAGCGGTTCCACAACCCGAACGACAAACTCCTCCTGTTCCCCTAATTGCTGAAGGAAAGGCACGTTCCCTTCCCGACGGTGACCGAGGGCAAAGTCCGGCCCCACCCACAGTTCCACCATGTGCAGGTGACGGCGGAGCAGGTGGATGAATCGGACGGCCGGGGTACCGGCCATCGTCGGGGTGAAACGGAGGATGACCTGCACGTCCACGCCCAGGTCGGCGATCAGCGCGATCCGCTCCTCCAGCGTGGTCAGCGCGGCCACCGGGCTGCGGCCCAGGAGGGCCCCGGGGTGGGGATCAAAGGTCAGCACGACGGCGGCCCGTCCGGCCTCGTGCGCGGCCCGGGCCATGGAACCGATCAGGTGCTGGTGGCCCTGATGCACCCCGTCAAACACCCCAATGGTGACGTGGGACGGGGTGGAGAGGTTCAAGGATTCCAGGTCGTGAGTGAGTTCCATACAGGTCGCAGGTCGCAAGGCGCAGGGCGCAGGGTCGCAAGGCGCAAGGGCGCAGGGCATAGGGTCGCAAGTCGCAGGTCGCAGGGTCGCAGGGCGCACGGCGCAGGGCGCCATCCGTTCAATGGGACACGGATGGGCACGGATGGTGCGGATTTTCACGGATTTTATCCTTTCGGGCAGAGCCCTCAGGGCAAAGCCGCGCGAATCCGTGAAACCCGTGTTGATCCGTGTCCTGTTTTCAAATGTTCATTTCCGGGCCAGCGCCAGTGCGTGGGCGGCGGCCTCCTGCGGAGTGACGGCGTAGATGATGGGCGCGGGCGGATGACCCGCGCGCCGCACCTCCCAACTCCCCAGCGCCACCACCGGCACGCTGAAGAGCAGAGCATACGCCATTTCGCTCAGCGTGCCGTAACTTCCGCCGACGGCGACCACCGCGTGGGCGGTACGGGCAATGATGACGTTGCGCGCCTCCCCCATGCCGGTGACGATGGGGATGTCCACGTACGGGTTGGCCTCGCGTCGGTCGGGGCCGGGGAGAATGCCGATGGTCAGGCCGCCGGCGGATTTGGCCCCCCGGCAGGCGGCCTCCATCACGCCGCCGCGCCCGCCGCAGATGAGGATGGCGCCCCCCTCCGCCAGTGCGCGGCCCACGTCCTCCGCCGCCGCTTCTTCTTCCGGCGTCGGCGCCGCGCCGCCAATCACAGCGATAATGGGACGAAAGGGAGCCATGAGATATTCCTCACACGGAGACACAAAGACACAAAGAAAAAATAAATAAATAAAAAAATCTTTGTGTCTTTGTGTCTTTGTGTGAGTTTAAACCAGCACCTTGCGCGGGTGCCAGAGGCCCCGGTCGGGGCGGTATTCCATCAGCGCCAGCAGACGGCCATCGGGCCCGTAGGCACGGGCAAATGTAGCGCAGGATTTATCTGTGGCGCAGGATTTATCTGTGGCGCAGGATTTATCCTGCGACACCCGAATATCCCGGCCATGGCGGACGGCATCCGCCTCGGCGTCGCTCAGGTACAGCGCCGGATACCGCCGCAGGGCCGCATCGGGCGGGAGCAGGAGGTCCGGCAACCGCTCCGGGGTGACCGCATCCAGTTCGGCCGCGTCCTCCAGCCGGAAGTCGCCGCTGGCCAGCCGCACCAGCCCCGTCAGGTGGGCACCGCATCCCAGCGCCTTGCCCAGGTCGCGGGCCAGCGCCCGGATGTACGTGCCCGGGGAGCAGAGGACCTCCAGCGTCAGTTCCGGCGGTTCCCAGGCGGTCAGGTCCAGGCGGTAAATCTCCACCCGCCGGGGCTCCCGCTCCACCGTCTGGCCCCGGCGGGCCAGGCGGTAGAGAGGCTGGCCATCCCGCTTCAGGGCCGAGTACATCGGCGGGACCTGCAGGATGGGGCCCCGGAACCGCTCCAGCGCGGCCTCCACCGCCGCCCGGTCGGCCTCTACCGGCCGCTCGGCGATGACGGACCCCTCGGCGTCGTCCGTATCGGTGGTGATGCCCAGGCGAACGCGGGCCCGGTAGAGTTTGGGGGAGTCCATCAGATACTCGGTCAGGCGGGTGGCCCGGCCCAGGCAGAGGAGGAGGACACCGGTGGCCATCGGGTCCAGCGTGCCCGCGTGGCCGACTTCCCGCTGCCGGGCCACCGCGCGCACCCGGGCCACCACGTCGTGGGAGGTCAGGCCGCGCGGCTTGTTGAGGTTCAGGATGCCGTCCATGTGCGAAAGACGCGAAAGGCGCGAAAGGCGCGAAAGCGGCGGGCGGCTCCGCCGCCCGCCGCAAAACCCCTCCCTATTCAGGGGAACAGTCGTCCAGTTGTCCGGAGCGACGCAACGCCTCCAGGCGCGCCAGGGTGGTCCGGATGGCCTCTTCCAGTGGCAGGTCCACCTCAAAGCCGACGGCCATCTTGTGCCCGCCACCCGTGGGGAACGACCGGGCCAGCGGCACCAGGTTGATGCCGGGTTTGGCGCGGGCGCTCACCCGAATCATCCCCCCTTCGGGCCGCTCCCGGAAGACCACAGAGATACGGACGTCGGCGGCGTCCAGGATGAAGTTCGCCAGCCCCTCCGTATCCTCCATCGTGGTGCCGGTGGCCCGATACATCTCCCGGGAGACGAACGTCCAGGCGACACCGTCCCGGGTCTCCATCCGGGTCAGCGCCTGGCCCCATAGCCGGAGCGCCTTCAGGGGATGCTGGCCCCGGTAGGCGGTCATCACCTCGTAGAGGGAACCGCCGCTTTCCATCAGAAGCGCCGCCGCCTGCAGCGTCTCCGGGCCGGTGTCGGGGGTGGCGAAGGCCCGGGTATCAAACACGACGCCCGCCAGCAGGCAGGTCGCGATGGTCCGATCCAACGGGATGCCCAGCGTCCGGATGAGCATTAGCACCACTTCGGCGGTGGAGGCCTTCTGGGGGAAGACCGCGCTGAGCGTCCCGTAGCCGGTGTTGCTCTCGTGGTGGTCCACCACGACCAGCGGGACCCCCAGGCGGAGGATGGCATCGTACAGCCGGGAGCCAATCTGGGCCGGCTCTCCGGCATCCACAGCGATCACCAGGTCCGTCTCCGGGCCCGGCAGGTCGGCGACAATCCCGTCCAGGCCGGGCAGGAAGTCCAGGCCGAAGGGGATGGGGTCAAAAAGAAAGACGGTGGCCTCTTTGCCCAGCCGTCGCAGGGCATGGGCCAGCCCCAGGCTGGAGCCCAGGGCGTCGGCGTCGGGCCGCTCGTGGGTGACGACGGCCAGCCGACGGGCCTGCTGGATGTACCGGGCGACCTGTTCCAGCACCGCGTGAGAGGAAGGGGGCTCCGTCATCTGTCTCCCGAAAGTTCCTCCTCCCGCAGGCGGTCAATCAGGCCGGCAATCCGCTCGCCCCGCTCTATGGAGGAATCCCAGTGGAAGACCAGTTCGGGGGTGTTGCGCAGGCGCAGCCGTCGGCCCAGTTCCCGACGGAGGAATCCGGCGGCGCTCTGCAGCGCTGCCTGTGCCTCGGCCTGCCGCTCCGCGTCCCCCAGAGCGGTGAAGTAGATGTGGGCGCGGGTAGTGTCCGGGGTGACCTCCACGCCCGTGATGGTCAGCATCTGCAGGCGTGGGTCGTTGACCTGCGTCTGGAGCAGGTCGGTCAGGTGAGTCTGAACCAGGTCGGCGGCCCGCTTTTGATACTTCTTGCCCATGGCTCTCCTATCCGGTGGCCTCCACCCGTTCTTTCACGTAGAACTCCAGAACGTCCCCGACCTGGATGTCGTGGAACCCCTCCAGGCCGATGCCGCACTCGTAACCGGCCTTGACCTCGCGCACGTCTTTGGCAAAGCGCTTCAGAGAAGCGATGGGGCCGTCAAACTTCTGCTCCCCCTGTCGGAAGAGGCGGGCACGGGCGTTGCGGCGTACCTCCCCCTCCAGGACGTAGCACCCAGCCACCCGGCCGACCTTGGGAATCTCAAACGTCGCCCGGACCTCCGCCTTGCCAATGGTCTTATCCACGTAGGTCGGCTCCAGAAGCCCCTTGAGGGCCCGCTCCACCTCGTCGATCAACTCGTAGATGATGTCGTAAATGCGAACGTCCACCCCTTCGTTCTCGGCGAGCCGCCGGGCCGCCGGATCCACCGTCACCTGAAAGCCGATGACGATGGCCCGCGAGGCGATGGCCAGGTTGATGTCGGACTCGGTGACGTTGCCCGCCGCCGCGTGGATGATGTTGACCTTCAGGTCCTCGCTCCCCAGTTTGGAGAGGGAGGAGACGATGGGCTCAATGGAGCCCTGGACGTCGGCCTTGATGATGAGGTTGAGTTCTTTGGCCTGTCCCTGCCGGATGCTGCGGGAGAGGTCGTCCAGGGTGAGGCGGGTGGGACGGGCGGCCCGGGCCTCTCGCTCCTGAATCCGCTGGGCGGCAATGGCGCGGGCGACCTTCTCGTTCTCCACCACCTCAAAAAAGTCCCCCGCACTGGGAATATCCGAAAGGCCGAGGATGAGGGCGGGGGTGGACGGGGGGGCCTCGCGGATGGGCTTGCCGTGGCTATCCAGCATCCGGCGCACCCGCCCATAGACCGTCCCGGCGACCACCGTGTCGCCCACCCGCAGGGTGCCGTTCTGGACCAGGACGGTGGCCGTGGGGCCCATACTGCGGTCCAGTTGGGCCTCCAGGACGGTGCCAACGGCGGGACGGTTGGGGTTGGCCCGGATGTTCTGCTCGTCGGCGACCAGCAGGATGGTCTCCAGCAAGTCCTCCAGGCCAATCCGTTTCTTGGCCGAGACCGGGATGACGAACGTATCACCGCCCCATTCATCCGGGGTCAGGCCGAGTTCGCTCAGTTGCCGCTTGACCCGTTCCGGCTGGGCGGTGGGTTTATCTATTTTGTTCAGGGCAACGATGATGGGCACGCGGGCAGCGCGGGCGTGGTTGATGGCCTCCACCGTCTGGGGCATCACGCCGTCGTCGGCGGCGACGACCAGGATGGCGATGTCGGTGGTCTGCGCGCCGCGCGCCCGCATGGCGGTGAACGCCTCGTGCCCCGGCGTGTCCAGGAAGGTGATCAGGCGCCCATTGTGCTCCACCTGGTAGGCGCCGATATGCTGGGTAATGCCCCCCACCTCTCCGGCGGCGACGTCCGTCCGGCGAATGGCATCCAGCAGGGACGTCTTCCCGTGATCCACGTGGCCCAGGACGGTGACCACCGGGGGCCGGGGGCGCAGGTTCGCCGGGTCCTCCTGGGCGTACAGCCGTTCCCAGAGCGGAGTGGGGCCCGACAGGGCCTCTTCTTCTTCGGGGACGGCGACCTTCTCTTCGCGCGGCTCAAACCCCATTTCTGAGGCCACAATGGCGGCCGTCTCGTAGTCAATCGTCTGGTTAATCGTGGCGATAATGCCGTCATACATTAACCGTTTGATGACGTCAATGGGACTGACGCCCATGAGTTGGGCCAATTCACGGACCGTCAGGCGGGCCGGTATTTCAATGACTCGGTTGTTTTTATCTGGCATAACTCCTCCTTTCGGGCCCGCGGCTTACTTATGTTTGCCACGAATTGCACGAATTTGCACGAATTATAAAAAATATTCGTGCAAATTCGTGAAATTCGTGGCAAAATTATCCGTGTCCTATTCCGGCGACGCGTCGGTCTCCTCCAAGCGCTCCGGCAGGGACTGGGCGTAGGCCCGCAGAGCGTCCACCGTGGCCTCGTCCAGGGTAGTGCGCAGGGCCGTATCCAGCCGACGCCGCTTCAGCGCCTCCTCCCAGCAGACCCGCTGGGCGCAGAGATAGGCGCCCCGCCCGCTCTGTTTGCCCCTTTCGTCCACCCGGACCTCTCCCTCCGGGGTGCGGACGATGCGGATGAGGACCCGCTTCGGGCGCACCGTGCGGCACGCCACACACGTGCGCTGCGGGATATGCTTGCGTCGGCCTCCTGGCTTGCCCATCGCGTCTCCAAAGTTCTCACACCAAGACACAGAGACACAAAGATTTTTTCCTTCGTGTCTTTGTGTGAGGCTACCTCAAAACTCCTCCCAATCCTCCCCGCGCCGTCGGTGCTTGCGGATGGCCACAGCGCGGCCCAGTTCCTCGTCGTAGATGTACTCCCGGCGGGGCTTCTTATGCCGCTTGGTCGGCTTCCGCCCCAGTTTTCGCTCCACAACCTCTTCTTCCCACTCCCCCGCTTCTTCTACTTCCACTTCCACTACAAACCCGGGAACCGCCTCCTCAGCGACCAACGTCGGCTCAGCGGGCGGGATGACCAGGGCTGCCGGGGCCTCCTCCGGCACAGCGACCGGCGCCGGAGGCTCCACCACAGCAGGCGCTGTCTCCTGGACGGGCGGCACATCAGCCGGAACCGTTTCCTCGGGCAGGAACGCAGGCGCCGCCGGGACCTCCTCTTCGGGCAGGAAGTCCGGCTCTGCCCGGATCGCCTCTTCGGGGAGCAGCGAGGGCTCCGCCGGAACTGCCTCTGCGATGGGAGCCAGTATCGCCGGGACTTCCTCCGCCACTCCAGGTGGCCCCTCCTCCACCTCAGGGGACACCTCCGCGATGGGAGCCGCTGGCCCTGGGGCGGCCTCTGGCACTGGGGCCTCCTGCGCCGGCGCCACCACCGGGGCGAGGAAGGGTCCCAGTGCCTCGCGAATTTCCGAGAGCACCCGGGCGCCGATGCCCTCCAGTTTCAGCAACCCCTCCTCACCCTCCGCCAGCCGCTCCATCAACAAACCCACACTGGTCAGTCGGTGCCGCTCCAGATGCTTCTGGGTGCGCTCGCTCAGGCCCAGTTCCGAAATGGGAATTTGATAGGCATGAACAGGGATACGGGCACAAGCCTCCCGAATGGCCGCCTCGCGCGCCTGCCGCTCCTCCTCAGCCGCCGTCGGGCGAGCCTTCGTCGGTTTTCGGCGGCCCTTGCGCGCTCGCTTCACCTCCAGAAGATGGTTGCGGACCTTTTCTACGACCTGGCGGATGATTAACAGTTCCTCGGCGGTATAGGGCGTCTTTTCCTGATTGCGGCGCGCCAGCGCGGCCTCCACCTGCGGCACCAACTCCGCTGTCGGGCCCAGGGCGGAGAGGAGGTCCGGGTCCGTCTTGATCTGGCGGAGGACCCACTGGATCGCTTCGGTGGCGCTCTGGATGTCCACGCGCCAGCCGGTCAGTTTGGCCGCCAGGCGGGCATTCTGCCCGCTCTTGCCAATCGCCAGCGACAACTGGTCATCGGGGACGACGACGTAGGCGATAGGCTCCGTGGAATCCTCATCCAGCACCACGCTGAGGACCCGGGCCGGGCTCAGCGCCTTCGCGATGAAGGTCACCGGGTCGGGGCTCCACTCAATGATGTCCACCTTCTCGCTGCCCAGTTCCCGCAGGATGGACTGGATGCGCGTCCCCCGCACGCCGATGCAGGACCCCACCGGGTCCAGCCCGGGCTGCCGGGAAAAGACGGCGACTTTGGAACGGGAGCCCGCTTCCCGGGCAATGGCCTTGATCTCTATGGCGCCGCTCTGAATCTCCGGCACCTCCAGTTCCAGCAGCCGCTGGAGCATCTTCTTGTGGCTCCGGGAGACGATAATCTGCGGGCCGCGCGGGGTTTTGTTCACCTCTAACACGTAGACCCGGATCCGGTCGTGGATGGCGTAGTGTTCTCCCGGCACCATCTCTTTGCGCGGCAGGATGGCCTCGGTGCGCTCCAGATGCAGGATGACCCCCTGGGGGGTGACGCTCTGGACGACGCCCTGGACCAGTTCTCCCTCCTGCTCAATCAGACGGGTGTAGCGGGCCTCGCGCTCCGCTTCCCGGATGCACTGCATAATGCGCTGACGCGCGGCCTGCGCCGCAATCCGCCCAAAGTCGCTGGGGGTGCTATCCACCATCACCGTCTCCCCCAACTGGACCCTCGGATTGATGCGGCGCGCCTCTTCCAGCGAAATCTCCACCTGCGGGTCGGTGACCTCCGCCACGACCCGCCGCTCGGTAAAGATGCGCGTCTTCCCAGTCTCCAGGTCAATCTGGGCAGTGACGTTCTGGTGCTGAGGCGCGCCCACGTCCCGCTTGTAAGCGGAGACAATGGCCGCGCGGATGGCCTCCATCACCACATCCCGAGGAAGATTCCGCTCCGCGCAAATCTGATTGAAGGCCAGCAACAGTTCACTTTTCATACCCAAAGGTCCCTCCCAAACGCAAGGCCCTATATGTGAAAGAAAGTGGGTTGGGGCCCACTTTCCTTCATCCATCCAATACCCGTTGTGTGGAAGATATTATAGCATACGCAGAGGATTTTCGCAAATCCAGCATGGGTGTATAATTTGTAGAAGGAGGGAGGAGGTATGAACCAGAACGCCGACTTATTCAACCACTTTGAGGCCCTGACCTTTGACGACGTCCTGGTCGTCCCCGGCTACAGCCAGGTGCTGCCCGCTCAGACCGACGTCAGCGTCCAGTTGACCCCCACCATCCGGCTGAACATCCCTATTCTCTCCGCGGCGATGGACACGGTGACAGAGGCCCCGATGGCCATCGCGCTGGCCCGGGAGGGAGGATTGGGAGTCATCCACCGAAATATACCCCCAGAGGCCCAGGCCCGGGAGGTCGCCCGGGTCAAACGGTCCCAGTCCGGGATGATCGTGGACCCCATCACCCTTCCCCCCACCGCCACGGTCCGGCAGGCCGAAGAGATCATGGCAACGTACCACATCAGCGGGGTCCCCATCACCGATGAGCAACACCGGCTGGTCGGCATTCTCACCAACCGGGACATCCGCTTTCTGGAGGCGGAGGACCTGGACCGCCCGGTCAGCGACTTTATGACCCGCGCGCCGCTCATCACTGCTCCGATAGGGATCACCCTGGAGGAGGCAAAGGGCATCCTCCAGCGGCATCGCATAGAGAAACTCCCGCTGGTGGACAAAGCGGGAGTCCTGCAGGGACTGATCACGGTGAAGGACATCCTGAAGGCCCGCCAGTACCCCAACGCGGCCCGGGATGCCCAGGGGCGGCTGCTGGTCGGCGCGGCGGTCGGCGTGGGGGATGACCTGGAGGAGCGGACCCAACGGCTGGTGGACGCCGGGGTGGACATTGTGGTGATAGACACGGCCCACGGCCATTCTGAGGGGGTCATTCGGGCCATCCGGCGCATCCGCCACCACTGGCCCGACCTGCCCATCATCGCCGGGAATGTGGTGACGGCGGAAGGGACCGAAGCGCTTATTCGCGCGGGCGCCGACGTGGTCAAGGTGGGCGTCGGGGCGGGGTCTATCTGCACGACGCGCGTCGTCGCCGGAGCGGGGATGCCCCAGGTGAGCGCCATCTACGCCTGCGCGCAGGTCGCCGTCCCTGCTGGAGTCCCCATTATCGCTGACGGCGGGATCAAATACAGCGGGGACATCGTCAAAGCCATCGTCGCCGGGGCGTCAGCGGTGATGTTGGGGAACCTGCTGGCAGGGCTGGACGAGGCACCGGGGGAAATCGTTTTCTACGAGGGGCGACGGTTCAAGGAGTACCGGGGCATGGGGAGCCTGGGAGCCATGCACGGTTACGGGCGGGACCGCTACGGTTCCGGGCAGACCCCCGGCGGGAAACTGGTTCCCGAAGGGGTAGAGGGACGGGTACCCTACAAGGGCCCCCTTCACGATTACATCTACCAACTGGTGGGCGGCCTGAAGGCCGGTATGGGCTACGCGGGCGCGGCCACGCTGGAGGAGTTGCGGCAGCGGGGGCGGCTGGTCCGCATCACCCACGCGGGCCTGATAGAGAGCCACCCTCACGACGTCGTCATCACCAAAGAGGCGCCCAACTACCAGGTCAACCCGTGAGGGGGATTGCGGCGGCGGCCTTCGGCCGCCGCCGCAATCCGCCGACGACAAACGCTAATACGCCCGCGCGAAGACGGCGCGCTCCCTGGACTCCCGCCCACAGACGACACACCGGCCCGTCCCCGGCTCCTGCTCCAATGGAATACAGCGGATGGTCGCCGTCGTCTCCTCTTTGACCTTCGCCTCACACGCGGCGTCCCCGCACCACCAGGCACAGGCGAAGCCGCTGGCCACCGCCTCCCGCAACCCCTCAAAGTCCTCCGGGTAGGACGTATTGGCCTCCCGGAAGGCCAGCGCCCGCCGGTACAGGTCGGCCTGAATCGTCATCAGCATTTCCCGGACGGTGTCGGTCAGGCTCGCCAGCGGGACGGCCATCTTCCCCTCCCTGCCGGGCCGGTCCCGGCGCGCCAGCACCACCTGCTCCTGGGCCACGTCCTGTGGACCGACCTCAATCCGCAGCGGCACCCCCCGCATCTCCCAGTCGTTGAACTTCCAGCCCGGCGAGAGCCCCTCCCGGTCGTCCACCTTCAGCCGGACCTCCGACTCCAGGGCCGCCCGCACGCGCCCGACGGCCTCCATCACCGCTGTCCGCTGCTCCTCATCCCGCCAGATGGGGACCACCACTACCTGGATGGGAGCCAGTTTGGGCGGCAGAATCAGCCCCTGGTCGTCGCCGTGGACCATCACCACCGCTCCGACCATCCGGGTGCTCACCCCCCAACTGGTCGTCCAGGCATACTGCAACTGGTTGTTCTGGTCCAGGAACTTGATGTCAAACGCGCGGGCGAAGTTCTGCCCCAGGAAGTGGGACGTCCCCGCCTGGAGGGCCCGTTTGTCCCCCATCATCGCCTCAATGGTGTAACTGGTCACCGCGCCGGCAAATCGCTCACTCTCGCTCTTGCGCCCCTTGATGACCGGGATGGCCGCGTCCTCAATGGCGAACTCGGCGTAAATATCCAGAATCCGCAGGGTTTCCTCTATCGCCTCCTCGGCGGTAGCGTGGGCGGTGTGGCCCTCCTGCCAGAGGAACTCCGTCGTCCGCAGGAAGAGACGGGTGCGCATCTCCCAGCGGACAACGTTGGCCCACTGATTGATGAGGATAGGCAGGTCCCGGTACGATTGCACCCATTTGGCATACATGTGACCGATGATGGTCTCCGACGTGGGCCGGACGACCAGCGGCTCTTCCAGTTGTTCGCCGCCGCCGATGGTGACGATCGCCAGTTCGGGGGAGAAGCCCTTGACATGCTCCGCTTCTTTCTGGATAAAACTGAGCGGGATAAAGAGCGGGAAGTAGGCGTTGACGTGGCCGGTCGCCTTGAAACGACGGTCCAGCCCTTCCTTGATATTCTCCCAGAGAGCATAGCCGTAGGGTTTGATGACCATACACCCCCGGACCGGTGCGTAGTCGGCCAGATCGGCCATCTGGACGACGTCGGTGTACCAGCGGGAATAGTCCACACTTCGGGGTGTCACTTTGGCTGGCATTGGTCTCCTCCTTTCTACCGAGAACTATTCAGGCCTCCTCACCCCTCCCCCGCCGCCTGCGGCGGCGCCCCCTCCCCTCTCCTGAACGAAGTTCAGGAGAGGGGAGGGGGTAGCGGCGAAGCCGCTGGGGGTGGGGTGAGGTTGAACAGTTACTCTACCGATTTCTCAGCAGACGACGGCCCAATCGGGCCAGGCGGTGGAGCAGGCGGGCCGAATACCGGTCGGTGAAATGGCGCGCCGCTTCCTCCGGCTGGACCTGGGGGCCGAACTGCTCGCGCAGGAAGTGCTGATGGTCCATAATCCAGAGATACAGGTCGGCCTCGGTGCGGCCCGGGAAGTGCTTCAGGATGTCCTGCTCCCGGATAATGCGCACCAGCGGCATATAGATGTTGTCGTACCAGTCGCAGACCGCTTCCTCTTCCGGGATGAAGCGCCCCTGCTCCAGGCCCATGAAGTAGCGGTGGACGGCAATGTGTTCCAGCAGACGCTCGTAGCCGCCGCCGATGGTGAAGCGGATGTCCTGCTCCGGTCGCAGTTCATCCAGACGGGTGCGCTCCAGGAAGTCGGCGTACTCGCCCAGGACCTCCAGGTCGTCGGCGTCCACCGTGGCCTCCACCGGCACGCGCGTGCGGGCCTCTATGACCTCCGCCTCAATGAACTCTTGCCCCCGGTCACGGGCGACGGAGACGCGATGGTTGCCGTCCAGCACGAAATAGGCGTCGCCGACTTTGTAGAGTTTCACCGGCGGCAGGCTGACATCGTCGTAGAACGCCCGGCTGATGGAGCGCCAACGGTGAATCGTATGGGACTGGATGGGCAGGAAGGCGCGGTCAAAATCCCGGTACCGGTCCACGCTGCCCACAATCTGGTCCAGCGGCACCGTCTGGATGCCCCGATAGACCTGCCCGCTCAGGTGCAGGTGGTCTTTGACATCCTGCCAGGAGAGCAGGCGGTTCGGGCGCCCACTCATCGCCGCCCAGACGTCCCGCAGGAAGGCCCGGAAGCGGGCCTCCTGGAAGTCCAGCAGGGTCTCCATGTCGCTCATATCTGTGCCTTGCGGTGCAGGATGAATCCTGCGCTACAATTCCAGAACAGCAAACGGGTAGACATTGACCACCATCGTCTCTCCGTAGCGGGTGCGGGTGGTCTGGGGTTTGTAGACGTGTTTGTGGCCGTGGAGCAGGTAGCGCGGGCGGAAACGCTCCATCAGCCACCGGAAGACGGCGAACCCCCGGTGCGGCAGGTCCAGGTCGTTGTGGATACCCAGGGGCGGTGCATGGGTCACCAGAATGTCCAGATACCGTCCGTACCGCATCCGATTGAGCAAGAGCGCCGGGAGCAGGCGGACGACTTTCCAGCGCATTTCCCCCTCGCTGTACTGAAACGGGGCGTTGGGCCGGTAGCGGAGCGCGCCCTCCAGCCCCGCCAGCAGGAGCGGCCCCACCCGCGCGGTGCGCCCGTCCAGATTGACCCAGCCGCGCGGCTCCTTCAGCCACACCCCCTGGCCCAGGTCTTCCGGCAGGTCGTGGTTGCCGTGGACGTAGAAGGCGGGGACGTTCAGCATGGTGACCACGTATTCCAGGTAGGAATAGGGCAGGTCGCCGCAGGAGAGGAGCAGGTCCACATCCCCGAACCGCTCCCGAACGTCGGCGCTGTAGATGGAGTCCACGACCTGGTCGCTGAGGGCCAGAATTCTCATTATTTCCCTCACACAAAGGCACAAAGACACAAAGGATTCCAGGATTTCTTGGACCGGGCCAAGAACATCCGCGTTCATCCGCGCTCGTCCGCGTCCCCTCTATAAAAAGCCAGCCTCCGGTCTGGAGGCTGGCTGGTGCATCCTCTGGGTTGGGGCCGGCCCAGCGCGCCTGACCAGACCGTCAGGTCTGGCTTTCAGGGGCCGGCGGGCTGGGCAGACGAATGGTATTCATCGGGCTTTCTCCGGAAAGGATGATGCACCGCTTTGATAAGAGACCTCGCTTACCTTTTACCGCTTCCTTGTACCTGATCCTGGAGGACTGCCAATTAGTATACGATGAAAATGGGATATTGTCAACACGAACTTTTCCGGGCAGGGCCTATCAATGCTCTAACGAAGATGCTCGTAGTAAGCCACGAAGCGAAGCAGACTGGCGTCCAAAAGGCTCGGAACGGCACTCCGCTGGCGCTCCGTGCCTGACTACGAACGAAAAATATTAGAGCGCTGACAAGCCCTGTTTCCGGGGGACGTGTCTTAAAATCATCGGGCAACCTTGCTGCGGGATGCTGTTTTGCCTTCGCCTTTCAGGATGCCACTCCGCTTCGCCCTCCGGCTGACCACGAACCTACCCCCACCGGTCGCAGGGTGTACTATTCAGGCTTCCTCACCCCACCCCCGCCGCCTGCGGCGGGCGGCGAAGCCGCTGGGGGAGGGGTGAGGCTGAACAGTTACCCGCAGGGTTAAAAAGATGCCCGCCGTCCGTGGTCTGTGGTCCGCCGTCCGTTGTCCGTGGTCCGCCGTCCGTCGTCCGTTGTCCGTGGTCCGCCGTCCGTCGTCCGTGGTCCACCGTCCGTCGTCCGTGGTCTGTGGTCCGCCGTCCGTCGTCTGGGGTCCGTCGTCTATCGTCGGTCTTCCGCGGTCCAGACGAGCAACCGGAAGAGACGGGCGGCGTTCCCCGCCGCGACGCGCGCCACCTCCTCTGTGGACATCCCCCGCGCCCGCGCCACCGCTCCGGCGACGTACCAGACGTAGGCCGGTTCGTTGCGGCGGCCCCGATACGGCTCCGGCGTGAGGTACGGGCAATCCGTCTCTATGAGCAGACGGTCCAGGGGGACCCGCGCGGCCACCGTCCGCAGCCGATGGGCGTTGGGAAACGTAACCGGTCCGGAGATGCCGATGGAGAACCCCAGTGCCAGCACATCCTTCAATCGCTCCGGCCCGCCGGAGTAAGAGTGCATAACGCCGCCACCCGTCCACCCCCGCAGGATGGCCAGGGTGTCCTCCAGTGCATCCCGACAGTGGATGACCACCGGCAATTTCAACTCCGCCGCCAGCGCCAACTGGTCGGCGAAGGCCTGCCGCTGGACCGGGCGAGGAGAGAGATCGCGGTAGTAATCCAGCCCGATTTCGCCGATGGCCACCACCTTGGGGTGACGGGCCAGGGCGCGCAACTCCTCCAGCCCGGACGGGGTCAGGGTGCGGGCATCGTGGGGATGAACGCCCACGGCGGCGTAGATGAAGTCGTACTGTTCGGCCAGCGCGACCGAGGCGCGGCTGGATTCCAGGTCGGCCCCCACGTTCAGAATGGCGACCATCCCCACCGCCCGCGCCCGCGCAATCACCGCCTCGCGGTCGGGGTCAAACTCCGGAAAGTCCAGATGAGCGTGCGAATCCACCAGCATTTTCTACACCAAACCACAAAAGATGACCCTACTCGCCGACCGGTGAGTGTGGGATAGCCGTGTACGCCCCAAAGCCAGAAATTCTTGCAGCAGACTCCTTTGTCTCCACTGCTTCAGAGTTTACTTCAAGGTGCAAAAGTCGTGTCTGTGATTTTGTGTATTGGTGTCTTCGTGGTTTCCTTTCAACAACCGCTGGACGGTGGTCAGAATGTCTTCTATCCGCAGGGGGCGGGAGAGCCAGGCTGCGACGCGGGCCCGCAACGGGGCCAGCGCGCGGGCGTCGTAGGCTCCCACGATCAGCACCACCGGGACATCCTCCTCCAGAAAGTTCAGCAACTGGCCGATGCCGCGCCGGTCGGCGCGGGGATCGCCCTGGACGTCCAGCAGGACCAGCGCGGGGTGCACCCGGCTGGTCGCCAGGGCCGTCAGCGCCACCTCCAGCGACGGCAGCGCGACCACATTGTAGCCCGTTTCCTGGAGTTCCGCCAGGAGGAGGGCGCGGGTATGCCCGTCGGCCGCGATCAGCAGAAGTTCGGGTTCGCTCATCGCGTATCGCTTATCGCGTATCGCGTATCGCTTATCGCTTATCGCTTATCGCGTATCGCTTATCGCTTATCGCTTATCGCGTATCGCGTATCGCTGGTAGTTCAGTTTCGCGCGAAACGGGCCAGTTGTCAAACAAGTCATGAGTCCACTGCAAAAACTAATCGCAGAGAACGCAGAGAGCGCAGAGATTTTCTTTAATATTAATATTGCTCTGCGTACGTTGACAATGGCACATTTTTAATTATAAAAGGAAACCGCCCCGCTGGTAGGGTCTCTGGAGCGAGGGAGAAGTTGAGATTTTTTCAGCCGGCTCCGTCGGGAA
>Ga0308421_1000588_pt1 | contig 21194 bp, 17 predicted proteins | sample HotsprSampleMS60_FD_203673 | JGI IMG/M metagenome (GOLD analysis project Ga0308421, IMG submission 203673) | Hot spring phototrophic mat microbial communities from Mushroom Spring, Yellowstone National Park, Wyoming, United States - 20090730_MS60 ...
CAGCAGGACCGCCTGTCATTATTAAATCTCCATCCCAATACCAAACCCTGTTTGCAAGTTTTGCTGGATGTCGCCATGGATTTTGAAAATGTGGTCTTCCATCATGATTTTGGCCAGGGTTAAGATTGCAGGTACTTAAATTAGTATAACTTATTTGTCCATCCCTTTTTCTGTAATTCACTCTTTGCCAGTATTTTGGTCCTTTATAACTATTCATTGATGAACATGCATAAAAATTTAATGTGTTAATAGTAGCAGAACTCATTATTGTTACAGATGGACGCAATGTTTTAATCCATCTAGCAGGCGGTGGTGAACCTACAGGATATACTTTCTCCCATTGGTAATACTCATAAGTTGAATCTTCAGAAACTTTCTCAAGATATGTTGCAACATTTGCAGCAGCTGAAGATCTTAACGCGTTAAAATCTAATACAGGAAGGTCTGGCACTGGATAGTCAGACCACCATTCAACACCATCAGTATTAGGTGGGTTAAGACCATTTGTATCTCTTGGATAAGAAGGAACTGAGGATACAACTCCGCGTGCAAACTTTCTTGGATAATACTTTCTTGCAATAACAGCATCTGTTAATTCAATATTTCCCCAAGCCATAACTGGCCCCCAATGACATTCAAATGCGTTACCTAAATATATGTTTCCTTTTGAAATAATAGAGCCAGGTATACATTGATTTTTATAAACTACCTTTACAGCACGTACTTCTCCTGTTTTTTCATCCTTACCTTCAGAAATTATAGTCACTTGTCTTTCTTCTGGTCCACTTGAAAGTTTTACCCTATAAACTCCACCTTTTACATCATCATAAATAACATCAAAGTTATATCCAGAAATAGTTCCTCCTCTTAAAACACTATCCCAAACTCCTGTAGATGTGGTAATTTTCCATACAGCACGATTTATTCCTGCTTCTGCTAAATTCATAGCGGTTGTTTTACCTTGTATTTTTATTGTTGTCTTTGTTTGATGCTGGGTCCATTCAACTATAGCAGGAATAATTATAATCAAAAGAAGCACTATTCCTATCACCATTGGTAAGATATAACCTTTTTTATTCATAAAACTATACCCCTTAATTTACAAAATTTAATTCATAACCATAACTTTTTCAGACGCCATATGTAATGCTTTCTTTTTTAATTCATAAACCTCTTTTTCAAGTGTAATAGCAACAGATATTATATTCAACTCGTATGTTTTTGATGGAGTTATAGCAAAATAAGTCACATTTTTTGACAAAACTTTTTTATTGCCATCTATTTGTTGATATAAGGTTCTATCTATTTGATAGTATGAAACTCTTGAACCATCAAGTGTATTAAAATCTATCTTTGAATAATATGGATGAGTATCATCATATCTACTTATAACTATAGTATCGCTAATTCCATTTCTTAAATTTCTCCTTATAAGTTCCATTATAACCCTTGCCTCTTCCTGGAGTTCTTTTTGTGCGTAAGACATCTTATAAAACTGCCAAATGTTATAAAATATACTTGAAACACTTAAAGATAAAACTCCGATCATTGTAACAACAATTAAAACTTCAACTAATGTCCAACCTTTTTTATTCATAAATTTAAAAATCTAAATCTTGGTTAGATGTCTCATACCCAGGTAAAACTGTTATATCCGTCCTACTTTTTGACTTTATAGTTGGTTTTTTAGTGATAATATCATATGTAGTATAATATCCATACAAATTATATTTTGTAGTTGTAGAACCAATGACCTCTAAAATATATCTTCCGTCCTCATAACTGCTTGTTATAAAATAAGGAGGTCCTGTCAGAGTTGAAGTAGATATAACAGGTGGAACTGATATCGTAGTTGTTGATGCAATAATTAGAACACCTGTAGAAATTGGTTTTCCAGCATAGGTTACTTTACCTGAAATTTTTCCCAGCGCACCTGTAATAGTAAACGTTCCTGCAAAAACTGTAACACCTGCAGTAACAGTTACTGTACTTACAGAAGGGGAAGAGGACTCTCTACTACTTAAAACAGGCTTTATATAATAAGTACCTGAAGAGAGGTTGGGAATAACAAATCTTCCATTATTATCAGAAATATCCTCGCCAAAAGAAAAACCACCTATATTTGTTGCTTGTATAACAATACCGGGGAGTGGATTTATTTTATCTCTTGAAACAAAACCAGTAACCCTTCCTCCTTGAGAAAGAACAAAATCAACTCCAGAGGTTGTTTGTCCTTCTTGCACAACAATATTCGTCTTGGTTAAGCTAACATATAAAGGATTAAGGTTGTCTGGGTTTGCTACAACATTATATATTCCAGAAGAAACAACCAACATATAAAATCCTTGAGAATTTGTAAATGTCTCAATACCACCAGCAACAACTTTTATACTTCCCAATGGTTGTCCTAAAACATTTGTTATTCTTCCAGAGATAAACCCCTGTCCTTTTACAACTTCGGTAAGCTGAGAATAGTGATACGGAGTATACCAAACTGGTGATGTTTTATCATTAAGTATACCTGTTTTAGAACTTGTGTAAACCTTCACATTGTCAACCACTGTTAAATATGATTCACTTGATATTACCACAGACCAACTCCCTGTTGCAACAGATACTAACTCAAAATAAGCAGCAGGCGGATATCCAACAGAAACAGCATTTGTGACACCAGAAAGTCCGTCTGTGCAGGATATTATAGCGCCTATAGCAGGTCTTCCTGCAAATGGTTGTAAAATATCTGAAGAATTTCTTGGTGGTACTTGCATTGGCTTTCTAAAAGATGTAAAATCTATATTATTATTATCAGAATCATAACAATTCCCCCGAGAAGATATAAAACCCCATGTTGATGTTTTTCTTACATACTGTTCATTTTCTTCAAGACCAATGTTTTGATCAATACCATCCTTTTCATAAATCGGTGCAGATTTATTTACATTAAAAGCATCCCAACCTACAACATCAATATATTCTCCTGTTGCAATATAATATATTCCAACTCCACCTCCTGCAAATGGAGGTCCGTTTTCTTCTTTTGTCTTTATTATATTTGGATAATCAGGATTTGAACTTGAAAATACAGCATCTGCTTGTTTTGTAACACCACAAGCGGTTATAGTATTTGTGTTTGCAATTAAATAATAACCACTAGGTGGAATTGATAATGTATAATATTCAAGTTTTATATCTTTTAAAGTATCACCATCTGCTGTAGATTGGTACTTTACACCAATAATACCGGAAGAGATATTTATTGCCATCTGGATAGGTTGCGAAGTTGGATTATAGATTTCAATATATTCTTGTGAAAAACCATCAATAGTAAGTGTTGAACCGACAACCTGTGAAATAACTACTCTATCATTCAGCCATACATAACCAAAAACTGTTCCTGTAGAGATTGGTTGTAAGTCAAAATCAACTGTTTGTGGATTATAGCCAACTGAAACTGATTTTACCTCTGTGTAATATCCTCTTTTTGTCGCCACCACACTATAATTTCCATAATGTGTTTTTATTGAATACCTTCCATCACTATCAGTATAATCTCTACAACCAATATTTTCTGCAAGTGTTATAATTACATCTTTTAAAGGTAAAAATGTAGTTTTATCTCTTACGCGTCCCTCGACAACTCCTCTATAATATGAAATATCAGGATTTGTTATTATAGTATGAAGAGTAACCAATTTTTTCCTTTTGTCAGTTTCATAAACAACAGAAACCTGTATATATTTTAAACCTTGCTCAGGTGTTGATGGAGGGAGTTGTTCAAATCTACCATTAACCTCTTGCAAAGGAGCAATATAAGTATATCTTTTAAATCTAAGCCCGCCTTCTAAAATATCCTCGGGAGGAAAATATTCTGTATCATAAGGTACTGCAGGTGAAAAATCAGTAAGATATGAAGGTGAAGGAGTAATCAAAATCCTATGATAAGGTAGTTGACGAAGAATCTGAATTTTCTCTTGAGCAAGATTTGTTGCTAAAGTTTTTGCTTTTGAAAAAGACAATCCCTTAGCAATACTACTAAAACTACCAATAAATGAAATAATCACTACAGACAAAATAACTATAGCAACAAGTAGTTCTACTAAAGTTATGCCTTTATTGTGATTTTTTAACATCATTTATTTAAATTTTTATACAAAAAAAACAAATTAAAAAGCAACTATTCAACTATAAAACTCATTTATTATTATACTCACTTTTTTAAATTTTGACAACTCAATTTTTTAAAAATCTTGTTTTTGGTTATAAATTTTAGTATAATTAAATATGGTTTTTGTAAATTTCATTATCAATTTGTTACATATCTTAAGATTTTTATTTAATCATTTAATAAACATCCCTCTCAATTTATTAGCTGGGTTAGGAAAATTTTATGCAGTAGTAATTGCTTTTGCTTTAGATATGCTTCAAGCAACAATTTATACAAAAATACTTGAAGGAGTAAATTTTTCAAAGCACCTTAATTTTATATTGAAAATCTTACCTGATGAAAAAACTATTGAAAGTAAACCCTTTTTCAACAAGTTTAAAAAACTACAATATTTAGGTATATTTCTTTTAGCATCTCTTCCAGTGTATACAGGAGGTATCTGTGCAGCTGCTACACTAAGATATGTATCTTCAAACTTAAATAAGAAAAAATCACTATTTGCAATGATGGCTGGAAGTTTATTAGGATGCATTATTTGGGTTAATGGTATAAACTTTATATTTTTGGGTATAAAAGTTATACTGCAAAAGGTTTTTATATAAAATATATTGAAAAATCAAGCATTTATATTTTAAACTTGTTTTGAGTAAGTTTTGTAACCAAACTCATCTGTATCTTTTTAAGTCCATCATTTAAACAATCTTTTAAAATCTTTTGTTGTTTTATAATATCTAGGTTTGGATTCAATATAACTTCTTCAACTTCTATTTTTCCATTAATTCTTACTTTAACACCCTCTTTTTCAACCACAACACTTTCTGATGCTAATAAATCCTGTATTTCTTTTAATTCTTTCAAATTTTTAAATAAGTTAAACATAAAAACACCTCCTAATAAAAACATCCTCAATGAATCCGTGGTATTTGTTTCACGTGAAACATTTTATTCTACAGAATAAATCTTCAACCCTAAACCCTCTGCATATTTAATATTCTTCTCTCTATCAAGATATATAATAAATTTTGCTTTAAAATAAGGTAAAACTATTTTAATTTTATAAAGCCCATTTTCACTTTGGCCTAAAAAATAAAGTTTTATTACATCTATTTTTAATCTATCTTTGTCTATAAAATTAAATTCAATCTCTTTTTGGTTTTCAAAATCCCATAAAGTCGTAACTAACGGTATTATATTACCTGGTGTTAGTATAGGTGGATTAAAAATAACTTCCTTTTCTTTTATTCTTTTATTTTTCTTTACAAAATAACATCTATAATCTTTCTCTTCTTTTACAACATCCATACTTGTAATTATTTCTTTTTTCCCTTCAAATGTTATCAGTGAAGATTTTATTGGGATAAAATTGAAATCATAATGTTCAATTTCATAATTTTCAGTGTTGCCAATAAAAAATAAGATCGGGATATCCATATAACTTTCTATTTCAGAGCAAAAATTATCTGAAATTTGAGAAAAAGAGGAAATTTTGATGTTAACATATCCTACTTCTTTATGAGCAGAATAAATTTTAAATTTATACTCTTTAAAGAATCTTTGATATTTTAAAAAATTCTCCTGTTCTAATTCTTGAGCCAAAAGTAAAGTGTTAAACAAAAAAATTATTTGTAAAATTAAGTATTTTAAAAATTGTTTCATATGAAACTATATTAGTATTGATTTATTAGTTTTGAGTTTTGAGTTTATAGTTTTTTTATTGATTTTATTGTCATAAACTAATAACTCTGAACTCAACCACTCTATAACTCATTAACTCACTTTTTCACTCTCCAATAATTTTAATAAGAACTCTTTTTGGCCTCTGACCATCAAACTCACCATAAAAAATTTGTTCCCAAGGTCCTAAATCTAACTTACCATTTGTTATAGCCATAACGACTTCCCTTCCCATAATTGTTCTTTTAAGATGTGCATGAGCATTATCTTCGCCTGTTAAATTATGCTTATACAATTTTGGATTTGTAGTAGCAAGTTTTTCAAGCCATTCTTTAAAGTCATGTTTTAAACCATCTTCTTCATCATTAACAAATACAGAAGCAGTGATATGCATTGCATTTATAAGACATAAACCTTCTTTTATTCCGCTTTTTTTCACCGCTTCTTCAACTTGCTCTGTTATGTTTATAAATTCTATTTTATTTTTTGTATTAAACAAAAGGACTTCTCTATAACTTTTCATATTCTTTTTTAATTTCTCTTGATTTTTCAAAAATTTTTATTATAGCAATTTCCTGTTCCCCAAGTAATTTAGTTAACTTTTCTATTAAAATTTCTTTTTTCTGAGTAATTTTATTATAGATTTCGTCAAGTTGAGTGTATAGATTTTTCTCTATATTGTTAACTTCTTGCTCATAATTTGAAATATCGTCTTTAATAGACGATATTTTTTCAACTAATTCTTGTACTTGTGTTTCAAAAAAATTTAATTTTTCCTCATAGACAGCTATTTTTCCTATAGAATGTTGTTTCTGTTTGGCCAAAATAGATAAGTTTTCTAAAATTTCTTCTTCTGAGTTTTGAATTTTTAAATTTAATTGTTCAATCATCCTCTCATATTCTTTTTGATATTTCTCTATATCTTTTCTGATTCTTTGTTCTCTGATTTCTCCTCTTGTTTTAAGTTCTCTTATTGTATCGTTGTAAATCTGAAGTTTATCGTTAAATTCATTTTTTATTTTCTGTATCTTTTGCCTTATATTCTCAGCCATGTTTTCCATCTTAGAGATGTTTTTTCTAATTACAGTTTCAAACTCAAGCTTTTTTCTGTGAAGTTCATTTTTTTCTTTTAAAATTTTCTGATTTAACATGCTCTCTTCATCACTAAACTTTTTTTCTATTTCATCTTGAATTTTTAAAAGCTTTTGTTTTCGTTTTTGTAGTGTTTGCAACCTGTTCTTTAGTTGGTTAATTGTTTTGTTATACTCTTCTTCTTTTTCTCTCCATTCATTTGTTATTTTTTCTATCTCTTTCTCAGTCAACAACTTTATTTTCTCTATCTCTTCTTTCTTTTTAATGGATAAATTGTTATATTCTCTTTGCAGTTCTTCATACTCTCTGTTAATCTTTTCTATTTCATTTTTCAAAAATTCTTCTTTTGACTTTAAAGAATTTATTTCATTTTGTTGTTCTCTTATTTGTTCTAATTCTATGTTCAACTTTTGAACAATATTTTCTTTCTGTTGCTCAACTTCATAAATAGCAGAAGTTACTGTTTTTATCTCCCTGTTTATTTCTTCTATCTGTGCTTTTAAACTATCAACTTCTGATTTTAGATGGAAAATTTCAGATTCTTTTTGTTCTTTTAAAGAATTTAAAGTTTCTTCTACTTCCTTTGATTTTTTATTAACAACTTCATCTAAAAAAACTAAATTTTGTTTTGTTGTTTGGTACAAAATTTCATACTCTTTTTTTAATTTTTCAAGAATTTGTGTCTTCTCAGAAACATTTATCTTCAGTTTTTCTAATAACTCTTCTGGATAAGAGTTTTTGAGTTCTGAAATTAACATATTAAGATTTTGAATTTCTGTGTTGTAGTTTTCAATGATATGCTGGCACTTCAACTCTTGGCTTTGTAAATATTTTTTTAGTTGCTCTTTCTGTTTAACTAAATTTTCATAATCTAACATTAAAAGAGTTTTGATTTTCTCAAAAATAGAAAATGTTTGCTCTATTTGTTTTTTTAACTCCTGTTTTTTATGTTGCTTTAAGTTTTTAATTTTTTCTATATCATACTCAAAATTTTTAATTTTTTTGTTTAAATTTTCTATTTCTTGTAAAATTTCTGCTTTTGTTATGCTACTTAATTTTTGATGTAATTCATAAACTTTCTTATGGAACTCATCCATCTGCTGTTGAATAGTTGCAAATAATATCTCTGTATTGTAAACATCACTAAAATTTGGAGATTTCTTATCTATTTGAGATAAGTTTTTTGTGTTAGAAGTTTCGCTTTTTTCAGTTCTAACAAAAAGTTTTATTAAAAAATAGATACTCAAGGAAAAAATTAAAGTTGAAAAAAATAAAAAAGAATATAATAAGTAGTTCATAAGAAAGTTATATTGTTAATAATAACAAATGTGTTTTTTTGGATAAAAATTTTTATAAAAAACAAAACTTACGAAAATTCAACAAAAAATAACTTCATTAATAGTTTTACTTTAAGTGGATAAACTTAAACACAAAACACAAAAGATCTGAAAAATATAACTCTAAAAGATTTTATACACAAAATTTTATATTTATCCACAATAAAATCAATTATGTGTCAAAAATAACAGAAACTTGAAAAATGTTATCTTTTTTTAAAATTTTTAAGTTGTGAAAGGTTGCTGCTTTGAGTTCTAAAATTCCGCCGTGTTTTTGTTTATCATATTTTTCACCTAAACATAAAAAAGAAATTTGGTATTGATTATTATCTTTTTTTAATTCAACTTTAAATTCACTAAATAAAAGCTTTTTAACAGATGTTTGGAATAATAAATCGTTTAAAAAGTCTACAAGAAGAGTTTCATAATCAATGTCTTGTATTTTGTTTTTATATCTGATTATTCTTTCTATGTTGTGAAATTTTTCACACATAATATTATACATACCTAATGCAGAGTTTGCAAAAAGCTCTTCTAATGTTTTTCCGTAAGCTACTATACCAATGTCTGCTGTATGCTCAATTAATTCAAATTTTTTATTCATTAAATTTTTATTACAAAATTTTTTGTTTAAATAAAATAGTTGACTTTGATATATTTATTTTTTATACTTTATATATGGAGAGAAAACTAATAACAGTTTTAGATGATGATGAACATATCTTAGAACTTATCAAAATTAACTTATCAAAAGAAAATTTTGAGGTAAAAACATTTGAAAAACCAAAACAATTTTTTAATTTTATTCAACAAAATATTCCTGACTTAATTATTTTAGATATAATGCTGCCCGAGGTAGATGGTTATGAAGTTTGTAAAAAGTTAAAGACAGATTCACGATTGAAAAATGTACCAATAATTTTTCTTTCAGCAAAATCAGAGGAGGTTGATAAAATATTAGGTTTGGAATTAGGTGCAGAAGATTACATAGTTAAACCGTTTTCTGTTAGAGAGCTGATTGCAAGAGTAAGAGTAGTTTTAAGAAGGGGAAAAGATGAAAAATTTTCAAAACAGATTACCATAGGAAAAATTTTGACTATTAATTTTGAAACTTTTGATGTATATGTTGAAGATAAAAAAGTTGAATTAACAACTACTGAGTTTAAGTTGTTAGAGGCACTTGTCTCAAACAAAAATAAAGTTTTAAGCAGAGATAAACTTCTTGATTATCTTTGGGGGACTCAAAAAGCTGTAATTGATAGAACAATAGATGTACATATTACTAATCTTAGAAAAAAACTTGGGAAAGCCTCAAAATTTATAAAAAGTGTAAGAGGAATTGGTTATAAATTTGAGTATAAATGAAATCGTTTTTTAAAAAAATACTTTTTGGATATATTGCAATAATTTTACTATACTCTGTTTTTATTTTCATAATACTAAACAATTATCTTAAAAGTAAAATTCTTAAAATTTATATATCTAGCTTAAAAGATACTTGCTATTCAATTTCTATTCCAATAACAGAGTTCCTTTTGAGTAAAAATTATTCGAAACTTAACGAATTTATTAATAATTTAAAAATTAATTTACAAATAAGAGCCACAATCGTCTCTCTTACCGGAAAAATTTTATTTGATACTCAAAACAATATAGAAAATTATTTTAATACAACTGAAATGATAATAGAAACAATAACTAAAGGTTTTAGTTATTCAATAAGATATAATTCAACACTAAGAAAAGAAATGTTATATGTAGCAATTCCTTTGAAAGATAAAGACTATCACACTTTCGCTATTCTTATAACAGGTCATCCTATTGATGAATTTTATAAAAGTATAAATAAATCTATATATAGGATTTTAATAGTCGCATTTTTTGTATTTATATTAGTTTTGTTATTTTCAGTTTTTTTATCTTCATATTTTACAAAACCTATTGAGAAACTGATAGATAGTATAAAAAAAATATCAAATATTGAACTGAATAAGAAAAAAAGTTTTAACGCTACAGACGAATTTTCCTTCCTTGAGGGAAGTTTTAATGAAATGGTAGCAAAAATAGGTATACTTTTGTCAGACATTTCTTTTCAGAGAGATAAGTTAAAAAATATATTTAATTCTTTACAAGAAGCAATTGCTTTAATTAATAAAGAAGGCAAAATTGTTCTTTATAACAAAAGTTTTGAAAAACTATGCAAGATTACACCGATTGAGAACAAACTTTATTGTGAAGTTATGCTTTCATATAAATTTGACGAAATTATAAAAAAAGCATTTTCTGAGAAAAAAAATTTAACTGAAGAACTTAATATAGAAGAGAAAACATATTTAGTTAGTTGTAGCAGTGTTTCAGAAGAAGAAATAATTGTTTTGTTATATGATATTACTAGTTATAAACAACTTCAAAGAATTAAAAAAGAATTTGTATCAGATATAGTACATGAACTTAAAACACCTCTAACAAGTATCAAAGGTTTCTTAGAAACGCTATATGAAGAAATAAATGAGCCACAACAAAAACGTTATATAGAAATCGCAATTTTCAACACAAACAGATTAATCAACATTGTTAACGACTTAGCAACCTTGTCATATCTTGAGAAACTTGAAGAAGAAAAAAATTTCTCTGAAATTAAATTTGAAGATGTAAACATTAATGCTGTCTTAAATGATATTAAAGATTTGTTTGAGACAAAAGCAAAACAAAAAAATTTAGATTTTATTATAGATGTTAAAACAGAACTAAAACCTATCAAAGCAGATGGATTTAAGATTGAACAAGTTGTTACAAACTTAGTAGATAATGCAATAAGATACACAGAAAAAGGATATGTAAAAATTAAAGTTGAGCAGGACCAATTTGAAACAAAAATAATAGTTGAAGATACTGGTATAGGTATACCTAAAGAATATCACGAAAGAATTTTTGAAAGATTTTTTGTAGTTGACAAAGCAAGGTCTAAAAAAACAGGTGGTACTGGTCTTGGTTTAGCAATAGTAAAACATATAGTCAACCTTCACAGAGGGAAAATTTTTGTAGAAAGCTCACCTAATTCAGGTTCAAAGTTTATAGTTATACTTCCAAACACGCCAAAAATTTCTTAACAAAATCTTAACAATTCCTTTATACTCTCTTAATAATTAATTTGTATAATTAATATATGACAACAAAAATTTTTACAGATTATAAATACTGCGAAAATTTAATCATTTATTTTGCTAAAAAGTATTTTAATAAATACAGAAATTACAATATCACATTAGAGGACTTAATACAAGAAAGTTTTTTAGGATTAATGTATGCTAAAAGAAACTATGATAACCAAAAAAATACAAAATTTTCATCTTATGCAACATTTTGGATTAAGAAAATGATGTTAAAATATATAAATAAAAACAAACCTTTTGAAACAGAAGAAATTGATGAAAATCAACTTTATTATTACGAAAACTATAGTGGTACTATCGATGAAAATTCAAATGATTTTAACAAAATCTCAAAATTTTTAGATGCTGATTTAGAACAAAATGTGTTTAGACTATTCTTTATAGAAGGGTTGCCATTAGATGAAATTTCAAAAGTTTTAAATATAAGAAGAGAAAAAGTAAGGCAGATAAAAGAAAAAATTTTAAGAAAATTAAAAATGCAAAAAGAACTCTTAAAAAATTTTTTATAAAAGGAGGTAATAAAAAAATATGGTACAAAAAATAAAACTAACTAAAAGAAGTACAAATCATAAAAAAGGAGGTATAAACCATATGTTTAAAAATATAATAAACATATCGCTGTTACTTACATTAATAAACTCATTTTCTTTTGCTGACACAGTCGCAGATCCTATAATAAATAAACTTATTGAAAAAGGAATAATAGAAAGTTATGAAGCACAAGAGATAAGAAATGAAATAAGCAATGTTGTAAAAAAACAGTTTGATGAAGAAAAAAAGAAAGAAGAGGATAAGAAAAAAGAAGATGACAAAAAACTTAAAGTATCAGGTTATTTACAAATTTTGTATAAAGATGACCAAAAAACTACTGCTGACCCATTAAGTATACTTCGTGCAAGGGTTACATTTAGCAGAAAATTTACTGATTTCTTAAGTTTCTCTTTAACACCTGATTTTGCAAAACTTGCTGAAGATAAAAATGTTGAATGGAAAGGTGTATATATTGACTATATCCCTTTTAAAGATTATTTAAGTTTTAGGATAGGACAATTTAACCAACCATTTGGGTTTGAAAATGTTTATTCATCTTCAAGAAAGAAATTTGTTGATGCACCTAGGTATTTAAAAGAAGTATTAGGTTCTGACTATGATTATGGAATCCAAACATCTTTTGGTTATAAAAAAATACTACAACTTCAATCAGCAGCACTTAATGGAACAACAAAAGCTACAGAGACAAATGATAAAAAAGATATAGTATTAAAAGCAATTTCAGATTTAGGATTTTTACACTACATACTTAAAGATGTAGAAGTAAGTTTCTCTGTATATGACAGATATTATAGCACAGCGACAACAGTTTCTGTAGTAAATGGGAAACATTACGCTGTTTATTTAAAAATTGAGAAAGATATTTTTATACCTACATTTTTCACTTTTGAATATGTTTATGGTAAAGATTTAAAAATCAAACACGATGTTGCTGACTATATTGGCACATTAGAAATAAAACCTTTTAGGTTAACAAAAAATAAATACTTAGAAGGAATTTCTCCTACTTTTAGATATGAATTGTGGGATAAAGATATAAATGTCTCTGATAACGAAGAAAAAATTACAAGTATTGGTGTTAACTACTATTTTGACAAATTTTTAAGATTATTAGTTGACTATAGAAGAAGTGAAGTTACTAACAGACCTGCACATGAAATTTATAACTTTATGGTACAAGTAAACTTTTAAAAAATAAACTTTAATATAAAAAGGAGGATAAACAATATGAAAAAAATAATCAAAAATGCAATAGCAGCAGTAGTAATACTATCAAACCTCATATTTGCACAAAAGGTAGTACTCATAAATGGTGCTGGTGCTACATTTCCTTATCCTTTATATTCAAAATGGTTCTATGAATATTCTAAAATAGATAAAACAGTAAATTTTAACTATCAATCAATAGGTTCTGGTGGTGGTATAAGACAAATTCTTGCTCAAACAGTAGATTTTGGTGCATCAGACGCATTTTTAACTGAAGAACAACTCAAACAAGCTCCTGCTAAAATTTTACATATACCAACAACTGCTGGCGCTGTTGTGTTAACATATAACATCCCTGAGTTAAAAGGAAAAGAAACACTTAGATTAACACCAGAAATAATTTCTAAGATTTACTTAGGTAAAATTAAAAAATGGAACGACAAACTTATTCAAACAGAAAATCCTAATGTAACTTTGCCTGACAAAAATATAGTTGTAGCAAGAAGGTCTGATGGTAGTGGGACAACATTTATTTTTACTGATTATCTTTGTGAAATCTCTGCAGAATGGAAGAATAGAGTTGGTAAAGGAACATCTGTTAACTGGCCTGTTGGTTTAGGTGGTAAAGGTAATGAAGGTGTTGCTGGAATTGTTAAAAATACTCCTTATTCAATGGGTTATGTTGAAATTTCATACGCCATACAAAACAATCTTGACTATGCTATTGTTAAAAATAAAGATGGATATTATGTCAAACCAACCATTGAAAGTATAACAGCAGCAATTGAAGATAAAGCAAAAAATATGCCTGATGATTATCGTGTTTCAATAGTAAATGCTGGTGGTAAAAACTCATATCCTATATCTGGTTTTACTTGGATTTTAGCATATCAAAAACAAAAAGATCCTGTTCGTGGTGAGAAATTAGTTAAATTTTTAAAATGGGCATTAACTGATGGACAAAAATACTGTGCTGAAATACATTATGCACCACTTCCTAAAAATTTAGTTGATAAAGTATTGAAAACAATAGAGACAATTGAGTATTAATAATAAATATAAATATATTCCACAGGGTAAGGGTTTGTCCCTTACCCTGTGGATTAAATTTTTCTATTCTATGACAAACAAAGATTATTCAAATAAAATTTTTAAGTTTATACTAAAATTTTCAGCTATTGTTTCTTTTAGTATCCTTGTTCTTATTTTTGTTGTTTTATTAAAACACAGTTATTTAGCGGTAAAAACTTTCAAACTTAAATTTTTTATAGATACAACATGGGATCCTGTATTTGAAAAATTTGGTGCTTTACCATTTGTGTATGGTACATTGTTAACATCTTTTTTAGCTTTAATAATTTCTGCTCCTATTTCTATCTCTGTAGCATTGTTTCTTTCTGAATTTGCAAATAGAAGATTAAAAGAATTTTTAGGTGTTATTATCTCACTTCTTGCTGCTATACCAAGTGTTATTTATGGTTTAGTAGGTATATTTGTTTTGGCTCCTTTGATGAGAGAATATATTAGTCCTGGGATACAAAAAATCTTTGGTTTTCTTCCATTCTTTCAAGGAAGTGTGTATGGTTTAGATTATTTTACAGCAAGTATTGTTTTAAGTATAATGATAACTCCAACCATTACTTCTATTTCAACAGAATTGTTTGATGCAGTATCTAAAAGTTTAAGAGAAGCAAGTTTAGCTTTAGGAGCAACTAAATGGGAGATGATAAAAATTAGTGTTTTAAAAACTACAAAAGTTGGAATAATTGCAGCGTTGTTATTAGGATTAGGTAGAGCAATTGGTGAAACAATGGCTGTTACAATGGTTATAGGAAATGTACCAAATATATCGTTATCTCTTTTTTCATCAGGTGCAACTTTAGCTTCTGTTATTGCAAATGAATTCACTGAAGCAACAGGCGATTTATATTTATCTTCTTTATACTATATTGGTTTGGTGTTGCTTTTAGTCACTTTGGCTTTAAATCTATCTTCAAATATTTTAATTAAGTATTTAGTTAAAACAAAATGAATAGAAAATTAAAAGATAAAATTTTTCAATTTTTTATTTATTTATCTGTGAGTATTGTAAGTTTTGTATTGTTGTTTATTACTGGATATGTACTCTATAAAGGATTTTCTTCAATAAACTTAGATTTTTTTATAAGATTACCAAAACCTGTTGGTGAAAAAGGTGGTGGTATGGTAAATGCTATAGTTGGTAGTTTTATGATTGTAGGTATAGCAAGTTTGTTTTCTATTCCTTTAAGTATTCTTACAGGTGTTTATCTTTCAGAATATAAAAACGAAAAATTTGCTAACATTGTACGTTCTTCATTAGAAATTTTAGGTGCTGTACCATCAATAGTAATAGGTGTTTTTGTATATGGTCTTGTTGTTTATCCTATGAAGAGATTTTCTTTACTTGCAGGTTCTATTGCTTTAAGTATAATAATGATACCTCTTATAGCAAGAACTACTGAAGAAATGTTGAATATGGTACCTACGACAATTAAAGAAGCAGGGTTGTCATTAGGTATTAAAAACTGGAAAGTTATTTTTTATATCATTTTAAATACAGCAAAACCCGGTGTTTTAACTGGTGTTCTACTTTCATTAGCTAGAGTGTTTGGTGAAACAGCACCTTTATTGTTTACATCTTTTGGGAACAGATTTTGGCATAGAAGTATTTTAGATCCTGCTGCAGCATTGCCTTTACAAATATTTGTTTATGCTATAGCCCCTTATGATGATTGGAATAGACAAGCATGGGCAGGTGCTTTTGTTTTGATTGTTATAGTTTATATTTTAATCATTGTTAGTAGGAGGTTAGTTTTAAAAAATAAATAGCCTATGGAAAAAGTTAAAATAAAAATAGAAAATTTATCAGCGTGGTATGGAGAACATCAGGTTTTAAAAAATGTATCTTTTGATATATATGAAAATAAAGTTACAGCTATTATTGGTCCATCTGGTTGTGGTAAGTCAACATTAATACGATGTATAAACAGGTTGCACGAAGTAATTCCACAAGCAAAAGTAGCTGGTAAAATCTATATAGATGACAAAAACATCTATGATCCAGATGTTGACCCAATGGAAATAAGAAAAAAAGTTGGTATGGTTTTTCAACAACCAAATCCATTCCCAACAATGACAATATATGAAAATGTTATAATTGGTCTTAAACTTAATGTTTTTAAAGATAAAAATAAATTAAATGAAATAGCAATCCAAGCATTAAACGAAGCAGGGTTGTATGAAGAAGTAAAAAACAAACTTAATTCTTTTGCTACAAAACTTTCCGGTGGTCAACAACAACGTTTATGTATTGCAAGAGCTTTAGCATTACGGCCAGAAATAATTCTTTTTGATGAACCATGTTCTGCTTTAGATCCAATATCAACTGCAAAAATTGAATATACAATTGTTAAATTAAAACAAAACCATACTGTAATAATTGTAACTCATAATCTACAACAAGCAGCAAGAGTTGCTGATTATACAGCATTTTTGTTTTTAGGAGAACTAATTGAATACGGACCTACTAACTCACTATTTACAGCTCCTAAAATGAAGAAAACAGAGGAATATATTAGAGGAATTTTTGGTTAAAACGAGGGGGTTAAAATTTATGCTTCAAGAAAAAATACAAAATTTAAGAACAGAAATTATAGAATTTGCTAATTTAGTAATTGATATGTTAAAAGACTCTTATGTATGTTTTAAAAATAAAGACGAAAAAATTGAAGAGTTAATAATAAGTAATGAAAGAAAAACTAATAATCTCGAGATAGAGATGGAAGAAAATTGTATTTATACTATAGCTCAGTATGAACCTAAAGCAAGTGATTTAAGATTTGTAATAACAGTATTAAAAATGAGCAACGATTTTGAACGTATAGCTGACCATATTTTAAACATTGCACAAAGTGGAAAATTTTTGATATCAAATGATAAATATATTTTAGAAAAATTTTGGAATTTATTAGATGAACTTTTTAATAAAACAATTTACATGTTTGAAACAAGTGTTAAAGCATTTATAAATAAAGATGTTGGAAAAGCAAAATATGTGTGTAAATTGGATCAAGAGGTTGATGAGTTGAAAAAAAATATATACAAGAAATTAGTTGAAGAAATTAAAACCAAACAAGAAAATATTGAAAGTTTATTACATATTGAAAGAATAATAAACAATCTTGAACGAATAGCAGATTTATCTACGAACATATGTGAAGATGTTGTTTTTCTTTATGAGGCAACCATTATAAAACATCATAAGGAAGAAAGTTTATAAAACTGCCATCTACACTTTCTATTCCTCAGGTACAATATTTGCTACAGCTGCAACTTTATCACCTTCTTCAAGTTTTACTAATCTTACGCCTTGTGTATTTCTTGATAATATTGAGATTTCATCAACAGGCAATCTTATACTCATACCTTTCTCTGTCATAATCATAACTTCATAGCCAGGATTTGCAACTTTTACATCTACAACTTTTCCGTTGCGTTGTGTGGTTTTTATGTTTATAACACCTTTACCGCCACGACTTTGTAATCTATAGTCATCAACTTTTGTTCGTTTTCCATAACCGTTTTCACATACTGTAAGCAATATATCGTCTTTTTTAACCACTTCCATACTTACAACTTCATCATCTTTTGATTTAAATCTTACACCAACAACACCCTTTCCTGTCCTTCCAATAGGACGAATTGTGTCTTCTTTAAATCTTATTGCAAAACCGTTTTTTGTGCAAATTATTACTTCTGATTTTCCATCAGTGTGTTTAACATGTATTAAAGAATCGTCAGAATCAAGATTTATTGCTATAATACCTGCTTTTCTTGGATTTGAGAATTCTTCAAGTTTTGTTTTTTTAATAATTCCTTTCTTTGTACACATAAGAAGATAAGTGTTATCATCAAATTTGTCAACAGCAACACATGCAGTAATCTTTTCATCCATAGAGGAAAGTTGTATTAAATTTACAGCTGCTTTGCCTTTTGAAACCCTTGAGCCTTCAGGAACTTCAAACACTCTTGACCAATAAACTCTTCCTTTGTTTGTAAACCATAAAAGATAGGAGTGTGTGTTTGTGATTATTAATTGTTCAATGAAATCTTCTTCTTTTACAGTAGTCCCTGTGATACCTTTGCCACCACGATGTTGAGATTTGTAAGTTGAGAGTGGTATTCTTTTGACATAACCCTGATGAGAAATACACACCACAACATCCTCTTCTTTTATTAAATCTTCTATAGTTAACTCCTCTACACGAGCAATAATCTTTGTTTTTCTTTCATCGCCATATTCTTCTTTAAGTTTTTTTACCTCTTCTTTTATAATATTATCAATTTTTTTAGGGTCGCGGAGAATAGTTCTTAGCAATTCTATTGTTTTTATCAGGTCTAAATATTCCTTTTCAAGTTTTGAACGTTCTAAAGATGTTAGTTGTTGAAGTTTCATCTCAAGTATAGCATGTGCTTGAATCTTAGTAAGTTTAAATTCTTCCATTAAATTAGTTTCAGCTTGTTCTGTATCTTTTGATTCACGAATAATTTTGATGACTTTGTTTAAATTTTCAATAGCAATTCTTAAACCTTCGACGATGTGTGCTCTATGTTCTGCTTTTTTCAATTCAAAAGATGTTCTTTTGTAAATAACATCTCTTCTATGGTCAATATAACATTGAAGCATCTCTCGCATAGATAAAACTTGTGGTTTACCGCCAACTAAAACTAACATTATTACACCAAACGATACTTCCATCTGAGTATGTTTGAATAACTGATTTAATACAATATTAGGGTTGCCATCTCGTTTTACTTCTATGACTATTCTTATTCCATCTCTGTCGGATTCGTCTCTTAAGTCAGCGATATCTTGTATCTTTTTTTCTGATGCGAGGTTTGCAATGATTTCTAAAAGTTCTGCTTTATTTACTTGGTAAGGAATTTCTTTTACGATTATCGCATGCCTACCGCCTTTTAATTCTTCAATTTCAGCTTTTGCACGAATACGAAAGGAACCTCTACCTGTAGTAAAATATTCTTTAATTCCTTCTTTTCCTTGAATGATACCACCTGTTGGAAAATCAGGGCCTTTTATGTACTGCATTAAATCCTCTGAAGTAAGATCTGGATTGTCCAATACAGCAATGATAGCATCACAAACTTCAGAGAGGTTGTGTGTAGGTATATTAGTCGCCATACCTACAGCGATTCCACTTGAGCCATTAACTAAAATGTTTGGAAATTTTGATGGTAAAACTGAAGGTTCTTCTAAAGAACCATCATAGTTTGGTCTAAAGTCAACTGTTTCTTTATCTAAGTCTTCAAGCATCTCTTCAGCAAGTTTGTTAAGTCGTACTTCCGTATTATGATTTATAAATCCACCTGCAATAAATGAATGACAATGAGAGTTTACTCTTAAAGAATATACTTTTTGTTTTTCTTTTAATACTTCAACAGATGTTACTTTGTCAAAGAAAAATTTTTGTTTTAATAAGAACCCAATTAAATTTCTTTCCTTTGTTTCTAAAATATTTTTTATTTGTTCAAAATTTTCTTCTAATTTATTATATCTGTCAAAAATATTTTTTTGTAGAAATTCAGTTTTATATTTTTTTCTTAAATACTCTGACAAGAAGGGAATTTTGTCAGTTTTGCTTAACCTGTCTGAATTAATTTCATCAATTTTTAACAATACATTTTGTTTTTTTTCAGACCAAAAACCTATCTCTTCTTTAAATTTTTTAATATTTTCTACACCACTTATTATAAGTTTTAAACAACCATTTCTTTTATCTTTGAAAAGTTTCGTGGTTATTATTCCAAAATTTAATAATATAACTTTTAATTGGTTTATTAATTCTTCACTTTTTGAATTGTAAACAAGTTCAATAGATTTTCCGCTATGTCTTTTGTCTTTATGAAAGACAACACTGCCATCTCCTTCAAATAATCCTTTTAGAAAGCTTTTTATTGTTTCTTTTGTTGAAGAGAAAATAATAAACGGAATTGTTTTTTTATCTGATTTTTCTAAAGATAAACCAATATTTTGTAAAAATTTTACTACTTTTTGATGGTAAATACTTAATTCAAAACAATCTCCTTTGATTTTTCTTTCATAAAGTTTTATACCTTTAAATTGTTTCTCAATAATAGTTTTTACTTTTTCATATAATTCTTTGTTTTTGTTGTTAAACAAAATTTGTCCATTATGAAAACTACCTTCTGCAGTAAGGACTCCTAAGAGAAAACCTAAATCTTCGTTCATTTTTTCTGGAAGAGAAACGTCTTCGTATAAAGGATTTTGAGGATAGTAAGTTTTTAATTCAGGTTCTGTTTGAGAGAAGAGGTTTATATTTCTTACAATTATAACATAATCATTGGTTGTTATATTTTTTAAAATTTTCCATTTTAAAGTAGGTAAACCTTCATCAGTCCTATCTAAACACAGTACAGGATGGTTTATAGAACCTTTAAGTTCATAACCACAAGAAGTTTTTATCTTTATTATAGTTTGTTTTCCTGAATCAAAAAACTTTGTTGCTTTCACAATATCACCTTTATAATTTTTAACATCTAAATCAATATCAACTTCTTCTCCATTAGCAATTTTTTCAATAGGAAGTATTCCTTTAGTAGTAAAAACTAAAATATCACCGGTCACACAATATCTCATCGCTGCCGGTGGGTCGCCATCTATTGAACCAAAATTTCCTTGGCCATCAACTAATGGATATCTCAAAGAAAAATCTTGTGCCATTCTAACCATTGCCTCATACACTGCAGTATCACCATGTGGATGGTATTTTCCTAAGACCTCACCAACTACACGTGCAGATTTTTTATATGGCAAGTTATGTTTGAGCCCCATTTCTTTCATTACATAAAGTATTCTTCTATGTACAGGTTTTAGCCCATCACGAACATCTGGCAACGCACGTCCTGCAATAACACTCATTGCATAATCAGTATAAG
>Ga0308421_1000590_pt1 | contig 21153 bp, 17 predicted proteins | sample HotsprSampleMS60_FD_203673 | JGI IMG/M metagenome (GOLD analysis project Ga0308421, IMG submission 203673) | Hot spring phototrophic mat microbial communities from Mushroom Spring, Yellowstone National Park, Wyoming, United States - 20090730_MS60 ...
TGCAATCACGCTTCGTCAGCGGGCATCATGCTCGTATTGAGCCTGTCGGCCAGGGGCACCGCATCGTTGATGTTGGGAGCCGCAACGGTTTACTTTTTGCCGGGCGACGCATCACCGAGCGCGAACTGGCTGATGGTGACGTGTTACGTATTGGCGATTCGGCAACCGGTAATTTTGTCTCACTGACTTATCATAATCCGGTGCTGGCAAAAACACCTGCCCTTCACGAGACGCCGAGTCGGTTTCCACTTGATCCAAACGATCCTGAAATTACGATAGGTCGTGTGGGCTGTGACATCATTCTCGATAATCCGCAGGTCTCGCGTTTCCATGCGCAGATTGATCGTGCCCCTGATGGTGCTGTAGTCTTGCGCGACATGGGCAGTACCAACGGCACGTTTGTGAACGGTCAGCGGGTTACTGCACCAGTTGTGCTCAAGCCGGGTGATGTAATTCAGATTGGCGCCTTCAAGCTGGTATACAACATTACCAGTCTTGATCGTTACGATCAGCGCGGTGCGCTGCGGATCGATGCGCGCAACCTATCACGGGTTGTGACACGCAATGGTTTGCAGCGCGTCATTCTGCATGATGTTTCGCTGTCGATAGCGCCACGTGAGTTTGTGGCAATTGTTGGTGGTTCAGGTACCGGCAAGAGTACGCTTATGAAGGCGCTGTGCGGCTATGCTCCGGCGGATCAGGGGCAAGTACTGGTCAATGGCGACGATTTCTACCGCAATTTTGGCGCCTACCGCTCGGTATTGGGCTACGTGCCGCAAGATGATATTCTGCATCGCCCTCTAACGGTGCAACGGGCGCTTGAATATGCAGCGCGTCTCCGTTTACCGGCTGACACCACCGACCAGGAAGTGGCGGCCCGGATCGACCGGGTGCTCGAAGATGTTGAGATGACGGCCCATCGCGATCAACCGATCGATGCGCTGTCGGGCGGGCAACGGAAACGGGTGAGCATTGGCGCCGAATTGCTGGCCGATCCGAGCCTTTTCTTCCTCGATGAGCCAACCAGTGGGCTTGATCCTGGGTTGGAAAAGAAAATGATGTATACTCTGCGACGCCTAGCCGACAGCGGACGGACAGTGATCCTGGTAACGCATGCCACGGCAAACATCACGCAATGCGATCACGTCATCTTTATGGCCGGTAATGGGCGGATGGTCTTCTTTGGCCCACCCGATGAAGCGCTCCGCTTCTTTCAGGTCACGAGTGGCGATTTTGCCGACATTTACACTAAAATCGAAGGGATTGCTTCACCTGACCATCCGGTAGTACGGCAGGATGTACGGGCTGAATACGAAGCCTGGCAAGCCGCTCATCCGCAAGCAGCTTCACCGCCGACACTGGCCGAGCTATGGGAAATACGTTACCGTCAGTCGCCATTTTACCAACAGTATGTCGTAAATCGGCTTGCAGCCGCACCGGTTGGCCCGCACATCACGAGTAACAGTGCAGGCCAGACCAGGCAACGCATTTCCGCATGGCGGCAATTTCGTCTGCTCAGCCAGCGCTACTTCGATCTAATGCTGCAAGATCGCCGCAATCTTATGATCTTATTGTTGCAGGCGCCTATCATCGCCTTGCTCCTTATGCTCGTAGCACGGAGTGATGCCCTCACCGGTGTACAGGCGCAAGACCTAATTCAACGTGGTGAAGCGAAAAAGGTGCTCTTCATGCTGGCAATCGTGAGTGTCTGGTTTGGGATCATTAATGCCGCCCGTGAAATCACAAAGGAGCAGGCGGTCTATCGGCGTGAACGTCTGGTCAATTTGCAGATTGTACCGTATCTCCTCTCTAAGGTGGCCGTGCTCAGTCTGCTCATTTTGATCCAAACGCTCGTACTGGTGGGGATGATCTTGCTGAAAGTGGCATTCCCTACAGAAACCGGTATCTTGCTGCCAACACTCAGCGAAACCTTCATCACCCTCCTGCTTTCGGCAGGGGCCGGGATGGCGCTCGGTCTGGCAATCAGTGCGGTATCGGCAACTCCTGATCGGGCGATCAGTCTGGTACCCTTTGCCCTGATCCCGCAGATTCTGTTTGCCGGTTTGATCTTTACTATTGAGGGCCTTGCAACCCCACTCTCGTGGCTTACGATCAGTCGCTGGTCGATGGATGCACTCGGCGCCAGCCTTGATCTGAACCGTCTCTGTCATTTGCCCAACACCGATGATAGGGGAAGCATTCCACCCGGTTGTACGCCTGGCTTTCTCGAAACCGAAGCTGCCTTTAGCCATGACCCACTTCATTTGGTGGGAAGGTGGGTTATCCTGGTGGGTTATGCCGTCGTCTGTTTGTTCATCGCCGGATGGATGTTACGGCGTCGTGATCGGCGGGTATAAGAGAGTGTGAATGATATGTCATGTTCATAAATGACACCTGTATATTGTTTACGTCATCATGCTTAGAGACAGGCTAAAATCGTCTTTTTCTTCCTGTGCAAAACCTTGACGTTGAGCAGGTGGTAGCGTATAATCACAAGTGATAAACAGCAACCTTTGAGACAATGGTGAAATAGACGTAACATACCGTGATATGGTAGATTCTTTCGTATTACACAGAGTAGGCATATGTCACTCGGACAAAAAATAGGGCGGTTACGTCAGGAACGAGGATTGACCTTGCAAGAAGTGGCAGAGGGTTCTGGTCTGACACCATCGTTTCTAAGCCGTCTTGAACGCGATAAAGTGAATATATCGGTAGCAAATCTGCGCAAGTTGGCGCAATTTTTTAGTGTTCAAATGACGCATTTCTTTGAGGGCGAAGATGATCAGCAGGTCGGTCAGGTTGTGCGGGTGGCTGACCGGGTTCGCCTCTCGCTCGATGATGCACCGGTACAGGTCTTTTCGCTCTTACCGCCCAACAGCGATCTTGATGCGCGTCTGATCGAGGCCTACCCCGGAAGCAGTCAACAAGGTTTTTCATCGCGGGGAAGTCAGATGGTTCACGTTCTGAGCGGTCGTGTGCGCTATACGCTTGGGGAAGAGCAGTATGAACTCGATGCCGGTGATACGCTCTTCTTTCGTGACGATACAGCGTATAGCTGGACAAATATTGGTCATTCAATTGCCACGATTCTCACGGTCAGTACCCTTAATTCACGGGATGATCGTTGATGATGGCATATACCTGTTGAGGTTCAATGAATTTCTTTTCCCCTCGGTTGCTTCGTCAGATTGGTCGCTGGCTGTTAATCATCATCTCTCTCTACCTGATCGGCTGGTTAGTGGTGAATGCCGGATCGGCAGTGACACCATTTATTTTTGGTGGTGTGCTCGCCTATCTGTTTCTGCCCCTGGTTAATTTCTTCAATTGCTGGCTTCCGCGCTGGCTGGCAATCCTGGCTGTCTATCTGCTGACCTTTGGGATCCTGGTGCTCGCGGTGGCATTAGTGATCCCGCCCCTAATAGCGCAAATCGCCGATCTCATTCGTTCGCTGCCCGACATTGCGACCATTCAACGAGAGGCTAACCGCTTGCTTGATGAGTACGAGCAGTTGCTTGCCAGCCTGCCACCGGCAGTGCAGTCTGAAGTGCAGAACGCGATTGCTTCAGCAGCTTCGGAAGGCCTAAGCACACTACGGGCAAACTTTGTGAACTATTTGCAGAGTATCGGGCAATTTCTGGTCAATAGTGTGCTCTCGGTAGTAAATACCGTGACCTTTTTGCTCGGTTTTTTTCTGATCCCGTTCTGGCTGTTCTATGTGTTGATGGATCAGCGGGCCGGCCGTGATTACCTTGATCGCATGATCCATCCGCGATTACGGGCCGATTTTTGGGCGATGATTACGATCATCGATCACGATCTGAGCGGATATTTACGCGGTCAGTTGATTCTCGGTACTTCCGTTGGCCTGGCTGCTTGGATTGGTTTAACGGCCCTCAATATAGCGGGAATGAAGGTACCCTATACAGTGCTTCTGGCAGTGGTAGCGGGAGTTACTGAATTAGTCCCAGTGATTGGACCAATTATCGGTGCAATTCCGGCGATCTTGCTCGGATTGGCCGACTCGCCAACGACGGCGCTGGCTGTGACGATCCTGTACATTGCGATTCAGCAGCTTGAAAATCATATCCTGGTACCACGCATTATCGGCGAAAGTGTGGGTGTGCATCCGGCTATCTTAATGGTCGTGTTAGTCGTCTGTTCTCAAGTTTTCGGTCTGTTGGGCGCTATTCTCTCGGCGCCGCTCAGCGCGATGGCCCGTGATCTGTTTCTCTACCTGTACGGGCGCTTAAGTGACCCTCCCAGTCCCGCCGGTGTCTTACCTGAACGATTGCGTCCGTTGGTGATGCCAGTGCAGCCTGAAGCAACGAAAGCGGCTGAGCAGACTTCTCCCCAATTACCTCCACAAACCGCCGACCGCTCAACTGAATAGGAAGCGGTGGTCAGTTTCTTGCACAGCAGTCTCTGGAAAAATGGTATAACCCTATGAACGCAGATGCGTTTCGTCAGCTCTACGATTATCACTTTACTGAAAACCGTAATATCTGGCACCACGTCATCTACCTCCCCTATCAGCAATTTGTCCAGGAGGTGAATTACTCGCTAGGGTCGGTACGAAACCAGATTGTGCATCTAATGAACGTCGATGAAGTCTGGTTCTGTGAGTTGTTAGGCATCGAACCGCCAGTACCGTATCAGCCTGCCGATATTGATGACCGCGCAGCAATTCGTGCTCGTTGGGATAGCGTTGAACAGATGATGCGAGGCTACCTTGCCGGGTTACGCGATAATATGTTGTTTGATCAGCCTATCAGGGAACCAGTGGAAGATAGAAATCTTATGGTCTGGCAGGTATTGATCCATGTTGCCAATCATGGAACCGATCATCGCGCCCAGATTTTGAGAATACTCCACGATTTTGGTCTCAAAACTACTTCGCAAGATTTTATATTCTACGTTTATGATTGCAGTTTGGGCTTAAACATGTCTGATTAGCTATCTCTGATGTACTTTGAACACGGTCATCAGTTTTCTGGCACAGAATGGTTTTTTGGCAGTGTAGAATATCTAGTGTACAATGTAGAGAAAAATACAAATACATGGAAATTGTTGAGATGTTTTCGAGGGGGTTATAAGCACTCCATCTCTGATGATATTAACCGCGTTCTGAATAGTCAATACGTACCCATGATTGAAAGCACCTATCTCGCCACTGCTTTCACAGTTGAAGACTACCGACGCCTGGAAAAAGAGCAGAACAAGCAAGAAATCATCCGTTTCATTCACAAGCGTTTTAAGGAGCGATACATTACCCCCTTGCGAGGCGATCGCTCTGAAAAGCATGGTTTCTGCACCATGGCTATTTGCTGCCTAATGATAGAAACACTAGAGTCGTTTCGGCACGGATGGGGTGATACCAGAGGTAAAAGTAAGAAGGCTTTTGATGAATTTTTCAAATGGTGTAAAGAGAATAAATTAGAATTGGGAGTTTTTGATCCAAAAGATTTTTACAAGGGCGTTCGCTGCGGGATATTGCACCAGGGCGAGACAACGAATGGCTGGCGGATACGTAGAAAAGGTCCTTTGTATGATCCGTCGGCAAAAATTATTAATGCTACTGCATTTCATAATGAGCTTGAGAACGCACTCAAACGTTATTTAAGCGCCCTGGAAGAATCTGATTGGGAGTCGAAGATCTGGCAAAATCTGCGTAGAAAGATGAAACACGTAATCGCGAATTGTCAACGAGATGCTACACAAGGAGTATAAAAATGGACACACTCTACTATTTTGCATACGGTTCAAACATGTCAGTTTCACGTCTTCAATCAAGAATTACGATCGAGGAAGATGTGGGTGCAGCGTATCTGGAAGGTTGGCAAATGGTGTTTAATAAGCGTGGTCGTGATGGTTCTGGAAAGGCTAATCTGATCGCAAATCCAGATTTTGTGACCTGGGGAGTCTTATACCTGCTCGAAGGTTCTGAGCTAGATCGCTTAGATGTGATCGAGGGAGGTTATGAACGGATGAATGTTCGTATCCAGCAACGTGATGGAACAGTATATGATGCAGTGACGTATGTTTCGCAAGAATTAACTGATGATCCACGGCCTTCTCATGAATATAAAGAATATGTGCTTTCAGGAGCACGTGAACACCATTTGCCACCCGATTATCTTGCTTATCTGGAAGCCTTTCCGGTGAGATAGGTATACGTCAAAATGATCTCATTCGTATTCAAAATTTGAGAGCATAGGATTATGGTGTCGCAATTGACTAAACGTATCTATGTCGCACTCCATTCACCGCATCCATATCAGCGATTGCGTGATCTGATAATCAGTCATACCCTCTTCAACCTTCCCGTCTCAGTGCGTAAACAATTGTTTACCGGACAGAATCATTTCTGTCCGATCTGTGAAACATTTCTCAACCGATTCCTAATCTTGCATCGCCCCTATCATCGTTGGTGCCCGATCTGTCGCTCGCTTCAGCGGCATCGATTGGTATACCTCTTTTTGAAGCGGTACGGCGTCGTTAAACCTCATTCCAGGGTATTACATTTCGCTCCTGAACCGGCTATCAGGCAACATTTCCTTCAGTATCCTCATCTTCGCTACGTTACTACTGATATTGATGTTGCAGGCTTAGGGATTGATGTCTGTGCTGATATAACGAAGTTACCTTTTTCTGATCATACATTTGATCTCATTCTCTGTATGCATGTTCTCGAACACGTGCCTAATGATCGGCTGGCAATGTATGAGTTACATCGCATACTTCAGCCTACCGGTCTGGCACTGGTTATGGTACCAATCACTGTGAACACCACCGTTGAAGACCCTACTATCACCGATCCGGTATTACGCGAACGTCTGTTTGGTCAGTTTGATCATGTGCGTCGTTATGGTAATGACGTTGTCTCACGTCTGGCAGCGGCTGGGTTTACGGTGAAACCGGTGCAGGTGAACGATGTGGTTACCGATTTGATGGAAATTGACTATATGGGGTTGCCAGTTCAAGAGACTCTCTTTGTTTGTCGGAGAGCGGCGTAATGTAGGTCAGATCAGAATTAGCATCTTGCCGGTATGTCAGGCAAAGTACACCTCTACTGCTGCAACTACTTCCTCGGCGAGTTTGACGGCATTGTCAGCCAGATCTTGCTGATACACGTTGGCCGGAATATCACCAGGAAGGCCGTTCGGGTAACGGGTCGGAATATAGAAGCTGTCAAGAATGCCCCAGCGGGATACTGATTGCTGAAAAGTCGGCTGGTATGATCCGGCGCGGAGACATAACTGACGTACTGAGTGTCCGACAACAAGTTCTTCTCCCTGAGCATAGAGAAATGCTTTAAGCGCCTTTTCTGCTACCTGTTGAGCGAGGAAGCAGGCCAGATACCACGCACCCTGGTCACGTAAATGACGACACCAGTGGAGATCGATTTGCGCTTGTTGCAGCCAGCGCGCCCCTTCAGCTTTCGGATCGTTTCTCATATAGTACCTTTCCGGTTGCTAATGCGTGACGTAGGAAAGGACGATCGCGCATCGCTTGTAATTCCTCGGGAGTGTAAACGAGGAGATCAACTGGCGCTTCAATCGTGAGTTGTTGGAACAGTGTCACTGTGCGCGAAACGAAGTCTAATGATGTATCCATTATAACCAGGATATCCAGATCGGTAAACAGATCGCGCCGACCGGCTGCGTAGGATCCAAATAAGATGATTTGGTGAACAGATGGTATTGTCCGCAGTTGCGCTACCAGATTGTGCAAAGTATGTTCTAACGATTCAACATGGCGCTTACGAGCATCTGACAGGTCAAACATAGAATTATCCCATACAAGAATGGTATATGGTTTCAAGCCGTTGTGCCATGACCGACAAATATGTGACACTCCACAGGTATGCGAACCGATCTTTAACGATTTTTTATGCGGTCACGCCGAGAATCAATACGGGTATATCTATACCAGCTACTCCACACTGCTCTAAATCACGGACAAACTGTTCAAAGTATGATACGCTAGTAGACGTTTCATCAGCAAAGGATTTAACCGGCACGATCTCAATTCCAACATCGATAATACCTTGCTTGTGGAAGATGGTCATCTTTGCACAAACGTTGTAGAAGGTATACTTGCCAAATTGTACTTCAACCCCTGCGCGATTTTTAACAAAATCCATTTCACGAAAAGCTCCTTGTAAGGGGTAGAAGGTTGAAATCCATCTATGTAGTAATTTGTCGAGTAATTACATTGTACTCTGTGTGGTTGCCATTCGCCGTTTGGTAAATTCCTTCGTAAAAGCTACGTTTAACAATCTTGGACTATATAAGAATCTTCAAGAACTAGTTCTTTCTCGACTAACTTTATTCTTACATGCTTGGCTGTTCACAGTATTGATAATCTCCTCTACTTCTTTCAGTTGTTCTGCGAATCATGACGAAACAATATGTTCGCCCCCATTGAAAGAATACTTTGCACGATCTTCATATATTCCTCCTGTTCTTCAATTCAATGAGTTGTTCTTGATACTGTTCTTGCCACTTACGTAGCTTCATCCCGAGTTGCTTAAAAATAGTAGAGAATATCAAGCGGATACACTTCCCCATGCTCGACAAAGTTTCCCACTTGCCAACAGATACTCCCTTGCTCATGCAGAATGCGATACGATTCGGCAATAATCTGACTCTGTTCCTGCAAGTATTGATCTATCGGAACCCAATGTTCGTATGCTTTTCCCTGGTTATATGGCGGGGAGGTCATAATATAATGGGTTGTGAGTACTGAACGCGATTCATCGCGCTGTGTAATTTGCTCTTATCTCAGTCTACCGCTACATCAGTGCCCTTTCCTCGCCTGAGATTAGGCGAGGCAGGGATGCTACGGTATTTGCCGAGGCGCTCTACTTCAGAAACAAATGGTACGCGGGGTTGTCACTCTGTTCCTTATACGGATAGCCGAGCCGGGCCAGCGAAGCGTAGAAGCGATCAAGGTCGGCATCAGGAACCTGTATTCCGGCCAGCACTCGACCGTGGGCGCTGCCGTGGTTGCGATAGTGGAAGAGGCTGATGTTCCACGAAGCATCCAGCGATTCGAGAAATTGCAAGAGAGCACCCGGTCGTTCAGGGAACTCGAAGCTGAAGAGACGCTCATCTGTCGCTTCTGGTGCTCGTCCACCGACCATATGTCGTAGATGAATGATTGCCAGTTCATCATTGGTCAGATCGAGGACGGTATAACCAGCGTTGCGCATGCGTTCGGCCAGTTCGTGGCGTTGATTTGCATGAGTCAGTTGCACACCCACAAAGACATTTGCATCGGGTCTTGGTGCATAGCGGTAGTTAAATTCAGTGATATTGTGCGGCCCAATGACCCGGCAAAATTGCTTGAATGAGCCAGGTCGTTCGGGGATAGTCACAGCAAACAGCGCTTCACGCTGTTCACCAATCTCGGCTCGTTCGGCGACGTGGCGGAGCCGGTCGAAATTCATATTCGCACCGCAGGTTAGGGCAACTGCCGGTAGATCGGCGGCGCCACGCTCGGCGACATAACGTTTTAATCCGGCGACGGCCAGCGCACCGGCCGGTTCCATAATCGCACGAGTGTCCTCGAATACGTCTTTGATCGCGGCGCACACCTCATCGGTCGTGACTCGCACAAAATCATCGACATAGCGTTGGACAATCGCAAAGGTGTGTTCACCGACCCGCCGCACTGCAACACCGTCAACAAAGATACCGACCTGATCGAGCGTGACGCGATAGCCGGCCCGTACACTCTGATACATCGCATCTGAGTCGTCGGGTTCGACAGCGATAATCTCAATGTTCGGATTGATGCTCTTGAGGAAAATAGCGATGCCGGCAATCAGACCACCGCCACCAACTGGCACGAAGACCCGATACCGCTCAGCGCGCATCTGCTGAGAAATCTCAAGTCCGATAGTACCCTGACCAGCGATCACGAGCGGATCATCGTAGGGATGGATGAAGGTTAATCCCAGTTCTCGCTGTAAGCGATAGGCATGTGCTTCAGCGTCGCTGTAGCTGTCGCCGTATAACACAACTTCAGCGTTCCGTCGTCGACAGGCGGCAACCTTGATTTCTGGCGTCGTTGCTGGCATCACAATCAGCGTCCGTACTCCGAGCTGTTGCCCGGAATAGGCCACACCCTGGGCGTGATTACCGGCAGAAGCGGTGATGACACCGCGTTCCTTTTCGGCGGCACTGAGATGTGCCATCCGGTTGTATGCACCACGAAGCTTGAACGAAAAGATAGGCAAGAGGTCTTCGCGCTTAAAAAAAATCGGCATGCCAAGTCGGCTACTCAGCAGTGGCGCCGGCTGGAGTGGCGTCTCTTTAACGACATCATATACCCGACTGGTAAGAATGCGTTGGACATACGTAAAATCAGGATTCGGCATTGTTCGTCAGCTCCTGTACACCACAGACCCGATTGCGTCCACGCTGTTTGGCCAGGTAGAGGGCGCGATCGGCGTCGGCGATAAATGAAGATGGATCGGGATACAGCGTTGGATGAAACGAGGCTACGCCGATGCTCAAGGTCGTGTGTAACGATTTCCCATCGAGCATGATTGGCATTGCAGCGATTGTCTTGCGGAGTCGTTCACTGGCCACCATGGCCTGTTCGTAGGTTGTTTCCGGTAAAATTAAAGCAAACTCTTCACCGCCATAACGGGCCAGAATATCAACATCACGTAAGTGTTGGCGACAACGTTGGGCTACTTCACGTAAAACATGGTCACCGACCAGATGGCCGTAGGTGTCGTTGATCTGCTTGAAGTAATCAATATCAATCATTGCAACGCTCACCGGTGTGTGATAACGCCGGGAACGCTCGATTTCGTGGTGCAGGATATTGAGAAAGTGACGCCGATTGATCAGGCCGGTCAGGTTATCGGTGATAGCTAACGTTTGGATTTGGGCGAAGCGAAAAGCATTTTGTAAAGCTACCGCTACTGTCGCTGCCAGGAGTTCAAGTGCGTTCAGATCGGCTTTAGAATAGGCATCATGCTGATTATTCCACACAACAAGCGCACCAATGATGCGGTCGCCTAAGCTCAGGGGCGTAGCCATCAGCGTGCCCTGGGCCGGATCACCTTCAATGTCAGGCAGGAGTTGGATCGCTGGCTCAGGGATAGCATGGGCGCCGGATAAGCGTAACGAGACGCCGAAGCGCAACACATATCCGGCCAGACCGCAGTGTAGCGGTAGTCGTTGGTGAGTCCGGCGGCCATCGGGTGTGATGATGTAGACATAATCTACGAGCCGTTGCTCGTTGAGGATTGCAATCACAAAGCGCTGATGGTTCACCAGGCGTGTCACTGCGCGATGGATCACCTGGTACAACTGTTCCAAATCAAGCGTCGCTCCCAGCTCGATACTGGTCTGGTACAATGCAAAGCGTTCATCAGCATTCCGAATGGCACGCTGGTACAGACGGGCGCTTTGCAAGGCAATGGCAGTTTGCTGCGCAATGGCCTGTAACAGCTCGCGATCGCTCTCGCGGAATGGCTCGTTACGCAGGCGGTAGATCGCTAAAATGCCGAGGGGAGTCTGGCCGTACAGAATCGGTGTTGCCAGGAGTGACCGTACTCCGATATTCACCAGTTCTGGTAATGCCGCCGGATGATCGGCATAATCAGCAATCAAAAGTGACGTTCGTTGATCAATAATTTGCCACATCAATCCGCGCCGTTTTCCGGTTATCGGTACTATCAGATCAACCGGCAAATTGACCAGATGACCGGGTAACAGACGATCTAGCTCTGCGTCGTAGATTGGTAGTGCGCCGGCATCGGCATCGAGCAGTTCCATTGCGAAACGGACAACGTTTTCTAACACATGTTCAATTTCCAGCTTGCTAGAAAGCGTAAGAGCCATTTCACCGAGTCGTGCATCAGACTTCATAGTGCGAAATGAGAGCATGATGCCAAAGACTTGCCCGTCTTCGCTCCATAGAACTTGCCGTTGCACGTTGTATGTACGCCCGCTGAGTACGACCTCTGTATTCTCCCCCGATTGCGTCAGATCGGCTAGTAGGTTAGAGACCTGCGCTTGTAAGGGACGCATCGCCTCACTGACAGCCAGAATCTGGCCGGTGGGTGAAGATAGCACGTATAATTCAGAAGAAACGCTACGGTTCATAACATCCCCAACGTTTGAGGATAGTGACTCAAGCATATTACTGAGCTGGTGATCATTGGTATTTATAGCTACGCGGGTGATACTGTTGCGCCAGGTCCCTTTCCTAACCGGTTACATTCTTAATGGTAACGTACACCGATGAACCGTAAGGATCGCGTCCCTGTTCCATTTGCGGGTCATGCCAGAATCTCGGCTGCTACCGTGATAACCTGCTCAATGTGCGTCCGCTCAATCCCATAGTGAGTCACTGCGCGGATACTCGTGGTACTCAAACTTCCCATTAAAATACCGTGCGCACGGAGTGCTGCCAGGAACTCAGCCACCCGCAGCCGCGGATGATTCAGGTGGAAGCGCACAATATTTGTTTGTACTATACTCAGATCAATTTGTACACCTGGTAATTCGGCCAGGCCGGCGGCCAGTAGTCTGGCGTTGGCATGGTCTTCGGCCAGGCGATCAACCATCTCGGTCAACGCCACAATACCGGCGGCAGCAATAATACCGGCCTGTCGCATTCCACCACCGAGCATTTTGCGTATCCGTCGTACACGGGCAATCACCTCAGACGGGCCGGCAACCAACGAACCAACCGGTGCGGCCAGTCCTTTCGACAGACAGAACATCACCGTGTCAACGTGGTTTGTCAGTTCGGTAACCGGTACGCCAAGGGCAACAGCGGCGTTAAAGATTCGTGCACCATCGAGATGAACCGGTAAGCCGTGGTTGTAGGCTATCGTTCGGACTTGTGCCAGATAATCGGGTGTCAAAACGACGCCACCGCAGCGGTTATGGGTGTTTTCCAGACAAATGACACCAGGAGGCGAAAAATGGGGATCGTTGATCGTGGTTGCAGCTGCTTCCAGTGCGGACAGGTCGATACATCCGTTCGGATCGGTAGGCAATGGGTGGTAGATTAATCCACCCAGGGCACTGGCGCCACCAGCTTCATAGTGGTAAATGTGGCTTTCGTTACCCAGAATAACGCGCTGACCACGCTGACAATGCGCCAGCAGTGCAGCCAGGTTCCCCATCGTTCCACTGACGACCAGTACAGCCGCTTCTTTACCGACGCGCTGAGCGGCCAGTTGTTCAAGCGCGTTCACTGTTGGATCTTCGCCATAGACATCGTCGCCGAGGGCGGCTGCACTGATTGCGGCTCGCATCGCGGCACTGGGCAGAGTGACCGTATCGCTTCGCAAGTCGATCAGATCAGGTGCGCTATCCGATCCATCGCGACGGGGCAGTGTATAGCCTTCCATCTTTGTAAGCCTCCAGTAGCAGCGTAAAACTCTGGCTACGCGGTAGTCTGGCCCACCCCTACACTCATACCGCACAGTCTAAACCATCAACGGAAACGAAGTGCAGATAATGATATTCATCATTCAAAATTGATGCACCACCGTTCGGCTAGCTGTAGCGCGTTGATTGGCCTGGCAGTCAATGTGGTGAAGCGATAGCACATTTCCGTTGCTCAATTATAGCACGGGTCATAGTTCGAGGTGTCAGGTTCAGACAGACGCTCGTGCAGCACCATTGCCCGTCCTGTGAACATATTTCAAGGTTCAGATAATGGATTTTTTGGGCATCACAACGCAATCATGAGCCATTTGAATAAATCGCAAAGATTTTGCACAAACATTGTCTATATTCCATTTTGTTGACTCTCATGCTACAATTTGCTTGAACATTCGTAGTTTTGATTCTGCACTACATCATCAATTCACAGATTGGTCATTCGATTCGGAATAGCTGCACGTATCGATTATTTGTGAACGTAGTTCCAAGTTTGGACTACACAGGTACCAGACAGGAGGGAGACGTGCTCGAGCTATCTCGGCACAAAGCCCAATTACGGGAGTATTTCAATGGTCTGGGCTTTGAACGCTGGTCGGCAATTTACGGCAACGCCCCACTTTCCCTCATTCGGCAGAGCATTCGTGATGGTCATAACCGGATGCTGGAGATAGCCGATACGTGGCTCGACGATCAACCGCCGCCAACCACGGCACTTGACGTTGGTTGTGGGGTTGGTTTGTTTAGCCTGATGTTGGCCCGACGCGGCTATCGAGTGCGGGCCGCCGATATTGCACCGCAAATGGTCGCCGCTACCAGTCGGGCAGTCGCCGAAGCCGGTTTGTCTGATCGGGTTGAGTGTATCGAAGCTGATATTGAATCGTTGTGTGAACCGGCTCAGCTTGTGGCCTGTTTCGATGTCTTAATCCATTATCCCCAACCGGCGTTTACGCAACTTTGCCATCATCTAGCCAGTCTGACCGAACACACGCTGCTCCTTACTTATGCGCCGTACAGTACGTTGTTGGCCGCATTGCACCGGATCGGCGGTTGGTTTCCCCATAGTCAGCGTCGCACCGGGATTCAGATGATCCGTGACAGTGATGTAGTGAGTATTCTGGCTCAGTCTGGTTTGCGCGTTCAACGGGTTCAGCCCATTCGCAGTCGCTTCTATCACGTGACGTTGATCGAGGCCAGGAGATCCTAGTTTGATAAGGTTGTAGTTCAGAAACGAGACTACAGGAGGAAGATATGCGGAAGTTACTGGCGGTGACCGTATTGGGAGTAGCGGCGTTCTTGCTGCACAAGTGGTACAACCGTGAGGTATTGCTCGAGGGTGAGGGGTTTGTTCGCTTGCAGAGTGAGCACGAGCATTTCCACTTCCACGTTGATCTACCACCTGGAATGGAGATTCAACCTGGCGATACCCTTGAGATTATGCATCTCCCACCGACCGAAGATGGGCGTACCAACGGTGAAATCTGTTATCGCAGCCCGATTCGTCTCTACAAGGCCAGTGCTCTGCGACGGTTTCTGACCAAGAAGAGCAGTCTGGTCGAGATCAATGAGCTTGTCGAGCATCCGTAGTGTTGGTCGGGCGTTATGCCCGTGGCAAGATAGGAGTTACCAGATCGCAAAGGAGCGCAGGAATGTTCTGGATTAATCCGTTAATGATGGAAATGCCCGGTGAGTTCAGTCGCACGACCCGCCATGCTCTGAAAGAGGCCATTCTTTCTCCGCGCTTTTACACTACCGATTTTAAGGCTATCGACAGACTCGAGATTGACCGCAATGGGCTGCGCGACGAGTTTGACTGGATCCGTGACGAGTTTGCCTACGATTACAACCGCACCCACTTCCGGCGTACCGATGAGTTTTTGCAGAATTTTGATGATATGCCTGAGCGCGATGCCTTCATCGATTTCCTCGAGCGCTCGTGTACGGCAGAGTTCAGCGGTTGTCTGCTCTATGCCGAGATGGTAAAACATCTCCATGATCCGACGCTGAAAGCCATTTTCAAGTATATGAGCCGCGATGAAGGCCGTCACGCCGGCTTTCTCAATCGCACGATGGCTGATCTGAACGTTGCGCTTGATCTGACCGTGTTACAGAAGCGCAAGAAGTACACCTATTTCAAGCCGAAGTTTATCTTCTATTCCGTCTATCTGTCGGAGAAGATCGGTTACTCGCGCTATATTCATATCTATCGCCACCTGGAACGGAATCCGCAGTACTGTATTCACCCCATTTTCAAGTGGTTTGAGCAGTGGTGCAACGACGAATATCGCCATGGTGAGTTCTTTGCCCTCTTGATGCGCTCGCAGCCTGAGATGCTCGAGGGCGTCAACCGGCGCTGGATCCGTTTCTTCTTGCTCGCGGTGTATGCAACGATGTATCTCAACGATGCCCGCCGGTCTAATTTCTACGCTGCTCTTGGTCTCGATTGGCGCGACTACGACCAGCGTGTCATCCGCCTGTGCAACGATATTGCGACGCAGGTCTACCCTGAGACAATGAACCTCGACGATCCGCGTTTCTTTGGGTACATGGATAAGCTGGTTGAGTATGACCGTAAGTTGCGTGCTCTGGAAGGGCGAAACGATCCGATTGCGCTGGCGCAGTCAACTCGTCTGAAGGCAGCCATTGCACTGCGCTTACTGGCCATTTATCGGCTACCTACACGCAAGACGACTGAAGCCATTCGCTGGAAAGGTCTACCCGGCTTCCCCAATTATCCTGGTCCGAACCGACCGCAGCGTGTGATAGCGGCCGATTAGTGATAGTTCTTGCATCTCTCCGTTGATGTTGTGCCCTGGTGGCAGGAATGATCCTGCCGCCTGGGGTGTCTGTTGGCCGTGATTCTGGTTTCGCCTGGTACGAGATGAGGGAATTGCTCATGCATATTGTGGTTCTGACCATCGACGGAAACCATCGTCCGGCACTTCTGGCGGCTGCCGATCGTTTGCGGCGCGAGCACAAGGTGGCGTTGAGTCTGGCGGTTTACGATGCCGCGACACTACGCGATGGTGCAGGCTGGTCGCAGCTTGATCGAGACCTGGCGCGGGCCGATCTAGTCTTTGGAGCGCGCCTGTTTAGCGAGGAACTGGTTCGGCCACTCGCGGATCGATTGGCGCACTATGACAAGCCGACGCTGATCATTACCTCGAATCCGGCTCTGATCCGTTGTACGCGCATTGGTGGTTTTTCACTTCGGCGTGAGAGTGAAAATGAACCGGGTCCATTGCGCAGTTGGGTGCAGAAATTGCGCCCCCAAGGTGGCGCTGGCGAGGCCCGTCGCCAACTGGCGATTTTACGCAACTTGAGTAAGGTGTTGAAAGTTATTCCCGGTACGTCGCGCGATTTGTATACGTATATTACCAGCCATCAGTACTGGCTCAATGCTTCACCCGAAAATCTTTATCGCCTGCTCTGTGTCTTAATCGGTCGTTACGGTCCTGCACCACGTCCAAAACTGCCTCAGCTCGATCCACTCACCTACCCTGATACTGCTCTTTATCATCCTGATGCCCCTGACCTTTTTTCGTCGTTGAACGATTACCGACGCTGGCGGGGGAATCGATTTGCGCCACGCGGTAAAGTGGGTATTCTCACCCTACGAACCGTGGTGCTAAGTGGGAATACTCCTCATATCGATGCGCTGGCCCGTGCCATTGAGGCGCGCGGTCTCGAGGCGCGTATCGCGTATGCAGCCGGTCTGGATATGCGTCCGCTCCTAGAGAAAGAGCTGGCTGATGTCGATCTGCTGGTCAACGCAACCGGTTTTGCCCTGGTCGGTGGCCCAGCCGAGAGCCAGCCCCGCCAGGCGGCTGAGGCGCTGATCAGGTTTGATCGTCCGTACCTGGGATTGGTGCCGCTGGCGTTTCAGCGGATAGATGACTGGCGTGCCGATGATAATGGTCTGGTTCCGGTGCAGCAGGCGCTGAGTGTGGCGATTCCTGAGCTGGAAGGTGCGGCCGAACCGCTGATTTTCGGTGGTCCCGCCGCTGACGGACAACGCTTTGCACCGGCACAAGCTGAGATCGAGCAGATCGCCGACCGAATTGCCCGTCGGGTTGCCCTACGTCATCTGCCGAATGCGCAGAAGCGGCTGGCAGTAGTGATTTACAATTTCCCGCCAGCCTTGGGCACGGTTGGGACGGCGGCGTATCTCGATGTCTTCGCCAGTCTGTTTCATCTGTTACAGGCTTTGGCTGCCGATGGTTATCAGGTTGAGGTGCCACGCACTGTTGATGAATTGCGCCATTTGCTGTTAGATACTGGTCCAGCCCAGGGCGCTGATGCCAACATTGCCGATTGGTTGAGTGCCGATGAGTATCGCCGTCTCTTCCCTGCTTATACCGAGATCGAACCGTATTGGGGACCGGCGCCGGGTGAATTGTTACGTGATAGTCGGGGCATCCGTATCTTGGGCCGTCAGTTCGGGAATGTTTTTGTTGGTGTACAGCCCAGTTTTGGCTACGAGCGTGATCCGATGCGATTATTGCTCGCCAAAGATGCTGCCCCAAACCACGCTTTTGCTGCGTTTTACACCTGGTTGATCCACAAATTCCGTGCCGATGCAGTTATTCATCTTGGGACACACGGCGCGATGGAGTTTATGCCGGGGAAGCAGGTGGGGCTTAGTGCTCGTTGTTGGCCGTTGCGCCTGATCGGGCCAATACCGAACTTCTATCTCTACAGCGTGAATAATCCGAGTGAGGCGGCGATTGCCAAACGACGCGGCGCGGCGACGCTGGTCAGTTATCTGGTGCCGCCGGTTCAGCAAGCTGGGTTGTACAAAGGGTTGCGAGCGCTACGTGATGCGATTGATCAGTACGAACGTCGTCCTGACCCGGCGTTGGTCTCCGATCTGCGTGAGCGGGCTGCGCAGCTCGGTATTCCCATGGCGACGAGTGGTGATGATTACGCCGATGTGGCGGGGTTAGCCCATGAGCTGCTTCGGATTGAGCAGCGGATGATTCCGGTTGGGTTGCATGTGCTCGGTCAGCCGCCAACACCGGCGGAGCTGGCCGATTTCTTGTGGCTCTACGCGAACTTACAACCTGATGGCGGCTTGCCAGCATTGATCGCACGTGGGATGGGGATCGATTACGCAGATCTCTATGCGCGCCTGGGCAGTGATCTGGTGGCGCAGAGTCAGATGCGCGAGATCGAAGCCCTGGGACGTTCGGCAATGCTGGCTTATGCCGAAGCACCGGATGTTGAAGCTGGAGCACGAGCCGCTACGGCGCGCCTGGCTCAGGTCGTCCCCGCAGCGCAGCTAAAGCCGTTCTGGCCCAAACTGGCCGAACTGCGCACCGGCCTGCTGACCAATCACGAGCTGCAAAACTTGTTGCACGGTTTGCGCGGTGGGTTCATTCCACCTTCACCGAGTAACGATGCCGTGCGTAATCCTGCTGTTCTCCCAACCGGACGCAACCTGTTCGCGCTTGACCCCTATCGGGTGCCGACGCCGGCAGCAATGCAGCGTGGGGAAGCACTGGCGACTGAACTACTTACTCGTTTGTGTAGCGAGCAAGGCGGCTGGCCAGAGAGTATCGCGATCGTGTTATGGGGTACTGACAATCTCAAGAGCGACTGTGAAGGGGTGGCGCAAGTGCTGGCATTAATCGGCGCCCGTCCGGTTGTTGATGAGCTGGGGAACATTGCCGATGTAACACTTCGGCCATTAAGCGAACTCGGTCGTCCACGGATTGACGTAGTGGTCACCGTCAGCGGTATTTTCCGCGATCTGCTCGGCAACCAGATGCGCTTGATCGACCGTGCGGCGTATTTGGCGGCAACTGCTGATGAGCCGCCGGAATGGAACTTCGTGCGCGCTCATGTACTGGCGCAAGTCGCTGAACAACGCATCTCGCTCGAAGAAGCGGCGATTCGTGTCTTTACCAACGCTCCTGGTAGCTACGGCGCAAATGTTAATTTCCTGGTCGAAAGCGGTACCTGGGAGAATGATGAACAACTGAGTGACGCCTTCTTGTCGCGCAAGAGTTTTGTCCGCACGGCTGACGGGCAATGGCGTGAGGCACGGCATTTGCTTGAGGGGGCGTTGCGGCACGTGCAAGCGACCTTCCAGAACATTGACAGCTTTGAGGTCGGTCTAACCGACATCGACAACTACTACGAGAATCTCGGAGGTGTCGCGAAGAGTGTTGAACGATTGCGTGGTCAGGCGCCACCAGTGCTGGTTGCCGATGCGATCAATACACCCGGCGCCAGTAGAGTGGCTTCGATTGAAACGATGCTGCGTCTCGAAACCCGCGCCAAGCTGCTCAATCCAAAGTGGCATGAAGCCATGCTTGCCCACGGCTTTGCCGGGGTACGTGAAATTGAAGCCCGTGTCGGGCATACGTATGGCTGGAGTGCAACCGCCAATGCGGTTGAAGGTTGGGTGTACGACGAGATCGCAGCCACTTATGCCCTCGATGACACCATGCGCGAGCGGATGGCGGCGCTCAACCCATCGGCAACCGCTGGCGTCGTTCGTCGATTGCTTGAAGCTGCCGGTCGTGGTTTCTGGGCAGCTGACGAAGCGACGCTCAACCGCTTGCAGGAAATCTACCAGGACCTCGAAGATCGTCTCGAAGGGATTAGTGAAGAGAGGAGTGTCAGATGAGCTGGTTGAAGATGATTCGGCTCGGAATGCTGCATGTCGCCGTTGCGATTAGTCTGGTGCCGATTACTGGGGTTCTCAATCGGATCATGATCCACGAGCTTGGGATTATGGCCAGTATTGTAGCGGCGCTGATCATTTTGCCGCATCTCTTTTCACCGATTCAGGTCTTCATCGGTCAATTCTCGGATCGGCATCCGCTGTGGGGCTATCGCCGTACTCCTTACATCGCGTTGGGCATTCTGCTGTGTGTTGTCGGTGCAGCCCTGACTCCCTTTGCAGCCTTTGCGATGGACGCTAATTTCTGGCCGGGTCTGATCTTTGCCCTCCTGGTCTTCGGCATATGGGGGGTGGGCTTTAACACCGCAGTTGTCTCCTATCTCTCACTGGCAAGCGATATATCGCCCGCTCAATATCGTTCGCGCACAATTGCCGTGATGTGGTTTATGATGATCACAGCAGTTATCGGCACAGCGATTGGCACCGGGCGTGCACTTGAACCCTACTCGCCGGAGCGTCTGATCGAGGTCTTCGCGATTTGTGCTGGGGTTGCTTTAACAATTGCTACGCTTGGCCTGATCGGACTTGAGCCGCGTAACGCGGTGCCACTCAGCCACGAAGAGCGTTACAGTGCAACAGCGTCAGTGCGCACTGTTGTTCGCGATCCGCTCGCCCGGCGGTTTTTCGTCTATCTGATGTTTATGCTGTCGGCGATTCTTGGTCAGGATGTATTACTTGAACCGTATGGCGCGCAGGCTTTCGCGATGGATGTTCGTTCGACAACGCAATTGACAGCGACATGGGGAAGTGCCACCTTATTAGCCCTTTTGTTGCATGGCATTGTGTTAAGCCGTTGGCTAAGCAACAAACACGGCGCGATGGTCGGTGGCATCATTGCGGCTACCGGCCTTACCCTGATTGCGCTCAGTGGTATCTTACATCTTGAGCCGATCTTTGTGCCAGCAGTTGCTTTACTCGGCTTTGGTACCGGTATTGCAACGGCAACGAATCTGGCGTTGATGCTCGATATGACCACGCCGCAGCAGGTGGGTCTTTTTATCGGTGCATGGGGCGTCGCCGATGCGGCTGCGCGCGGTT
>Ga0308421_1000593_pt1 | contig 21097 bp, 19 predicted proteins | sample HotsprSampleMS60_FD_203673 | JGI IMG/M metagenome (GOLD analysis project Ga0308421, IMG submission 203673) | Hot spring phototrophic mat microbial communities from Mushroom Spring, Yellowstone National Park, Wyoming, United States - 20090730_MS60 ...
CCCGCGTCACGCGGTCGGCATAACAGGCGTCACGCTGCTGCGTCGGTATGCCGGCTGAGGCAGGTTTCCAGCTATCTCCATACCCTCTCTTTAGCCCCCATTTTAAGCTCTCACCAGGAGCGAGGAAAGAGGAGGATGCTTCCCATTTAATTGCGGGCCAGAGGCCCGCGCACCCAGGATGTCCACGCACCCAGGATTCGGGGTACCGCATGCGGGCCAGAGGCCCGCGCACCCAGGATGTCCGCGCTCCTGGTGCTTCGTCGGGGTACCGCTACTGTTTCATCGTCCGGTCTCGAAGGCGACCCGAAATTGAGAACGCTGAAAATCTCTAAATACGGCGCCGACACCGTTGACCATGCTATCAGCTCATGTTATGATATGCCAATAATTATATAATTCCAACTAACTGTAAGCGTAATCAAGATGGAGTGCAAGGTGATATGACTACCCAGCCGCGTGTGTTGGTAGTTGATGATGAGCAAAATATTCGCCTGACGCTACAGGCATTGCTGAGCCGGGCCGGTTATGCCGTCACGACGGCTGCAACCGGTGAAGAGGCAGTAGCCCTGTTTGAACGTGAACCATTCGATCTCATGCTGGTCGATCTACAAATGCCCGGCATGAAAGGGATGGAAGTAGTAGCAAAAGTGCGGGAAGCCGGCCACGACGCCATCATCATTGTCTTAACCGGCCATGGCTCGCTCGATTCGGCCATTGAAGGCATTCGGTTTGGTATCTTCGACTATCTGCTCAAGACCAGCGATCCGAATCAAATTCTGGCCCGAGTGGCTGCCGGGCTGGAAGAACGTGCGGCACGACGCCGCCAGAGTGATTTACTCGATACTATCGGTGCGGCAGTGCAAGAATTAACCGGCGGGAAAGTGGCATCGTCGGTGGCACCGGTTCAGCCCTCGGCAACTCCTCCATCACCTACACCGACACCCGAACCGACTGGACGCATTCTGACCATTGGTCCGTTAACGCTCGATACATGGCATCAGACGGCAACATTAAACGGTCGCTCGCTCAACTTGACGCCAACCGAATTTCGCTTACTCCTGTGCCTGGCCGAGCACGCCGGTCAGATGTTGTCGTATACGCAATTGGTGCGTTGTGCCCAAGGCTACGAAACAACCGAGCTTGAAGCAGGCGAGTTGATTAAACCGCATATCCACCACCTGCGGCAGAAGATTGAACCCGAACCCAGTGCCCCGCGCTATTTGCTGAATGTGCGCGGTAAGGGGTATATCTTGCAGATTTAGCCGGTCGCCGACGCAATATCATTCGTGTTTCCGCAGAATCGTACCCGATCTCATCCGGCATAATCACCTGGCCTGTGCATCAGATGCGGGATGTTGACTCGCATCTCAGGTCAGTGGATCGTATATCTCTAAATCGCCGACTGTCAGTGGTCATCGCTAACAGGACATCAACATGGCCGAAGATTGGCTCTACTTCAACGGTGTGAACGCAAGTCGGGGAGAGTATGCCCACGAACCGATTCCTGTGCGTGAACTGGCCCGTTTGATACTCGGCGAACGACCATCACCCGACCGCATCGATCCCGATCCCGAACAGCGGGCTGCTCTGCGTGAACGGTATCTGGCCGACGTGACAGGCGCGTTTCGGGTCAAAGAGGGCGTTGACCCCACCAATCTGGCTCAGGCTGGGTGGGGAATCATCTTTCCGGCAACATTCGATCCTGCACCGATCCGCGAGGCATTGAGTGAATTGCTGAACTGGCGCCGTGTCCAGGCCGGGCCACGGTATCGCGAATGTAGCGGTGAACGGGGGTATCGGCCCGGCGAAAGTAAAGCCGCGTTTCTACGACGGCAAGGGGCAGCAACCAGTGGTCCGGTTGATCCTGAGCGGTTTCCCTACTACCTCTTGCTGGTTGGCTCACCCGAAGACATTCCTTTCCGTTTTCAGTATCAGCTCGATGTCCAATATGCGGTCGGGCGTATTCATTTTGCAACCCTTGATGAATATGCAGCGTATGCCCGCAGTGTCGTAGTTGCAGAACGGAACGGTATTACGCTCCCGCGACGGATCGTGTTTGCTGGCGTGCAACATCCCGACGATGTGGCAACTAGTCGCAGTTTACAAGGATTGGTACAGCCGCTCGCTACTGAGTTGGTTGGTCATCCGCAACGTGGTGAGTGGGAGATTAGCACCCTTAGCGGTAGCGACGTTACAAAAGAGCGGCTCAGTCAACTTCTCTCTAATGCACCGCCGACATTGCTCTTTACCGCCAGTCACGGGGTTGAGTTTGAAGCAAACGACCCGCATCAGCTATACCATCAAGGCGCAATACTCTGTGCCGACTGGCCGGGGCCACAGGCCTGGCGACAGCGTCCGATTCCGCCAGCATTCTATCTTGCTGCCGACGATATTGCGAGTAACACCTCGCTTCACGGCGCTTTTGTGTTTCAGTTTGCCTGCTTCGGCGCCGGTTGTCCACGAGAAGATGATTTTCCCCATTTACGCGGAACCCGTTCGGTGATCGCAGCCAAACCATTCGTTGCTGCCTTGCCAAGACGTTTGCTCAGCTTACCGCGTGGTGGTGCGCTGGCATACATTGGTCACGTTGAACGAGCATGGACGTTCTCGTTCAGTGATACCCGCGGGGGTCGCCAAATCGAGACCTTCAGCAGTACGTTGCGTCGGCTGCTGTTTGCCGGTGCCCCGATTGGCTATGCACTTGAGTTTTTCAATGAGCGGTATGCGGAACTGGCAACGGTCTTGACCGAAGATATTGAGAATGCGCGTTGGGGCCAAGCGATCGATCCGATAGAACTTTCGACACGCTGGACAGAACATAACGATGCGCGGAGCTATATTATTCTTGGCGATCCGGCGACCCGCCTATGCCGACAACAAGCAACTGAGGCGACGGATTCCCAATTACAACTGACGATGCAACCTTCATCTTCAACAAAAATAGCCCCAATTGCAACACCTTCGCCGATCGCTACCGAATCGGTCGCCACACCACCATCGAGCGCTGCTCAGCCGGTGACACCGGTACCGGCTGGGAGCCTGCCACCTGAAACTCCAGTTATCCCGGTGGCATTGCCCGAAGTTGGAGCCAGTTTTGGTCTGTTTGGGAATAAGCCGGCCGAAACGATGCAAAAACTCTCAACTGCTTTGCAAGAGTTCGGTGAGCGCCTGGCAACGACCCTCCAACAAGTCATCGCCGATGCCGCTCATTTGGAAGTTGAGACGTACACGACTGACGCCCCTGAAACCATTAACTATCGACAGGGAGATTTTCGCGGCGCCAGCTTACGCGCCGTAACCCGTATGAGTCTCGATGGCGACACTCAGGTATTGGTACCAACCAACGCCGAAGGAATTGATGAGCGTCTGTGGGCTATCCACGTCAGTATGGTGCAACAGGCACAGACGAATCGGGCCGAGATGGTACGGGCCATTGCTACAGCCGCAGCCGGCCTCTTGGGCGTCTTGCAAGGCAAATGAACGCTGTTTTTTTCGTAATCGAACCATCACCAACCGTTGTCACGCCTCCCGGCCCCTGGCAACCGCTGGTCAGCGGCAATGCGTTTTCAACAGATGATCAGCCTGATGTCATCTGGCAGGCACGATTACCAGACGATGCGTTGGCAGCACAGAGCGCAATACGCTCGGCAATGAGCCAGCTCGATGCCCAGGAACAGGCATTGACGACCGTCGAGCACCGTTTACGGCAAGTTGTTGATGGAGCAGCCAGTTTTAGCACAACTCTGCCCCTTGCCGAACAGCATCTGCTCGCTTGGGTGTCAATGAGAGAGCAACCACCTGGAGGGGCAAGTTTTGGTCTGCGCGATGAAGTGCAAGAGCGCTGGCAGGCAGCGCAAGAGCAATTCATTGCTCTGAGTACTCAGGTCTGTGAATCGCTCAGATCGTATGCAACCGTCGAAACTGTTCACGGATCGCGTCTGATCGCTCGTACCAGAGTCAACTGGTTCGGTGACGTACAATCTTGGTTGGTCACCGACATCACTCCAGTACAGGCTACCCTCCATCACAAGACCTTGACCCTCGCCCTGCGCTCGCGAGCTGCCCTTTTGCGCATCATTGGCCTGGTTGGACGCGGAGCGGCGCTGATAGCTACTATGGTTGCGTCACCGATCAGTGCGCTCATGGCATTACCGGCGTCGTGGCAATTTGTCCAAGAGATACTGGCCGAAGTTCAACAATCAATGGTATCATCCACATGACACTCCCACGCTGAAGATGAGGAGAATGTGCATGGCAGGCGAATTGGAGAACTCGATCCGTAGTGCAGCGGCGAGAGTTGCTGCTTATGTTGCCGATGCCGCAGTGATGGAGGTAACAACCTCCTACAAGGTTGTTGGTCCAACCGCTACTGCCGAAGAAGAACGACCAGCGGCCAAAACAATCATTCGACTCGATGGTGATTGCCACACAACGGTACCAATGCGTGAGGGGCCAGGAGGGATGCTGGAAGTTGACAGTGGTCTGTTCGAGATTCATCAGGCAAATGTGGCAACTGCCACCGAATATCGGGCGCGCGTGTTAGCAGCGTTGATTGGGCTTTTGCAACGCAGGTAACAAACCAGGGATTTTCAGGGTTTTGAGCCACAGGTTCCATACAATGACTGAACTGCTCTACACCAGCGCTGCCGACAATCCGCGACTCACGATCATTCTCTGAGAGCGCACGATGCTGGACAGCGTCAGGCAGGATACAGGTGGAACCAGCATCGCTCCTTCTCGATATGGAACTGGGGTCTGGACGCAGAGGACCGTCGGAACAGCGAGTCGCACGCGGGTCGGGTATCCAATCCTGTCGCTGACGCTTTTTCTCTCCTTATCGCACCACGGTCGGAGAGGGAAAGCAGGTTGAAAACTGCTAACGGTGCATAATGGTCTTCTATCGCACTGATACTTGAGCATTACCGGGGTAGTCTTATGAATGAACAAACCTTCATCCCACCAAGACTGGCTGAAATCGTCGCTGAATTTCGCGCAGCCAGTCGTGAAGAGAAACTAGAATTATTATTGGAATTTTCTGAGCAGCTTCCGCCCTTACCTCCCGACCTGAAAGACCATCAGGGTATGGAACAGGTTCACGAATGTATGTCCCCGGTCTTTGTTGTCGCACAGCGAGAGGGTGAACGAATCGTCTATCACATTGACGTACCGCCCGAAGCGCCAACTATCCGCGGTTTTGCCGCTATCTTACGAACAGGACTGGAAGGATTAACACCTGCCCAGGTACTGGCGGTATCAAGTGATTTCATCCAACAGATGGGGCTGCACCAGGTGCTCAGCCCGCAACGGCTCAATGGCATCAGCGCACTTCTTGTCTATCTGAAACGTCAGGCACTGCGTCTGATCGAGCACGCTGAGACGGGCAAGCACTAAACCCGCGCACTGCGCAGGGCCTGGGCAATGGTGTTGAAGACCACCGCCGGTCGGCGACCATCGGCAATACCGAGACGGTAAAGTAATGCACGACGATAGACATGCGGTGAAGACGGAGCCAATCGGCAACGACGGCGACGCCCGTAACCGGTTGTGAGTGCGTGGATCTGTTCATCGGGAAAGAGGCGGATAATCATTTGACATCTCCATCATTTGTGCACTGGCTCACAATCTTACCAATACTATAGGAATGACCAGGCGCCTCGTCAAGTCGATCATGACGGAAATTTCCTGTGCAATTATTGTCAATACCCTAAACACAGACAAGAGACAAGGAGGTTCTATGCCATCAATGCTCATTAACGGTCAATGGCAGGCTGCAATGCAGGGAGAGGTCTTTCCCGTACACAATCCGGCGACCGAAGAGGTGATCGATTATGTGCCACGGGCAACTGCGGCCGATGCCGAGCATGCGATGATTGCCGCTGAACGAGCATTTCGCGAGTGGCGAAAAGTCACTGCCCACGACAAGGCGCACATCCTGCACGAGATTGCGCATAAGATGCGTGCGCACGCCGAAGAACTGGCTACGCTGCTGACCCTTGAGGGCGGAAAGCCGTTGGTCGAAAATCGCGACGAAATCGGCTGGTGTGCAGCCTGCTTCGACTACTACGCAGAATTGCAGCGCAATACTCGTGGCCGGGTGATCCCATCGGTTGAGCCGAGCCAACTGGCCATGGTGTTGAAAGAGCCATACGGCGTTGTAGCCGCAATTGTCCCGTGGAATTATCCATTGTTGTTGATGTCGTGGAAGGTTGCGCCTGCACTAGCAGCGGGGAATACCGTTGTGCTCAAGCCGAGCGAAATGACCCCGCTGGCAACGTTACGTTTTGCCGAGTTGTGTTGTGACCACGTACCACCCGGCGTGCTCAATATCATTACCGGTTTTGGTGATGTTGGCCGTGAGCTGGTCGTTAGTCCGCGCACACAGATGATCGCCTTCACCGGTAGTTTTGCTACCGGGCGTGAGATCGCTCGCCTGGCGGCCGAGCGCGTCAAGAAGACTCACCTTGAGTTAGGTGGCAAGGATGCGTTCATTGTTGCCGAAGATGCCGATCTCGATGTCGCAGTACCCGGTGTGGCCTGGGCAGCGCTCCTGAATGCAGGTCAGGTATGCACCAGCACTGAACGGGTGTACGTCCATGAGTCGATTGCCCGCCCCTTTACCGAGCGTCTGGTGGAGTTTGTGCGCTCGTTGCGTCTGGGGCCTGGAATGGACCCCGATACTGACATTGGCCCGCTTATCGGCGAGAAGTACCGAGCGAAGGTCGAAGATCACGTCGAAGAGGCGCGGGCACGGGGTGCAACGATCCTGACCGGCGGACGACGGCCACCTCAGTTTTCACGGGGCTTTTTCTACGAGCCAACCGTCCTGACCAATGTTGATCACAGTTTCCGTATTATGCGTGAAGAGACGTTCGGCCCAACGATCCCAATCATGACCTATCGTACCTTTGACGAAGCTATCGAGCTGGTCAACGATTGTGATTACGGCTTGGGCGCGAACCTCTATACCAACGACCCCCGTAAGGTCAAGCAATACTATGAGGAAGTCAAAGCTGGTACGTGTTGGGTCAATGATCCGCTCACCGACAACGATGCCGGTCCATTTGGTGGAATGAAGTTTAGTGGTGGTGCGCGTGAACTGGGTGAAGAGGGATTAGAGGAGTTTCTCGAAACAAAGCACGTCCACTGGGATTTCACGATGGTGCGGAAACCGTGGTGGTATCCGTATGGCAAAGGGAATCAATCATAGACGTTAGGAGCGAGAAGAGAGGTGCTCGCGCCTCTCTTCTTGTGCCGCTCAGCGGGCTAGCGGCCGGTGCTTTCAGGAAAATGGGGCAGGTCGGGGAATCATCGTAAGCAGATGTCAGGGAATGTGCAGGCGTTCACCGAGAACTACGTCAGATTTGTCAGACGATCACTTACCGTATGTTACAATGACACCCGCTGCTATTTGCCGGACACGTGGTTGAAAGGCTGATCGATACAGGTATGGAAATTTACCCTACTCCGCATAACGTCGCGTTGATCGATGTGCATCATCTTGGCCGTTCACATGTGATTGGTACCTTCTTATTACTCGGCGATGAACCAGCGTTGGTCGATCCGGGACCGGCTAGTACAATCCCTGCGCTGCGGGCAGGATTAAGTAGCTATGGCTTAACCGTTACCGACTTGCGCGCCATCGTGCTGACCCATATCCATCTCGATCACGCTGGAGCAACTGGCTTACTTGTCGCAGAGAACCCGCATCTGGTCGTGCACGTCCACGAACGGGGCGCCCCTCACCTGATCGATCCGTCGCGGTTACTGAATAGTGCTACGCAGCTTTACGGCGATCGGATGGCAACCCTGTGGGGCGAAGTGCGCCCGATTGCTGCTGAGCGGATTCGCACCTATACTGGCGGCGAGACATTATCGCTCAGAGGACATCCGCTACGCGCTTTTGATGCTCCTGGTCACGCCAAGCATCATCTCATCTGGCTCGACGAAGCAAACGGTGCAGCATTTGTTGGTGATAATACCGGTGTTCGATTGCCAGGAGTACGGATGACGCGGCCGGCCACTCCGCCACCCGATGTTGACCTCGATGCCTGGGCACAGACACACGATCTCCTGGAACAGTTACGGCCACAATGGTTGTGTCTGACTCACTTTGGCGCTTACGATGATGTTGCCTTTCATCTGACCGACGCTCGTTTGCGGTTACGTCAATGGGCCGAAATCGTCCGCCAGAGTCTGCTGGCCGGCCACGATGAAGCAACCGGCGTGGCTGCGCTGGAAAAAGCACTGGCCCTTGAGGCAGCTACCCTGTCGCCCTCTGAGCAGACGGCAATCCTTCAGCAGACTGGGCCGCTAATCTTGAGTTGGCGGGGATTAGCCAGGTACTGGCACAAATCCGGTGCGTTAGACAAGGGGCATGTTGCACAGAACTGAATCCGGCAAACGTACCGCGCCCGCAAGTCTTACCTGCGGGCACGATACTGACATCCTATAACTTCACCTCGCCGCGCAAGAAACGCAATGCTGTTTCGGCCAGGATCGCAGTTCCAATCGGCAATGCGCGTTCGTCAATGTCGAAGATCGGGGTATGGTGTCCTCGCACAATCCCATCATCAATAGCCGCCCCTAACATCAACATTGCGCCGGGTGCCTGTCTGGTCATGTAAGCAAAATCTTCGGCACCCATTCCGGTGCGCGAGCGATCAATCGCGTCAGGGCCGAGAAAATCACTGGCAACGTTGCTCATCCACTCTGCCACACGCTCATCATTCCAGCCAGCAGGGTATCCGCGTGTAATAGTCACCTCGGCACTACCGCCAAACGCTTCCGCCACGGCAAACGCACGCTCGACTTCGTATGCCAGTTTCTGCCGCACCTCTTCACTGAAACTGCGGAGCGTTCCTTGCACAAAAATTTCGCTCGGTATCACATTTGAAGCGTGACCACCACGCACGGTTCCAACACTCAGAATCGCTGGCTCCATCGGATTAATCAACCGTGAGCGAATCCCGAACAGCGCATTCAACACGTGTGACAACATAAAGACCGGATCGGTGCCGAGATGGGGGTACGCGCCATGACCACCGGTACCGCGGATATAGCCCTTAAAATCATCCACTGCGGCTGATGTCCAACCACCCCGAATGGTCACCTGACCAACCGGCAGCGTGGAGTCAACATGCAGTGCAATGACGGCATCAACTCCTTCCAACGCGCCCTCCTCGACCATCCGCAGACCGCCACTCTTCACCTCATCGTCCCAACCCTCTTCGGATGGTTGGAAGAGGAAACGCACCCGACCACGCAGATGTTCAGCCGCAAAGCGTTCACGCAAGAGATGGGCAGCGCCAAGCAACATCGCAGTGTGCGCATCATGACCGCAGGCGTGCATTACACCTGGATTCGTGGACGCATAAGCAACCTGATTCTCTTCCTGGATTGGCAAAGCATCCATATCGGCCCGAATCGCGATCACCGGACCATCGCCATCCCCTAGCTCACCGATAACACCGGTCTTAGCAACACCGGTTTTGACAGTAATCCCGCCAATTTCGTGAAGCGTATCGGCAACTAACGCTGCCGTGCGATGTTCCTGGAAACCGAGTTCGGGATGAGCGTGAATGTCGCGGCGAATGCGAATGATCTCATCTGCCAAAGCCTGCGCTCGTTCGAGCATCATAGTGATCTCCTTGTCTGACACGTTGCACTGCGGATCGCGCACGAGATTGACGGCCAAGCGCATACATAACGCCGTCTTGCAGGGTTGCCAGTGTGCGAATATGACTCAAATCGAGTCCCAATCCAACGATAGTTTGCGCAACCTCTGGGCGGATACCGGTCAACAAAACTTCTGCCCCCAACAGACGCACCGCCTGAGCCGAGCGTAAGAGTGTATTGGCAACCTGGGTATCAACAACCGGCACACCAGTGACATCGAGGATCACTATCTGCGCACCGGTTGTATTGACGCCTTCCAGTAAGGTTTCGATGACCTGTTGCGCACGGTGGCTGTCGATACTTCCGATCAACGGCATTGCAATCACCCCGTGCATAATCGGCACAATCGGGGTGCTCAATTCGCGGAGGGCAGCCTGTTGGGCGGCAATGATCCGTTCGCTCAGTGCCTGACGTTCTTCGGCGGCCTGGCGTTCGGCGGTGACATCGCTAATGAAGCCTTCAATAGCTTCCAGTTCACCATCATCATCGAAAACACCAATGCCACGTTCCCACAACCAGCGGATGCTGCCATCGGCATGCCGGATCCGGTACAAGACCTCAAACTGACGGCGCTGCGCAAGAGCCGTTTTGACACTTTCGCGCACCGCATCGCGATCTTCAGGAAGGATCAAGTCACCAAAATAACGACGCGGTGGCTGATTGCCAACAGCGATAAAATCGCTCGCTGGGTAACCGGTGACAGCAAGCACCCCTTCACTCATAAACTCTGCTACCCAGCGCTCCTTTTTGTAGACCCGATAGGCAATACCGGGCAAATTACTCATGAGCCTCGCAAGACGCTGCTGACTTTCGCGTAACGCCTCTTCGGCACGAATTTGTTCGGTAATATCCTCGGTTTGCGAAAGCCAACCGGCGACTCGTCCGTCAGGGTGGTACAGGACAGCGTTGTACCACTGACAGATAATAATCCGGCCATCTTTCGTAATATTGGCATTGCGACTATTCTTTGCCTGGCCACTCAGTAATGCGCTGACAACCTCTTCAACCTGTTCGCGAGCAATATTAGGTACTAGGAGTTCAATGGCATTCTTTCCAATGGCCTCTGCTGCACTCCAACCAAAAATTCGTTCGGCTGCCGGGTTCCAGCGTGTGATTATCCCATGCTCGTTCGCTTCTAGTGTTGCCAGCGGTGAAGTGAGAAAACTCTGTTCAAGGCGCTGATTGAGCATATGCTCGCGACGTAGGAGGGTCTCTTCCTCAAGAATTAATTTCTCCTGCGCCTGCGCGACAATATCTGCAATTGGCCCAGCAGCATCAGGGTGATCGGCCAGAAGCGTCGTAGCCTGACGACGAACAGCATCGAGTCGGCGAAAACTGGCGCTGATCGAGCCATTTGATTGAACAATCGTCAAGAGATGAGAAGGGTCACCGGTACTGAGTGAATCGGCTAGTGCGACGAGCAGTGGCCGGTCGGCAGATGGGGAAGAAGTGCTACGTGCGCGTAGCATGTCGGCAATCGCAAGAGGTGATGTCATAGCAGGTACGCTTCTGTCGCTAGCTGAATGCTTATGTGTAACAAGTATCGTTAGTATAACATAACTACCAAAACTGGGTTTTTGAGCAAGCGCTGCAACGAGAGCACTGCCTGAAGGAGAGAGAGCACGACGCCCCAGATATTGGTTCGTCGTTTCGCCGCAAACGAGGAGCTTGATCAGCGATCGGGATGTTCAGATCGGCTCTACGTCAGGGGAACTGCCAGAATCTGATTCGCAATCCGCGCAATCGCTTCACCGTAATTATGGCCGGGATTGGCCCACCCGGCACCCTGCGCACCGAGCGGATTATGGGCACGACCCAATTGCTTGATCGTGCGTGCGCTTCCTCGAAAGGCTCGTGGGAATGAGCGATAGCTAAGCGCTTTGGCAATCAAGGCCCGTTGCGGTGGGGTTTCACTTCCTTCTGGCAAGGCATACGCAAGCAAACGACCTACCTGTGCCGGAATGGCATCGTCAGCCCAGGTCGCAAAACTTAGCCCGGCTTCCCAACGCTGGCGTTGTGTGTTGTATGCCCATCCACGCAGATCGGCCGGTTGCTGCGTCTGCCACTGACCGGTAACTCCAATTCCCGCCGGGTTGCGTCGTGGTCGCTGGCTCCAGAAACTGGTTAAATTGCCAGTCTCGTGGATCATCTGAGCAACAGCGATCAGCGGATCAACACCTACCGGTAGACATATCTTCACGTATGCCGGAATAATTACATCGGCAATATCCTTTTCAGTATATTCACCATGCGGTCGGCTCAGAATGTAACGACTCATCTGATCCATTGCCACGGTTTGCGGGCCAAGAATTGGGCTATCGGCGGTATACATCACAGGCTTGCTCCTGCTCAGTTGCGGATAAGCGATGGTGCATAATCAACTCGCGGATGATAGATCGATTGCAAATTGTTGACGAAAACATCCTTGATCTGCCGTAATTCGCGCATCGTCAGCGGAGCATCATTGAGTTCTCCTTCGCGCACACGAGCATCAATAATCGATTGAACCAGCTCATCAAGGGTGACTATCCCATTAGGTGTACCTTCGGCAGATTCGTTGTTCCGTCTGGCAATAAGTTTCCCATGTTGAGCCTTCGCCCGCACCGTCGCCTCTACCGAGTCGGCTAACATCAAGATGGCTTGTTCGCGAGTTTGGGGGCGTGGGCCTGGATAACGAAAATCACGTTCATCAACGTGATCGTACCGCTGCAAAGCCAGTTGATAAAAATGGCGTACCAGACCGGTACCATGGTGCGTTGCGATAAAATCGATAATCTGTTCCGGCAGTCCGGCAGCGCGTGCGATTTTGATCCCCTCACGGACATGGTCAATGATAATTTGTGCACTGGTATAAGGATCAAGATCATCGTGCACGTTTTCGCGGCCCATTTGGTTGTCGGTAAAGAAAGCCGGACGTATCGTCTTCCCAATATCATGGTAGTAAGCCGCCACGCGGAGCAAGAGAGCATCGGCCCCGATCGCCTCAGCCGCAGCCTCGGCCAGATTCCCCACTGCAACGCTATGATAATAGGTGCCTGGTGCTTCCCGAATCAGTTTCCGCAGCAACGGTCGTGATGGATGCGCCAGCTCCATTAATTGTAATGCTGTGACCTGCCCGGCCATCCGTCCGACAACGTTAAACAGGCCAAACGAGAGGATGGTGGTCAACCCGCCGTTGACGACAGCCGCCAGGAGGGTTGGTAACATCCAGCCGCCAAAACCGTTGATGGTAAAGATAGCCTGTTGATTGAGCCAGAACGTAACTTCAAGCCCGATCACCGTTGCGGTCACACCGAGACCGGCAATGAGAAACGAACGCAAGCGATCGGCACTGCGGGTCAGTAGCACAGCGCTGGTACAACTGGCAAAGAGCGTAGCGGCCAGGGTCAGATCATTCCCTTCCATCACGCCCACTACCAGCGCGGTCAGTAAACTGGTAGCAAAACCTATCTGACCGCCAAAAACAACCGTCGTGACCACTGCCAGAACGGCCAACGGAAAGAAAACCGGCCGTGTATCAGAGATCAGCAACATTAGACGTGCAAATACCAGCGTTATGATGATACTACTGCTCAAAACAAAGAGAGAACGGTGATGTGTAGCAATTTTGGGCTGAAACACGTGAAGATAGCCGATAATCCCAGCGACAAGCATCGCTGCCAGCAAAGCCTCGCCGAGCAATTCAGACCATCGCAATGGTCGTGGCATTGCCCCGGTAGCCTGAAGTTTTTCGATATGGGCTGGAGTGACAATCTCACCGGCACGGATGATCATCTCGCCGGCCAGCACCTTGACTTCAACCGGCGCTACCTGAGCTTGCGCGTTTGCCCGGCGCTCTTCGGTAGCGGCGGCATCCAGAGTACGATTGACCCGGAGAAACGCAGCCGTCATTGTTTGGGCCAGCTCACGCTGAGCCTCATCCAGCGATGTCGTTGCCAGCCAAAAACTCAGCCAGCGCTCGCGGAGCTGGTTGAGCGCCCGTTCATCAATCGCGTAATCGTACCGTTCGATAGCCCGGTCGTACAGATTAAGGATTGTCGTGCGTAGTAATGACCATGCTTCATCGTCGAGTTCTAGTATCAAGCGTGCCTGTTCGTTCGTGAGCTGGACATTAGCACTCGGCAGCTTGCTCAGTGCGCGGATGCGCTCGGCTGCGGAAAGTGTCGGATCGGTACGAATCCGACCGATGGTTTCAAGAAGGCTAAAAAGTTGTTGGCGTTGCTCAATTGGGATTTGAGGGTCGTTGAAGTAAACCAGGTTGTCAGGGTTGTTGGCAGCCTGTGCCCGACGTTCAGCAGTCAGCACCTCACTGGTATAGATAACATCGGTAGGCGAAGAAATGCTCAGCGGACTGGGCTGACCGACCTGTAAACCACCGGCATCGGGCAGTCTGAACGACAGGACTGCCCAGATTCCCGCCCAGAGTAAAAGCGCCGCCAGAAGGAGCCGTATCTGTCGACGTGAAAACGACAACCATTGTAGAGGTACAAACCAACGGGATAACCGGCGGTAAGAAAGAGCTTTCATAGGCGTACTCAACACTGTAGCCTTACCCGGTACTCAGTAGTTCACGGGCCACCTGACTCAGGATGCGGTTCTCGGCTCGACCCTTAAACCGTTCGAGGAGTACCGGCATAACCTTACCCATTGCTGATGGGCCACTGACCCCTAGTTCAGCAATCACCGCTGCCACTAGTGGTCGCAATTCTTCAGGGCTGAGCATCTTAGGCAGATATTCGCTTAAGACGGCGATCTCAGCCTCTTCAGCAGCGGCCAGATCGGTCCGCCCGGCTTTCTGATAGATTTCTACCGCATCACGCCGACGCTTAATCTCGCGGGCAATTACTGCCTCTTGTTCAGCCTCGCTCAGTGCAGCGTGGCTATCAATCGAAAGGTTCGCTTTGGCAGCCTCAATCGCCGCCGGATCACCAGCATATCTGGCCTCAATTTCGGCAACTGCGGCATCAAAGCGCTGCTTAGCAGCGTCGAGTTGCGCAGCCTGAAGCGCAGCCCGCGCCGCGCGAATCGCGTTCACGCGCACCTTGTCACCAGCACGCATCGCATCTTTCAGATCGTTTGCCAAACGTTCCTGGATATTCATTCGCTGACTCCTTGTACGCTCAAACTAGAGGGAAATCCGTCGTGGATAAACGCGCGCTTTCTCGGCACTGATAATTGCGCGAATCTGACCAACCGTTTCATCAAGGCGGTCAGCATGATTGATAACCACGTAATCGAAGTTAGGTAACTGAGCCATTTCATCGTTGACCATCGCCAGACGCCGTTCGATTTCATCCGGCGATTCGGTACGTCGCAATAACAGACGGTGACGGAGTTCATCAATCGAGGCCGGTGCCAGAAAGATGAAGACAGCTTCTGGCGCGAGACGCTTAATGGTTGCCGCACCATCAACATTGATACGCAGGATCACATCCCGCCCACTTGCTATCGCCTGGCGAATCTCGAACTTAGGAATACCTTTATACTGGCCGTACACCTCAGCCCATTCCAGTAATTCGTCATTCTGGATCATCTCACGAAAGCGCTCAGTCGTCACAAAATGATAGTCAACGCCGTCAATCTCGCCCGGACGTTGCGGACGACTGTTCGCCGTCACGACAAAGTGAAACGGAAAACCCAACTCACGCATCCGCATCAGAACCGAGTCTTTACCTACCCCGGATGGCCCTGAAATGACGACGAGTAGCGGCTGTGGTGGTTTACCCTGTAATACCGGATTAAGCACCTGTTCCATGCCTGCGCCTGCTTGTGGTATCCTGCTGATGATATTGTGTACGTCTTGTGTTGTAACCGTATGTACTTCGATGCTCTGACATTAGCTGCCGTCGTGGAAGAATTACGCACTACGGTGCTCTACGGACGGATTCAGCGCGTTGTTATGGTTGGACCTCTAACCATTGGATTAGAGGTGTACCGGCACGCCCGGCGCTATTATCTGCTGGCTTCAGCTGATGCACAGACTGCGCGAATTCATCTGATCAGTCAACGACCGACACGTGGCGTTGACGGTGAAACGCCCTTTCTCTTATTGTTACGCAAATACGTGCTCGGTGGTCGCATCATCAATATTGAACAGCCTCCCTATGAGCGGGTTGTTTTGTTCAGTATAGCGAAACCAATGGAGTCGCGCAAACTGACATACGACCGCGATGAGTTGGTTGACGATGTTGACGACGATGACTCGGCATCGGTTGACAACATGTACCATTGCGATCTGGTGGTAGAACCACAAGACCGGCGGAGTAACATCATCTTAGTTGATGATAATAACACTATTCTCGATGCGATCAAGCGGGTTTCGCCCCGTATGAGTAGTCGAGTGATCTTACCGCGACAGGTGTACACGTTACCGCCGGTTCCTGACAAACGTGATCCGTTACGAGCTACCGCGGCCGAGATTGCAGCGTTAACAGGTAATGATCCGGTAAAAGCCCTGGTCGGCGCGTATCGGGGTGTCTCGCCACAAGTTGCCCGTGAAGTATTGACCCGGGCCTGTGGTTCAATTCCGCAATCAACCCAGGGATTACCGGCCTACACTGTGGCTGCCCGTTTACGCGAGATATTCGCCGAACCGCCAGCGCCGCATCTAATCAACGATGAGCAAGGTCCTATCGGGTTTGCGCCGTATCATCCCATCCATCTCCCCAATGCAACATCCATGCCTAGCATGAGTTCCGCACTTGAGGCCTTTTATACTGCCCGGCAGCAACCATTGGGACGTGATCGGCGACGTGAAGAGTTGCGAGAACGACTTCTCGCCAGCCGTGAACACATCGAGCGCCAGCGTGATCAGATTGCTGCTGAGCTGAGTCGCGCCGCCGAGCTAGATCGCTTACGCTGGGAAGGCGAGATGATCTTCGCCTTCCTCCATCAGTTGTCGCCACGAGCCAACGAATTAATCGTAGAGGGAGAGCGCATCGTTCTCGACCCAAACCGGTCACCTATCGAACAGGCCCAAGAGCGTTTCAAAGCGTATGAAAAGGCAAAAAGCGCTCGTAGCATCCTGCCCGAACGATTAGCCGAGACCGAAAAGCGCCTGGCTGGTCTCGATCAGTTGCTCGCCTTGCTAGAAATTGCCGATGAATCGCATCAGATCGATCTGATCGCAGTCGAAGCGGAAGAGGCCGGTTATCTCCGTCCTTCAGCGACGCGCCGTCCTGCTTTGCGGTCACGGCCATTACAGATACGCTCGAGTGATGGTCTGCCGATCTATATTGGCCGCACTGCCCGACAAAACGAAGAAGTGACCTTTCGTATCGCCCGCCCAACCGACTGGTGGTTACACGCCCGCCAGATTCACGGTGCCCATGTCATTATTCGCGCCGATAATCCGCCGCAACAGACGATCACCGAAGCAGCAGCACTGGCCGCTTACTATAGTCAGGCCCGGCATGACGCGGCAGTAGAGGTTGATCTCTGTCGGCGTCGATCAGTTCGTAAGATACCTGGCGGTCCGCCAGGGTTGGTCAGTTACCACCCTGAACGTACCTTGCGCGTCAAACCACAACGTTGTGGTGAAGTGGTACAAAAGTGGTAGACGGATCAATTCATCTGTAGTAGTCTGAAACCAAACAACCATTGTTCCGGTTGCATCGGTGGTCGAAGTGTAAGTCAGGAAGGAGACATCTGTGCCATACGTTATTACTGAGCCGTGCATCGGCACGAAAGACGCCTCGTGCGTGGCGGTCTGTCCGGTGGATTGCATTTATGAGGGTGACGACCAGTATTACATCAACCCCGACGAATGCATTGATTGTGGCGCGTGCGAACCAGAATGCCCGGTCGAGGCCATCTTCGCCGATGACGCCGTACCAGAGCAGTGGAAGAGCTACATCGAGAAGAATCGCAAGTTCTTTGAGGGATAAGCGGTCAGGCGTTCGTAGGGGCGGGTTCTCCCCCCTACGAACGTGTCGTGAAGATAGAAGGTGCGTGATGAGAGGAAGAGGTAGCGATGGGAAACTCAACATCTGCCACCACCAGACCTGATCTGGCTCGCAAATGGAGGTTATCGCTGCCATTCTTGCCCAGAAAGTCCTCTGCTATGAACCAAGACCATTCATCGAGCTGGCAGCGTCGCCTCCAGGCACTGCTGGACGTACAACTGGCCCGTTTCCCCTGGATTATCCAGCTCCGTGCTACCTTACGACTGCTCCGCGAAGAGCGGCGCGACTGGCCCTGGCTGCTGCCATTGCTGGTCGTTGTCTTTGTGAGCACATATCGACGTGAACGAGCACGGCGTCGTTTATCGTAACGGGTCATCTTCATCAATCATCTCCGCATCGGCGATCAGATCGAAACGCGGAATCGTGGCAGCAAAGGTTTGATTATCAGGGGTGCGAAAGAAATATTCGCCCTCCATCCAGCCCCGCGGCGACTTAAGCACGCAGAAGCTCTGGTATTCATGCACATCACCAGGGCCAAGGATCGGTTGTAAACCGACAACCCCATCACCCACAACTTCTTGCTCTTCACCACAGGAGTCATAGATCAACCAGCGCCGGCGCATCAATTGCGCAGTACGTCGGCTAATGTTTTCGATCCGTACCTCGTAGGCAAAGACATAGCGCTGCAACGGCGGAAACGAGTGCCCCGGCAAGTAGAATGGGCGAACACTAATGCGCATTCCTTCGCTCAGACGATAATAAAATGGTCGTTGTATCATTGTCGTTATGCCGAATACAAACGAGATAGTCCTTCAAACGATCAGATGAAGATGACCAGAGTGCACGCACCTCTGGCCCGCCTTACGCAAACCTGGGTGCGCGCACATCCAGCTCGCCTCAATCCGCCTACTTCAAATGAGACCGGAACCAGGCAATCTGCTCTTGAGCAGCATAAAGCTGATTTTCCTTCATTGACAAACCATGACCCTCGTAGACAAAGCGTACCATTCGCGCTGGAACGCCACGGTTGACCAGTTGCAAATGGAAGTTCTCGTTCTGCACAATCGGTAAGAAATCATCGGTCCCGTGGAAGGTCAGTACTGCCGCTTTCACACGATCAGCACCATAACTCGGCGAGTCGTTGATGTATTCACGAATAGCCTTATATGGCGGCAATCCCTCCATGTACGGTACCAACGGACCACTGCCTAATTTCCAATCACTGATGAGATCGATAAATGCGCACTGTGGATTGGCCGCTGTATACAGATCGGGATGTCGCACAATGCTTTGCAGCACGAAGTAGCCTCCATACGAACATCCGGTAATGCCAACCTTGCCCCGCGATGTCCAACCACGAGCAATCGCCTGTTGCACAATCTCGGCCTGTTCGTCAATATCGATCTGCCCGAAATTATTTCGATCAACCAGCGAGTTAAAGACTTCTGGAGTGTAACCGTGACGACCAGCAAGCGGCGTTATCAGCAGTGCAAATCCGAAAGAAGGGAGTAAGGCATACGGATTTTCGACATTGGCCTGCCACTGATTAATCATTGGCACATTTGGCCCACCCTCCTGCCAGACGATCAGAGGAACATTACGCGGTGGGAAAGGAGCGTCAGCCGATTGGATCAAGGTACCAACCCGCACCTGACCGTTCCGTAGGGTAAAGGTCACCGGGTCTTGGCGGAGATTAGCCTCACGGCGCAGCTCTTCGTTATACCAGGTTAGCCGGGATAGGGCACTGCCATCCCAACGCAGACGGTAGATATCCGGCGGATCGGTGTATGAGGTGTAGGTAAAGACAATCTGGCGGGTGCGGCTGCTGGTGGCAACAACATTGTAGTAGGCACCGGCACGATCGGCGAGATTACGCAATTCGCCTGACACGCGATTGTAGTAATAGGGATGACGGTTGCTGCCAACCACTCCCCGCACAATGATCTCATCAGGACTGACAAAATCGGCGATGCTGAACGCGAATGAAACATCACCACCAGAGAGCATCGGATGAGTAAATATACCGGTTTGACGGAGTTGACCGTTACTTCCCCGGTCGTAGAAGCGGAAACTGGTGCGCGAAGCAAAGCGCGGGTAGTACACCGGATGAGTACGTCCTTGCAGATACGCTGGATGGTGGGCCTTGATCAACAATGACTGACCGCCAGGCGCCCAATCGTGCGCTTCAAGAATGGGTGCACCAAGGGTCGGATCGGGTCGGATCACCTGAGTTTGGCCGCTGACCGCATCAACAACATACGTGTTATTGTTCTGAATGATCGGGTTCTGGGCCGGAGGCAGATTACCGGTCACATCACGATAAATCTCCTCTGAAAAGAGCGAACCAACATAAAATCCACGTCCTTCGGCATCGGGGACACCGATAAACGAGACGGCGAGATATGTGGAGTCGCTTGTCCAGGTTTCACCGAGTAATGCGGAAGCGTAAGGAATACTGGTGATATACCGTTCGCTCCTAGTAGTCGCATCATAGAGGAGAAGATCATATGGAGCACGGGTAACTTCAACCATATTATCTTCAGCCTGCTGCTGGAAGAGAAATCGGTGCAAGAGCTCGGAACGCCGTTGACGCAACAAATCGACACGCCGCTGAACTCGTGCTGGCAGTTCAATGCGATTGACGCGCAGCGCAATCGGTGAAGGGAGACCAAGCGTATGCCGAACGGTAAATGGCTTGAATGTCTCAGTTTCATCAACATCATCCTCAGAAGGTGGCTCACGCACAATGAGCCAACTGGTCAGGTTTGGCGCAACTGAGACAATCCCGATATTTTCGTCGGGAATAGCAACCGGCTGCGTCGTAATAGCTCCGCTATACCGATCAATGGCAAGCGCGACAAAAGCGTCTTCATTACCAGTCGCGAAGAAGTTTACCGCCAATACACCCAGAGTACGCTCATCTTGCCAGCTAAAACGACCAAAGCCAAAGAATGGCAACGGGACAAAGAAGTCAAACACGGTAGTATCAACCGCAACGGTATCACCGGTTTCGATCTCAAGAAAGGCAATACCGTCCGCCGAACCGATCAACACTGCACCATCGTCAGGACTGATCCCACTTAACGCATTTGGATACTTTGCATCGTTCTGCAGACGATCAATACGTTCGATTTCTTCATCACTGAGCAGGTTCGGGGGCAGGTCTTTTTCATCACCAAATTGGTCAACATTTACGATATTATTGCGAATTGGCGCAGCAACGACAGGTGAAACCAGCCCGACGAGAGCGACTATCAATCCGATCCACCAAACTCGGCGAGAGTGTCGCATTTATTCCTCCTTAATCTAAAAAAGTGTATAGCGCCACGTTTTGTATCATAGCATATTGATCGGCGCAATGGTATATTATGGGTGTACTCTCAATACCTTTCATGGCATCCGTATGAACTGTAATGAAGCACGTGCCCTGCTGGCCGCCGGTATTCGTCCAGGCGCTGCGTCGACTACCAGACTCCGTTTGCAGGTTCACCTTAACCATTGTCCGACCTGTCGCGCAA
>Ga0308421_1000597_pt1 | contig 20998 bp, 21 predicted proteins | sample HotsprSampleMS60_FD_203673 | JGI IMG/M metagenome (GOLD analysis project Ga0308421, IMG submission 203673) | Hot spring phototrophic mat microbial communities from Mushroom Spring, Yellowstone National Park, Wyoming, United States - 20090730_MS60 ...
TCATCTCGCGCAGTTCGGCAATCTCTCTGGAGTGCTGCTGAGTGACCTGCACCAGTTCCGCAATCGCCTGCGTGTTTTTCTGCGTCATCTCGCGCAGTTCGGCAATCTCTCTGGAGTGCTGCTGAGTGACCTGCACCAGTTCCGCAATCGCCTGCGTGTTTTTCTGCGTCATCTCGCGCAGTTCGGCGATTGCCTGTGTGTTCTGCTGCGTGGCCTGCCGTAGTTCAGCAATCTCCTCCGTGTGTTGGCGCTGAACACGCAGGATGTCCTCGACGGTCTGCTGCATCCGGGCAAAGCGTTCTTCTATCTCCTCGCGCAGCCCCCTTATTTCGGCATCGAGTGTGCGGAACCAGCGCTCGGTCATCGAATCCTGAACCTGCTGGACAGCGTTGCCCAGCACCTCTGCAACTCCCTCCGCTGCGCGCGGATCCATGACCTCTTTGAGCTTTTCGTAGATAGCCAGTGTGTCTATCATGTTGTCCCGCCTCGCTTTTTCTCACTGCAATTATACCACGAGCCGCCGATTTGACAGTAGACAAAGGGATTTCCTGTTGGCGCAGCCGTTTGCCGGTGACCAACTCATAGGCGGCAAGCACGTTGTCCACCGGTGTATTGGGCTGGATGCAATGCGAAGGCGCAAAGATGTAACCGCCGTACTTGGCACCCACACCGTTCGGAAATCCACCTCCAGTACCTCCAGCAGGTTCTGTCCGGGGAACCGTTCCTGCAGCTTCGCTTCGAACTCTGGAGTGGTGTAGAACTGAATGGGCGGTCGGGCTGTTTATGCGCAACGCAAGTGTAAAACCGCTCTTTGGGGCTCATCCATGACATTCCGGCACACCTCCTTTCCCGTTCCTGGACACTTTTTTCGCGTCTCAATGCGCAGACGCCTGCACGTGTCTTCAGCTGGTGCTCGCCACTCTGGCGAAAGCGTCTATCGCGCGGGTAATGTCCTCATCGTCGACGTCCTTGTGGGTGACCAGTCGGATGGTATGTGGAAACACGTCCAGACACAGCACGCCCAGAGTTTCCAGCTGCTGCACGATGCGTCGTGCCGGCTGTGGAGTTTGCACATACACCATGTTGGTTTGCACCGTCGCCATATCCACCGAGAAGCCGGGCATGTTCGCGATTGCCTCCGCCAGTCGGCGGGCGCGCCGGTGGTCGTCTGCCAGACGGTCGATCATGCTGTCCAGCGCGACCAGTCCCGCCGCTGCCAGCACCCCTGCCTGCCGCATCGCCCCACCCAGTATCTTACGCACGCGCCGCGCCTCCTCGATGAACGCCTGCGAACCGCATAGCACCGAACCAACCGGACATGCTAGTCCTTTGGACAGACAGAACATCACCGAATCAGCGCACGCCGACAGGTCTTTCGCGGCTACGCCCAGCGCCACAGAGGCGTTGAAAATGCGTGCGCCGTCCAGATGCACTGCCACACCATGCTGCTGGGCGAGTTTCCATAACTCGCGCATGTAATCCAGCGGCAATACCACCCCGCCCGCTGCGTTGTGGGTGTTTTCCATGCAAACCAGGCGGGTAGGTGGCACATGGTCGTCACCGGGGTGGATGCGTTTGGCGTATTCCTCGACGGGCACGATGCCCCGCTGGTTGGGCAGTGTGTGCAACTGCACGTTGCTAATGAACGCCGCCGCGCCCAGTTCCCATTTCACGATGTGGCAATCCTCGTCGAGCAGCACCTCATCGCCGGGGCGGGTGTGCACTTTGATGGCGATTTCGTTACCCATCGTGCCGGACGGCACGAACAGCGCAGATTCCTTGCCCAGCAACTCCGCTGCCCGCTCCTGCAAACGGTTGATGGTTGGGTCCTCACCGTAGACATCATCGCCGACCTCGGCGTTTGCCATCGCGCGACGCATCTCGGGGGTGGGTACGGTGACGGTATCACTGCGCAAATCCACCAGACGATGCATGATTGCCTCCACTGATGAGAGAATATTCCCTCTACAGGATACACTGTGCCCGTTTCAAAATCAACGTTATGGAGGTTGAGATGCGGGACCTGAACGCTCTGTTGGAGACGGTGCGCGCGGAGGCACAAGTGCCCGCGCTGGCGGCAGCCCTTATAGAAAAGAACAGACTGGTCGCACTTGGCGCCGCAGGGAGACGTCGCGCGGACAAGGACGACCAGGTACAACGCGATGACCGATTCCATATCGGCTCCTGCACCAAATCCATGACAGCCACTCTGGTTGCCCGTCTGGTGGAGATGGGCAAGCTGGATTGGTCAAGTACGGTGGCTGAGGTGCTGTCGGATATCCGTAAAAGCATCCGTCGCGAATACTGGAAGGTCACCGTAGAACAATTGCTCACACACCGCTCTGGTATGCCCCAAAACCTGAGTGCTCACCGACAGCTGTTTTCTCGACTCTGGAATCGCTCTGCCACTCAGCGGTTGCAGGCGGTGCGAATCATCCTGCAGGAGAAGCCCGTTGCCAGCCCAGGGGAGAAGACCATCTACTCGAACGGGGGCTACGTGGTCGCAGGTGCAATGGTGGAAGCGGTCATGGACAAGACGTGGGAAGAACTGATGCAGGAACATCTGTTTCGCCCTCTGGGAATAAAAAGCGCCGGGTTCGGCGCGCCGACGGCTGGGGCATGGGGGCATCGTTCTGTGGCGGGTAGATACTCGCCGGTGCCTCCATCTCCCCTGGCGGATAACCCTCCTTTTCTCGGTCCTGCGGGTACGGTACACCTCTCCCTGCCAGACTGGGCGCGTTTCGCAATCCTGCACTTAAAGGGCGCCTCTGAAGAAAACCCTCCCCTGCTTCGCAAGGCGACCTTCGTGAAGCTGCACACCCCACCAGCAGGTAGCACCTACGCCATGGGATGGGGCGTATCTCAACCATCCTGGGCGCAGCAGACCGCACTGCAACACGCGGGTAGCAACACCATGTGGTTAGCGCAGATTTTGCTCTTGCCTCGCTCACGAAGAAGCTTCCTGGTGGCCACCAATGCTGGAGACGAACGGGCAAGCGGCGCCGTGCGCCGTGTGATGGAGGTGCTGAGGCAATAGCGATTGCGGTCGCGAGGCACAGGAGAAATCGCCCGCCGTGGCGAACTGAGAAGTTAAGCAACCTGCAGGAGGTTAAGCAAATGGGCAAGTTCGGCATCGCATTGCAGACCTATACCGTGCGCGACGACATGGCGCGTGATTTCAAGGGGACGCTGCAGAAAGTAGCAGAGATGGGTTACCCGGCGGTGCAGCTTTCTGGTACGGGTGGCATGAGCGTGGGGGAAGCCCGGCAGTTTCTCGATAGCCTCGGACTGAAGGTGTTCGGTGGGCATTTCGGCATCGACCAGCTGGAAAACGACCTGGATAGCGTGCTGAGTCTGGCGCGAGGGCTGGGCATGGAGTACATCGTGGTGCCCTGGATGCCTGAAGAGCTGCGCAAGGACGCTGAAGGCTGGAAGAACGTTGCCAAACGCATGAACGCTATCGGCGAGAAGGTGGTGGCGGCAGGCTTCACCTTCTGCTACCACAACCACTCGTTCGAGTTCCAGAAGTTCGACGGCAAGTACGGCCTAGACATCCTCTTCGAGAACACCGACCCGAAGCTGGTGCAGTCGGAGATGGATACCTACTGGGTAAAGCACGGCGGCGAAGACCCTGCCGAATATATCCGCAAGTACGCTGGGAGGGTACCCCTGCTGCACCTGAAGGACATGGCGCAAGACGGCAGCTTCGCCGAGGTTGGGCACGGCATTCTGGACTGGGACGCTATTTTTAAGGCAGCGGAAGAGAGCGGGGTAAAGTGGATGGCGGTTGAGCAGGACACTTGCCAACGCCCACCGCTGGAGAGCGCAAAGCTCAGTCTGGAGTTCTTGAAGTCTAAGGGATTGCTGTAAGCGACGGCGCGGAGGGCGAGGCTTCCGCTGAGCCGTAAACCCTCCCCGCTCGCGGGGAGGTGCGGGACGCGGTTCAGCCGGAGGTTCGCCCTCCAGCAAGGTCTGTGCTACGGCGAAACCTCAACAACAGGCAGACATGCATGGCAACCACTATCTGGCAGAGAATACGTGCGGAATCAGAAGCAAGGGAGGAGGCATTTCCCACACAGCGTGGTGTGACCCTGCGTGCGGTGGTCATTGGCGTTATTCTTGCTCCGTTGATTGCATGGTTTAACATCTCCATCGAAGCCATCCGCTACGCAGGGCAACCGACAACCATCTCGTTGTTTCCACATATCCTGTTTGTGCTTCTTTGCCTGATCACGATCAACGCGGTGGTGGGTCGCTTCGTGCCAAGGTGGCGGTTCTCACCAGCGGAACTGATGACCGTCTACTTCTTTACCCTGATGACCGCGGTGATGGCATCGCACGACCTGATCGAGGTCATCACTCCGATTTTGACCTACCCCTTCAAGTACGCCAACCCAGCCAACCGCTGGGAGAGCGACGTCATCCCCTACCTGCCGAAATGGTTGTTCATCAGCGACCCCGATGCGGTGGATAAATACTACATCGGCAATGCCAGCTTCTGGAACAGCCGGGACCTGCGCATCTGGACGCCACCGCTGCTCATCTGGACGGGCTTTTTCACCGTGCTGGCGTTCGGCATGTTTTGCCTGAACGTGCTGCTGCGCAAGCAGTGGACCGACCGCGAGCGGCTGTCTTATCCTCTGGTGCAGCTGCCCCTGGAGCTGGTGCAGCCGCGCGTGCCGGTGTTCCAAAACCGTCTGTTCTGGATTGCCTTCGCGCTGGCGGCGGTGAACGATATCTGGTTCGGGCTGAACCGATTGTTCCCCAGCATCCCCCAGCCCTACGTGCGCTGGCAGACACTGGAACAGTACATCACCACCCCGCCGTGGAACGCCATCGGCTGGCTGCCCCTCGCCTTCTTCCCGTGGATTGTGGGCATCGGGGTGCTGTTGCCGACCGACCTGCTCTTTTCCTGCTGGTTCTTCTTCTGGCTGTGGAAGCTGCAGCCTATCATCGCTGCCTATTACGGCTGGAACCAGATACCCGGTTTCCCCTACGTGAACGAGCAGTCTTTCGGGGCGTACATGGGCATCGCGCTGTTCACGCTGTATACGGCACGCAAGGCGCTGGCGCAGGGCTTCTCGGCAATCTGGCGTGGCTCGGGCGGCACCGACAAAGGGGAAGCCCTGCCCTACCGCCGGGCGGCGCTGGGCTTTCTGGCAAGCCTCGTGGCGATATATCTTTTCTTTCTCTCCACCGGCATGAGCGGCTGGGTCATTGCGCTCTCGCTGCTCATCTATCTCGCCATCTCGTTGGCGGTAACGCGTATGCGCGCCGAGCTGGGTCCACCGGCGCACGACCTGCACGACTCCGGCCCGCAGCGACTGATCCCTCTGCTGTTCGGCGTGGAGAACCTGAAGCGGCAGGACCTGGTGATGTTCGCGCCGATACAGGGATTCAACCGCGCCTACCGCGCCCACCCGATGCCCACGCACATCGAGGGTTTGCGAGCCGCCGAACGCACCCGTTCCTCCATGCGGGCGATGTTTTGGGTGCTGGTGTTTGCGGTATTCTGGGGCACGCTGACCGGCTTCTTCGTGAACGTACATCTGCATTATCAATGGGGTGCGGCATCCAAGGCGGACACCCCTTACGTCAGCACCATCTTCGGCAGGGAGCCGTACGACCGCATTACCTCCCTGCTGGCGGGGTCGGTCTCCTCCCTGCAAAAGCGCAACGTCATCTGGGCGATGATGGTGGGCTTCGGAGTGACGGCGGTGCTGAGCCTCCTGCGTATGAACATCGCCAACTTCCCCCTTCATCCGGTGGGCTACGCCATCTCCAGCAGCTGGAGCCTGAGCGTGCTGTGGTTCTCGCTGCTGGTGGCGTGGGTGTGCAAGGTGGTCATCATGAAGGTCGGCGGTCTGCGCTTATACCAGCGGGCAATCCCGTTCTTCCTCGGACTGGTGCTTGGCGAATGCACAATGGGTAGCCTGTGGATGCTGGTGAGCATCTTTACCGGTACCAAGACGTTCATCGTCTGGCCTTACGGATAAGGAGGAGTGTGCACATGTCTCACGTGAGCGCAAGCGACAGGATTTTGCTGGGCTTTATCGGTACGGGCGGGCGCGGGCAGCACCTGATGCGGGTGGCGATGGCGAACCCTGACGTGCAAATCGCCGCCGTGTGTGACGTGATGGAACAGCGTCTGGCGCAGGCAGTGCAGCTCACCGGAGGTAAAGCCACGCCGTACAACGACTTCCGTCGCCTGCTGGAGCGCAAGGACCTGGATGCAGTGTTTGTAACCACGCCCGACCAATGGCACTGCATTATGACCATCGCCGCGTGTGAAGCGGGCAAGGACGTGTATGTGGAGAAGCCACTGGGGCACAATATCGCGGAGGGACGCGCGGCGGTGAACGCCGCCAAACGGCTCAACCGCATCGTGCAGCACGGCACGCAGCAGCTCAGCGGACAGCACTATGCCGAGGCGCGGGAACTGATACGTTCCGGCGTGCTGGGTAAAATCACGCATGTGCGCGTCTGGAATGTGTGGAACGAGGCGCCTGACGGCATCGGCAACCCGCCCGACTCCGAACCACCACCCGATATCGACTACGACCTGTGGCTGGGGCCCGCGCCCAAACGTCCCTTTAACCCCAACCGCTGCTACGCGCCCGGCTACTGGTTTCAGTGGGATTACTCGGGCGGATACATGCTGGCGTGGGCGATACACCATATCGACACCGTGCACTGGGTGCTGGGGGTAACCGCGCCGCGCATGGCGGTGTCCACCGGTGGCAAGTATGCTTTGCGGGACAACCGCACCACGCCGGATACGCAGGATGCCCTGCTGGACTATGGCGATTTCCATGTGCAGGCATCGGTCTACCATGCGAATGCGCACCCCATCGAGGGCAGCGGGTATGGCATTGCCTTCTACGGCACGAACGGCACCATGCGCCTGCTGCGGGAGGGCTTCGAGATATATCCCGAAGGCGACCGCACCCGTCCCGTGCAGCGGGGCGGCAGTCCACAGGATGAGCCGCATGTGCGCAACTTTCTGGACTGCGTGAAAAGCCGCAAACAGCCTGTAGCACCCATCGAGTGGGGACACTGGTCCACCAACGCCATGCATCTGGCGAACATCGCACTGCGGACAAAGCGGGCAGTGCACTGGGATGCCAAACAGGAGATAGTTATCGGCGACGAGCAGGCGAACCGCTACCTGTGCCGTACCTACCGCAAACCGTGGGGGCAGTATGTGTGGCGCTATCTATCGCCAGCGCACAAAAGATACTACCGCGAGGGCTGAACAGGACGGCGTGACTTAGTGGGAGGCGCAGACGGGGATGTTCATCACGGAGAAGCGTTTAACGGCTCGTCGAGAGCCTCGCCCCCCAAATGGAGTCTGGCGGGCTTACGGAGCACCCTTCTTCTCAGTTCATCCAGAACTCCGGCGGTTACCAGAGCGCACCATCGTCAACCCTCCCCATCCCCACTGTATCCATTGCCACCTCCACGGCGTCTGCGCACTGCCCTGCTGATACCGCAACACCCCGAATGTGTCATACACGTTGTTGCTCACCACCCCCGCCGTGTTGTTGGTGATGACCTGCGCCGTGCCTAACGGGTCAAAGTGGTGCCATTCGTTGTTCCGCCGTACCAGCGAGATGCCCTGCAAATACAGCGCAGTCGTCGTCCACTGGCTGCCCGACAGGTCGCACGTCTGCTCCACCAACTCGCCGGCGCCGCACGCCACCCCGCACGGATACCGAGTCCACACCCCGTTCAGGTAGTCCTTCCGCCAGCGACGACCGCCGTCAAAGCCGTAGCCATACTCATACGCCAGCTGCACGTTGCCCCCGCCGTAGTCCCGACGAATCCGAACCAGCCTGCCCTCCTCGTCATACTCCAGCAGCCGCGTGTAGCCCGGCCCCGGAAAACTCGCCAGCGTGCCGTCCGCGTTCCATACATACGTCTCCGTCGTGTTGGTCGCCGCGTCCACCACCTGTATCAGCCTGCCTGCGCCGTCATAGGTATACGTGCCACGATGCGGCAGATGGTGAAGGTTTTGAAAGTCTTCAGGAACTTCCAGAAACCGCAGGAGACTGCTCTGCTACATTGATTATATTAAACCGCTTGCAGATTTGTCAAGGCATTTTGCGGGGGTCGGGGGGACATTTTTGAAAAAATCTACCGGGATGTTTTGCCCTCACCCCCTGCCCCTCTCCCGACGCTTCGAGTGAGGGGTGTTGATGTTCCCCCTGCCTCTGGGGGGAAGGGGGCTGCGTATACACGGAAACTTAGGGACTGTTCTAATAGCGACGCCTTAGCCGATGAATGCCACAGTTGCTCCGATCAGCGTGCAAAACAGGTTCACCACATCGTTATCTATCCATCGCCAGCCGCCAGCATGTATAGCAGGCACCCCGCAATGCACCGAGCGTTCCACGGTCTCATCGCACACGGCGCACCGGTACCGTGCCTGAACCGTGCCGCCCAGCACGCTGTCCAGCAGGCTGCCCAGCAGTCCGCCCACCGTGACCATAACCACCTGCTCGAACCCCATCGGGTGCACCGCCCACGCCACCGCTGCCACCACTACACTGCCAGCACCGCCTGCCAGCAGACCCAGCGTGGTTACCCCACCAGAATCTCCCGGTTGCAGGGGGCGCAGGGTGAGCACGTGGCGCGGTGGAACAGAGGACAACGCGCCGATTTCACTGCTCCATGTGTCCGCATTGGCGGCGGCGTACGCCCCAACGAAAGCCAGCCACCAGTGAACGTCGCCCGTCAAAGCGTAGACAGCGATGCATGCCGTCGCCACACCGCCGTTGGCGAGTACCTGCGCTGCCTGCCGCCGACTTCCCCGCGCGGTGAGCAGTTCCATACGCCGTTTCCACCCGGCATGCCAGCGGCTGAGGGCACTGGAGGTCACGAAGAAGGTCAGTAACACTGTCGCCGCCTGCCAGCCTCCCGCCCCAAAGGTAACCCATCCCACCACGAACGCCGCCAGCGCGCCCGATGGGGAGAGCCACCTCCATCGGAGGGCAGGCAGCACCACTGCCGCGGCGAGAAACGCAGCCAGCAGGAGGGATACGACCAAACCCTGCACCCGCCCTTCGCTATCGGCGGATGCCGACGAGCGTTTTCAGGTACTTGGGGTCGGTGATGCGGTCAATTGCCACGCGACCGCGTCCGCGTGCGGCGTGGATGAAGTAGCCGTTGCCGATGTAGATTCCCGTATGCGAGATAGGCTGCTTGCTGGAACGGAAGTAGAGCCGGTCACCCGGCTGCACCAGCGAGAGGTCAGGGATGGGGGTCCCGACCTGCGCCTGATGCCTGCCGAGGCGCGGCAGCGAGATTCCGTTGAGGGCAAACACCTTCTGCACAAAGCCCGAACAGTCCAGACCGCTGAGCGAGGTCCCACCCCAGCGGTAGGGGATGCCCAGAAAACGCAGCGCGGTTTGCACGATGCGTTCACCCAGCGCCCCCGTTGACGTTGGACTGGCTGGCACCACCTCATAGTCCAGCAGACGCACGTGCTGGCGCGGAATCCAGCCCACGCTACCGTCTGCCATCAGCACCCCGTACCACGCGCCCGCCTCGTGCGTCACCGCGAGATAGGTCATCGTCTCACAGCGGGCGTATAGCCGGCTGCGCACGTTGCGGCTGGCGTAGATAGGTGCGGTGCTGGTGGTTACCCCAAGCCGTCCGATTGCCTGTTTGGTGCGCGGTGGGCTGGAACGCGATGGAGCCTCGGTGCGGGTTGGTACAGGGCGTGGTGGTTCCGGCGGCGGGACAGGTAGCTCGATCGACAGGTAGGTATCCGCCCCTGCCGCCATCGTGAAGAGGCAGAGACACGCTACTGTTGCCACACGCAGAGGGCTTTTGACTATCTCCACAACTATTCCGTTTCTCACCGTACCAACCGCAACCAGTCCCCGAAAATGTAGTACATTCTGTCAAACAGCAGCGCCATACGCGCCATTATGGTTGTTCCAAAAATCGCGCCGAACGCCACCATCATCACCCACCGCCCAAACTGCGCGGAGTTGCGGATGGCTCTGCTCTTCTGCTCAAACGAGAAGAAGAAATAGCTCATGACCGTTACAAGCACGATCATGAAGATCAGGTTGTTGACCCCCCGCGCGATGTCCACTGCGCCGTCCGGCGTGGTCACGTAGAGGGGCCGGAACGAGTCGGACAGCTGGGGCAGATAGGTGTTGGCAAAAATCTGAAACGTCTGTCCTGCCGAGAAGCCCATCAGGAAACCGATGGGCAGACGGCTCAGCCAGTTGTATTTTCGGCTGTGGATGAAGTAGAACAATAGCCCAAACATGAACACGAACGTCCAGTACCACTCCCCTTTCTCGAAGACGGGGCGGTACAGGAACGGGTCCAGAATGTTCTTAACCAGCGCGACGATAGAGAAGCCCGCCGCCAAGCCGATGAAGATATGCTCGAAGAACCGATAGACGGCGTTCTCACGGTAGATAAGGCTCATTAACGCCAGCGTGCAGATTCCCCCGATGTAAATACCCGGACGGGAAAGAAAGTCCTGCCACAACTGTTCCATTCGTTACGACCTCCGCCCTCGTGACGCAAAGTAGCCGATATTTCCAATCACGATGAGTAGCATAATCAGCACGTGTGCCAGCGAGATGCTACCCATTCCCACGGACGCCAGCCCCGGCTTGCGCAGCAGGCTCTCGTATTCGGCAGCTCCGCGCATCCCTTCCATCGTGCCCACAATCTGCCCCGATGCCAAATAGGGATAGGTCTCGGGCACCATCACCGAGGTCGGGCAGAAACCAAACTTCAGGTCGGGATTAACGCCCACCACCAGCCCGATCCAGCTCGCATAGATACCGCTCGCGGCAATCTCCACAATGGCGTGCACGTCCTTGATGTCCCGAATGCCCTGCATGACGGGCATGTCTTTGGTCGGCTTGCCGTCGTAGTCCTTGTCGAAGGTGCCAGGGATATCGCGCACCATCGACTTCATCACCACCTCTGCCTGCGGACGGAAGCCCCAGTGTACCCAGTCCTTGCCGTACTCGTAACCGTACTCTTGCGCTAACCGTTTGGCAATGTCTAAAGAGAGTTGTGTGCCCTGCACATCGAAGGAGAAGACCGCCACGCGCAGTCGCCGCTGCATCGCATGGCGCAGGATGGCGATGGTCTGGGGCATGTTTTCAGCGCGGGTGCCGCCGCTCCACGTGCTGCTGATGATGATGAAACCGTTCGGTGGTATCGACTCGATGGCATCGTAGAGCCGCTGGGTCGATGGCATGGTCACGGTCGGCAGGCGTATCGGCAAAAACAGCGGCACGATGATGACCACGAGAAGTAGGGCATACAGGATGCGACGGTCAATCGATTGCAGTTTTTGCCAGACACTTCCCTGCATGTCTAAATCTCCTTTTCGAAGTATGCTCCTCGCTCCAGGCTCAGCCAGATGCGCAACGAGATTGCCAAACTGCCGATGCCCAATCCGAAGGCGATGGCGCGTAGCGCGGCGGCGTTTAGCACGGTCAACAACCACTCTTTGATAACTTCCAGACGCAAGAAATCCCACACGCCATCGCGCGGTATCCACGAAGTCAACGCCAGCCCGACAGGCACCTGCGCCAGCATCACCAGAAACGCCGCCGTCATCAGGATAGTGGCTTCTATCGAGCGGATGCGGAAGGCGCGGTAGGAAGCAGACACGATGTAGAACGCAATCAGTGAGAACATGGTGGCATCCATGTTAATCAGCATGCCTTCAAAAAGCACATTGAACACCCTTTTTGCGGTAGCGTTATCGCTGTATTTGTCCATGAATCCGAAGATGACCATCGCCACCATTGCCGTAAGCAAAGCCAGGCTGTTGTACCAGCCGCTGCGCAGACGGACAACGTTGCGCCCATGCACGCGCAGCAAGCTCAAGATGCCCAGCGTTAAAGTCATCCCTGCCAACAGGCTACCCAGCTTGCTTGCAGACACCAGATAATCGGTAAGGAAGTTTTTGTTGGTTGCCTCGTCGATGGGCCAGAAGAACTCGGTCGCGTAGAAAAGCCCTGCGAGGAACGTGACGATGGCAATCAGGGGCTTCCTTGCCCGTGCGGGCAGGTTAATCAGCAGAATCACCACAAGGATACTGAAAACCACTGCGCCCGCCACATAGTACGGTATGACACTCAGCGGTTTAGGTGCGAAGAAACGAACCAACGGCTCGAGCATAGTCCCCCCCTAACGAATGGTAAAAAGGTCTACGAGCCACTTGCCAGCGTCACCCAGCACCGGCACGTTCAGGGCGACAAGCGTAGCGGCGATCGAACCCAGCACGCACAGCGAAGCGACCATTAGCTTCCCGAAATCCTGTCCGACCAGACTGCCCAGCATGGTTGGGTTGCGCGAGATGTACGCGCTTGCCGCGTAATACTCGTCGCCGATGATGGTGTAGTCACAGGCAGCGATGAAGAAGGGGATTTGCGTCGTTTGGGTAGTGCCTGCCACCTGAATCGCCCCCACCATGTTGCCAGTCTCCGCGAAAATGAGCGACTCGGCGAAGAACTCTCCGAACATGAAGGAGCTGGCAATCTTCTCGCGCTGAATTAACCCTGCCACTCCCGAGGCAAAGGCGAACTGGCGGTCGGAAAGGAAACGGATCGAGTCGGGCTCGAAGCGTTCAGGATGCCCTTCCGCCTGATAGGCGTCCCGAATGACCTCCTCGGCGACGGTGTATACGGTGGGGTCTGCCACAGGCATCAGGATGCGGTTGCCGAACTTTGCAGTTGACCGGGCGATGTAGCTGAAAATACTCAGCGCTTGCAAGGCAATAATCCCAAACCCGCCGATACCGGGCACCATCAGCACGGGACGTCCCATTTCGGTGGCGCGCCCGATGGCTTCATCGATGGCATTCAGCCCCGGGATGCGCCGGATGAACAGCTCTTTGCCCCGTTGTGCGGAGATAATCCGCCAGATGATAATGATGGCAGTCAACACCTCCACAATCAGCACAGGCCAGATTTTCTCAAACGCGTGTTGCATCCGATTGCTCCTGTCCTTTTTCGTGTTCTAGCTGTTCAATGCGTTCAATCAGCAGTTCCACATTCTCCCGCTTTTCCAGCAGTCGGCTGTAGCGATGCACGTTCTCTAACCCCACGAAGGGAGCGAGAAACGGCGTGAGTACAATCAGCGACTGGCTCGCGACGAACGACAGCGGCTTGTTCAGCTCCAAAAACAACACTGCCGGGGCTGCCATCCCGCGCCGCACAATGCCCTGCGCGATGCGCTCCAGAATGGCGTCGCGTTCCTCGTCGCTCAGCTCGTCTTCCTGCCAGCGGTCAATTCTCTCCAAAAGGCGATTGCCTCCAGCACCTGTTCCCGATTGTCGCCAAACCGAAGGTACACTCCCCGAAAGGGCTCCAGTCGCGAAAGTGGCGGCAACGGACTGAGCTTCACGCCGTCTGCAGTCACGGTAACATACTTCACCCGCTCCCACGGGATGTCGTAAGCTGCTCCCAGATAGCGTGCTGCCGCGCCTTTCGCGCCCACCGAGTAGCGCACCGGCAACCAATAATCGCGTGTCGCCAGCCACAGCAACACCAGCGCGAGCAAGCCCATGCCCACACTGCGAAACGCCACACCCACCAGCACCGCCGCCAGCACCATCACTCCCCCTGCGCCCCACGCTTTGTGCGGTTGCTGGCGCAACAGGTGCACTGTCCATTGCAGAGTATGCCGCGTCGCTTGCTCGTCGTCGTTCATCCGCAGGATGATAACGTTACCGCGAACCCCGCGTTATTATAGGGAGAAACACTCTCCATGTCAAGGGAACTATTCTGCGCCGGGCGCGTGTATCCCTGCCCTTGAAATGGGGCTGAAGTCAGCGGCTCAAGGGCATCGCCACGAATATACGCCCTCTCTTGCGGGAAACGCCAGCCTGTCAAACGCGCGTACAGGCTTTCTGCCCAGCAGTTGCCAGTCGGCAAAATCCAGCATCGCCTGCCAATCCGCCAGCGAGTGCTCGTGTTCACCTTCGCGGAACCAGATACCGATGCGCTCTTCCACCTTCAGGAAGCGGTATACCTCTCTGGCGGCGAGGTAAGTCACCTGTGAGCCTTCCGGGTTCGCCCAAAGGTCACCCAGAGCTTCCGTACTGAGTAACGCTCGTGGAGCCACCAGCGCTTTCACGGTGTGCTGGTCGATGGGCAATCGCTCTACCCTGCCGATGAACTGCGCAAAGCGCGGGTGGAACCAGTAAGGGAAGTTGCGCAGGATGTCGGCGATGGTTTCGCTGCCCTGCGCCTGATAGCGATAACAACCCGCGCCGCCGCAGCCTGAGTTGTTGGGAGCGGTCAGCGCGATGCGGTCATCGGTAGCCCCCGCCAGCAGAGCGGTCTTGCCGCCGCGCGAGTGCCCGGTGACGGCAATCCGTCGGCTGGCGACGTAAGATACCGTACTCAACCAGTCCACCACGCGGTGGAAGCCCCATGCCCACGCTGCCAGTCTACCGCCCTCGTAGTCGGGGTATGCCTCGTAGATGCCTTTGCGCTCTGCGCTGTCGGGGGCGATGTGCGTGCGGTCAAAGAAGACAAGGATGTAGCCCCGTTTCAGCACTTCCTCCACGATTTCGCCCTTCGGTTCGCCCCAGCACAGGTCGCCATCGACGATAGCAGGCAGTCGCCCGCCGCGCGTCGGGCGGTAGAACAACAGACGCACCGCAAGGGGAACAGGCGTTTCGATATGCAGGCGGTATTCGGTGCGCGTGGCTTTGAGGTCTGGCATTTCCCTCTGCTCCACGATTTCCGCTCTTATCCCGCGCGGTTTGGGGGGCAGTTCGCCGTATTCATAGTGCAGCACCATCGCCTGCCAGTACTCGCGAAGCGGCTTCCATTCGCGCGGCGAGGTGATACGCTTGCCATCGGCGCGCAAGAATGGGTCGGGCAGCTCCTTCTGCACCGGCAGCTGGTTAGTAGAAGGATAGTCATGCAGCTCCATCCGATTGCCCCCTTCAGAGTACCTCATCACTCTCTGTCTGGCTGCGACGACGATTCAAACTGCTTCCTGCTCCAGAATGGACTTGCCGTGCTCGTCGTACCAGCCATAGCGCTCGCGCATCTCCAGCATCAGCAGGTAACGCTCCAGAGGTAGCCCTTTGAACGCGACGTTCGTCGTGGCGTAGACATAACCCCCGCCCGGCATGCCGTGTTTCAGCACATACTTGCAATTCTCGACAATCTCCTCTTCGGTTCCCGTCTGCAGCAGGCTGCACTGCACCCCGCCAAGCAGGCACAGCTTGTCCCCTGCCAGCGCTTTCACCTTCGCGATATCCATATCCTTCGCCTGACTGTCAATGGAATGCAGCCCGTGTGGCTCTGCTTCCACAATCTGGTCCAAGATGGGCATGATGTTGCCGTCGGTGTGTTTGATGACATACAACCCCATTGCCCTGTAGCCCGCCACGAGCTCCTTCAGGTAGGGCGTGACGAACTGCCGGAACATACGGGGAGAAAGAAATGGTCCGTCATTAAAGGCATAGTCCGCGCACAGGGCAAAGCCGTCAATGCCGTATTCTTCCCACAGGCGTTTTCCCCTCTGCAACGCCCATTGCACATTGCGTTTCGCCGTGTCATGCATTTCATCCGGTCGCTCAAAGAAGGCGGTTGCCACTTCCACCATATCGCTACCGGAAGGGATGGCGAATGTGGCGTCGCCGTGCGCAATCAGCAGGTATTTGTCGCCCATGAGGTCGCGGATGAAGCGGATAGTCTGTCCAAGTCCATCATCATCTGGAGCGTGCACAACCATGATGATGCTGTAATCCAGTCGCTCGGCAACCTCGATGTACAGTTCAGCGTTTTCACGCAACATGCGGTCGCGCTCTGCGCTGCTGGCATTCTGGAACTCATGCCAGTGATGATATTCCTTGCCCATCAGCTCCTGCGTGAGCTGGAACTCCAGTTCGAAGGTGGGTACCTTGCTGTTCGGGCGCGGCGGCTTCCGCTCGAGTGCCCAGATAGCCTGCTGTTTGGGAGTGAGAATATCGCTCGTCATGCGCCATCAGCCCTCCTGCTAGCATCCTGAACCGAATACACCGCAGGAGGCTGATCTTCCTGCGCACGACAACAGCAGTGGGCGTACGCCGGGCATGGTGAAGAATGCTGTGCGCGGCGTACGCCGTTATATTCGGACGCTGGTCATGAGGGAGACGGATTGCTAGCGCGTGGACGCGGGTGGAGCCATCGGTGAACCCGTGCCCATCTGGATACGCCGCTGCACATCGGGCGGCGGACCACCCTCTGCACTGGGGATGCTGGATGGGGACCTGGTCTTCCAGTAGAAGATTGCCCCCACAATGACCAGTATCACCACGATGACAGCCACAGCCGCCGCGGGAGAAATCTCTTTTCGCATCGTCTGCCTCCTCTTGATTGGACGGGGACAGCACGCGCTGCCCCCATCCGAATCTCTCTTTTACCGATATGCGGGTGGAATGGCGTTTGAGAGCGCTACCAGGTCATACGCCCCGCCCGGCGATACGCAATAAGGACTACCCGCCGGACAATCGGTGTTCGGGTCGTTGCTCAGGTTCCACATAAAGCCGCTGGCTTGAATAGTCTGTTGCAGCCGATGGAACTTCGCATGACCGTCTGCAAACACCCAGTTGCCACCCTTATTGTGCCAGAAGGGGAGACTACCTCCACCCGAGTCGTAGTTCCAGCCAAACGTCCATGTACCGAGGTCTGGCCAGAAATCGCGTGTCTCAAGGATCATGATCGTAGAAGCAGGCTGTACAAAAGCCGCCAGTCCCACAATATAACGCCCATTGGCGTTAAACACATCGCCGTTGACGCCATAGTTCGCCTGTCCCTTCATGCGACGTGGGTTCGCGTTAAAGTCATCGATGGTCATACTCACGTCGCACACGCAACCGGTTGGGCTAACCCACAGGTCCCAGTAGAAGGTATTGAGCGAGCGCGGTGCAGAGGGACACAGGAACATCTGGTCGTTCTTCAGATACGGCATCACCAGACACCGCCAGGTAGAGTGTGTGCCCCCATCGTGCCACAGGCGGTTTGGAGCGAACTTCTCATCATAGTCCTGCACGTACATTAACGCAGCAAGCCCCAGCTGCTTCATGTTGCTGAGACACGTCGTTGTACGTGCTTTCTCCCGTGCCTGTGCGAAGACCGGGAACAGAATCGCTGCCAGTATCGCGATAATCGCGATAACCACCAGCAGCTCAATCAGGGTAAAGCCATTGTGACGCTTCATTGTCGTTGAACCTCCTTCTTCAAGGGTTTGCGTTCGTAGTAGCCGGGTAGAACTGGACGGGCAGACGCAGCACGGTCGGTGAGGAGATTTGCCCCTCCAGCAAAGACCGCAAACGCTCGGCAGCACGCCTGCCCAGTTCAAACGGCTGTTGCACCAGCCGATGCAATCGTTGCGCTACCTGTGGAAGCAGGGACAGACTATCGTGAAAAGTGAGTACCTGAAGGTCCTCTGGTATTCTCAGATTCATCTGTTCACAGGCTTCCAGCACGGCAACGAGTTGATAGTCGTTCAGACAGAACACGGCGCGCAGGGGGGTGTCTTCACCGCGCAGGACAGTAATGGCATCGGCTACCATCTGCGTGATGCTTGGCTGATAGCGCGGCGGCACCGCCGGAAACTGGCGTGTCCATTGTTCTGGCTTCGTGTATCCTGCCTCACGCAAGGCGTCCAGGAACGCCGTGTATCTTTCTCTCAACGAAGAGATATACATGTACGGATGGGTCAGATGCGCTATCGGGTGTGCCCCCTGGGCGACCAGGTAGCGCAGGGCCTCCAGTGTGGAACCGTAGTTGTCGGAAACGAAAGCATCGACGGAGATTGCCTCAGGATAACGATCGATGCACACGACATGCGTGCCTGCTTCCAGCAAACGCGCCAGAACAGGTGTGTTCTCCGGCTCGCAGGTTGGAAAAAGGATAATGCCATCCGCCTCATGAGCCATCCGTCGCAGGTAGTGCGCCTCTCTGGAGGCATCGCCTTTGCTATCACAAACTACCAGGCGCACCTCTTCGGGCAAGCCGGCGTGGATACCCCTCAGGTAAGACATCTCCAGTGAATCATGGGAGTGGTGCAAAAGCAGTGCCACACAGCCAGTATGTCGCCTTTTGCCAGAGGAAACGATGGTGCCGCTGCGTCGTCTGCGCTCTACCAGCCCCAGACGCTGGAGATCATTCATTGCACGATGAGCGGTCATTCGAGAGACACTCCACTGCCTTGCCAACTCGGCTTCAGATGGCAGGCGGTCGCCGTGTCGCCACTGCCCCGCTTCGATGCCCGCACGAAAGGCTTCGACAATCTGTTGCCAGCGCGTTGCTGACATCGTATTACCCCAGTGTTTTAGGGCTTTTGATAAGAGTATAGAGGGTTTAGCCAATTTTGTCAAGCGGTTTTGAGGGTGTCGAAATTGGTGGTTGAATGGATAGATCACCTAACCCCCTTGCCCCCTTCCCTGCGAGGGAAGGGGGAACGCCCCTCTCCTCGTAGGAGAGGGGACGGGGGTGAGGTCAGAGAAGGGGTAGCAAGAACGCCTCTCTCCTTTCGCAACAACCAACTTCTCAACAATTTTCGAACACCGCCAGCGTTTTTTGGAGGAAGTGCCAACGGGCCTACCTCTAGTCGCCGCAGGCTTTAGCCTGCGCCATGCACATGGTGCCGCCCAAAGAGGACAAAGCCCCTCTCCCGAAGCTTCGGGAGAGGGGCTAGGGGCGAGGGTGTTACCTCATCAGTCCTTCCAGAGCAACGCGCCGCGATAGCCGCCGCGACAGTGCACCGGATAGGAATCGTCCGCCCAGAAGTTTCTGTCGGACTTGGCGTGACCATCGGCATACACGAAGTTGATGGCACCAACAGGCTTATTGGCAGGTCCCGTCACGTGGTGTACAGGGATGCCGTACATCCAGCCGCTGGTGGGGTCGGAAGCACACCAGAAGGGGCCTTCTCCGTTGACCGTGATGCCGAAGAAGGACGCCCACATCATGGCGATGCTGTCCGCAAAGATTGCCACCGAAGCAGGGGAGCCGATGGAGCCAAGTGTGCGCGGCGTGCACTGGTTGCCGATGACGTACTCGTTGAAGCCATAGGTGATGCAGTAGTCCGGCAACCGTCCATCAGCCTCCACGTAGTTCGCCGTATAGTACCGGCAGTCGCCGACCTGCGGGCACCAGGGACACATACTCTGGGTACGCCCTGCGCCAATGCTGGGACACTGGAATAATCCCTTGTTCTTGACGTACGGCATCAACGCACCGGTCCATATCAGGTTAGGCTGGTCGGGGTTACCGCACCAGGGCGCCCCACCGGGTCCGCCAGGCCACGGGTTCCACACGAAGGTCTCGTCGTAGTCCTGAATGTACATGTTGTGTGCCAGGCCGATTTGCTTCGTGTTGGACAGACAGCCGGTCATCCGTGCCTTTTCCCGTGCCTGCGCGAACACGGGGAACAGGATCGCCGCCAGGATAGCGATAATCGCTATCACGACGAGCAGTTCGATGAGCGTAAAGCCGTTGCGTTTCATGTTGTTTACCCTCCTCATGTTGGTCTCGGTTTTTGCAATGTTACAGTCTTTGCTAAAGATGCCTGTTTGTTATGTAACAATTTATCTCAATCGCCTCCGTCGTCAGCTATCGACGATGGGAAAATCGCTAGCTCAGCAGGCGTTCACACGACTCGCGTACCACCAACTCCACCGGCAGATACTCCACTCCACCCGGCTCGCTATCCGGCGAGCGCATCAGACACAACAGCCTGTCGACGGCACGTTCGCCCATGGCGTATAGCGGCTGTCGCACCACCGTCAGCGGAGGCTGCAGGTGTGCCGCCGAGGGCGGGTCATCAAAACTGATAAGGCTCACGTCTTCTGGCACACGCAGGCGCAGTGTCCGAATCAGCCCCAACACCTCCAGCGCCAGATAGTAACCGGCGCACAGTACCGCGGTAACCGCGTCCCGCTGCAGCAGCACAGAGGTGAGATGCTGGCGAGCCTCTTCACCCATCCGCCAGTTGGAATGCGCGCGCACAATCCACTGCTCTTCCACCGGAATGCCCTGCTCTTCCATCGCCTGCCGATAGCCCAGCAGTCGGTCACGGCAGTTGGTCGCGGTTTCCTTGCCGTTCGCGTAGGCGATACGTTCATGGCCCAGCCGAAACAGATAGTTCATCGCCATGCGCACGCCGCCGATGTTGTCGCTATCCACACAGGCGAAAGGTGCGTCCTTCCACGAGGCTCCCAAGACCACAAACGGCACACCCCTGATGAAAAGGCGATGCAGGGTATCATAACCCTCCTCAGGGGGTATCAGGAAAATAAAGCCTGCGTCCGGGTGATGCTGCACCACTTGCTCGTAATCTTCATGAGAAGCAGGTTCCACTACCAGTGCGAAGTTGTCTGCTCTCGCCCTGTCTCGGAACGCATGGAAAGGCCAGCGCAGGTAGGTGTCCTCCTCCAGATGGTCTGCAAAAGGCGGCACCATCACCACGGTGCTGCGGCTAACAGCCCGCCCAACAGGTTGTCTGCGCTGCACATACGTTCCCGAGCCCACCCGGCGCACGAGAACGCCGTTGCGCACCAGCTCTTGAATGGCGCGGTTGACGGTCATCTGGCTTACGCCGAACTGCCGGGCGATTTCGCGTTCGCTGGGGATGCGGTCTCCTTCACGCACCCTCTGCTGCGCGATGAGCTGCTCGATATGCTTCTGGATATGCCGGTAACGCGGCTCGGACACGGGCATCGCATTCACCATCATACACACTATAACATTCTATATATACTATAACAATTCACATCGCGAATGTCAAGCACTTTTGGGGGGGGTGGGAAGTTTTTTGAAAAAATCTGCTGGGGTGGAGGCGAAAACGCGCGAAAAATGTCGCGTAGTGAGCCGCGGACGGGAATTGGCAAAGGTTTCGGCGAGACCTGCGCACTCCCAGTGGAGTCTGGCGGATTTATCGAACACCCTCCGTTACCGTTGACTTTCCCTGACGAGGTAGGCTACAATTTAACAAAACT
>Ga0308421_1000610_pt1 | contig 20716 bp, 23 predicted proteins | sample HotsprSampleMS60_FD_203673 | JGI IMG/M metagenome (GOLD analysis project Ga0308421, IMG submission 203673) | Hot spring phototrophic mat microbial communities from Mushroom Spring, Yellowstone National Park, Wyoming, United States - 20090730_MS60 ...
AAGAACAAAGCCGGGGAAGAAGACAGTTTGATCAATTAACCTCAATTCACCCAAATAAGCAAATAAAACTTGAAACGGAAAAAAACATCCTTTCAACCCGGATTATCGATCTTTTAGCGCCCATTGGCTTTGGCCAACGAGCGTTAATTGTTTCTCAACCAAAAGCGGGAAAAACCACTCTCTTAAAAGAAATTGCCCAAGCGATTGAAAAAAATTATCTTGAGGTTTATCTTATGGCAGTTCTAATTGGCGAGCGGCCAGAAGAGGTGACGGAAATTAAAAGATTTATCAAAGGCGAGGTAGCCGCTTCCAACTTTGATCAATCACCAAGACAGCAGGTAAAAGTAGCCAATATGGCTTTAGAAAGAGCCAAAAGACTGGTAGAAATGGGTAAAGATGTGGTGATTCTTTTGGACTCAATCACCCGGCTTGCTAGAGCTTTAAATCTTTCAACTCCAGGCACCGGTCGCAGTTTATCTGGTGGTTTTGATCCACAAGCGTTGTATCCAGCCAAAAAATTTTTAGGGGCAGCTAGAAACTGCGAAGAAGGAGGTAGTCTCACCATCATCGGTACCGCTTTGGTTGGCACCGAATCACGAATGGATGATTTAATTTATGAGGAGTTTAAAGGAACAGGTAATATGGAACTTCATCTTGAGCGAAAGTTTGCCGAAAAAAGAATTTTCCCAGCCATTGACATTGAAAAAACCGGTACCCGTCATGAAGAGCTTTTGTTTGATGAGGAAACTTTTAAAAAAGTTGCCACTTTAAGACGGATGCTTTCCCTTTTATCCCCTGAAGAAAGATTAACTGCCCTAATTGAAAAACTATCAAAAACTAAAAATAACAAAGAGTTTTTAGAAAGTCTTAAAGGCGGTTAAGGAGAAACTGATTTAACAAAAGAAGCTTTTTTAAAGTCTTTATCAAAAGAGACAATTTCCTCAATCCCAAAAGTTTGACAAAAGCTTAAGTGATAACAATCAACAAAATCAATCTTCAGTTTTGAATAAAGTAAAAGAGCATCAAGTAATATTTTTTTCTCTTCAACGATAATTATTGGCAAATTTAAGAAAGAAATTAATATTTTACTCATCTCTTCCTTACTTGCTTGGCCAAACTTTTCTAAAACATAAATGACTTCTGCTAAAACCAAAGGGGTAATCACCAATTTTTCTTTGTTTTTGACCGTTGTTTCAAAAAAATCTTTTGCTTTTTTTGCCTGATTTTTTTCATCATTTAAAAGAAAACGAACAATGACATTGGTATCTAAAAACCGTTTTTTCATAAAAAAAATTTTAACGACTAACAAAACCGCTTTTGACTACCTCTTTTATCTCTTTTAATGAATATGGTTTTTTTCTTTTTGGTGATACTTTCCCATAAAGACGATTAATATCAGAAAAAACTTCGGGTAAAGAAGCGTCTTTGCTATAAGGAATCACTTTTGCCACTGGTTTACCCATTTTTTCGATAACAATTTCTTTTTTTTGATAATAAACTAAGTTGAGAATTTCACCTAAATGATTGCGAAATTCAAACGCAGAAAAAACTATGTAAGCCATAAAATTAAATAATTATTATAATTATACAAATTGTATAATATGCTATAATAAAAGTCAAGATGAAAAAATTAACTCTTGCCTACTTTGGCTCGCCCGATTTCTCTGCTTTTTTTTTGGAAAAAATCTTAACTGATTCGGATTTAAAAAAAGTAGTTGATGTGAAACTAGTGGTCACTCAACCCGACAGACCCGTGGGCAGAAAACAGATTTTAACCGAAACACCGGTAAAAAAAGTTGCTAAAAAATATCAAATATCAAATATCAAATATCAAAAAGATATTAGAAATTTGAAATTAGAAATTAGAAATTTTGATTTAGCCTTAATTTATGCTTTTTCCCATATCATCCCCAAAGATTTACTTAACGCCCCAAAGCTTGGTTTTTGGAATATCCACCCCTCACTTTTGCCCAAATACCGCGGCCCCTCTCCCATCGCTTATCCTTTAATCTTTGGTGAAAAAGAAACCGGGGTAACCATTATCAAAATGGATGAAAAAATTGATCATGGCCCAATTATCGCCCAGGAAAAATTAAAAATTGAGGACACCGATCGCCGACCAGACTTGGAAAAAAAATTAACTGATTTGGGATTTTTAATGTTTAAAGAATTAATTACAAAAAACATTATTAAAAAAAGCACCGATGCCTGTTTCAAACGACTTGGGAGGTGCGCCGTCTCGCCGAAGGGGGACGAGCACGCCCACGGAAGTGAGAAACACAGCATCAAGCTTTTATTAACCCCCCAAAACCACTCCCAAGCAACCTACACTCACCTTTTAAAAAAGGAAGACGGCTTTATCCCTTTATCCACTCTTAAAAAAGCCTTAAAAAACGAGCCACTAAATTTTGAGGAAATGCCACCGATTTTAAAAGAAATTAACACTTGGAAATTGGAAAAAAGAAGCTCTTTAGAAATAATTTACAATTATTTTCGAGGTTTATATCCCTGGCCAGGAATCTGGACTCTTCTTCCCAATGGTAAACGCTTAAAAATCATTGATATGAATTTTAACGTTACAGGTTACACGCTACACGTTACACGAGTTCAGCTTGAGGGCAAAAAAGAGGTTGATTTTGAGACGTTTAATAAGGCATATCAGGTTTTTTAATTTTTTTCACAAAAATTGGCAAACGGGGTTTTCCCTTTCCCTCAACCAAAACCATTTCAGTCGCATATAAACTTAAAGATAAAGCTTGGGCTAAATCTTTTTCCCAACCAAATTTTTTAGCAATTTCGGTAACCAACCATAAATCTAAAAAAATAAAAATTCTATCTTGAATACAATCACTGTTAAAAGATAATTTTAAACTTTTTATCTTTTTATTTTAATCTTTGTTTTTTCCTTTTCTCCTTATCTATAATACTCCTTCACCTGAAAAAGAACATACCAGAAAAGTAAGGTACCAATAATCATCCCCACCCAATCGCCACCTAAAAATCCAGAAACAACATTCACCAAAGAGGCATAAAACAAAAAGTGCCAGGCTTTTTCTTCTCTTTTAAAAAGACCAGGAACCGCCATCGCTTCCAAAACCACGACCACTGCCAAAGCCACCATCGATAAAACATAATTGAAGCTGTAAGACAAAGCATATCGAGGTCCTAAAAATGCTGTAAACGGCGATACCAAAGCACCAAACAAAATCAGGACACTACCAACAATTCCCAAAATTGTCAAATACGGCGTAAACTGGACAATTAACTCCTTCCAATTTTCTGGGATAGAAAACGGTGCTTTTTTTACCAGATAAACTTCTAAAGTGTCCTCCAGTTGACTCAAACCTTGTTTTAAACCCAAATTTTTTTCTGCCATAGGATTTTTAAAAAATTTTTAATTAAAAAAAGTATAATAAAAATTTAACTAAATTAAATCCCTCTCAATCATCTTTCTTATCCAAGTAAAAAATTTTTCCATCACAAAAAGATTATGATAAGTTGCTAAAGTATAAGCTAAAAGTTCGCGATTTTTGAAAAGATGATGAAGATAACTTTTGGTAAAATTTTGACAAACAAAACAATCACAGTTCTCCTCTACTTTTGACAAATCTTTTCGATAAATCCCTTTTAAAATATCAATTTTTTCAATTTTAAATTTTGAAGTTTGAATTTTATACATTACTCCCATCCTTGCCAATCTTGTTGGTTCAACGCAGTCAAAAGTGTCAATGCCATACTTTACCAAATCCAAAATATCATCAAACTCACCAACGCCCAAAAGATGAACCGGCCGATCCTCTGGTAAAAAAGGCGAGACCCAGGCAACTTGCTCCCTCATTTCCTTTTTACTTTCCCCAACTGAAACGCCCCCAATAGCCACTCCATCGGTATTTTGAGAAACAACAAACTCCGCCGACTTTTTCCTCAAATCCTCAAACACGCCACCTTGAATAACACCATATAAATATTGATCAGTTTTATAGTTTTGAGTTTTAGTTTTGACTTTTGACTTTTGACTTTTGACTTTTGTTATACATCGAATCAACCACCGATGCGTCCTTTCTGTTGCCTCTTTTGTATACTCGTAACTTACCCCATACGAAATACACTCATCAAAAGCCATCATTATATCAGCCCCAATTTTTTTTTGATACTCAATTGATTTCTCTGGGGTAAACTCCAAAACTTCCCCATCAAAAACCGAGCGAAACTTTACCCCATCATCAGAAATTTTTATTAAGGCTGGTTGTTTTTCTTCGTTGATATTAGTCTTTTTTATCCTTCCCGCCGCCGCAAATTGCCGCTTTGGTGAGGCAAGGGAAAAAACTTGAAACCCACCCGAATCACTCATCAAGGGAATATTCAAATTAGCATACTGATGTATCCCACCCGCCTTTTCAATCACCTCAACCCCAGGATGAGTCACCAAATGATAAGTATTAACAAAAGCCACTTGTGTTCCAATTTCTTTTAAAAGCGATGGTAAAATGCTTTTGACTGTCCCTTTTGTTCCAACGGCCACAAAAGAAGGTGTTTTTATTTTTCCATGGGAAGTTTTTATCTCCCCCAATCTCGCCTTTGACCCTTTCTTTTTAGAAGAATATAAAACTTTAAAAAATTTTGAATTTAATAATTTTGAATTTTGGAGTTTCATTTTGAGATTTGAAATTTGAATTTTAAATTACTAACATCGCATCACCAAAAGAATAAAAACGAAAATCGTTTTTTATAGCAATATTATACAAATCAATCAAATGTCTTTTTGCTCCTTTATATTGTAAAAACGCCTCAACTAACATCATAAGCGATGACTTGGGTAAATGAAAGTTTGTAATTAAAATATCAACCATTTGAAATTGAAAAGGTGGGAAAATAAACAAATCGGTTTTGTAAAGTTTTATTTTATTATCTTTAATTTTTAGCCTTGCCAATGATTCAAGCGTTCTTACCACGGTCGTCCCAATCGCCACCAACTTTTTACCTTCTTTTTTTTCAGTTAAAATTTTTTGCCAAATTTGTACGTCTACTTGATAATATTCTTGATGTAATTTTTTTGTTTTTAGATTTTCCTCACTTACCGGCGCAAAAGTGCCCATACCAACATAGAGATTAACAAAATATCTTATTATCCCTTTTTGTTCTAGTTTTTTAAACACACGCTTGGTAAAATGAAGTGAGGCCGTTGGAGCGGCAACCGAGGCTAAGTTTTGTTTTTCTTTTTTGAAAAAAATTGTTTGATATTTTTCTTTTAACTTTTTATTAGAAAGCGGTGTCCTTTTAAGATAAAGAGGAATAGGCATTGTCCCCTCATTTTCCAAAAGCAAAAAAAGTTTTTCTTTGGAAAAATCAAACTTGACTAAAAAAATATTTTTTTCTTGGGAGACAACTTCAACACAATCTTTTGTTTTAAAAAAAAGCTTATCACCAAGATTGACTTTTCTATCAACAATAATTTTTACTTTATCTTCTTCCTCCATCTCATTGACTAAAAACAAACAAGTCACTTTTCCCCCATTTTCTTTTTTCAAAATCACTCTTGCTGGGACTACTTTTGTCTCATTTAAAACCAAAAAAGATTTTTGTGGCAGGTACTTATCTAAATGATAAAATCGGTCAAAAAAAATTTCATTATTCTTGGTATCGTAGACAAAAAGCTTGGAAAAATCACGAGGACTCGCCGGCGTTTTGGCTAAATTTTTTTCTGGAAGAAAATAGTCGTATAAAAAATTACTCATTTTAAAAATTTTAAACTAAATCGCCCATGATTGTCAAAAATAACCTCAAATAACGGCAAATCAGAGGCTAAACGATTGAGTGTTTCCAAAAGATGAATTTCCCCTTCTTCTGATAAAACCTCATATAAATACTCTTCATCTAAATTATCAAAAAGTTTAATTGCCTTGTCTTCTATTAATTTTTTTGCTAAAACTCGATGCCTCTTGTCAACTAAGGTTTGCTGATAAACAAAAACCGAAACTTCTTTTTTTCCTTCATCGGTTTCAATAATAAATCGAGGAAATATACCAAAATTACCTTTTATTATTAAAATCGCTCCTTCGTCGTGATTGCCTTCCAAAACCGTTGGTAAAACCCCTTCTTTTTTTAAAAATTTTAACTTTTCTTCCAAAAACTGAATATCTTTTTTTTGTAGATTATACGCAACAAAATCTTTAAGTATTTGACCAAAATGACTGCATCCCAAAGCTAAACCACCATGATGGGAGTCAGTATGATAAGAAAAGTTTTTTATTCCCCCAATCACTTTTATCAAACTTTGAAACACTTTTTCATAATCAATCTCCAACCCAAAATCATTTGAACAGGCAATTATTAAAGCCAAATCCCCCAAATCCCCTCCTGGCAAAGCCAATGCTGGTAATTTTGAATTATTTTTGTAACGACCATCAATGCAACGGCTAAAAAATTTATTTTTCTCATCTACCTGATAACGATTTTCTTTTACAAGCAGTTGAATCTGGGAAGAGTTAAGTTTAATTTTTGTCATAAAAATTAGTCCAAAAAAACACTAACCTTTAATTTTTTTGCTTTTTCCGCCAGTTTTTTAAATGAGGAAAGCCGCTCTAAATTATAGTCGTTATAATCAACAAAAGGTAGAGCCAGTTTAAAAATTGGGTATTTTTTTATTACCGCTTTGGCCATTTCTTGAGCGATTTTTCGGTACGAGGGATGACCTTGAGGAGAAGATCTTAGCTCACAAAGATGAACCACCTCTCGCAAATTCATCTTCATATAAAACCGATTATAAGCACCGTGTAAAACCAAATATTGGGCCTCAAATGGGTATTTTTCTTTAATCTTTAAATATGCCTCAACGGCAAAATCGGCCGCCTGTCGATAAATTTTGCCAAAACCCAAAAAATCAATCTCTTTGGGGACCGCATAAGAAAACTCATTGGTAAAAAGTTGGCGATGTCTTGTTAAAATCCGATGACGCATCAGGTCTTTGTAAACTCCAAAATCGGCCATCACCTCAAAAGTAAAATAAACATTCTCTAGCGCCCGACCCACCTTATGATGACGATTTTCTCGCCCAAAAACATAAACTTTAAAGATCTCTTCTTTTTTCTTGCTGCTCATTTTTTTTACTTTTTCATAAATTTTTTGATAATCTAAATTACTCTTCTCAAAAATAATTGCCGAAAGAACTTTTTCCAACCCATTTTTTTCGTAATCAACAATTTTTACGCTCTCTTTTTTTGTAAAAGACAATTTTGTTTGTTGAGAAATAATTTTTTCCAATACTTTTTTTACCTTTTCTTCTCTTTTTCTAAGATAATTTTGGTATTTTAGTCCTCTTTCATTTGAAGCCCGCTTGATAAAAGCCGGAATTACCTTTCTTAGTTCTTCATTAATTTTCTTGGCTAAATCAACGACCTCTTCCAAAGGATCAACATAAAGATGAATTAAAAGATACTCAAAAGCTCGCCCGTTGCCAAAAATTCCTAAGTTAGTTTTTGCCGATAAAGGAAGAAGATAGCGGGCTAAATCACAAGCTTTGGCCCGAATTGAAAATTTATAAGCAATATCATTTTTATCACCTGGATAAATCTCCATTAAAAGCGGCTGAATCTCATGAACGATTTTTGAATAGATATCAAAAAGTAAATTATTAACTTTTTCATACAAAGTAGCATATTTTGAGGAGGAAATTTTTTGGGGTGTATAAAATTGATAACGACCACCAACTTTTTTATCAAAATAAACATAGCGCGAAGATTTTTCCAAAGGTGAAAGACCAATCCGATGCTCCTCAATACTTTTGGTGGCCAAAACCGAAATATTTTCCAACGCCAAATGGGCTCCGCCAAGCTCGGCCACCGAATCATCGCCATACCCCACCAAAATTCGCTCGTAAAAATCTTCGGCTTTTTCGGTCCTTAGAAGACTGTCTTTTTCTTCTTTAGTTTTTTGAAAGTAATTTTTAATCTCATCGGCATTTAAAAACTCATCTAAAAACAAACGACGAAGGTCCTTGGCCGAGCGACTATAACGAGAAAAAAGGGTCCCTTTAACCACCTCAGGCAGATTAATCAAGCAAAAAACATCATCGTCAACGTTAGTAAAATAATTTTTTAAAACCTTTTTTTCTTCTTCAGAATAGTTCATAAAATTATCGTTTATTATATAAATTATTTTTTTACTTTCGCAAATGATTTGTGGATAAAAACTTTATTTAACAAGCTTTACCCAACGTTTACACCGCGTCTGACGCGGTTTACACTAATTTCAATCTCCCAATCTCTATTAATCTCTACTTATCTCTATTTATCTCCATAAATCTCAATTTATCTCTGTCTCTGTCTAAACATTCGTACTCCCAAATCCTCCTCTTGATTTTTTCCCCATTTTTTTAACCATAATAAATTTATCGGCTTTGGCAATCTTTACTAGAATCGCTTGGGCGATTCTTTCTCCTTTTTCAACCACAACATCACTTTTTGAAAAATTAATCACCGATAATTTTATCTCATCCTCTTCTCCACAATAATCTTGATCAATAACCCCAACACCATTAGCAACAATTAGATTTTTTTTAAGAGCCAAGGAACTTCGGGCACAAAGCATAAGAAAATAGCCTTTGGGAATTTTGACAATTAAATTTAAAGGGATTAACGTTGGCTGCCAAGGAGGAACAACCACTTTTTCCCGACTATACAAATCAAAAGCCACCGCCCCTTTGGTTTGATAGGCAGGTAAAGGTAAGGTTTTATCAATTAGTTTTATTTTCAAATTCATAAAAAATATGATATCACACTTAAACTCTTTAAACAATACACCTTCAATCCATACCACTTTATCTCAAACAACATTTAAACAACGTTTACACAAATTTTAAACTACTTTTTACACAATGTTTACACTTGTAAAATTTTTAGTATAATTATCTTTAATTTCATTAGCAATTTTAAAATTTAAAAATATGGAACAAACCCTTGTTGTTTTAAAACCCGATGCCGTTGCCCGCGGTATTTGTGGTGAGATTATCTCTCGTTTTGAAAAAGTTGGCCTTAAGATGGTTGCATGCAAACTAATAAAAGTCTCAAAAGAACTAGCAGAAAAACACTATCCAAAAGAAAGAGAAGAATTCATTCGTGGTATGGGACAAAAAACTTTGGACAACTACAAAGCTTTAGGTGTTGATGTAAGAAAAGAGCTTGGCACCGATGACAGCTATCAAATTGGTTTGATGATTCGTCAGTGGCTGATTGAGATGATTACCTCAGGACCAGTTTTGGCGATGGTCTTTGAGGGGCCACATGCCGTTGAACTGGTGAGAAAAATTGCCGGTCATACTCTTCCGCTTCAAGCAGCCCCAGGTACCATTCGCGGCGACTACTCTTTTGACTCCTCATATTTGGCCAATACCGCAAAACGAGCGATTAAAAATCTTCTTCATGCCTCAGGCAATCAAGATGAAGCAAAATACGAAGTTTCTTTATGGTTTTCTAAAGAAGAAATTTGCCAGTATGAAAGAGTGGAAGAAAAAGTGATGCGATAAATTATTAAAGATCAAAAAGCCATTTTTTTGCTACTTTGACGACTTCTTTTTTAAAAAAATTTTTAACCTCCTCCCAAGACACTTTTTTTAACATTTCTGGCATTTCAGATTTTTCTGCATCATCAAAATAAGTGAGATATTTCAATAAACTATAAAGATTGCCCTCTAATGCTTTAAATTTTTTATCATAAAAAACAAACATTTTGTCTAAAGAAATATTATTTTTAATTAAAAAATAAAGATCAATAAAATCGCGTTTTGTTCCTCGATCCATAATGGCGGCTAATTTCATCGCGGCAATATCTTTTAAAGAAGCTAAATCAATCCCCAAATCATTCGTTGGTTTATCAATTAAAGGATAAGGATATAAAAAAATACTAAACTTCACTCCATTAAAAAATCCTAAAAGAGTATCTTTAAGCTGTTTTTCTGTTAAGGTAAAACTACCGATTTTATTTAATTTGTTAATTAGCTCCTCACTTTTAAAAGAAGTTGACGTAAAAAAGTCAAAGTCTTGTGATATCCGATGACCGATTTGTAAAGTCAGAGCCGTGCCACCAGCCAAGAATGTTTTTTCTGGCAAAACTTTACTTTTTCCTAATAAGGCCAGTGCATCATACGCATTTTTAGATAAGACGGTTCTAAACATTTTATTTCTCTTTGAGGAATTTTTAAAAATAAACTCCAAAAATAAGCAGTGTTTTTATTAAAATCTCTTATTTTTTTAAATGTTTCAATAATCTTTTCTTTGGGAAAGTTTTTTAACACAAAACGAACCGCCTCAATATTACCCTTTTCCAACAAACGATTAATCACAAAATACGGATATTTTTGGGGATTAAGTTTTTTGACATTAACATCCCAAAAAAAATGATACAAATACTTAGGAATCCTTTTGGGAAGAGTTTTTTTCATAAAAAAATTATACTATATTTTTTATCAAAACAACCTCCCAAAATTAACACCATTTTATTAGACTTAGTAATTTCAACTTGCATTATCAACCAACGACCGCGGCATCATAACGCAAGTCTTATAGTAAAAAATAATTTAATCAGAGCCATTCACTTTACAATTTTTACCCTATTTTTATACAACTTTCATACAACTTTTTATACAATATTTACACGTTTACACCATATTTACACTATAATTTACACTAATTTTTAATCTCCATTTATCCTCTATTAATCTCAATTTATCTCTAATTTCATATTCGCATAATTCGTGTAATTCGTATCTTTTTTTATTCGCATCAAATACCCCTTGACAAGAAGAAGAAGTATTTTTATAATTATGACCAAAAATGAAAGTCCAACAGAAAATTTGCCTAGCAAAACTCCTAAAATTTATACACATTTAAGAGATTTAGGTATTGGAAGAGTATATATTATTACAGCAGCTATAACAGAAGCAATAGCACCTTATGAAGATATTTTAGGACGGTTAGAACAACTTAGAAAACCACCTAAAAAAATAATGGATATTTCGATGGTGGCCGAAGAAACTCCTATTATCTTACCAGTTACTGACGAAGATGATCCTAATCCTCAACATATCATACTTTTTCCTGATGGTTATGTTCTTTTATTTCAACCAAAAGATCAAGCTGACAAAACACAATATTTGAGATATTTTTCTATAAATAGTCCAGATGATCTTTTATTCGAAAAAATTATTGATCCAAATACAGGAAAATTAGTACTTCGATATTTAAATATATTAAAACAATTATTAGGATATGCCAATGTTACTTATTTTGATCCAAAAGAAAGTGATGAAAATAAAAAAATCGTTCTAGAAGCTTTTGATAAAGCTATAGAAAATGCGAAAAAAATTGTAGAAGAACAAAGAGAAAGAGAAAAAGAAGTTTTAGAAGCAGTAGGAAATAAAAGCTTAGAAATTTAAAGTCTTATTCATCTATAAATCTCCCTCCTATGACCTAAAGTAAGAATAATTATTTTTTCATCCATCACATCAAAAATCACCCGATAATCACCGATACGAAAACGTTAGGAGCCGATTTCAAAATTAACAAGATGATCAATTGTCAAGTCGGGGTAAATTTTATAAAATTCTTTTATGACTCAAGTTTTATGTTTTGATCCAACTTCATCAGATACTAAATCAAAGGTACGTGGAGTTGGAAGATATTTGCAGATTTTAAAAGAAAACTTTCCCGAATGGCAATATTCTTCTAACATCAAACACCAAACTTCTAACACTTTTATTCATCCTTTTTTTAATTTTTTACAAAAACCATTAACCTTAAAAAGAATTGCCAAAAAACAGATCGCTGTCATTCATGATCTTATCCCTTTAAAATACCCTTCAAGATTTCCCGCAGGTATTCGCGGTAATTTTAATATTTTTTTAAATAAACTGGCTTTAAAAAATTATGATTTAATTGTCACCGACTCGGAAACAAGCAAAAAAGATATTATCCAAATCTTAAAAATACCGGAGGAAAAAGTAAGAGTGATTTATCCATGTTTACCACAGATATTTAATAAAAAACTCAAAAATCAAAATTCAAAACTCAAAACTAAAACGCAAAACTTTAAAACTAAAAAAAATAATAATAAGTTTTTAGATTTAAGTTGTAGTTTTGACATTTGCGATTTGAGTTTTGAGTTGGATAATTTCTGCCTCTACGTTGGCGATGCCACTTGGAATAAAAATTTAGTCAATTTAGCCCGCGCTATCAAAATTACCAATGTGACTTGTGTTTTTGTTGGGAAGATATTTGAAAATTTCAAAACGTTTCACGCTTCATGCTTCACGTTTAACTTTAATCATCCTTGGCAAAAAGAATTAAAAAAATTTTTTCAATTAATAAAAGACGATAAACGATTTATTTTTTTAGGCTATGTTGTCGATGAAAATTTAATCAAACTTTATCAACAAGCTAGTTTAAATATTTTGCCCTCGCGCGATGAGGGTTTTGGTTTTTCTTATCTTGAAGCCTCATCTCAAGGGTGTCCTTCAGTTTTAAGTGATATCCCGGTTTTCAAAGAAATAGCTTTAAATTGCGCTTTTTTTGCCAACCCAGAAAATCCCAATGACATTGCTGATAAAATCATCGAGCTTTACTTTGACAAAAACCGTCAAAAAACTTTGGGGGATGCAGCTAAAAAAAGAATTCAGTTTTTTTCTTGTGAAAAATTTAAAAAAAGTTTTTTAGAAATTATTGATTAAAAAATGAACTTTTTTGTCTTTACCCAAACAATTTTGGTTGACACTTCTTCAGCAAAAGCAACCGCCGACTCTTTTTCTTTTTCCACTTATGTAATTCTTTCTTTTCTTTATATTATGATTATGCACTTTGCGGTTAATATGGGCAGTGAATTTAACCTGATACAGATGGTCTTCTTTTTTGTTTTTAGTGGCGTTTTGGGATATCTCTTTTTAGGCTATGAGGCGGCTTTTGTTGTTGGTGTGGTTTTGTCTTTAATCTTTATCAGCGGTCCAAGAAAAGATTTGTAAAACTTAATACTTGCTCCTTAATACTTAATACTTTATACTATTTTTATGACTATATTTATCGCCGCCGACCATCGAGGTTTTGAGCTAAAAAACAAACTGATTGAGTATCTTCAAGAAAAAAATATCCGGGTTGAAGATATGGGTAATTACCAATATGATCCTTTGGATGACTATCCTGATTTTGCCAAAAAAGTGGCGCAAGCGGTTTTGCAAAATCCCAAAGATTTTTTAGGAATTGTCATTTGCGGCTCTGGGGTTGGCGTCTCAATCACCGTCAACCGCTTCAAAGGCATCCGTTGTGCTTTGGGGTTTTCTTGCAATCAAGTAAAACATGCTAAAGAAAATGATCACATCAATGTTTTATCTTTGGCTTCCGATTATTTAAAAAATGGCAACGACGAAAATGGAAGAGGTTTAGAATTAGCAAAAAAACTGGTTGATACCTTCATTGAAACAAAACCAAAAATGGAAGAAAAGTATTTAAGACGGATTAAAAAAATTGATGAAGAAGAGTAACTTCTTTTATTTAACACTTGCCCTAAACTCCAAAACATCACCATCTTTTACTTGATAATCTCGGCCTTCAAGAAGAATTTTGCCTTTTTCTTTTGCTTTTTGCCAACCTCCAATTTCAATCAACTCTTTAGCAGAAATCACCTCCACCTTAACAAAGTTTTTGGCAAAATCAGTATGGACTTTGGCGGCTGCCTCAAAAGCGGTTTTTCCTTTTTTCAAAGTCCAAGCTTTGGCTTCAGTTCTTTTGGCAATGGTGTAAAAAGTAACTACCTCCAAAGCCCGATAACTTTCGATGATAATTTTTTCTTTAGCACTTTTTGAAAGTCCATAAGCTTTTAAAAATCTTTGCTGCTCAACCCATGGTAAAGCGTTTAAATCAGCCTCAAGCTTAGCACATATGGGAATAACCTGTACACTGTAAACAGTTTTTGGTGGATTTTGAATATCTTTTTCATCGATGTTGGCAACTATTAATTGCTTTTTTTGGGTTAAAAGATTTAAAGGGTAAAGAAACTTTTTTTCTTCTTCTTTTAATAAAAGATCTTTAGCCATCTTTCCTTGATTCATTTCTCTCATTACTTTTTCTAGAACTTGCTTTTCTTCGTTACTAATTTTTTCCTTCTTTAATCTTTTTTCTAATGTTTGAAGATCAGCTAAAATAAGCTCTTCATTGATAATGAAAAAATCCTCTTCTGGGTCGATTTTAGGATGAACATGGGGAATATCTTTATCTTTGAAATACCGCAAAACATGAAGAATAAGATCGACTTCTCTTATATGATGTAAAAACTGATTCCCCAACCCCTCCCCTAAACTCGCTCCCTTGATCAAACCGGCAATATCAACAAACTCAATTGTTGTTTGCGTCACTTTACCAATATTTTCTAAGGAAGCCAGTTTAAAAAGAATATCATCGGGAACTGTGACAGTGCCAAAATTTTTATCAATAGTCGTAAAAGGATAAGCGCCCACATGCGCTTTTGGTTTTTCTACCAAAGCATTAAAAAGGGTTGATTTCCCAGCGTTTGGAAGACCAACAATACCAACTTTTAGCATAATTAAGATTATTTTAACCCATAAAAACAAATTAAGCAACAAAAAAACTTCTTAACCAAAAATTCTATCTTTTCTCAATCGGCGCTAAGATAGAATATATCTTTTTTACCTTTTTTTTGCTATCGCATTAAATTGGTAAAGTTTTGGGTGATTTTTTTTAAGAAAGAGAGAGATTAAATAAAAAAGTTGACAAAATTAATAAACGATTGCATACTTAATTTGTCAACTAATAAACAATGTTTTTTTAATTTCTTAATTTCCTAATTTCTTAATCTCCCAATCTCTATTTATCTCAATAAATCTCTATTTATCTTTTTTTATAAACATTTAATGTTTCCCGTTATCCGTTACTCGTTATTTGATACTTCCCCTCTTTATTTTTTTCAACCACCCCTTTTATCTCCAAAATCGACAAAAAGTTTAAAATTTTATCAACTGGAATTTTGGTTTCTAAAATCAAATCATCAATTGTTTTTGGCAAAACACTTAAACTTTCAAAAATTAAGCGCTCATTATCGCTTAAATCTTTTGTTAAATCTTTTTTCTTTTTTGGTGAAATTTTTAAATTAAATTCGGCTAAAATATCAGAAAAATCAGTCACCAACTTGGCTCCTTGTTTTAACAAAAAATTTGGTGCTTCAGACATCGGTGAAGTTAAAGGAGAAGGTGGAGCAAAAACTTCTTTCCCTTGTTCAGCCGCATATCTTGCCGTAATTAAAGCCCCAGAGTCTTTGGCTCCCTCAATCACTAAAACACCCAAAGATAATCCAGAAATAATCCGATTTCTTGCCACAAAAAGACCCTTTAAAACGGTTCTTCCGGGAGGAAATTCGGAGATGATAAGACCACCTTTTTTTAAAATTTCTTGATAAAGTCCCCTGTTACTTGGTGGATAAACAACATCCACACCACACCCCAAAACAGCAATTGTTTTTCCTAAAGAATTTAAAGCCGCCCAATGAGCTAAAGAATCAATCCCCAACGCCATCCCAGAAACAACAATAATCCCCATCGATGCCAAATGCGAAGTAAATTTTTTGGCCAAAGTCTCTCCATACGAAGTTGGCTTTCGTGTTCCAACAATTGCCAAAAAAAAGTCTTTTTCAAAATCAAAGTTTGACAAATCACCTTTGACATAAAGACATATTGGGGGATCGGCGATTTTTTTTAGTGACTGAGGATATTTTTCGTCTTCTTGTGATAAAACCGTTATTTCTTTTTCTTTTAACTTTTTTAATTCTTTTTTTGGATCAAATTGACTTCTAAATTGAATAAACTTTTCGGTTAACTTTTCTCCCAAAACCTTGACCAAATCATCTTTTTTTGCCAAATAGGCATTTTTGACATCGGAAAAATTTTGCAAAAGAAGTGATAGTCTTTGAGGCCCAATCCCTAAAAAATAAGAAAAACCCAAATAGTATTCTAAATTATTCATTTGAAAAATCTCTGATTAAAAAATTTTCAATTAATGGCCTTTGTTTTTTTATATTTTCTAAAACCCTCTTTCCGTCTTTAACTTGAGTTTGATGAATTTTTATCAGTTTTTCTTTTTTTTCTCGATATTTTTCTACATTTAATTTTAAATCAATTTCCGCCTCCTCATATCCTTCAGGAAAAAATATAAAATAGTCTTTAATAAACTCTCTTTGTTTTTTTGATAAACAATAATAAAAAACTTTCTTTTTTAATTTCGAAGCAATAAAACTGACGACCATTGAAGTAAAAAAATGATCAACATGCCCCGACACTCCTCTTGCTTCATAAGTTAAAAACGCTGAGGGATTAATTTTGCCGGCTATTTTTTTTATTTTTTCAGAAACATCGTGATAAAGATTATTTGATAAAAATCCATCAGCAAACCCTAAAAAAAACACTTCTTTTACTCCCATAAAAAAAGCCGACTTTTGAGCCTCTTTTTTTCTTTTTTCGCCTAAATCTTTTTCCTTTTTGCCAGTTTTTTGATTAGTGCCAGCATCGCCGTTAGTGACAAAAATTTCAAAAACCTGATTCCCTTTTTGGCAAAGAGTCATTATCATCCCCGAAGGACCAAAAACATCATCATCGGGATGGGCAAAAACTGCTAAAATATTTTGATTTTCTGGTAAGATTAAATTTTTATCGGTCATAGTCAATCAATTATTTTACCAAAAAATGATTATCTATCTTATTCGTCATGGTCAATCAGAGGGCAATGTCGAAAGTGACAAAAAATATATTATTCATGGTCAAAAAGACAAAAGCCCTTTAACAAAAAAAAGGAGTCAATCAAATTAAAAAGATTACTCAGTTGATTTTAAACCAAAAAATAAAAATTGATTTAGTTATTACCTCGCCTCAAAAAAGAGCCCTTCAATCAGCCATGATAATCAAAAACAATTTAAAAAACAATATTCTTATCAATATTGATGACAGATTAAAAGATCAAGATTTTGGTGATTTTGAAGGAAAAAGCTGGGATAAAATTAAAGAAAAATATCAATCATTTTTTACCTTATATCAAAAAAATCCTTTAAAAACACCATGGCCAAAAGGAGAAGCAAAAATTGACATTATAAAAAGACTATCTTCTTTTTTAAACGATATAAAAAAGATAAAACAAAAAACGTTCTAATTGTCACCCACGAGGAAATAATAAGAATAATTTTGGCCTTAGTTTTCAATGATAAAAAATATGAAATTTTTAAAAGAAGAGATCTTTTTAAAATCAAAAATACTTATTAAATCATTTTTAAAGGGATATTTTAACAATCAATTAAAAAAAACAAACATTAATAAGATAAAAATTTATCTTCTTTTAATAATCACTGGCTCAATCAATTACGCGTTAAAAAACAAAAAAAATCATAAAAAAGAATTAGTTAATCTTAATTGGTATTTAAAAAATATTGATCTTCTTTTCAATTTTTAAAAAAGGTGACTAAAATAGGATTTTTACTTAAAAAAATTCAAAATAAAAATTAAAGATAAAAAAATTAAAAGTTAATTAATTGTTCAAAAAAATTATATATCTTCTAATTTTAACTATAAGATATTTAATTTTTTATTTTTACGGAAACAGCAACTTTAATAATTTTGGTTTCTTTATTAATTCTAAAATATCTCTTAAACTAAATTTACCATCAAGGTTAAAGTCCAAAGGCAACATTGGCTTAAAACTAACTCTATTCTTTCCCTTTTTAAAGACTAAATAATTCTGTCTTGGCAAATAATAAGGCTTTAAAAGAACCAGACGATACCTTTTTCCAAAAACAATATTCTCAATATTAGCGACCTCACCTTTCCCTACTTTAACTAATAAATTCTTTTTTTGAAAGACAAGACTTTCTTTCTCGTCAAAAATCTGCAGCTCAAAATCAAAACCCGAATCATTGAGTTTTGGGAAAAGACCCGTTTTTATTTTAAGGCTTGGTAAAGCCAAAATATTAAAATACCAGTCTTTACTTTCTAAGATATTTTTCCCATTTTTTTGTAAAATAAATTTTATTTTTTCTTGACCCTCATCTTTTGTCTTTAGATAAAAATTAACTTCTTTTTCTTCATTGGGACTAATCTCGCCTAAATTACCAATTAAAAATTCGGTTTTTTTAACATCATTAACTAATAAACCATAGTTTCTTTCATCCCAGTATCCTTGACCTTGATTTTTTAATCTAATTTTAAATTGATAAGTTGATTTGTTAACTAGTTCTTTTGGTAAATCAAAAATAATTTCTCCTTTTTCCTCTTGTTCCGGCTCTCCTTTTGTCTTGGGCACTGATTGAACAAAATAGTACTGTTGATAAAAACCATCGTCTCCTTTCCTCTTCCAGGAAAATCCCAAAAAAGGCTCCATTTGATAATCTAAAACAAAAGGCGTCACGGTAACAATCTTTTCATCAGGTAACCAAACCTGTTCAAAGGCGATCTTAAAATTTTGGGCTACTTGTTCTTCACTTAATTTTTTTCTTTCCCAACCAGTCTCTGTAATAAAAACTGGCAATTCTTTTTCTACTCCAAGTCGACGAAGTAAATTTAATTCCCACTGATAAGTTCTTACTGTTCCTCGACCAAAATCATAAGGTGAGCCAGAAAATGCAGGATTGGGATAAGAATGAGAAGCCCAACCATCAATAAATTTAAATATTTCAGGTTGATGATCAATTAAATCTTTCAAAAATAATTTCTCATCATAAAATTTTGGCGGAAGATGAGGGGCTGAGGCATCAAAACCGGCAAGCATCACAAAAAAATTAGGATTTCTTTCTTTTAAAGTTTTAGCAAAAGCAAAAGCCACTTTGGCATAATCTTTTGGGTCAACCGCTCCTCCCCACTCAGTGGCGTGATTAGGTTCATTAAATAAAACAACATAACGATTTTTTACCACCCAGTTTAAAGAATCTAAAAAGGAAGCCCAAGAATAAGCATCAGAAGAATTAGGCCGCTTCCAATTATCACCTAAAGACATTGTCGCCAAACGAATTATTGGAATAAGATGATATTTTCTAAGTAAATCAAAAATCTCCTGCCATTTTTGGGAATCTCTATCATTTTCTTGAATCACCAAAGTAACATATCCCCAATCACCACCATTTGAATTAACAAGCTCAGCGACTTTTTTTAAATCTTCTAAATGGGGTTGGGCTAAATGAATGCCAAATTTATTATTTGCCTCATTCGCAAATACATCTTTTGAGATAAAAAAGACCACCAATATTTGAATAAATGCAAAAATCAAAATGCAAAATGCAAAATGACAATTAAAAATAAAAAATTTTTTAATCATTTTTAAATTTTGATATGTCATTTTGATATTTGATATTTGATATTTTATTTAAAATAATTTTATTTCTACCTTTGCCTTTTTAAGAAGTTTTATCCCCGCCTCATCATGATGATTTTTATAGCAGACAACGCGAATAATTCCGGAATTTATAATCATCTTGGCACAAGTTGAACAAGGATTGGCAGTAATATACATAGTTGCCCCTTTGGTTGAAACCCCCAAATAAGCGGCTTGAATAATGGCGTTTTGCTCAGCATGAAGACAGATACAAGATTCTTCTTTTTCTCCACTTTCCAACTTTCCTTGATGACGCAAAAGACAACGCTGACACCCTCCTTCGGTACAGTTTTTTATTCCCATGGGTGTCCCATTATAGCCAGTTGAGACAATCCGAAAATCTTTGACAATCACTGCCCCAACCTGCCGTCTTAAACAGTCAGCGCGGCTTTTTACTACTTTGGCAATTTCCATAAAGTACTCATCCCAGTTTGGTTTTTTCATAAGATTTTAGTCGGGGATACCCAACTTGAATCCTAATTCGCCAAAGCTACGCAGGATTAGCCGTCGACCTTGTCGGAGCGGCCGGACTTGAACCGGCGACCTTTGGACCCCCAGCCCAACGTTCTAGCCATCTGAACTACGCTCCGTTTAATAAACACTCCCTACCCTACCAAAATCCAGTCGTTGGCGGGACGAAGGCGATTAGTCATATTAGGCTAATTCCCGAAACAATATTATTATATCACTAAACATCTAACTTCTAACACCTTAAAAAAAGGGTAACATGGAACGTATAACTTGAAACGTTAAACATTAAACGTTAAATGTTTAAAATTCTATCTTTTCTCAATCGGCGCTAAGATAGAATATATCTTTTTTACCTTTTTTTTGCGATCGCATTAAATTGGTAAATTTTTGGGTGATTTTTTTAAAGAAGAGAGATTAAATAAAATAAATAAAAAAGTTGACAAAATTAATAAACGATCGCATACTTAATTTGTCTACTAATAAATAATCTTTTTCTTAATTTCCTAATTTCTTCATCTCCCAATCTCTACTTATCTCCATTAATCTCTATTAATCTCAATAAATCTCTATAAATCTCTACTTATCTCCATTTATCTCTATTTATCTCAATGTATCTCTTTCTTATAAACGTTTAACTTTTTTTCCGATTTATCCGAATTTTTCCGATGTTTGCCGATTTATCTGGTTTATCTGACTTCTATTTGCATCATTAACATCATTTTTATCATTTTCATATCTTCGTCACTGCCTCCGCCCGATATTCTCGAATCACTGTCACCTTAATCTGTCCGGGAAAAACGGCAAACTTTTCCTCCAGTTCTTCTCTTATTTTTTCTGCTAATATTTTG
>Ga0308421_1000618_pt1 | contig 20579 bp, 16 predicted proteins | sample HotsprSampleMS60_FD_203673 | JGI IMG/M metagenome (GOLD analysis project Ga0308421, IMG submission 203673) | Hot spring phototrophic mat microbial communities from Mushroom Spring, Yellowstone National Park, Wyoming, United States - 20090730_MS60 ...
CCCTCTCCTGAACGAAGTTCAGGAGAGGGGAGGGGGTGCCGCCGCAGGCGGCGGGGGAGGGGTGAGGAGACCTGAATAGTTACGATTTATTTTTCACTGCGGCGGCTAAGCCGCCGCAGTGAAAAATGGATTTCATCCATCCCTATGAAGACAGCCGCCAGCAGATAGGCTCCAGCCCCCAGCAGGATGCCGCCGGCTCCCACCACGGCCCCGCTGGCCCCCGGGAGGGCCTGCTGCCAGAGGGCCAGCAGGAGCCCCATCGCCCCAGCCGCTAGCCCGCTGCGCGCCACCGACGCCCCCAGCGCCCGCCCCTCCAGCCCGCCCAGTCGGGGGCGGAGCAGCGCCATCAGCCCGCCCATCTCCAACAGCGTCGCCACGGAGTTCGCCAGCGCCAGCCCCCCGTGCGCCGGAAGCCCCATCCAGGCAAATACCCCCGGCAGGGTCAGACTCAGGACCACATTGAGGGACATCGCCAGTCCCCCTACCCACACCGGCGTCCAGGTATCGTGGAGCGCGTAGAAGGCCCGGACGATGATCTCCACCCCCGCGTGCCCCACCAGCCCCAGCGCGTAGAAGGCCAGCGCCCAGGCCACCGCGTCGGTGGAAGAGGCCTGGAAGGCCCCCCGCTCAAAGAGCAACGCCACCAGCGGCCGCCGCAGGACCAGCAACCCCACCGCCGCCGGGAGGGTGACAAAGAAGACCATCCGTAGCGTTGTCGCCAGCGTGTGGCGCATAGACGCCTGTTCCCCCCGAGCGGCCTGCTCGGCGAAGGTCGGGAAGGCCGCCGTCGCCACGGCCTGGGCGAAGACCCCCTGGGGCAGGAGCATCAGCAGCCAGGCGTAGTTCAGTGCCGAGACGGCCCCCTCCCCCAGGCGCGAGGCGATGTTCGTGTTGACCAGGAAATTCAGGTGGACTGCGGCCAGCCCCAGGACGCGGGGAGCCATCAGCCGCAGCACTTCCCGCACGCCGGGGTCGCTCAGGGTGAGGACGGGGTGGTAGCGGGCCCCCACGCGGGGAAGGCCGGGCAACTGGACCGCCAGATGCAGCACCGCGCCCAGGACGTACCCCAGCGCCAGCGCGCGGGCGCCCAGTCGGGAGGCCAGGAGTCCCGCCGCCGCGATAAGGGAGAGGTTCAGGAGACTGGGAGCCAGCGCGGGGAGCAGGAAATGCTGGCGGGTGTTGAGAATCCCCATGATGACGCCGCTGACTCCGAAGAGGACGGGGGCCACCAACATCATCCGCATCAGGGAGATGGTGAGGGCCTGCTGCGGGGGCGGGAATCCGGGGGCCAGCACGGTCGCCACCAGTGCCGGCGCGACGGCCCAGGCCAGGCCTGCGGCCAGCGTGAGCGCGACCAGCACTAGATTGACCACCGCGCTGGCCAGGCGCCATCCCCCTTCGGCGTCGTCGCGGGCGAAGTACCCGGCCAGGGTGGGGATGAACGCGGAGGCCAGTGCTCCGCCGGCCATCAGCGAGAACAGCAGGTCCGGGATGCGCGCGGCGGCCAGATAGGCGTCGTATTCGGCGCTGGTGCCGAAGACGGCGCCGATGACCATCTCCCGCGCCAGCCCCAACGCCCGGGAGACGACGAAGAGGGCCATCACCTGGGTGGCGGCCCGGGCAATACGGGCCCCCGGCGGAGTTGATCCTTCCATGGTTCTCTACCTCACACAGAGACACAAAGGCACAGAGAATTTTTTATCTTTTTATCTTTGTGTCTTTGTGTCTTTGTGTGAGAACCCTCACAGGGCCGGGCGCAGGCGGCGGAGTTGCCGTCGCAGTTGTTCTATCCGCCGGGCGGTCTCCTCCTCCCGGCCGTGAGTCACCCGGCGATGGCGAGCAAAGGCCAGTTCGGAGGCCAGCCGGTAGTACGTGCCCAGACGCCGCCAGCGTCCCACTTCCCCGCGCACCAGCGCGCCCAGCCGCTGCCCGACCCGGCGCCAGTAGGAGCAGATGACCGGGTAGTCCTCGGGCGCGATGGTCCCCTTTTCCACTTCATCCTCCAGGTAGAGGACCAGGATTCGCTGCTCCCGAACCGTGAAGTAGATGAGCAGTCCCAGGAGCGCCAGCACGCCTCCCCAGTCCGAGGTCAGACTGATCAGCAGAGCCCAGCAGGTCAGGCTGGAGAGGGTGGCGCCGAAGTTGTGCAGGCCGTGCAGCGTCATCGCCACCCCCAGCCCGACAAACGGAGCCGCGATGCGGACCTCGCGACGGGGGGACGTGCGCGCCAGGGCGATGCCCAGGCCGGTACAGCCCGTGAACAGCGCGTGGTTCAGGCCGAAGAGGACGGCGCGGAAGAAGGCCAGTTCCAGCACTCCCCCCAGCCCGCTCATGCCGTAGGCATCCAGGAAGTAGAAGAAGTTCTCGGTGGTGGCGAACCCGAAGCCCACCAGTCCCCCGTACAGGATACCGTCCAGCGGCGTATCTATCTCGTGGCGGAAGAACAGCATCAGGAGCAGCAGCATCAGCCCCTTGAACGGCTCCTCGGTGATCGGCGCGATCAGACTGGCCCCCACCACTTCGGTCCCCAGGCTGGAGCCGAAGAACTCCGAGACCGGGATGTCCAGAACGATCTGGGCGATGAGGGAGAGGATGACGGCGGGGATGGCGCCCCAGAGGAACGAGGCCAGGATCAGGCCCAGTGGCTCCTTCTCATAGCGGTCCATCCACCAGAGGAAGAGCGCGTAGAGGACCATCGGCACGACGGCCAGAATGATGATAGCCAGTACGGCAGTGAGCGTTTCCAATTGTGCCTCCTTGTTACGGGTCGCAGGGCGCAGAGTCGCAAGTCGCAGAGTCGCAGGGTGCAGGTCGCAGGGCGCAGGGCGCATGTCGCAGGGCGCATGTCGCAGGTCGCAGAGTCGCAGGGCGCGGGGCGGCGAGACTACCCCGGCGGGGGTGGAGCCAGGCCGGTCCGGCGGAGAATTTTTGCCAGCGAAGAGATGAGGTGGACCCACGCCGGGGAGGTTCGGCCCTCCACGCGCGCCAACCGCAGCGCCTCCAGGAACGATTCCGGCGAATCAAAGGGCGGCATCCGGGTCACTGCCCGGCCCAGTTCCCAGAGAGAGTGGGCGTCGCTTCCGGCGGTTATGGGGAGGTTGTGGGTCCGGGCCAGGGCCTGAGCGGCCTCGTTATCCGCCGGGAAAAGGCAGCGGCCATTGAGCCCTTCCAGAAAATCCACCATCCCCAGGATGTCCTCCACGGCGGCCCGCCCCATCGCCTCCCGTCGGGCCCGGTCCAGGGGGTGGGAGATGCCGACGACGCCCCCCTGCGCCCGCACGGCGGCGATGGCTTCCCGGGGCGGCAGGTCCGGGGGAACGGGTTCGGTCAGGAAGTAGGCGATGAGTTCCCCGTGCGTCGTGCGAATCTCCTGGCCCACGATGACGCGCTCCGGGTCCGTCTCCTTCAGCCGCAGTGCGCCCGCGATGGTGTTGTGGTCGGTCACTGCCACCCGGTCCAGCCCCCGGCGGCGGCACGCCTCCAGAAACCGCTCCGGGGAGACCAGGCAGTCCCGGGAGTAGAGGGTGTGGGTGTGGAGGTCGCAGGAGAGGGGAGGGAGTAAGGAGTAGGGAGTAGGGGGGGTCATGGTTCCCGTCCTGTGGGGATATTGATGATTTCGCGGCAGAGGGGATAGTTGGGGCATCCGTAGAAGAGTCGGCCGGGGTGGGAGCCCCGGCGGGCCACGCGCAGCACCATGGGGACGCCGCACCGGGGGCAGCGGGGCGGCTCTGATGGAAAGGAGGCACTCGTTGTTTCGGAAGCGAAGCCCGTTGACATCTCCCTCTGGGAGCGGCTTGGCTGCACCTGGCGCCAGATACGGAGGAACTCCTCGCCGTCATACAGGAAAATCGGCTTCCCTTTTGCCCACTCCCGTGCCTGAGGAGTGAAGAAGCCAGTGGTAATAATGGCCCCCTGGTCCGCCTTCTCGTGCAACATCGTTCCGTAGAACTCCCGGACCACCGGTTCCCCCACAGTGCCTCGCCAGCGCTTACATTGAACCACCCACTTCTCCTCGTTTTTCGCGTCCACGACGACATCTACCCCGTGATCGCCCACTGTCCCCGTCCGTCGGGCCCGGTGCCCTTTGGCGCGATAGACCTCCGCCACCATTTCTTCAAATTCAGCGGGGGAGAGTTCCAGGAGGTCGGAGACGGAGGAGATGGTTTTGCCCCTGTAGGATGTCTTCGGCCTCCATTTGCCCCAGACGTTGATTCCAATCAGCACAGCGCCCGCGGCGAAGAAGAGGACCGTGTTCCAGGGCTCAGGGATCAGGAAAGAGGAGACCGAGGGGAGAGAGATGGCAGCGGCGATCCGGCAAATGGCCAGGAATCCCCAGATCACCAGCATGTCCCGGCTGGCTGAGTGCCCACGTCTGGACTTTCTGCCGACAACATCAGCCAGCACCCGGAGGAACACCAGAGGCCAGAAGGGCCAGATAAAACCGAAGGCGAGGCCAAGGATCTCTACCAGCGACGCCATCTATACCTCCGCATACTTCTCTGTCGGCGTTGGCCCGCCACCCCCACCTCCGCCCCCACCCGGCTGCGTTGGCCCAGGCGGCCTCGGCCCCGGCGTGGCGGTGGGTGGGATTTTCTTTTCTTCCTGCTTCTTATCACAATAACATATACCATAACCCAAATTATTACAAAAATATCCTGAAGAACAAGGACTTCCGCAACAATTACCATCAATACAACTTAAACACTCACCCCAGATTCCAGCCTTAATTGGTTTTTGAGAAAAAAGAAGCCCTCCCATCAACAGTAGCAAACCAACAAGAAAAAGCGCTATTTTCCTCATAGATTTAATTATGAAGAAAATTTTTGCTTTTGTCAATAAAAAGTTGGTTTAGGGGGTAGAAGAAAACGGTGGATGAAAGCCCAAACCCACTGTTTTACTATAATAATCCAGATTACCTCCGGCATTATCTAAAAGAGATTTTTTTAAATTGGGTGGAGGATAGGCATAGTTTATTGTCCCCAACCAGTACGCAACCTGTTGAAGAAAAACATTAACTCTTGGGTTGGTGTCGAAAACAGTAATCAGCGCTTCTTCTGGCGGCATTACCGGCTGGGGATAGTGCCTTCCATTGATGATTGCCATAAGAAGATTATAAGTATCTTTATCTACGATTTTTAATCCTCTGGTATCTTCTATACTTCGATCAATTTTGGGGTTAAATTGAACACCACTGCGTATCTCCCAAGATTCTATTATGAGAGTTGCTAAAGTATCGTTTTCATAATTTTTGTTTTTTAATCTTGCTTCAAAATCGGCTTGAGGATCGCGAGATTCACCTTTTGGACCGATTCGCAGTTGAGTAAAAAGAACTACCGGTAAGCCTAAGTTTGTAGACCCCGGATTTACCGGATCAAAATCATATCCAACGATATCTTTCTCTCTTTCATAAGTATTTTCATAAATCCCAACCGCATTGCCGTAACGATAAACCATTTCTAATATCTCCGGTGGAAAATAGGCAACCAAACGGGCATAGTACTCAACCATTTTTTCCTGGCCGTATTTTGTGGTAATGGGGCTAATATCACGATTCTGGCTATTGGTGATGATTAAAAAGTAGAATTCATTGCCTGATGGGGATTTTGCCTGAACCAAAAGATAACCAGATTTGCCTTCGTCGCCTGTTTTTTCCTCCTCAAAGACTCGATAAACAACTGTTTCAACACCGTCCTCGGGATAAGTTTTTCTTTCCACCTCTTCCCACGCCCCCTGACCGAAAAAGCCAGTGGCCTGTCCCAAAGCCTCCATTTCCACTACTGCCTCCTGACGTTTATCCTCAACGCCACGTTTATCCACAAGATACGGAGTCAACTCCGGCAAAATCTTCCAGCGCCACTTGCCCTCTTCATCTTGAAACAGTGAAAACTGTAAAAACCGTCCATCCACACTTAACTGGTAAATTTTTCCGTCTTTGGGGTTATAACGAATAGGAGTAGCCCACCGATTTATTTTATTAGTATACCAATCGTAAACTTGAGGAAAACCCACAACCGCCCGGCGCACATCTCCGTCTTCAAACCAGAAAATCTGCACCCGGTTGGTGTAAATATCACTTTGAGAAAGGTCACAACTTAACGCCAACATATTACACCCATCATCCGGCTGCATCACCATCAAGATTCGTCGGCCAGCGTTGTCAAAGGTGGGAATAAGAAGGGCATTATCTCTAATCCGGTTGGCATAGGCGCCAGAAAACAGGCCGTTTATGGCCCGTACGGTCAAAACCACCCACTCGTTGTCCGCGTTTCTAAAGGCCGAAAGTACCTCTTCTTCAGAGGCATTGGGATTGCCTGGAACTAAGGCCCGCCGGGTCTCTTCGGGCAAAACCAGGTAGTAGGGTTTTTCCGGGATGTTTCTTTCGGGGATCGCAAAACTTTTGACCTCATAAACCGGAAGGCCGGTATCCGGGGCAAAGTAACGGCGGCGCTCCTGGGGAGAAAGTTCTACCGGCGAAAGAGGCAGGGTTTCTATGGTGAACGGGCCGGTCTCCGGGGCCGGTGGAGGGGGCAGCGGTTCATCTATCCCGGCCCGGGCGTGGATCAGCGCGGCATGTGGCGGTGGGGACGGTGGCAGAGGGGTCGGCGCGGGAGAAGGGGAGGGCCGCGGGGATATGCACCCCGCCAGCCCCAGCAGGAGGCCAACGAGATACAGCAAGCGCCGCCAGGAATCGTTTTGCCGGTTCATCCCGAATACCCCCTGAGCGCTTATCGCTTATCGCTTATCGCGTATCGCGTATCGCTAATCGCATATTGCGCACCGTGAGTCGCGCAGAGGGGGAATGCCGATACAGGCGAAAGCCTGTGCTACGAGCATCCCGTTTGCGGTCAGGTACCGAGCGCGGCAGAGGGCCGTTTGGATCATTGGTCATTGGGTCATTGGGTCATTGGTCATTGGTCATTTCTTAAGAGTTCCCCCATCAACCGGCGGACCTCTGCCTGGAAAAACCGCTTGACCTCACTCCAGCGGCAGGGGACCAGCATCTGGGGCATTTCGTCGCCCTCCGCGTCCTGGAAGTAGGCCAGGGCCCGAAGGAAATGGTAGGAGGGATACGCCACGCGCGGGAACTTCTCTGGCATTCGGGCCAGCAGGTGGTCCAGCGAGGTTCCGCTCCGGCAGATGAAATACAGGTCAATGAAATCCCGTTTCCGGCCCCGCTGTCCGATGGCGGCCAGTTTCATCAGGGCCAGGTCCAGTACCCCGGCCACCCGGATTCCCCACAGGGTATGGAACTCCTCCAGCAGAGGGTACGGGTAGATAAAGAAACTGATGGACGTGCCCTCCAGTATGGCGTTCAGGGTCCCTGGCCTCTGCTGGCGGACGGCCAGATCTCCCACTCTCTGCAATTCCCGGATCAGGGGTTCCTGCTCGTAGTCCTCCTGGGGGGTAAAGAAATCCAGGTCCACCGAAATCCGGTGGCCCAGGTGGAGCGCAAGAGCACTTCCACCTGCCAGGTAGAACTCCGCGACGGTGGGCAACTCTCCCAACCGTTTCAGAAGACTCCGGACGTGATCCGGAAGCGCCTGGAGAAACATCGGATCCTCCGCCGGGGAATCCCCAGAAGGTGGGCCCAAAGGTTCGCTGTGTTCGGTGAAATCGCACGGCTTCGGCGCACCGTTTCCGCGATGGCCTCCGGGCCAAAGGTGCGCCATACCCACCGCACCGCCGCGTCGTCCCCCAATTCCAGAATCCGCTCAATGATGTACCGTTCGTGGCCGGGGACGCGCAACCGGTCAAAGTCCACATCCCAGAAAAGGGGACGGAGAAACTCAGGCAGACGTTCTTCGTTCATCGCGTATCGCGTATCGCTAATCGCGTATCGCTTATCGCTTATCGCTAATCGCGTATCGCTTATCGCTTATCGCTAATCGCGTATCGCTTATCGCTAATCGCTAATCGCTAATCGCTTATCGCTAATCGCTTATCGCTCCTCTGCTCCCCTGCCCCTCTGCTCCTCCGCTCCTCTGCTCCCCTGCCCCTCTGCTCCTCCGCTCCTCTGCTCCCCTGCCCCTCTGCTCCTCCGCTCCTCTGCTCCCTTGCCCCTCTGCTCCCCCGCTCCTCTGCTCCCCTGCCCCTCTGCTCCTCTGCTCCCCTGCTCCTTGCGACCTGCTCCCTGCTCCCCTGCTCCCTGTCAGAAGAACTGCGGCAGATACTCCCGGTTGGCCTCCAACATCTCCTCCAGCAGCGTCCGGGCCAGGTCCACGGAGCGCACCAGCGGGTTGGTGACCATCGCCATCAGCGCGGCGCGGCGGGAACCGGTCACTCCGGCCTCCACCGTCCAGGTCTCCCATGCCTTCACCGTCTGGCAGAGGGGCCGGACGGTCTCCGGGAGCGGCCCCATCCGCAGCGGGGTGACGCCGTGCGCCCCCACGACGCAGGGGACCTCCACCACCCCGTCGGCGGGGAGGTCGGGGATGGCCCCGCCGTTGCGGACGTCCACAATCTGCACGTCCCGCCGGTCCAGCACCAGCGAGAGGATGAGCCGCACCGCCGCCTCGGAGTAGAGCGCGCCGCCCCGCTGGCTCAGTTCCGGCGGCTTGACGACCCGGTTCGGGTCGGCGTACTTCCGGAGGAGGTCCCTCTCCACCTCCATCACCACCTCGCCGCGCGTCTTCCCGGCCTCCCGCATCTCCGCCACCTTCCGGTCGGGGTAGTAGTAGTACTGCAGGTACCAGGTGGGGAAGACACCCAGGGCCTCCACCAAGTCGGCGTCAAAGGGGTAGAAGGGGAGCCCCTCCCGTACCCGCGCCATCAGTTTGGCGGAGACGTCCTGGCCCTGGATGTAGACGCGCCGGATCCAGTTGACGTGGTTCAACCCCACCCACTCCAGGAAGACCGCCTCGTCGGGGACGCCGAAGAGGCCCGCGATGAGGCGGGTGAAGTTGATGGGGTTGTTGCAGAGGCCCACGGCCTTCAGGGAAGTGTGCTTCAGGAGCGTCTCGGTGATGATGCCGGAGGGGTTGGTGAAGTTGACCAGCCAGGCATCGGGCGCCAGCCGCTCCACATCCCGCGCGATTTCCAGCACGGCCGGGATGGTGCGCCAGGCCTTCAGCGTGCCCCCCGGCCCCGTGGTCTCCTGCCCGACGACGCCGTGGGCCAGGGGGATTTTCTCGTCCCGGATGCGCGCGGCCATCCCGCCCACCCGAATCTGGGAGATGACGAAGGCCGCGCCGTCCAGCGCGGCCGCCCGGTCCGTCGTCCGCGTGATGCGGGTGGGGAGGTCGGCATGGCGGACCATCCGCTCCACCAGCCCGCCGACGACCTCCAGCCGCTCCGGGCTGATGTCGTGGAGGGCGATTTCCTCTACCTGGACCTCGTCCCGGTGGACGATGAAGCCGTCCACAAACTCCGGCGTGTAGGTGCTCCCTCCGCCGATGACGGCAATTTTCCCGATGACGGTCATTTCCGCCTCCAGGATCGCAAAAGGATAACACGAAGGCGCGAAGGAAAATTAACAATTAAACATTAACAATTAAGACTTCACTGCAAAAAGGTCTCTTTACCGCAGAGACCGCAGAGTACGCAGAGCAATATTTATTGAAGAAAATCTCTGCGCTCTCTGCGTTCTCTGCGATTAGTTTTTGCAGTGGATTCAATTAAGAGATTCTTCGTGTCTTTGTGTCTTGGTGGTTTTCTTTTCATGCCGGGCGGTTGCCGATGCGGATGAGGATGAGGCCGATGGCCAGCAGGAGGAGCCCGCCGCCCAGGCCGATTCGCTGCAGCGGCCCGAAGCCGCCCCACTCCCCCATCCCAATGCGGTCTATGACGCTGATCCAGAACAGGAGCAGGGCCGCGATGGTGGAAAGGAAGATACCCAGTTGTCGTTTCGTCACCATATTGATGGGCACAGCGGCGTGGATTTTGCGGCAACGGCTTTTTGTTGCCGTTAACTGGTTTTCCCTTGAATGTACCCCAAACCTGCCCATTTGTCAAACGGCTGGGGGTTTAGGGGTGTGTCCCAAAATCGTCGGGAGCCCGGTGGGCCAGGCCGTCAACGGCCTGGCTGAGGTTGCCCAGGGCGCTGGAAGCGCCCTCTCCCTTCGGTGGTCTTTCGGGAGCCGGGTTGCCTGGGTGAAGAGGGGCGCTTTAGCGCCTCGTCTTCGCCGGAGCCTGGCCGTTTACGGCCCGGCGAAAAGGCCAGCGGCCCAGCCCGACGAAACTGGGACACCGCAGCGCACTCCCTCTTGACAAACCGGGAAATCTGGTGTATACTGACACGTGTCAGTAACACGTGTTAACGCCGGAGGTTCCCGGATGCCTACCGACCGCCCGACTTCCCGCGACGTCGCCCGTCTGGCCAGGGTCTCCCGAACCACCGTCTCCCTGGTCCTCAACAACGTCCCCGACGTCCACATCAGCCAGGAGACCCGCCAGCGGGTGCTGGAGGCCGCCCGGCAACTGAACTACTACCCCGACGCCTCCGCCCGCCGCCTGGTGAGCGGCAAAACCTCCACCATCGCCCTGGTCTGGCACCGGGGGCCCGACCAGATGTACCGGGACGCCTTTCTCCCCGGCCTCCTCCAGGGAGCGACCCGCGCCGCCCGCCGCTACGGCTATTACATCCTCTTCCGCCCCATAGAGCCCGATGAGCCCGACGATGCCTGGGTGGAACTGGCCCGCGGCCGCCACACCGACGGCCTCATCCTCTCCGGCCCCCGCTCCGACGACACCGCCCTCCTGGACCTGCACCGCGAGAGGTTCCCCCTGGTCCTCCACGGTCAACTGCCCGGCGCGGACATCCCGTCGGTGGACGTGGATAACGAACAGGGAGCGATGACCGCCGTCCGGCACCTGCTGGCCCTGGGCCACCAGCGCATCGGGATGATCACCAACGCCCCCCTGGCCTACACCGCCAGCCGCCAGCGGCTGGAGGGGTACCGCCGCGCGCTGGTGGAGGCCGGCCTTCCCTTTGACGCGGACCGGGTCCGCTACGGGAACTTTGACGAAGAGAGCGGTCGGCAGGCCATGGAATCCCTGCTATCGCTGGAGCAGCGGCCCACGGCGGTCTTCATCGCCAGCGACATGGTCGCCATTGGCGCGCTGCGGGCCCTGCGGCAGCACGGCCTGCGGGCTCCGGAGGATATGGCCATCGTCGGCTTTGACGACATCGCCACTGCCCGCTACTTCACCCCCGCCCTCACCACCGTCCACGTCCCCGCCTTCGGCCTGGGCTGGGGCGCGGCCGAACTTCTCATCCGTATCATTGAGGGCGACCTCCCCAACGAGACCCAGGTCCGCCTGGAAACCCAACTGGTCGTCCGGGAGTCCTGTGGGGCCCATGTCCGGTAGTGGGTTAAGGGTTCACCACGAAGACACAAAGACGCGAAGAATTCGCTCATTGTTAATTTTTTAATTGTTAATTTCTGAAAGGAGGTGATGTCCAGAGTTGCTCCAACCGTTGTCTCTCCAAAGACCGCTTCCGATGAATCTGTTTGTATCCACCCCATTCCATTTCAGGAGGAAAGAGAGATGTCTCGGCGTATCGTTGGATTCTCCCTGACCGCGCTGACGGTCATTGGCCTGCTCCTGGCAGGCTGCGCTCCCCAAACGGTCACCGTCACCGTGCCCGTAGAGAAGCCGGTACAGGTCACCGTTCCGGTCACGGTTCCCGTCACTGTGGCAGCCCCCAAAGGGGCGGTGACAGTGCTGGGCGTGTGGGGCGGCTCCGAGTTTGAGGCCTTCGCCGCCGCCGTGGAGCCCTTCACCAAAGAGACGGGCATCGGTATGGCCTTTGAGACCTCCCGCGAGCAGGCCACGGTGCTGGTCACCCGGGTCCAGGCCGGCAATCCCCCGGACATCGCCATCCTCCCCCAGCCCGGATTGCTGGTGGACCTGGCGAAGATGGGCGCGCTGGTCCCGCTGGAAAACATCGTGGATATGGACCGGTTGAAGAAGGACTATGCGCAGGCCTGGATTGACCTGGGCAGTTACGACGGCCATCTCTACGGCATCTGGTTCAAGGGCGCGCTGAAGAGCCTGGTCTGGTACAACCCCAAGGCGTTCCAGGAGAAGGGCTATCCGGTTCCCACCACCTGGGACGAGATGATCGCCCTCTCCGACCGGATTGTGGCTGACGGCGGAACGCCCTGGTGTATCGGGCTGGAGAGCGGCGCGGCCAGCGGTTGGCCCGGCACCGACTGGATTGAGGACATCATGCTCCGCACCGCCGGCCCCGAGGTCTACGACCAGTGGGTCAACCACGAAATCCCCTGGACCGACCCGGCGGTGAAGCGGGCGTGGGAACTCTTCGGCCAGATTGCCCGCAACGAGAAGTACGTCTGGGGCGGCACCACGGGTGTGTTGAGCACCAACTTCGGCGACTCCCCGCGCCCCCTCTTTGACACGCCCCCCGGCTGCTATATGCACCGTCAGGCCTCCTTCATCACCGGCTTCTTCCCCGAGGGCGTGAAGGCCGGGGAGGACTACGACGTCTTCGCCTTCCCGTCCATTGACCCCCGGTGGGGCGTTCCAGCGCTGGGCGCGGGCGACGTGGTGGTGATGCTCAACGACACCCCGGAGGCCCGGGCCTTCATCCAGTACCTGGCCTCGCCCACGCCGCACGAAATCTGGGCCGCCCGGGGTGGCTTCCTCTCCCCGCACCGGGGGGTGGACCTCAAGGCCTATCCGGACGACCTGACCCGCAAGCAGGCTCAGATTCTGGCCAGCGCCGAGGTCTTCCGCTTTGACGGCTCCGACCTGATGCCCGCGGCCGTCGGCGCCGGGTCGTTCTGGACCGGCGTGATGGACTACGTCGGCGGGAAGGACCTGGACGCGGTGCTCCAGGCCATTGAGAAAAGCGCCCAGGACGCCTACAAGTAGCGGTTTCGCCGCACAGGTGCCTGGCACCTCAAAGGGTGCCAGGCACCTCCTTTACTCTGGAGGGGAAATGAGCGACTGGCTCTCTCAGGTCCTCGCCACACTGGCCGCCATCCTTCTGGGGGTCGCGGGCATCGCCGGCCTCTTCCTGGGATTGGATTCCCTGGTCGGCCTGCTCCCCCAGCGCCTGCAGCCCAGAGTGCGCCCCTGGGCCTACATCGGGCCCGCCCTCCTCATCCTGAGTTTCTATCTGGTCTATCCCACCCTGAACACCCTCTACCTGAGTTTCCTGGACGCCAGGTCGGAGCGATTCGTTGGGCTACAGAACTACCTCTGGACGCTCACCTCGCCCGAAATGCACGTCGCCTTCCGCAATAATCTCCTATGGATTGTCCTGATGACCACCTTCAGCGTCGGGCTGGGGTTGATCATCGCCGTTCTGGTGGACCGGGTGCGCTACGAGCCGATCGCCAAGTCCGTCATTTTCCTGCCGGTCGCGATCTCGTTCGTCGGTGCCAGCGTCATCTGGCGTTTCGTCTACGCCTACAAGCCCGCCAACGTCCCCCAGATTGGCCTGCTGAACGCGGCCATCGTCGCGCTGGGGGGGCGGCCCATCGGGTGGCTGGTGGATACGGCGGTCAATAACTTCGCCCTCATCGCCGTCGGCGTCTGGCTGCAGACGGGGTTCTGCATGGTGATTCTCTCCGCCGCCCTCAAGGCCATCCCCAGAGAGATTCTGGAAGCGGCGCGGGTGGACGGCGCCAGCGAATGGCGCATCTTCTGGCAGATCACGGTGCCGATGATCAGTTCCACCATCGCGGTGGTGGCGACGACGGTGGTCATCAACGCCCTGAAAGCCTTTGACATCGTCTTCGTGATGACCAACGGCACGCGCGGGACCGAGGTCATCGCCAACCGGATGTACAAGGAGATGTTCTCGTTCCTGAACTTCGGACGGGCCAGCGCCATCGCCGTCATCCTGCTGCTGGCCATCGTCCCGGTCATGGCGGCCAACATTCGCCGCTTCCAGGCGCAGGAGGAGATGCGATGAGCACGGTGCGCCGGATCCTTGCGCGATTTCCCCTCCATCTGGCAGTCATCGGCCTTTGCCTCATCTGGCTGTTGCCAACGGTCGGCCTGCTGGTCAGTTCCTTCCGGCCCAAAGACGCGGTCTTCGCCACCGGCTGGTGGACGGTCTTCCGGTTCCCGCTGGATTTCTCCCAGTTCCGGTTGGATAACTACATCCAGGTCCTGACCGCGCAGGGGCTGGGGCGGGCGTTCCTGAACAGTCTGACCATCGTCATCCCGTCCACTGTTATCCCCATCACCATCGCGGCCTTCGCCGGGTACGCCTTCGCCTGGATGAACTTCCCCGGTCGGCAGGTGCTGTTCGTCATCGTCGTCGGGCTGCTGGTGGTGCCGCTCCAGATGACGCTCATCCCCCTTCTGCGCATCTACAACCGCGTCGGGTTCTCGGGGACGTTCCTGGGCATCTGGCTGGCCCACACCGGCTACGGCCTGCCCTTCGCGGTCTATCTCCTGCGCAACTTCTTCGGCTCGCTGCCGAAGGACCTCTTTGAGGCGGCCTATCTGGACGGCGCCTCGCCGCTCACCGCCTTCACCCGTCTGGCCCTACCCCTCTCGGTCCCGTCGCTGGCGTCCCTGGCCATCTTCCAGTTCATCTGGGTCTGGAACGACCTGCTGGTGGCGCTCATCTACCTGGGCGGGACGGAGAAGGTGGCCCCGCTGACGCTGCGCCTCTCTGCGATGGTCCAGTCGCTGGGGCAGGACTGGCATCTGTTGACCGCAGCGGCTTTTGTCTCCATGGCCGTGCCCCTGCTGGTCTTCTTCACCCTCCAGCGCTACTTCGTCCGGGGCATCCTGGCCGGGTCAGTGAAGGGATAGACGGAGCACGTTTTACGTTTCACGTTTTACGTTTCACGTTTCACGTTTCACGCTTCACGCATCACCAATCAGGAGGTCCCTTTGCTCCCCCAGGTCCCTGTCTCCGAGAAACGGTTGGACGACTACCGCCCCATTGTGGGGGATGAGACGGTCGCCGAAATCCGCGCGCTGGCCCAGCCCCTGCGGGGCGCGCGGGTGGTGCACATCAACGCTACCGCCTACGGCGGCGGGGTGGCGGAAATCCTCCAGACCCTGGTCCCGCTGATGCGGGATGTGGGGCTGGACGCCGAATGGCAGGTCATTGAGGGTGCGGACGAGTTCTTCAACGTGACCAAGGCCTGCCACAACGGTCTGCAGGGGATGGACATCCCCTTTACCGACGAGATGAAGGCCATCTGGCAGCGGTACAACGAGGCCAACGCCCGCCGCCTGGAGGGGGAATACGACTTCATCATCGTCCACGACCCCCAGCCTGCTGGTCTGCTCCACTATCACGGCCGCGCGGGGGGAAAGCACTGGGTCTGGCGCTGCCACATAGACACCTCCCAGCCCAACCCTGCCTATTGGGAGTTCTTCGTCCCCTACATTTCCCAGTACGATGCGGCCATCTTCACCATGCGGGAGTACGTGGGGCCGGGGGTCAGTTTCCGGCATCTGGCGATTATGCCGCCAACGATTGACCCTCTTTCCCCCAAGAACGCCCCGATGAGCCCGGAGGAGGCCCGGCGGACCGTCGCCCGGTTCGGAGTGGACGTTCGCCGTCCCCTCATCGTTCAGGTGAGCCGGTTTGACCCCTGGAAGGACCCGCTGGGGGTGATAGACGCGTACCGCATCGTCAAGCGGGAGATGCCCCAGGTGCAGTTGGCGCTGGTGGGCTCTATGGCGGCGGACGACCCGGAGGGGTGGACATACCTGGACCGGACCATCCGCCACGCCGGGGAGGACTGGGACATCTACATCCTGCACAACTTTCACGGTGTGGGGAACCGGGAGGTGAACGCGTTCCAGACCGCCGCCGACGTGGTGGTCCAGAAGTCGCTGCGGGAGGGGTTTGGGCTGGTGGTGGCGGAGGCGCTCTGGAAGGGGAAGCCGGTGGTGGGCGGGAACGTGGGCGGCATCCCGCTGCAGGTGATAGACGGGGAGACGGGCTTTCTGGTGAACAGCGGAGAGGAGTGCGCCGACCGGGTGCTCTACCTGCTGCGGCATCCGGAGGAGGTCCGGCGGATGGGGGCTGCGGGCCGGGAACATGTCCGGCGCTGCTTCCTCACCACCCGCTACCTGGCGGACTACCTGCGGCTTTTTGGCCGGTTGAGCGCGGGATGACCCCTGCTTTCCCGAATGCGGAGCGGGTTTTGCGGCGGCCGGAGGACGCCGCAAAACCCGCTCTTGGTTTCAGCCCTCTACGGCAAAGACCCGGATAGCCGCTTCGCCGCTCACCGGGCACTTATACTCGCAGATCCCGCAGCCGATGCACCGTTCCTCCACCACGCGCGGCCGCTGCACGGTCACCGGTTGGCCTGCCGCGTCCGTCACCGTGACCTCTTCCAGGACAATGGCCTTCTCCGGCACCGGGCACATCTCCTCGCAGACGATGCACGGGCGATGGTCGGCCCAGGGGATGCAGCGGTTGCGGTCCACGTAGGCCCGCCCCAGCACGGCCCGCCGCTTCTCCTCCAATGTCAGGGGCGGGATGGCCTCCACCGGGCAGACCTGACCGCAGGCATTGCAGGAGTAGTCGCAGTAGCCCAGGCGGGGGACCAGCACCGGGGTCCAGAGGGACTCCAGCCCGCCTTCCAGAAGCGCAGGCTGGATGGCGCCGGTCGGGCAGGCCCGGACGCACAGCCCGCAGCGGATGCATCGGGCCTCCAGGCCGTTCTCCCGCGCGCCGGGCGGGCGGATCAGCGGGGTGCGAGCCGCACGGCTGCTGCGAAAGAGCGCGACGCCCAGGACCGCCACCCCCAGAGATGCCAGCACCGTCCGCCGGTCCGGGTCGTAGGCCTCCATCGGCGCCGGGGCCGGGCGGGCCGGGAAACGGATGGCGTCGTACGGGCAGGCCTCCCGGCACTCCAGGCACATGGTGCACTCCGCCGGGTCGCTGGCGAAGTCCCGGTCGGGGCGGACCGTCCCGGTGGGGCAGACCCGCGCGCAGGCGCCACAGCGGGTGCAGGCCGACGTGACCTCCCGGCGGACCAACCCGACTTTGCTCACCAGCCCCAGCAGTCCCCCCAGCGGGCAGAGGTACCGGCACCAGAACCGGGGAGTCAGCCCGTTGAGGGCCAGGACGGCCACCAGGACCAGCCCGTAGAGGACTGGCGCGCGGGAGAGGGATGCCTCCAGGGGGAAAAGCGCCGGGCGCAGGAGGCGGTCTATCGCTTCCACGGCCGGGCGCAGGAACGGAAGTGCGTGCGCGGCTCCTTCGGCGGCCGTCACCCCTCGCTCCAGCGCGGGCCAGAGCGCGGCCCCGAAGGTTCGGATGACCAGGGTGAGCGGGTCCAGCACCAGCAGGGTCAGGTTGCCCAGCATCGCGGCGACCAGCAGGGTCAGCCAGAGGACATGTTTGGCCCGGCGCCAGGTCTCCGGGGGGACCCGCTGTGCGGCGGGTCGGGGCGAAGGGACCAGGTCCAGCAACGTCCCCAGGGGGCAGAGCCACCCGCACCAGGCCCGGCCGAAGAGCAGAGTCAGTGCCAGGGTCAGCAGGGCCAGCGCCGAACCGGCCAGGAGGGCACGCGCGGCAAGGGCGTGGGCCAGCATGGCCAGCGGGTCCAGGCGCATGGGGAGATTCGCCAGCGACGGCGGCGCGCCGCCCCGCCGGGCCGCGACCAGCAGGACCAGGAACGCAGCCAGCGCGCCGAACTGCACGGCCCGGCGAAGCGGGCGGGCGGATGGGCGCCGGGTGCGGGAAAGAGGCCTCTTACTCATAGGGGAGCACTACACATCAGCAATGGGCAGGTTCTCCAGGTCGGCACGGCCCAACCCCATCGCGGCCCCCGCGCGGACGTAGTCCAGGTCCTCCGGTCGCAGGCCGAAGAGGGTCGCGGCGAAGGCATCGGCGGCGACGATGTCCGGGCTGGCGATGACCGTATCCAGTTTCCGCACGTCGTCCAGGTTCCCGCCCGTCGGCCCGTGGGCGGTGAGGATGCGCACGGCGTCCACCACCGTCAGCGTGGGGCGGATGCGGGAGGTCAGGTCAGCCAGCCGCTGGCCCAGGTTCCGGTGCATCGCCGGACGGTCCCAGATGGTCCCCATCAGGTTCTTCATCCCCAGCGTCAGCCGGGCCAAACTGTGGTGCTTGGCGATGGGGACGTTGATGACGACGTCGGCCTTCAGGATGTCCTCGTAGATGGCACACCGGCGCAGGTCCAGTCCCTCCGGAATCTCTGTTTCCACAAACTTGAGGCGGGCTATCACCTCCATCTCGCCGCCTGCGGCGCGCACCTGGTCCGCGATCCCGCTTCGGGCGTAGGCCTCCTCGGGCGTCCCGCCAAAGGGGCGGTCCATCACCCGCACCCGTCGGGCGCCGGCCTCGTAGCACATTCGGACCAGCGCGCCGACGACCCAGGGGTTGGTGGTGGCGGCGTATTCGTAGGTGTGGTAGGCGACACAGATATTGGGCTTGATGATGACATCGTCCCCCGGACGGACGAAGCAGGCCATCCCGCCCAGGGCGTTGATGGCCCGCCGGACCAGGTCTTCCGGCTCCCCGCCGCGCGCCACGGCCAGGTGGGGATATTCGGGCGCGACGGTGGGGGTGGCCGACGGTGCGGGGGAGGGAGAAGGGGCCCGGGAACTGGGCGTTGGAGACGCCGGGGGCGACGTGGGAGAGGGGCCCGGGACAGGGGTTGGGGACGGGCGGGGACGACAGGCGGTCAGCACCGGCCCGCTGACCAGCGCGCCCAGCCCCAGGGCGCAGTACCGGAGAAATTCGCGACGGTCTAATGGACTCATGGAACCCCCTTTACGTAGATCATCATAACACATTTTCCCCCAGGGGGCAAATCGCGCTCTGCAGGACAACTGCTCGCAGTTGTCCTGCAATTTGAGACTCAACTTGACAGCAACCCCTTTTCAGTGTATCATGGGATTGAAACGTTTCAACTAAAGAGGGAATACTGGGCGACCAGAGATGCACCTGGCCTTTTTGAACCCCCAGGGAAACTTTGATCCGCAGGACCGGTACTGGACCCGGCACCCCGATTTCGGCGGGCAACTGGTCTACGTCAGGCAGGTTGCCCTGGCGCTGGGCCGGATGGGGCACCGGGTGGACATCCTCACCCGTCGCATCCGGGACCCTCAGTGGCCCGGGCTGGACGGTCCGCTGGACGGATACCCGGGCGCGCCCGGTGTCCGCATCATCCGCATCCCCGCCGGCCCCGATGTCTTTCTCCCCAAAGAGGAACTCTGGCCCCACATCGGCCCGGATTGGGTGCCAGGCATCCTGGCCTTCTACCGCCGGGAGGGCCGCTTCCCGGACGCCTTCACGGCCCACTACGCCGACGGCGGCCTGGCGGGTGCCCTCCTCGCCGCCGAGACCGGCATCCCCTTCACCTTCACCGCCCACTCCCTGGGCGCCCAGAAAATGGACGGACTGGGCGCAACTCCGGAGAACCTGCCCGTCCTGGATGCCCGCTATCACTTCGCCCGCCGACTGGCGGCGGAGCGGATCAGCATGAACCGGTCCGCCGTCAACATCACCAGCACCCGCCAGGAGCGGACCCAACAGTACGGCCACCGGGCCTACCGGGGCGCGGTGGACGTCCACGATGACCGCCGCTTCGCCCTGGTCCCGCCTGGGGTGGATACGGCCGTCTTTGACCCCCGGGCCCGGGCGGCGGACGAAGAGGCCGTCCACCGGCGCGTCCTGGAGGCCCTGGAGCGGGACATCCGGGAGGACCGCCGCGATCTCCCCTGCATCGTCGCGTCCAGCCGGCTGGAGCCGAAGAAGAACCACCTGGGGCTGGTAATTGCCTTCGCCCAAAGCCCCGCGCTGCGGGAACGGGCCAACCTGCTGCTGATCACCGCCCACCTGGAGGACCCCCTGCGCCGGGAGGACGAAGGGACTCCGGCGGAACGGGAGATTCTGGCGCGCATCCGGCAGGTCGTCCAGGACCACCATCTCTGGGGCGAGGTGAGCACGGTGGCGCTGGCAGGGCAATCGGCGCTGGCGGCGGCCTACCGGCTGCTGGCCCGGCGCCGCTCCGTCTTCGCGCTGACGGCTCTGTACGAGCCCTTCGGCCTGGCCCCGCTGGAGGCCGCCGCGACCGGCCTGCCAGTGGTCGTCACCCGGAGCGGCGGGCCCGCCGAAATCTGGCAGGAGGACGGGGAGGCGTACGGCGTCCTGGTGGACCCCGCCGAACCCGCCGACATCGCCCGGGGCCTGTTGCGGTTGCTGGAAAGCCCCCAGGCCTGGGAGGAGTTCGCCCGCCGGGGTCGGGAGCGGGTCCTGGCCCGCTATACCTGGGAGCGAACCGCCGAGGGATACCTGAAGGTCGTCCGGCGGGTGCTGGAGGGGGACTTCTTCCGGCCTTCGGAGCCGCCCCTTCCCATCCACCCGTACTTCCGCGCCCCCCAACCGGAGAACGATGTCTCACTGGAGGAGTTGCGGGGGTGGTATTTTGGGGAAGGGAAACGTGAAACGTGAAACGTGAGCGTGAAACGTGAATCCATCCGCGTCCATCCGCGTCCGGCCCCTTCCGGCGACCTGGACCTGCTGGCCGTCGGCGAGGCGGTGGTGGACCTGATTTCGGTGGAGGAGACGGACTCCCTGCGGGACGCCCGCACGTTCCGCCTCCACGTGGGCGGCTCGCCCGCCAACGTCGCCCGGACCGTCTCCCGCCTGGGCG
>Ga0308421_1000619_pt1 | contig 20558 bp, 17 predicted proteins | sample HotsprSampleMS60_FD_203673 | JGI IMG/M metagenome (GOLD analysis project Ga0308421, IMG submission 203673) | Hot spring phototrophic mat microbial communities from Mushroom Spring, Yellowstone National Park, Wyoming, United States - 20090730_MS60 ...
GTGCAGGCACGGGACGTGCCTGATGAGAGAGCTGGTTTTTTGATCAGACACTACGAGAGATCGCTGCGCAGTAACTCAATCGCTTCACGCACCATATCAACGGTAGCGTCGTCTTCAATTGTGCTCAAATCACCCAAGTTATCACCTTGATAGACGGCGCGAATGACACGACGCATGATCTTCCCCGACCGTGTCTTGGGCAGCATACTCACAAAGTGCACCGCTTTTGGTGTGGCGATGGGACCGATCCGTTCACGAACCAGTTGCCGGATTTCGTTGGCGATGTCGTCTTGCATCTGCGGTGTAATGTGCTGTTTGAGCACCGCCACCACCAGCACATCTTCGCCCTTCAGCTCATCACGCACGCCGATCACGCTGGCCTCGGCCACTGCCGGGTGGGCCGAGATCACCTCTTCAATCTCGCGCGTTCCTAAACGATGACCGCTTACATTGAGCACTTCATCGGCTCGCCCAAGCATGAACAGATAACCGTCTTCATCTTTGATGGCATAATCACCGGTCATATAGAGGAGTTTGTCTTTGAAGTGTCCCCAGTAGCCTTTTACGAAGCGGTCATCATCGTTCCACAGCGTGAGTAATGTACCGGGTGGAAGGGGGCCATGCTCGACCAGAAAACCTTTCTCGCCCGCCGGTACCGGATTCCCATCGGCATCAACCACCTCAAGCCGATGACCGAATGCCGGTTTGGTTGGGGAACCTGGCTTAATCGGGAGCAACTCGACGCCAACCGGATTGGTGACCATCGGCCAGCCACTTTCGGTCTGCCAGTAGTGATCGATGACCGGTACCCCAAGTGTGTTCGTTGCCCACTCGTAAGTTGGCGCATCGAGCGGCTCGCCGGCAGCGAAAAGGAGTTTTAGCGAACTAATGTCAGCGTCACGCATCCAGTGTTCGGGGAATTTGCGCAGTGCGCGCAAGGCAGTCGGCGCAGTAAAGACATGCGTGACCCCGTACTTCTCGATTACGCGCCACCAGACACCGGGATCAGGATGATCCGGACGCCCTTCGTAAACTACCGTCGGTACACCCTTGAGGAGGGGGGCATAGACGATGTAAGAATGGCCGACGACCCAACCAATATCGCTGGTGCTCCAGAAGACATCACCGTCACCGCAGTTGTAGATGGTACTCATACTGGCGTAAAGGGCTACCATGTAGCCGCCTGTATCACGTACCACTCCTTTGGGTTTGCCGGTTGTGCCTGAAGTGTAAAGAATGTACGAGGGATCGGTGCTAGCGACCGGTACCGGTTCGACATACCGTTCACCACGTTTCGCCAGTTGCTCATACCAGTCAAGATCGCGTCCTTTTTGCAATTCAACCGGCACCAAACCGCGATTTAGAACCAGTACATCGCGTACACTATCGGTATTAGCCTCGGCAAGCGCCTTATCGACAATTTCTTTCAGCGGTACTGGTTGACCTTTGCGCATACCTGCATCCGCAGTTACGATCAGCACCGGTTCGGCGTCGTCGATCCGCGATGCAAGTGAAGTAACCGAGAAACCGCCAAACACCACCGAATGAATGGCCCCAATTCGGACACATGCCAGCATTGCAAAGATGGCTTCGGGCACCATCGGCATGTAAATGATGATCCGATCACCCTTCCGTACACCTAGATTGCGGAACAGGCCGGCCAGTCGATTGACTTCGCGGTATAGCTCGAAGAAGGTCAGCGTGCGTGATTGACCGGTTTCCGCGCTCTCCCAAATGAGAGCCGCCTGCCCACGTCGTTTGCCAAGGGCGTGACGGTCAACCGCGTTGTAGCACAGGTTTGTTTCACCGCCAACAAACCAGCGCGTGAACGGCGGATTACTGTTGTCAAGTACCTTCTCCCATGGTTTAAACCAGTGTAGTTCAGCGGCGAACTCTGCCCAATACGCTTCTGGCTCTTCAATCGATCGGCGATAGACGGCTTCGTAGCCCACGGCGATCCTCCTCTGCGAGTTTGCAATCGTATTTTGAGGGAAACAAAATAGTTGCTCTATTATACCATCGCCGAGTCACAAATAGCACAGGTTGGGTCGGGGATAAGCTCCTCCGAAACGCATCTAAGCTATGTTTACGGCTGGTTCAGGCTGAAGGACGAGCAATCTATGTTGCCATCCGGGTGTGGATGAATAAGATGAATTGAGAGCTCCTATCCACATATCGAAGATGGCGGGCAAGCGGTCAATAGTATAGTGGTCAACGCGGCCCCTTGTCTTTTCGTAAATAGGTGCGGAAAAGAATCTAGTAGTGAAAGCTGTGAAAGTTTATTATATATAGATGCTAAAGCGAAGAATACCACTTGCTCATCTGCTCCTGTTAAGGTATGCTATGTGCTGAATGATCTGGCTGCGGTTTACCTCCTGTTCTGGGGTTGAGATATTGCAAGCCAGCCATGGGAATCGTGCAGTTGTGTGTCGAACATCCTCCGTTTTAACGGAACCCTGATCCTGGCTTTTTATCTCCCTTCATTCCCACTGATGTAGGCTAGCGGCCATCGATTACAAGCAACATCATGATCACAGAAAGAAACAACAGTGTCAGACAAAAAACTGGACATTCGGATTAAGTTTTTGCTGATCGGTGCAGAGGTGCTGTTTGTTAGCATCCTTGGCCTTATGCGCCTTTCAATTGCGGGCTGGCTGTTTTTGATCTTTGGAATTTTGCTGATTTTGCTGATATGGATAGGTTTTCATATAGTCTTGATGACTGCATTTATTCTAAGTTTAAGATCAAGCATCATAGATTGGGTGATCTATGGCGCCGTCCATTGGTTTTACATGCTGGCGTGGTTATTTCAATGCGATGCTGACGATGTACGAATACGGTGTGTAATTCAACTTTTGCCTTTCACCGGTGGTTTGGAGCCATTTCTAAATAAATGGGGTGGAACTCTGTTTTTAATAATGGCCGCGGCTACTTTTATTTGCTATGTGATTATCTTCATTCTACTCATTGTTCGGATCGTGCAATTTCTGGTGTCTCTCAATAAGGATACAAAGGATACACAAACCACATAGGCTTTCAGACAGAAGCTACTTCATCCATCTCTCTACGTGGATATATCTACACTCAGTGATACAAGAGGTTCGTTGTGCAGCGTGCGAAAATCACACTTCCGCACTGTTGTGTTGCATACCGGACAGTTTTGTACTGATGAAGCTGCTGATGACCACCACTACAATACTGATCAGTGCCCGATCAAAAGAGTGCCTGGTCTGCCTGTTCGACTGTGCGTGTACTATGTCCTTACCTGCGCAATCCTGCGGGCGTATCGGTTCATTTCCTTCACAGGGAAACGTTCCATCTGGCTCTAGAATCAGTCATGCCAGAAATACGCTAACCAGTTCGGCAACCGCTGCTGGTTGTTCCAGATGAACGGCATGTCCGGCATCGGGTACAATGGCGTGACGGGCATGAGGCATCAGTTCGGCCATACGAGTGGCAATTGCACAGAACTTGGGATCGAGTGCGCCTGTGATCAAGAGGGTAGGGGTAGTGATGGTTGGTAATATCTCCCACAGCGATGGTTGCCGCCCAACACTCATCCCGCGTAAAGCGTTGGCGTAGCCGATTGCACTACCGGCCAGGCGTTGTTGGCGTTGCGCTTCACGAACAGCGGCTGGCAGGCGCTGCTGGCTGGCAAACAGTGGCTGCGATTCCCAATACTCAACGAACCATTCCAGACCTGCGCGCTCGATACGTTCGGCCAGTTCTTCATCACTCGCCAAACGTGAAGCTCGTTCGGCTGGGTCAGCCAATCCTGGTGAAGCGCCAATCAAGACCTGCCTGCCGACTCGCTCTGGTGCGCTGGCCGTGAGCAGTAACCCAATCCGTCCCCCCATCGAATAGCCCAGCAGATCGGTACGCGCAACACCGAGCTGGTCGAGTAAAGCGAGGAGATCGCTAACACACTGTTCGATAGCGTAGCGTTGCGGATCAGACGGCACGGCACTGGCACCATGTCCGACCAGATCGATCATTATCAACGTGCGGTGCTGGCTCAGCGCCGGTACCAGTGCCTGCCATGTCTGACTGCTGCCGGTGAAGCCATGGATCAAGAGCAGCGCCGGGCCGTTACCGGCTATTTCGAAGGACAAATAGATGTCGTTAAGTGTGATCTTCATTGTTCTCCTGTAACCTGATACGATAGTCATTATCTTATCATACTGGCGACCGTTGCTATGATGCTGGGGTGAGAGGGAATGCGTTGCAAAGTCCTTTCTGTTGGGCAATAGTGACAGAGGTGAGAGGTGAGAGGATTGAACGAGAGGGGCAGGTCGTCAATCTGTTCCCCCTTTTCTCCTTCCTCGCGCCGTCTGGCAGAGAACAGTACAGGGTGAGCAGTCGTTTTCATCACTGCGAGAGCGAATTCCCCCTTCCCCTCTCTGTGTGAGAGCGGCAGGGGGGAAGGTGAAGGTGCCCCCCCTTCCTCTCCCGCAGCGTGGGAGAGGAAGGGGGCGGGGGGGAAGGTGAAGGCGCCCCCCCCTTCCTCTCCCGCAGCGTGGGAGAGGAAGGGGGCAGGGGGGAAGGTGAAGGCGCCCCCCCTTCCTCTCCCGCAGCGTGGGAGAGGAAGGGGGCAGGGGGGAAGGTGAGGGGAGGGATACATATTTGCTCTCACCCGAATACTGGCGGCATATGTTACACTGAATGTACAAAGACCATAATGCGCAGGCTTTTGATCGCCTGAATTTCTGAATTAGCCTGCGCAGGAGCAAAGATATGACCACGACTCCGGCTAATGAACAATCGGCATCACCTACCGCCGGTACGGTTGTGTACGAACGACCGGTACTTCCGCTGCTTGATAGTGTCTTGTTTCCACAGATGCTGGCTCCGCTCTTGGTAAGTGATGAGCGGGCGATCAATGCAGTTGAACAGGCTGCCGCCAGTGATAGGCTGGTACTGGCGGTGGCCGTGCGTGGCCCGGCGGCTGATACAAACGTTGGACTTGAAGACCTTTACACGGTCGGGGTTGAGGCAGTTGTGCAGCGCCTACGCCGCTTGCCCGATGGCACACTCAGCATTGTGCTCGAGGGGCGCCAGCGTATGCAGATTGTCAGTGCGGTAGCCGAATACCCGGCGCTGCGTGTACTGGCAACACCACTCGCTACGCCGCCGCTCGATGAAGATGACGCGCTGATGGTCGAGGCGCTGAGTCGTACTATTCTGACCACCTTCGAGAAGATCGTGCGTCTATCGCGGAACCTGCCCGATGATGCGTATCTTTCCGCGCTTAACAGTGCCGAACCAGGCGAATTAGCCGATATTATTGCTTCGCTGCTCCCGATTTCTATTGAAGACCGGCAGCGTATTCTCGAGCTAGTTGATATTGAGCAGCGGTTACGTCAGCTTGAGATTCTGCTGGCGAAAGAGCTGGATCTCCTCGAACTAGAAAATCGCATTCACAGTCAGGTGCAACAAGAGGTTGATCGCAGCCAACGCGAACTCTTCCTGCGAGAGCAGTTGCGGGCGATCCAACGCGAACTCGGCCAAGAAGACCCGTCGCGTCGGGAACTTTTCCTCTTGCGTGAACGGGCAGCGGCTGCCGGTTTACCAGCCCATGCGATGGCGCGCTTTGAAGAAGAGTTGGCACGGCTTGAATTGATTTCGCCGATGTCTCCCGAACACGGGATGCTGCGCACCTATCTTGATTGGTTGCTTTCACTACCGTGGAGTAATGCCAGTCCAGAGAATCGCGATCTGCGGGCAGCGGCAGCAGTCCTTGAACGGAACCACTACGGGTTGCGGAAAGTCAAAGATCGTATCCTGGAATACATTGCAGTGCGCCAATTGGCCGGCCCGTCAAAACGAGCGCCCATTCTCTGTTTCGTTGGTCCGCCCGGCGTAGGCAAAACCAGCCTTGGTCAGAGTATTGCCGAAGCCCTCGGACGGCGCTTTGTCCGTTTGAGTCTGGGTGGTGTTCACGACGAAGCCGAAATTCGTGGTCACCGACGCACCTACATCGGTGCGCTACCCGGTCGGATTTTGCAGCGGATGAAGGTCGCCGGTACGATCAACCCAGTCTTTATGCTCGACGAAGTAGACAAACTGGGAAGCGATTTTCGGGGTGATCCGGCAGCAGCGCTACTAGAGGTGCTTGATCCTGAACAAAACAGCACGTTCAGCGATCACTACCTCGATCTTCCCTACGATCTCAGTCAGACCCTCTTCATTACAACGGCGAATGTCGCCGAGGATATTCCCGACCCACTCCTCGACCGAATGGAGCTGGTGGAACTCCCCGGCTACACCGAAGACGAAAAGCTCCATATCGCTCGTCGTTTTCTCATTCCGCGTCAGATGACCGATAGTGGCTTGCCGCCAGCGACTATTCGGTTTGGTAACCAGACCATCTCCACCATTATTCGCCACTACACATACGAAGCCGGGGTACGCAACCTCGAACGCGAGATTGGTGCTATCTGTCGCAAAATCGCTCGCCGGATTGCCGAAGGGAAGCGCTATCCGCGTCAGATTACGCCACGGGCACTGACCAAACTGCTCGGCCCGCCGCGCTTTGAAATCGGCAAAGTTGATCCGGTCGATCAGGTAGGGGTGGCGATTGGTATGGTCTACACCAGCGCCGGTGGCGACATTATGCCGGTTGAAGTGGTATTGATGGACGGCAAGGGCAATCTGCTTCTCACCGGGCAGCTCGGCGAAGTGATGCAGGAATCGGCGCAGGCTGCGCTCTCGTTTGCACGGGCGAACGCCAGTCGGCTGGGGATTGAGATTCGTCATTTCGACAAAATTGATATTCACGTTCACGTTCCCGAAGGTGCGACACCTAAAGATGGCCCATCGGCTGGAGTAACAATTGCCACGGCCCTCGTTTCGGCATTGACCGGGCGGAGCGTGCGCCATGACATAGCCATGACTGGTGAAATTACATTGCGAGGTCGCATCTTGCCGATTGGCGGGGTTAAAGAGAAAGTCCTGGGCGCGTACCGGGCCGGTATCCGCGAGATCATCTTACCGAAGCGCAATGAACACGATTTGGTCGAGATTCCCCAAACATTGCGGCGACACCTGAAGATTCACCTGATCGAGCGGATTGAACAAGCGCTTGATCTGGTGTTGGGGCCGCCACCGCCGAAAGAGCCGCGGCGAGCGCCACGGGTTATTCCGCGCCGTGATCGCGATGAGGAGTAATGCAAGCCATCTGCTTTGCGCGCAGCGTTCTCATTCGTGGCTCACTATCGTTAGCTTTGGAGCCGGTGCCTGTTCCGGATTATCCAGCACGGCTGTTACCGCGGTTGCCAGCGCATTCAGATCGATCCCGCGATAGTGCAATGGCAACCGGTGCAGCCGACGTTGGGCTTTGGCCCAGTTGAGACGAAGACCACGATAGTTCCCCTGTTGCCACTTCACCAGCGCGGCTGCGGTCTGGATCAACGTCTTGTAAAACTCGGCGTCTGTGCCCTGCGCCGCTCGCCAGCATATTTCCCACTGTTCGTGGGCGTGCCAGTATGCCCCTTGATTGAAAAGCTGAATCCCGACGCTGAACGGATCTTCTGCTACGGAAGGTTGTTCGTCGTGAATGGTCATAATGAGCCTCGACAGGTGTCTTCATCTGAACGTAGGTCGCTTCAACATGTTCGGATGTTGGTCATATTCGCCAATACATATCGTTCACCTGCAACGTTAGCCCAAAAGCACGCGCCACCAGCCTTGTGTGCCAGGAAAGCATTGGTGAAACCGGCGCACGCTCCCTGTTGTTAGAGGGGTAGAACCTGCCCCAGGCGATACATTGGTTGTTATCTGCTCACGACACGGTCAGCAGCACCTCAAGCGTTTGCCGGGCACAGGCTTCCCACGTAAACAAACGGGCACGAGCTAGACCACGCTGACGCAACGTTTCGCGCAGCGTTGCATTGTCGATCATCTGCATGATTGCGGCAGCAATCGCATTGGTATCGAGGGGATCAACCAGCAACGCCGCTTCACCGGCCACTTCAGGCAGTGACGAACTGGTACTGGTAATGACCGGGGTGCCGCACGCCATTGCCTCGATCACCGGCATGCCAAAGCCCTCGTAGAGCGATGGAAAGATAAAACACAGCGCACCAGCCAAAAGCGCAGGCAGTTCGCTGTCGGCAACGTATCCGATAAAATGGACGTAATGCGTGATTCCTAACTCCTGCGCCCGACGTTCAATTGGAGCACTTAACCAACCACGTTTGCCGACGATCACCAGATCGATCTCATATCCGGCGGCTAGGGTTATTGCCAGTGCCTCGATAACCCGGGTCAGATTTTTGCGTGGTTGCACGGTGCCGATGTAGATGAGATAGGGACGTTGCTGTAAGCCATAACGAGCCTGCACGTCGCTGATCAGATGGTAATCGGCAGGTGGCCTGAATGTCTCACTCAAACCGTGATAGGTAACTGTAATCCGCCCTGGATCAACACCGTACCACGTCACCAGATCGTGTTTCGTTGCTTGCGAGACGGTGAGTACGTGACGGGCCGCACGGACGTTCCAGCGGGTCGTCAGTTCGAGTTCGAGGCGACGGCGGGCGGTATGGGCTTCCGGGAATACGCGGAACCCTACGTCGTGAATGGTAACGACCGTCGGTGGGTGGATGAGAGGGATCACATGGGCTGGTACAAAGAGCACATCAGGGCGAGCGAGCCAGCTTGTCGGACCAAGCCGGAGGTGTGTCCAGAGACGCGGGAGACGAATATCGCGTACTGTTGTGCGTGGACGCAAAGGCGGGAGTCGTTCACATCCACCATTGGTATACAAGCGGAAGCTAACGTCAGCAGGTGCGATCCGATCAAGAGCCGCAATCACTTCATAACTGTACCGTTCAGTACCGGTACGTTGCTTCATCGTCACCCGACTGGCATCAATATCGATGATCTTCATACTGCTCTGTGGTAGCATGCAGAGGGCAACATTTGTCATCTGGAGTGTACCATGAATTATCCGTTCGTCTATCCTGGTGCAATACACATGCACACGACCTATTCTGATGGCTCGGCGACCTTCCCGCAACTGATAGCGGCTGCCCGTGAAGCAGGGCTACGCTGGATCATCGTGACCGATCACGACACACTGGCCGGTCTGCCGTTTGCCGGATGGCACGACGATGTCCTGGTGATCGTCGGTCACGAGATCACACCCGATCATAATCACTTCCTGGCCCTCAATGTGGATACCGTGATCAGCAATGAATTGCCGCCGCAGCAGTTCATCGATGAAGTGTACCATCGCGGAGGCTTCGGCATCATTGCTCACCCCGATGAGCGAGTTCGTAACTCGTTCAAAGACATTTATCGCTGGGATGACTGGACGATTGATGGGCCGAGTCAGCGTGAAGGGCGAGTGGTTGGGTTAGAGCTGTGGAATCTCATGAGCGACTGGAGTGAACATCTCACCGACCGCAACAAGCTGGCACTGATACTAAACCCGCGTCTTGGTCTGAGTGGTCCAACGCTAGCGACGCTGGCCTGGTGGGATCGGCTCAATATGGTTGGCCGACGTACCTTTGGGATTGGCGGAGTCGATGCTCATGGCTTCAAACGTCAGGCGCCGTGGGGTGAGATTGAAGTCTTCCCCTACCCGTGGATGTTTCGCACGCTGACCAATTACCTCTTGCTGCCTGAGCCGCTCAGTCACGAGGCGACAATTGCCACCAATCAGGTCTATGCTGCGTTAACAGCCGGTCGTTGCTATTTCGTCAACCGGCTCGACGGTGATGCGCCATCAATAGTTTTTCGGTTAAGCCGACCGAATGCCCTGGCCGAACTGGGGGATACGCTCAGTCTGACCGATAGCCCACTTCTGGTTGAAGTTGATGTCGGCGCCGATGCCTATGTTCGTCTGATCGTGAATGGCGAGGTCATGACCAGTGGCGTGCGACGGATACGCCAAACAGTTACCGACGATGGTGTCTATCGCGTGGAAGCTTACTGGGGTGGGAAACCCTGGCTCTTTACTAATCCAATCTTCGTGACTCCCTGAGTTTGGTAGACCGGCGTACCCGCTACAAGGCCTTGGAACATGTTCTCCTAGGTGCAAGGGGTAATGGCGTGCTCCGAGATGGGCGCTTGCCATCCCTTCACCGCAGAATGCAGGCCTGCACCCTGCCCACACAAACGAGCGGATCAGGCTCTGAAACCCGCTGAATCGCTGGCAACAGGACAGTATGGCAATACGTCTCCTGGACATGCATCGCATTTGCTCATACAATACCGCTGTACAGTCATCATTCTTGTTCTTAGAAACCTGTATCATTTATGGTGATCCCCGTTCTTACGCTGCTCATCGTTGCAGCGACGATCATTGGTATTGCCGTTGGTCGCTGGCCGCTAATTCGCGCCGACCGTACCACAATTGCGCTGATCGGGTCGGCACTTCTGCTTGGCATTGGCGCCATCTCGCTCGAAGAAGCCTACGCTGCGCTCGATCTGGATACCATCCTCTTACTTTTCAGCATGATGGTCATCAACGGCAGTCTCTTTCTCTTCGGCTTCTTCGGCTTTATTACGCAACGAGTCGTACAATTCGCCCGTGGTCCACGCTCGTTATTAGCCCTGGTCATTGGGGCGAGCGGCGTATTATCGGCGCTCTTCCTCAACGACACCATCGTGATCATGATGACGCCAATCGTCCTCGAGGTAACTCGCTCGTCACGTCGCAACCCGCTACCCTACCTGATCGGTCTGGCGGTAGCGGCGAATATCGGTTCAACTGCTACCATTACCGGTAATCCACAAAACATCATCATCGGTAACGCTTCTAAAATCCCCTACCTCGATTTCGCCATCGCTCTGACCCCAACTGCCCTCATTGGGCTGGTGATCTGTTGGGTGATTGTCATGCTCGTCTATCGTGACGAATTCCAGGGCGGTACCCTCACTGCTCCTGATGTTCTACGCACACGGATCTACCGTCCGCTCCTTCGCAAAGCAGCGCTGGTCATCAGCTTCATGCTGATCGCATTTCTCATCGGTGTACCGGTACCGCTGGCGGCATTTTTAGCGGCGGCCATCCTGCTTACCACACGGCGCTTACGTCCTGAGCGCGTGTTCAAAATCATCGACTGGAACCTTCTCACCTTCTTTGCCGGACTTTTTGTGGTTACACACGCACTCGATGTTCAAGGTTGGACGGAACGTCTCTTTATTACGCTGCGCCCACTGGCTCAGGCTGGGATGGTACCGTTCGGTATCGTATCGGTCATTCTCTCGAATCTGATCAGTAATGTACCGGCCGTGCTCTTGTTACAGGGATTAGTACCGGCGTTTGCCGATCAACAGCGAGCCTGGCTAACGTTAGCGGCAACAGCAACCCTGGCCGGCAACCTGACGTTGCTCGGTTCGGTCGCCAACCTGATCATGGCCGAACTAGCCGCACGCTGGGGAGTACGGGTAACCTTTAGCGCGTATCTGAAGGTCGGTCTGCCGGTAACCATCTTAACTGTCATCGTGAGTCTGGTACTAGTTTGAAAAAAGGTGGCAGCGGTACCGTGCTCACCAATTGCTGGCGCACGTGGCTGGCGAGAGGTTCCTGGCGCAAGAGTCTGATATTGGTGCGCGCAAAAGATGGTCGTGCTGTCGCATCACTCATACTTGCACGTAAAGAACGAGTATGGTACACTCGGGAAGGATACGCCCTCGTAGCTCAGGGGATAGAGCAGCAGTTTCCTAAACTGCGTGTCGTGCGTTCGAGTCGCACCGGGGGCGCCAGCAGCAAACGTGGGCAGAGCGATGTAGCTCTTTGCCCACGTTTGGTTTTGGCGTAGGTCAACGAGCGATCAAATATAGCATAACCGGCCAGGGTTCGATTACCATCCGCTATCACGCTCAAGAGCATGTCGGTTCGCAGCGAGCCGATCCTACTCAAAGCTTCATTAGTCGTGAAGCGACTGAAGTCATTCAGACAGTTGCGCAAACTGCCGTACAACAGGTGCGCCGGGCGGCAATGATGTGACAGCCTGTCTGGTCAAGGCAACCAACAACAGCAGACAACACCCCCACCACAATGAGCCAAACACTCCATAAGCCAGGCGGGTATATTCTGGTAACAAATCAACGGTAAAAGGAAATATATCGGCTACTGCGTACAGATACAGCCCAATCAAGGCCGGTGTTGAAACAGCCGAGTAAAGGAGGACGGGCCAGTGTTGGTTTGCAGTTGCCATGATCATAAACGGCAACACCCACAACACATATTGCGGTGAGATACCTGCATATACCACATAAAACAACAGGAACACGATCGTTGCCTGCATTGGTAAGGTAATGTGAAACCGACTCATATACCACACCGCCCATCCGTACAGACCAAGAAAACCGTAAGCCGACAGCGAAATCACTTGCAGAGTCATATCAACCGGAAAACGTTCACCGGTAAGCGGGACATAGATTGTGCGGACCGGGACCATCACACCGAGCAGGGCATGTCCACGATAACCAAACAACTCGCGAATCACGGCTGCGGCATCGGCGAGCAGAAATGGGATGAGCAGGAAGAGCACCGGTAGTATGGCGTAGAGGATGAAGTGAATCTGGCGAGACAATGATGGTTGCTGACGGGCAAACATGGGTAGCAGTAAGACCGGAAATGACTTTAGCGCAATGCCAATGCCGAGCGCACCGGCTGCCCGTCGCCAGTGGTGTTCGGTGAAAAGCATCGCCAGTGCTACCCCACAGACAGGGAGAGCATCGAACTGACCGTGCCAGCACGAGATGATGATCGATACCGGATTCAGGGCGTAGAGTGCGGCGGCTAACAACGCACGCTGGGGGAATTGCGTGTGACGCCGGACGTACCTCCAGATAATAGCCACCATCGCAACATCGGCAATGATGATGGGGAGGCGAATTGCCAGTGAAAACGGCAAGACACCTTGCCAGTGAAGCCACAATGCAGTCATTTCAAAGCCGACCCACACCGGCGGGTACGGATATATGCCCGGCGTATGCGTGTATAGACCAAACATCCCCCGTTGATGAATAATCTCCGCTACGTGTTGATAATTATGGATATCGATAATATCACGTGCAGATAAACTTGCGCATAAACGCACGACACCGGCCAGGATCAGTAACCAGGCAATACGCGACATCAGCATCAATCTCCTGTTCGTCTCCGTGCTCTCTGTGGTGAGAACATTACCTTTGCCGACACTCACCACAGAGCACACAGAGTACGATCCATCTACTTTTCGTCTCCGTGCTCTCTGTGGTCTCTCAAGAGCGTGTGATACACAGTCAGACCAATTGTGAGTAACCAGGTTGCGAGTAGCCCATAATGCTTTTGATAAAAATAACGTAAACTGTTGCGGTAATGATGACTGGCAACACGGGCAGCAGACCAGCTTTGCCCGCCAAGATGAACGACAGCGAAGGTAGGGATATACATCACTTTCCAACCAGCTTTCCGCATTCGCAGACACCAGTCGTTATCTTCAAAATAGAGGAAGAAGTGTTCATCGAGCAGACCGACCTGCTCGAATGCGGCCCGCCGCACACACATACACGCCCCTGAAACCCAATCCACTTCCAGAGGTGACCGGACACCCCAATCGTGCAGATCACCACGCCTGAACAGCCGGTAAAGACCACGTTTGGAGAGGTAAGGTAATGTCGGATCGTTACCATATGCGAAGGCTTGGGGTGCCCCGCTAGCCGTTAACAACTGCGGCGATAAGATAGCAGCCTGGGGATATGCTTCAAGCAGCGCAGGCAAACGGACCAATGTCGTAAAAGGAGCCAGTACGTCACTATTCAGAAGGATTACTGCCTGACCGGATGCCAGGCGGAGGCCGAGATTATTACCGGCAGCAAAACCCAGATTCTCTTCACTACAGATAACCTCTACCTGTGGAAACTCCCGCCTGACTGCCGGTACCGTCTCGTCGTGTGAGGCGTTGTCAACCAGAATGATTTGCCAACCGGCCCGATCCGCTTCTGTCGCAAACTGTCTCAGACAGTTAAGTGTTAACTCACGGGTGTTGTAGCTGAGGACAATGACCGAAGTCTTCATCTGCGACCTTTGTGTCTTGACTGGCAATAAACCTGTGGATGATGGTACCACGTTTCGCAGCAGGATAGGTTTCTAGTGGTGGTCAGCAGGTCTCCGATGTTCGATAGCGATTGATCTACTAATGAACGTGACGAACGCACGGTGATCCAAACTGCCTGGGACAGGTGAGAACCTGACTGTGACAGTGGGATATGCACTGTGCGCCAATTGTATTGATAACGTCTCATGCCATACCAAATGTTGCTAAGCAAACCTCTGGATCATTGACACGGATCGTGTCACTCCCATCTGTTCACCGCCTTCCTCGTGTTGACGTATGAGTTTGATGGGATGGTTGTACACGGGTTACCCAGACAAGGTTGAGGAAGGGTGCTATGAACTACTGAAGCCATGCTTCAGCAGTTCAAACGTCCTGATTATATCCAGACAATAACACAAGCCCCATACCCAATCAATGCCCCCAATACCAGAAGTGGAGCGAATATACCACCAGGTGCACCAGTGCTGTAACTGGCAAGGGTAAGGAGCATGCGCATTGTGAGAAAACCCAGAACAGACTGCATGCCGATTTGTCCTAACAAAATATGCTCGGTAAAGCGATGACCACCCCCAATAAATTCTGGATACCAGAAACCAGCCAGATCTACGATTGCCCCGATGACAGCCGTGTAGAAAAGTTTCTGGAGTTGGTTTAAACGATCAACCAGGCTCAGCCCTCCGACCAAAGCTTTATTGAAGAGAACACCAACCAGGCCACAGACAACCCCTAACGCAGCAAACATCGCTAGGGTGTGCAACGGCTGAATTGAATGATCGGGGACAATAAATACTGGTAATTGCCCGGTAAACAGGCGACTAACCACATTCCCAACCACAGCCGCTACAAATGCAGCACTAAAGACCGTCGGACGGAAATCTCGTTGTAGTTCTTCTAACACAAAAATCAGACCGGCCAGCGGCGCGTTAAAAGCGGACGCAAGACCGGCTCCTGCTCCAGCCGCAATTAAGGTCAGACGCTCGCGTGGCCCGCTGTGAAGCATTGCAGCAACACCGGCCAACAGCACCACCGATCTGAACGCTCGGCCCCTCACGACCTAACACTAATCCGCTTCCAAGGGCCAAGACACCCCCGATCAACTTTACCGAAATGATACGCTGCCATCGTAGATCACGTAGACGGTGTAGTACAGCTTCAATGTGAGGAATCCCACTGCCGGCAGCCTCTGGTGCATAGCGCTGCGTGAGCCAGACAGCTAGAGTCGCACTACTGACCACCCATAGTATTGTTAGCAACCATCCAAAGGGCACCTGCTGGAAAGACTCTATCATTACCGTGCGTAATCCATCAGCAACACCAATAAGCCAGCAGAAAAGAGTAGTATAACCACCAGCCAGCAGTCCTACTACCATCGCTAGCGGGAGTAATCGTCGTCGCTGTTGTCGTTGATCGAGGTATTCGGCTAACTCATTGGCCAAAACTTTTGGTTCAGAAACGGGAGCTGTGCTCATACCTTTATCGTTCCGCTGCAGGATCTCGGTTATCGTATGCAAGCAGTCCAATCACCGTGAAGGTGTCACCTCTTCACACACCTGACGCAGTCGTATCATTTGGGCCTGGGCATCCAGTTTCATCAGCGGGGCAATGGTAAGCGGCCAAATGAGATCAAGACCAGGCACACGTAAGCGGTACTCAATGCGATTGTGGATAAGCGTTTGATCAGGATTTCCCTGCCACGGAAGCCACTGCCAGGCATCAAACCCTTCCCAGAAGCCGTCGAATGCCCAGAGAATCAGGCCCGGTCGTCGTTCAACGACGAGATAACCGGCTTCTAGCAATGGCCCTACACCGGTTAGCCGTAACCGCCAGCGCGCACCGGTCGCGAAGTTCCAGCCGTCGAGCGGTATAAATTGCACGGCTGGCGACATCCAGCGTTTCATCAATGCCTCATCGGTCATAACTGTCTCGACACGATCCATCGCGGCATGAACCACCACAAATTCTTCGAGCAGATGTGGAAAAGCAGCTTCCATCGTCGTATCCTTTCACGAGCCGGTCGGTAGCGACCAGATACCAAAATTGTCGAAGTGAACCTCAACCCCACCTTCTTCGCGGTAGCAGGCCGTTGAAACGCCAACCCGTCCGGCGCCAAAGGTGGTATCACGGAGATCGGCAGCCAGTGCGCCGTTCACGAACAGCCGAATCCGATCACCTTGTCTGATGACACGTAGCCGATTCTGCTCACTGATGCGGGCCAAGCGACGTGGATCACCTTCGGCTAACACAACCGGTTCGCCTTCGGTTGTGATCGCCGAGAGGCGGTAATAGTCAATGAAAAATTCAAACTTGTAGAAGCCAACATTCCGTTGCTCGGCAAAAATCAAACCGCAACTACCATTCTCTCCACCACGGAAGATTTGACAATCGACTTCGCTCATAAAATCAGTGAATGAGCTGAGTTCGTACAGTTCATACGATGTGCCACGTCCAGTCCACAATACCTTAAATACACCATCTTCGATCAGGTCAAGTTCAATCTCTTGAAATTCTCCGGTAAACCAGGCATTCCTGTTATCAACAAATTCATCGTAAAAGACTTGTCGCGCATGAGCGAAGAGTGTACTGACTTCAGCGTCGAGTGCTGCTGCCGTTTGCGTAGGGGCAATCTCTGTCAATGCCTGGGCCGTCTGTGCCTGTGCTATTTGTGCCAGTGCAGCAGCACCAAGAGGTGTCGGCTGACCGATGATTCCACCGATAGCGGTCGCCGATGCTTTCTGGAGTACGAAAGTGGTAGTGCGAGCAGGAGAAGGCGTCAGCACTGTCGCCACCGATGGCGGCGCTGCTTCAGGTGAGCGAAATAATTGGATAAGAAACGCACGACTCCCAATGACAACTAGAGCTAGTAGAGCAACAGCCATAATGATCCAGCGCCATCTGCCTGTCTGAGCGGAGGCGATGCTGGAAGATGGTGCGGGTGGAGTTTCCGATGGTAGCGGTATTTGTGGTGGTTCCGACAAACGGTTACCACAATTGGGGCAAAAACGCCCGGTAGACGCGACTGGCGAACCACATTGTGGGCAAGATCGTTCTGAAGACATAGCTTTTGCGCCTCACGCTGTTCAATTCTTAAACCTGTCGTGCACCGGCAAGACTCACTCCGGCCAGACTCCCGCCAACGATCCGCACCGGCAACCCGATCAGAGACTGGTATTCAGCCGTGATCCGTTGGATATCGCCTTCGGCGTCATTGCGCCCCAATACTACGAGTGTCGCCTGCGTTGCAGCTACCGGCTGGCGTACTCCCAGAATGGTTGATGCGACCAGACGTTCGGCTAAGGCTTGTGCGTGCGGGTCGATCAACCCAAGTGCTGCTTGTTCCCAGTGGCTTTGGGTGAGTAATTCCCCAATCAGATGCACATCCTCCTCGCGTTGTAGTCGGCTTGCCGCAGCACGCAACAGGGCCAGGATAAGCCGCGATCGCTGCTGTTCAGCAAGGACAAAGCTGGTTAATGCGGAAGGTGTCATCTGCTCGGTCGTCGCGCCGGTTGTAACGCTCATGTGCGCAGGGAGTCGGTCACGTAGGTAGCGTATAAAATCCGTGAGACGCAGTGAAGCTAGGATTGCTCCCTCTTGACCCTGCGGAAGGTCAACCGCTGTTACTAGCTCAGCGACAAGGCGTTCTGCGAGCGTTAATGCGGAACGCAGGCGAAATGGTGGTTGACGAGGTTCATCACCGACGCGAATCGTCCAGATGGCACAACCTGGCGGCAGATGAACATTCCCGCCGATTAGGGCCAGATGTGGCTGCACGACCAGCACTTCATTGGCCGGTGCGCAAACAGTCGTTAGCGTGCCGATCAATTCCAACCCGCGACTGTCGAGATGATACAAACCCTCGGCGCAGGTAATCGCCAGCTCGCGTGGCGCAAGGTGAACATTGTAGGCGGTCACCAGAGCCTGCGCGACCGCAGCGATAACCGTAGCAGCACTTGCTTCACCGGCGAGTGGATGTAAAAGCAGCCGTGCACCCCCACCAAACCGCACAAACTCTTCGCGCATCAGGGCAACCCAAGCCATTAGTGCTGGCCCCCACCACGAACTGCGCGGTGGACGATGACGATCAATCTCGCTGACGGCATCTGCATATTCGTGCGGCCCCGATGATAGAAACAAGGCAGTGCAAGGAATGGATTCAGTCCGTTGCCACACCCGAATCCGAATAACCGGTTCAGGATCAGGCTGAAGTGCTACCAACACCCCGCCACCGGTTGGCCAGAGTAGCGTATGGATTCCGGTTTCGGCAACTACCCCACCACACAGATCAACCCACCCTGGCGCACGCACTACGGTGATAGAGCGATCACGGTCGAAAAAACCACCTCGCTCGGCACGCACACGTTGCAAAAAACGCTCAAATTCAATCGTCACAAGTAGGGCCCTATGCTACGTGTTCAGCCATAATCGCCGCACCAAGCGTTGCGGTAAGGTCGGGAAAGTGCAACCCTTTCAGGGTAACGGCACAAATTCCTTCGCCCCGGCGCACGAGTCGATCAATCACACGCTGATCACCCGAGTCTGGACCACGCAGTACAATCGTGCTTTCGCCCAACGCAATTCGCACCTCAGCCGGCGCCGCCTGGGGTGTTATCCCCAACAACATCGCATAGCGGCCAGCACTTGCTATGGGATTGGTTACTGCTACAATCACTTCGGCAATACCCCGCGCACCATTACTGTGCCCCCAAAAATCAGCATCAGGCACCCGCAACGAACGATCGGTTACATCACCGCACAAAAATGGGAGATCGGGACTGGGCGGCCATGCCGTCTCCCAAGCCAGGCTGAGACCATCAGGGCGTATGCGACCACCAGCAACGGGTCCATTCATCATCAAGCCACGGTCGGCTGCTGCGGCAACAGCAATCGTCGTATTGACCGGCAACAGGGCAAAATCGATCAGACCAGGACCGACAGCTACGTGTCGCCACCAGCGATGTTCAGGAGCCGGCCGTCGAAACGCCAGCAACTCAAGGTACGTTCCATCAGGAAAGCTAATCAGCGCATTATGGGTCGCGCCATCAGCATGCTCACCGCCTGGCGCCACCACAAATCCGGCTGCGGTATAGGCCGCTACTGCCGACGACAATTGCTCTACCAAAATGACGACGTGATCAAGTGCGTGAATCATGCAAACTCCATTACAGAAGGTATAGTGGCGGTTCCTGTTGGCAAAGATTCCTATCCTCATTATAATCGACAATACAGAAATCACACCTGACAGCACAAAAGGAGAAGCGGCGATGAGTGAAGAACGCTTTACGGCCCTGGTGGTGGAGGAGGGGGCTGACGGTCGGAAGGTTGAGTTTCGCGAATTGCCTTTAAGCGCCTTACCAGAAGGTGAGGTGTTAGTAAAAGTTGCCTATTCTACTCTCAATTATAAAGATGGTCTGGCGATTACCGGCAAGGGAAAGATCCTGCGCAGCAGCCCGCTGGCGCCGGGGATCGATTTTGCCGGTACCGTTGTCGAGTCGGCAGATCCGCGCTACCGGCCCGGCGACAATGTCGTTCTTACCGGCTGGGGCGTCGGTGAACGGCACTGGGGCGGGTACAGCCAGTACACACGAGTAAAAGGTGAATGGTTAGTACCACTCCCAGAGGGAATGAGTCTGAAACATGCGATGACCATCGGTACCGCCGGATTCACGGCGATGCTCTGCGTGCTGGCCCTTGAGCGGCATGGGTTTATTCCCGGACGCGAAGTGCTTGTCACCGGCGCCGCCGGTGGTGTGGGGAGCGTTGCAGTAGCTTTGCTGGCAAAGGCTGGCCATAAGGTGATTGCGGCAACCGGTCGTCCTCATGAAGAAGCTTATTTGCGTGACCTCGGCGCCAGCGGCATTCTTGATCGAAATGTACTGAGCAGTCCCGGTCGCCCACTCGAAAGTGAACGCTGGGGCGGCGCTATCGATACGGTTGGCGGGGCAGTGTTGTCGGGCGTATTACGGGCAATGGCAATGCGCAGCGCAGTTGCGATCTGCGGCAATGCCGGTGGCGCCGAGTTTACGACCAGCGTGTATCCATTTATTTTGCGCGGTGTGACAATGATCGGGATCGAATCGGTCATGGTACCGCGCGAAGAACGACTCGTTGCCTGGGAACGACTGGCCCGCGATTTGTCGCCAGTATTGCTGGATCGGATGACAACCGTCATTCCATTCGCCGAATTGCCCGCTTATGCCGAACAGATTACTAATGCGCAGACCCGTGGTCGCGTGGTGGTCGATATTCAGAATAGTAAGGAGCGGTAAGAAGGCAGATTTCCTATCCCTGCATCAACCCTCTTCCTTTCTCAAAGCGAGAGAGGAAGAGGGCTAGAGGGGAAGGTGAAGGCTTCGCAATGTTTCAATGGTTAGTCGTGCTTGATACACGCATGAACGTCATGTCGCCACTAATAGCAATCTCCACCCTGCGCCGTTCGTCCGAGAGTGCACGTTACTGACCCGCCTGCATACCCCGACAATCAAGAACATTTTTCCAGACCCACACGAA
>Ga0308421_1000632_pt1 | contig 20351 bp, 15 predicted proteins | sample HotsprSampleMS60_FD_203673 | JGI IMG/M metagenome (GOLD analysis project Ga0308421, IMG submission 203673) | Hot spring phototrophic mat microbial communities from Mushroom Spring, Yellowstone National Park, Wyoming, United States - 20090730_MS60 ...
TCAGAGACTTCAATTTTATTTTTCGTAATCACTAATCCTGCCATCTTCATTCTCCCAATTAAACAGTTATTTTATCTTCAGATTTAATCCAGTCATAACCTTTGGCTTCAAGTTCTAAAGCAAGCTCTTTCGAACCAGATTTTACAATTCTACCATCATATAAAACATGAACAAAATCCGGGACAATGTAATTCAAAAGTCTTTGATAGTGAGTTACAACAATTATTGCCCGGTCGTTCATATCTTTTCTTAGAAGATTGACTCCGTTAGCAACAATTTTCAAAGCATCAATATCAAGTCCAGAATCTGTTTCATCGAGAACAGCAAGTTTAGGTTCAATCATCAACATCTGAAAAATTTCGTTTCGTTTCTTTTCACCGCCAGAAAATCCTGTATTCACAGAACGACTTAACATTTCTTCACTCATTTCAAGTAGTTTAATTTTTTCACGCATCAATGAAAGAAACTCCATTGCATCTAATTCCTCTTCGCCACGAGCTTTTCTTATTTCATTAATTGCTGTTTTGAGTAATGTTGCATTACTGATTCCCGGAATCTCAACTGGATATTGAAACGCCATAAAAATTCCGAGCCGAGCTCTCTCTTCTGGTGGAAGTTCTAAAAGATTAATATCCTTAAACCAGATTTCACCTGAAACAACTTCATAACCTTCTTTTCCAGCAATTACATTTGCAAGAGTACTTTTACCTGAACCATTTGGTCCCATTATTGCGTGAACTTCACCAGCGTTTACTTCAAGATTTACACCTTTAAGAATTTCTTTGTCTTCAACTCTAACAACTAAATCTTTAATTTTTAACATTGTTCTTTTTCCCTTTCTTTAATTATTGATTAACCTACACTGCCTTCGAGACTGATACTTAATAGCTTAGATGCCTCAACGGCAAATTCCATTGGTAATTCAAGAATAACTTCTTTGCAATAACCATTTACAATTAGACTAATTGCATCTTCTTTTGAAATTCCTCTTTGATTGAGATAGAAGATTTGATCTTCTCCAATCTTCGATGTTGTAGCTTCGTGTTCAACTCGAGCAGTTGGATTATTTACCTCAAGATATGGAAATGTATGAGCACCGCATTTATCGCCAATCAAAAGCGAATCGCATTGAGAGAAATTTCTTGCGTTATCTGCATTCGGTAAGATCTTCACAAGTCCTCGATAAGAGTTATTTGATTCACCTGCGGAAATTCCTTTTGATACAATTGTACTTCTCGTATGTTTTCCAATATGAATCATCTTTGTTCCAGTATCAGCTTGCTGACGATGATTTGTCATAGCAACTGAATAAAATTCACCTACTGAATAATCACCTTGAAGAATTACACTCGGATATTTCCAAGTAATTGCTGAACCTGTTTCAACTTGCGTCCAGGAAATTTTTGAATGCTTTCCTTTTGCGATTCCTCGTTTGGTTACGAAATTATAAATTCCGCCTTTGCCCTCTTTATCACCTGGATACCAGTTTTGCACAGTTGAATATTTAATCTCAGCATTATCAAGGGCAATTAATTCAACTACAGCTGCGTGCAATTGATTTTCATCTCTCATTGGTGCAGTACATCCTTCGAGATAACTTACATAACTTCCTTCATCGGCAATGATTAAAGTTCTTTCAAACTGTCCTGTTTCATTTGCATTAATTCGGAAATAAGTCGAAAGCTCCATTGGACAACGCACACCTTTTGGAATATAAACGAATGAACCATCAGAAAAGACAGCTGAATTTAATGCTGCAAAAAAGTTATCTGTAGGTGGAACAACTGAACCTAAATATTTCTTAACAAGCTCTGGATGTTCACGAATGGCTTCAGACATCGAACAAAAGATAATACCAAGTTCGGCTAATTTCTCTTTGTAAGTTGTTGCAACTGAGACACTATCGAACACAGCATCAACTGCAACGCCAGTGAGTCTCTTCTGCTCTTCAAGTGGAATACCGAGTTTTTCGAATGTTCTTAATAATTCTGGATCAGCTTCATCAAGACTTTTCAGTGGACGTTTCTTTGGAGCTGCATAATATCGAATATCTTGATAGTTGATTGGTGGATAATAAACATTTGCCCAGTGTGGTTCTTCCATTTTTAACCAGGCACGATAGGCTTTCAATCTCCATTCGGTCATCCATTCAGGTTCACCTTTCTTCTCCGAAAGCATTCTTATGATGTCTTCATTCAATCCTTTCGGAAAAGTCTCCATTTCAATGTCAGTATAAAAGCCATACTTATAATCTTGCAGCGCTAGTTGATTGAGATCAACTGTTTCGTTTTGCATTTTATCCTCCGGTTGTAATTTATTTTTCATTTTTTAGAGTTCAAGTTTACTCAATCTTTACATTTAAGTCAAGATTAAAACCACTACTTTTCAAAAAAAGTTTCTTTGTGAACGGATAAAGACAAAAATTTTTCTTGAATTTACCTTGATAGAAAAATCAGAATGGATAATAATTTTTAATTTCAAATTTTAGTTCAACGGGCAAGCTTAACAAAATTGATAAATCTCATTATCATAATTGAGAATTATAAATATCAAAGCTCATTTTTTATCAAAAAATTAAAGTTTTCGAACTGGCACAAAGCTTGACTTAAATTATTTACATTTGAGTTCTCCTTAAAAGCTGAAGTTACTACCCTTATCTGTGTTACCCTTATTGCCCTCCACTAAAACGTAACTCTACACTGCCAAGGTTCGCCCTCCACCTTGGCAGTTCTTTTTTTAAACCATTCTTATGCGATAAAAATTTCTGTAATTAAATCAATTTTTACTTTTTCAAACAATTGTTCGTCTTTTTTTCTAATTGAAACTTGAAATTTATCTTTCATTTGTTCTTGTCTAATAACTTTTTCTTTTAGGCTAACAACATAAACTGGCTTCGAATATTTTCTTGCAAGACTGGCAATTTTCCCTGTTCCAATTTTATTGATTATGTAATGATCTGGAAAAATTTGGTCAGCTCCGAAAATCACAACATCTATTATGGAAATTATCTCCTCTAATTTTTCATCTGGGATTAAATGAGAACATATACCAATTTCTTTAAGTTTTCGATAAAATATTTTTCCCTCGCCTCCCGGATTTGAATGCAAAATGTAAATTCCTGGATCAAAACGATGTTTGTAAATACTTTCAAAAAGCTTGAGGCAAGTATAACTATTTGAAAAAGCAAGGATTTTAATCCCTCTAAAAATTTTCTTCTGAAACTTCTTAAAAAGCTTTTCAAATCTTGAATTCTGTGTATTAAGAATTTTTTTGATAAGACTTTTTAATCTTTGTAAATCAGATTCCTGAAGTTCTCTTTCCAGTCGATTTAAAGTATTCTGAATTACTGCGAACTTCTGGAAAGTTTGACCAAAAATTAAAATTAAATTCTTAATGGTCTTAATGCTTCGTGATCGTAAAAGTAATAACAAGATTTCTTCATTCAGTTCCTGACTGCCAGATGAATAATCCAAAATTATTCTTGATGCTTGTGTGGAAATTTTAGTCGGGAGTGATTTCAATAACGATTTAACATTATCTGACATAAAATTTTTCAGTCAAGATAATGGGAAAGTTTTTTTCGCAGTATCGAAATTGCTTTGTTGATTTGATTTTTGACTGTCTGGATAGAAATCTCTAATGTTTCTGAAATTTCCTGATAAGATAAATTATGATATCGACTTAAAATGAAAACAGCTCTGCAACGATTGGGGAGAGTTTGAATTGCTTTTTGAATATCATCTTCAACAAAACTTGCGTTGTATTCACTTTCTGGACTTTCAAAAAATGAATTAATTGTGTCTTCATCATCGGGATCAAAATTTGAAACGATTTCTTTTCTTGTCAAATAATTCAGTGTGAGATTTTTTGCAATTCTAAATAAGTAATAATTCGGAGGGATTGTTGGATTTAATTTATCGAGTGATTTGTAGAAATTGAAAAATGTATCTTGAGATAAATCCTTAGAAGTTTCTTTGTTTTGCGTCATTCGATAAATAAAACGAAAAACATCATTGTAGTGATCAAAGAAAAATTCTTTGAATGCTTCTTCATCACCACTTTTAATTCTATCGATAAAAAGTAAACTGTAAGTTTTGTCTTTGTTCATCAATTACAAATCTATTTTGAAATTAAAATGAGAAAATAAAAGTAATTAATCAAGTTAGCATTGGAAAGCATTTTAAAATAAAAAAGCTGTGAATGTTCAAATAAATCAGAACACTCACAGCATTGAATATTTTATTTCAAATAGATCAATTTTTTAATCGAGACAAAATCTTTAGCTGTCATTTTGTAGAAATAAACTCCACTTACCAATCCAAGTTTATTTGCATCGATTTCAATTTCATATTCTCCTGGTGATTTTTCTTCATCTACAAGTTTTGCTATTTCTTTTCCCAGCAAGTTGTAAAGTGAAATTTTCACAGATGATTTCTCTTTTATTGAATAAGAAATCTTAGTTACAGGATTAAACGGATTGGGATAATTCTGTGATAGTCTGTAATCAAATTGCGTTTCTTCATTTTCTACATCTGTGAGCTTACCAAATTTCACAGCAAACTTGGTAATGTTACCATTGTGATTGAACTGGTAGCTGATTGCATTCTTCATATTAACGGTTTGATTATTTGTTGAATCAATTAGAAGGAAATAATATTGATTGAGAAATTCAGATGGAAATACTTCACTTAAATTTTTCCAGCTAATGTATGATTGCTCTGCTCGTTTTGAATAAAATTCAAAGTCCCATAGAAAAATCTGATTTGAAGAAAATCTTCGAATATCTGAAAGATATTTTGTGAATAATGAATTCCAGTTATTTCTTCTGAAGTAAATTTCAACTGCACTGTCATTTGGATTAATTGGCGGTTTTGCATTATCGAATGAGTTATCAAATCCAACCGTCGCATTTTCATTCAAACCAAAATAAAATAATTCATCTCTTGAGATTGAGTTTCCAGCGATTAAATTTAACTTCCAGTTTCGTTCATCGATGAAATCTTGTTTGATTTTTGGAAGTGAACCTATGGTTTGTGATTTATTAAATTTCAACTCCAAACCATTAACCAATGCGGCAAGCCAGTATCCATAAAATTGATCCATTGTATCAATTGAGATATAAGAATTTGAAGTATTTGAAAATGCAAATAAGTTACTCTGAATCAATCCCTGAGTAACGGCATCATCAAATGAATAAATATTAGAATTATTTTTTATTTGAAGATTAGATTTTCTCAAATCTTTCAAATACAAAAGTGAAATTAAATTCCATCCAGAATTCAAGGGAATTAAAGTATCTGACATTACTGGCATTCCAGTAATTGAGAAATTCATTGTGTCCTGTAAACCAAGCCAGTAACCTCTGCCAATATAAACTGAATCAGCAGGAATATAACCAGCATTTGAATATTTGAACAAAACATAATTCGAAGAGAAAGGACCAAATACTGAATCCTTAAGTGGACTTGCAGGATAAAGTGGAATGCCTACAAGATTCCAACCTGGAGTAAACTTCTTTATTACTGTAGGTTTTATTCCTTCACCGGTCAGCTGAATTGGGTATGTTGGAGAATCAGGATCGTTACTTGTAATTGTGAGTGTCCCAGAATTTGTACCTAAGGTTAAAGGATAAAATTTTACTGTGAGATTTGTACTTCCACCGGGAGAAATATTTATTGGTGTAGTTGCACCAATGAGTTGATAATTTCCAGTGATTTGAAGATTTGAAATAGTTAAGACTTCAAGACCAGTGTTTTGAACTGAAAATGTTCGAATGGAATCATATTCAAGTTTGACATTTCCAAAATTTAATGTAGAAATAGTTTGAAGATTTGGGACAAATTTTCCAACAACAAGTTTGAAATTCCTTGAACCACCACTGCCAGAGTTATAAGAGTAATTACCATTTGTTCTAACATTGTGCAGCACATTTGCAGTTAAATCGTTAATGTAAATGTCATAATTAGAAGGAACATCGGCAAATTCAGTGACTGAAATTGTAACATTAGAGTTAGTCCTATCTGTTGAAACAACAAAATCCCAGCTCACAGTTGAAGTATCAAGCTGACGATTTGCTTTAATATCTCTGTAATAATTTGGACCTAATTGATTATTCCAATCAGGATGCGGGAAAGCTAAATAAACATAATTCGATGGTGGTGCTGGCGGTTTTGCTAAATCAACATTTGGATCGTAACCATCAGTTGCATTCAAGGCTATTCCAGCGTAATTGTTATTATCATTCAAATTTAGAGAAGAAATTGAAGCACCCAGTCTAACATCCCACTTTAAAAATTCTTTGTTGTCATAATTTTTTGGTGAATTTGGAGAAACATTATTTATCAATTCGAAACCATACCAATGATCAAAATAACCTGGATTTTTATACCCATCTCCTCCTCGTAAAGAATTATCTGGAAAGCTTGCGTATGTCCATTCAGCACCACTTGCTTCGTTAATGAAATAACCAAGCATGTAAATTTTTTCTGGATTATTCAGACTTGCTTTTGGAATTTTTATTTCAATAAAATTTGCTGAATTGTTATCAAAGATTTGCATATTATGTGGAGTTACATCAACCCAGCTTGTCCCATTAAATCTTTTCAATGCTTCAAATCCACCTGTAGTTCGAATTTGAATCATATAGTCTGCTCTGAAAGGCAAAACCCAGTTTTGATTATTGAACCCAATCGCATTCAAAGTTCCATTTCCATAAGTCGGATCAAGATGCGCATCCGTATCGAAGTAAAAAACAATCCACTTGGAATTTGATTGTCCGGTTCCGACATCATTACCCGAATATCCTAAATAAATATTATTTGCATCCCAAGTAACATAAGCAGTATAGCCAGAAGATGAAGTTGAGAATGTTTCATCTGCATCAAAATCATTATTTCCATCGATGGTGATCGTATGATAAGTTGTTGCAAAAACAACCCCAAAGAAAATTACAAGAAAAAGTATTGAAGTTCTTTTCATAAACCACCTCCAGTTATTTTATGAATATTATTTTTTTCATTTGAGATTTTGTATCTGATTTAATTCTCATAAAATAAACTCCACTTGAAAGCTGAGAACCATCAATTACAAATGAATATTTACCTGACTTGAAGTTTCCACTCGTGACAGTCGAAATTTCTTTTCCGAGCAAATCATAAATTTTTATTTCAAGATTTGTCTCTTTGTTTACAATTACATCCACTCTGGATTGTGAATTAAATGGATTTGGATAATTATCCGAAATGTAAATTTCATCAAAACGCAAAGAGGAATTTTCATCAAACTTAACCGATGAAATTACAATCGTTGGATCTGGAATTCCATCACCGTTTTTATCAATCTCAGCAATATAAAGATTGATTAAGCTATCAGGACCTTGATAAAGTGTATCATTTCCAGGAGGACATAATTCAACATCACAGTTGGAAGGTGCTGCATCTCCTGCACCCCAATTATCTCCACCTGAAATTACAGCAACAATTTTCATCTTAGTATAAGGTGGAACAAGTCCCGGACCTAAACCAAAAATTGTATTCCACGCTATTGCAACTTCAGCTTGAGTTGTTCCTGCTCTTGAGCAACTTGAGGTAATTTCAAGAGAATTTGAATCAACAATTTTAAAAATTCTTGGTCTTTCTCTATTCCATGCAGCTATCATCAAGTCAATGTTATCTTCTCGTCTAAAGCGGAAATTTCTCGGGAAAGCACCCATGTAACCACTATAGCTATTAAAATTCGTTTCTCCACCATCCTGACCTGTATCAATAAAAATTTGTAAGGTATTGTTCACAAGAGTGTATTTTGCACCAATGTAAATACTATCTGCATCGTAAGTAAAGAAGAGATCATCAAATTCGTTAACCAATGTCCAGCGTGAATCACCAATAGGATCGTCAACAATAAGCCATTCAGGTCGCCAATCATTTTCACCAATTGAAATAATTCCATCAATCTTTGGTTTTCCATAAGTATAAATCAAAGTATCTTTTTTCTCTTTAACGAAAATCATAAACGAAGAAGTGTCTGCACCACCTTTGCTGTCATAAGCACGATAAATTACTTGATAAGCACCTGTATCTTCTGGGGAAGGAATTCCTGCTATAATTCCTGAAAGCGAATCTATACCGAGCCAAATTGGTCTCTGAATGAAAGCAAAAAAGATTGTGTCGTTATCAGGATCAGTGGCTAATAACTGTCTTTGCAATCTTTCGGTGATGTAAATTGTCGTATCGTTTAATTCTTGAATTACAGGAAAACGATTTAAATAAACTTGAATTGAAAAAGTATCTCTATCGACACCGCCTTTTCCATCACTCACGGTAACAATGATGTTCTGATAAATTCCTGTGTCTGAAATTTGTGGAATTCCAGAAATTAAACCAGTTGAAGTTGAATTTATCCATAATGGAAGATTTGAAAATGAAAATTGTAAAGAATCTCGATTTGCATCACTTGCATTGAATTGGTATTTGAATTCTGAAAAAGTGAATGCATTTAATTTTTCAACTTTGCTTAGAACTGGCGAGTGATTTATTTGTTGAGTTGTATCAGCAATATAAATTGTAAAATTTCTTGGTGGTGCCCAGAGTTTAATTCTATTTTTTGTTCCCCCTGGTTTTGGTCCAACAACAACTTTGTTTACATCCTTTCCAGTATAATCTTTGAAAACCGTTCCCACTGGTAAATCAGTATCAACCCATACATCAATCCATTGTGATGGATTATCATTAATAACGATGTAACCACCAATTTGATTTCCCCAACCATTTCTTCTTGCAACATAAATATCCTGTGCCAGAAGATTTTGATCTTGATTTCCATCTTGACGAATATACCAGGGATCAAGCCCACTTCTCAAAGTTGTGTTCCCACCCAAAAACTTATGGCGAATAAAAATTAAAGTATCGATCAAAGATCCAAGCCCATAATCAAAGTAATCTTTGAAATAAATAGAAGGTCTTCCTTCTGAAAATAGTATAAAAGCATAACCTAAATGTTTATCACGAAAAACTGGAGCGTGACCACCGACAGCAGTATCAATTGTTCCATCCCATCCAGTTCGATCGAAATCATGATTTTCAACAAAAGTAGAGACATTGAATGGAGACATTCCCTTACCGAAAATCAAGCCTGCATAATCAAGTGACCGCATATCAAAAGTACCAGAAGCATTATTGCACATATCAGCCAGTGTATATCTCAATGGAAAGTCAAAGAATGATACTCTACCAGCACCCATTGCAGCAAGTTGATTGTAATAATTTCGAATTTCATCACCACTTCCAATATATTCACAGACAACATATCCCGATGGAAAAGCCTGATTAACAAATTGAGCAATGAAGTTTGGATTAATGTGCTTTACTGCATCAAGTCTTGCTCCATTAAATCCAAAATGATTTTTTAAGAAACTTCCCCAGGCAATTAAACTATCTCTAACATCAGGACAATCTGTGCAATTGTCATTTGCGAAAGAAAAGAAATTGTCATTATATGGTGGAGATTGATTGCAATTATTGTTCTCACTTGGATTAAATGAATTGGCATTCTTTGGAAATCTTTTACTTCCAAATGGATAATTAAAAATTAAATAAGCTGAATCAGTGCGACAATTATTTTTTGATTTCAATTCACCACCAGCTGTATGATTTAGAACTACATCAACATAAACATCAAGTCCAAGGTATTTAAGATTGTTTACCATATTTTCCAGTTCGGTTCTGCTGCCGAATCGAGTTTCCGTTGATCCTTTTTGATAGAATTCACCAAAATCATAATGATCATAAATATCATAGCCCATAGAAAAACCACCACCAGCACCCTTCGATGGAGGCGGTATGTAAATAGAAGAAAATCCAGCACTTTTAATTTTTGGACCTAACTTTGCAAGTGAATCCCACCAGATTCCACCTGGTACGACATTCCAATAAAATCCTTGTAAATAAGTATCACCTGAAGGAGTTTGTGAAAATACAGGTACGGACAAAAATTGAATTGAAATAATCACGAACAAAATTTTTCTTAATCTATTCACAGAGGTTAACTTCCTTTGTTTGTTAAATCCTTAACAAATTAAGGAAAAGAGAAGAAAGGAAAAAGGGAAAAATTGAACGACAATGTTGATAAATTTAATCCATAAATCAATCAGAAATTCAATAAGGTAAAATTTCAAAAGTAGCTTCAATCATTTCACATCAATAAAATTTTTATCTTGTTTTAATAAATTAACATTATAACTATCAACAAATAAGGTTTGAATAAAATGAAGCTTTCTTTTGATGTTGTAGTTGCTGGTGGTGGAATTGCTGGTATTTCAGCTGCGGTTAAAGCAGCTAGAGAAGGTGTTAGTGTTTTATTAATTGAGCAATATGGTTTTGTTGGAGGAATGTCCACAGCTGGAATGGTCTCGCCATTTATGAAACATTCTATCGATAATGAAATTTTAGTTCGAGGCATTTTTGAAGAGATTGAAGTCGAAATGCGAAAAAGAGAAGGAATGATTGACAATGGTTTTTATGCAAGTGCATTTCGAAATGCTGCTTTTAGTCTATTGAAAAATTCTGGAGTTAAAATTTTAGTTCATACTTTAATTACAAAAGTCAATCGAGAAGAAAATAAAATCAGAAGTTTGAATTGTTTGGTCTTTGGAGAAGAAGTTGAAATCGAAGGAAAAGTTTTTATTGATACAACTGGCGATGCTCAACTTGTTTATCTCGGTAATTTCCCTTATGTAAAAGGTGATGAAGAAACCGGAAAACTTCAGGCTCTAACTTTGTTTTTCAGGATGGGTGGAATTGATTTCGTAAAAGCACTTGATTATGTAAAGAATCACAAAGAAGATTTCTTCTCCTGGATGACTTATGATTTTGATCTTAATAAAATCATTTCAGTTGCAGGATACTTCAGCACAATTAAAAAAGCAATCAGTGAAGGTAGACTTTCTGAAGATGTCAATTACATTTTCTATACAACACTTCCAAACTCCGGTGAAGCTTCTTTCAATACTTCTAATATTTTAGGATTAGATGGATCAACTTCTTACGATTTGACAAAAGCAGAATTAATTGGTCGTGAACAGGTCTGGCAGGTCGTAAAACTTTTACAAAGTGATATTCCGGGTTTTGAGAATTCATATTTGATTGAAACTGCTATTCAAGTTGGTGTGAGAGAAACACGAAGAGCAATTGGTGATTATGTAATGACTGAAGAAGACATTACTCGCTGTCATAAATTTGATGATGCAATAGCGAGAGGAAGTTATGGAATTGATATTCACGGACAGAAAGACGAACAAAGCCGCCTCGATGAAATGCCAGAAAATGATTTTTATGAAGTTCCTCTGCGATCTTTAATTGTCAAAGATGCAAAAAATTTATTAGTTGCTGGAAGGAATGTTTCAGCAACACGAAAAGCTCACGGTGCATTAAGAATTATGCCTACATCAGCAGCAATGGGTGAAGCAAGTGGTGCTCTTGCTGCAATCTCAGTCATCAAGAAGATAAGTATAAGAAATGTACCTGTGATTGAAGTTCAACAAAAAATCAAACACAATCTTTCCAGAAGATTTTTCAATGAAGTTTGAAAAATTTTAAGATGAAATACTACTTCATATTCAATAAACCGTATCGAGTGTTGTGTCAATTTAGCCCAGTTGAAGGGAAACTTACTTTATCAGATTTTTTGTCATTACCAAAAGATGTTTATCCAGTTGGAAGGCTCGATTATGATTCTGAAGGCTTGATTATTTTGACTAATGATGGTTTACTTCATCACAAATTAATTGATCCTAGATTTTCACATTCTCGAACTTACTGGGTTCAGGTTGAAGGCATACCAACTAATGATGCAATTGAAAAACTTGCCGAAGGAGTCGTAATCGAAAACAAAAAGACACGAAAAGCCAATGTTAAAGTTCTTGATCAAGAACCAAAACTATGGGAAAGAAATCCACCAATTCGATTTAGAAAAAGCATTCCTACAAACTGGCTTGAAATAGAACTCTTTGAAGGAAGAAATCGACAGATTAGAAAAATGACAGCATCAGTTGGCTATCCAACACTTAGATTGGTAAGAATAAAAATAGAATTTCTTGAAGTCTTCGGTTTAATGCCGGGTGAATTCAGAGAATTAAGCACTGATGAGATAAATAAATTAAAAAAAATCTGTGGAGTGAAATAAATCTCTAAGAAATTAGTCTGTACCGATGCTTTAACATTTAAATATCGAGAAAAATCGTTTTCGCTCTTCTCAATCCGCATTACCGTAAACGACAATGCTAATTAGATAAAGCATAATGAATGATGCTGATATTAAATCGGTGTTCTCGATACACTTCGCTTCTCGAAGATCTAGATAAAACGGTTTTCGAGTAGCCCTGAGTGAAACGAAGGGCGTATCGAGAAAACCATTTTTGATCTTTTCCATCCGCATTGCCGTAAACGGCAATGTTATTCAAACAAAGCATCATAAATGATGCTGATATTCAATCGGTCTTCTCGATACGCTTCGCTAACCGAAGATCTAGATAAAACGGTTTTCGAGTAGCCCTGAGTGAAACGAAGGGCGTATCGAGAAAACCATTTTTGGTCTTTTCATTTCGCATTGCCATAAACGACAATGCTAATTAAACAAAGCATCATAAATGATGCTGATACTAAATCGGTCTTCTCGATACGCTTCGTTAATCGAAGTCCGATCACAACTGGTTTTCGAGTAGAACCGAACGAAGTGAGGTTCGTATCGAGAAAACCCTTGTCGGTGTTCTCGATACACTTCGTTACTCGAACACCGATTGAATAAGGATTTTGTGTAAAACCTAAAGCTGTGGCTTCATAGAAAAAAGATTATTTCGCTTTGCTCATAATGACTGATTAGAGAAAAATCGTTACGAATGTTTCGGCTCTGTAGGAAAAGATTGCTTCAAACGATAAATCGGTTTCGCAATGACGATTAATTACAAAGTCATTACTACATAAAAAAAGTTGAAATGAATAAGAGGTGGATCGCTTCACTTCGTTCGCGATGACTGGTAATATGAAAAGTCATTGCGAAGTTCGAAGAACCGACGCAATCGCTGACATAAAGAAAATCTCAGCTTCACAGAATTAGATTATGCCATTTCATTAATAAAGACTTTTGAATAAGCTTATATTAAAACTTGCTGCTCAATCATAAATCTGGATGGATTTACTTGATTGTCACTTATTCGATCTTTAATTAAAAATAAACTCTAAAATCCACCTTTAATTCAATTCTTGATTGAACCACAGCAAAAATTCAAAAATGCTTTATTAATTTCTTTACCTTAATTAAATTTGAATGAATTATGACAATACCAAATCAACTTACTGTCACAAGGATAATTTTAACTCCCATCTTTGCATTTCTATTTCTATCAAATGATAAAACTTTAAATCAAATTTCACTTGTCGTTTTTCTAATTGCAGCATTGACTGACTGGTATGATGGATGGCTTGCTCGTAAATACAATTACATTTCTGAACTTGGAAAATTTCTTGATCCATTGGCAGATAAAATTTTAACATCAACAGCATTTTTTGCATTTGTGTATATTGGATTACTTAACTTCTGGATGGTTCTTATAATTGTTATCAGAGATCTGGTTGTTACACTTCTTCGAGTTTACGGACAATATAAAAAAAGAACTTTCTCTACAAGTTTTCTGGCAAAACTCAAAACAAGTCTTCAGATGATTTTCCTTTACTATTTACTTATTGTTTACATTGGAATTGAAAAAGAGCTTTTCAGATTTATCGACAAAAGTTGGAATACTATTTTATTAAATAGTGACTTCATTTATTACACAATGATTGCAATTACATCAATTACTGTCTATACAGGAATAGAATATCTTTATACAAATCGATATACATTAAAGGAGATTTTCAGTTGGCAGAAAAATTAAGTTTTAAGGATCGATTAAAATTATTTTTTGCATCAGGATTTTTTGCTGGATATTTTCCATTTGCATCGGGAACTGTTGGTTCGTTCTTAGCAATTTTAATTTTTCTTTTAATTCCAGGATTTAGTGAGCCATACATTCTTGTAATTTTTATTCTGTTATTTTTAATAATAGGAATTTATACTTCCGATTTTGCTGAAAAAGTTTATGGTTTTGATCCACCAGAAGTTGTAATTGATGAAATTGTTGGAATGTGGTTCACAATGCTTTTTGTCCCAAAGACTTTTCTCCTTGCAGGAATTGGATTTGTTCTATTTCGAATTTTTGATATTGTAAAGCCATTTCCAGCTAAACAAAGTCAAGAACTCAAAGGTGGATTGGGAATTATGCTTGATGATTTAATTGCAGGTTTCTATTCTCTTACAATTTTGCACATTATTCTTCTAATTTTTCCTGAGGTGAAAAATCTATGAACAAGGTTACAATCATTTCAATTGGTGATGAATTACTTATTGGACAAACCATCAACACAAATGCTGCTTATATTGGCGAAAAATTAACTGCAATCGGTTATGATGTGATTAGAAATTTTACAGTTGGTGATAACAAAGATGATATTTTAAAGACTCTCTCAGATGCCGAAACAATTTCTGATTTTATTTTCATTACAGGTGGACTCGGTCCTACACATGATGATATTACAAGAAATTGTATTCTTGAATATTTTCAAACTGACATGATATTTGATGAACAAACTTTCGAAAGAATTAAAAAGCTTTTTGAAAAAAGAAATATTCCGATGCCGGAAATTAATCGTAATCAAGCAATGGTTCCTCGAATTGCAAAAGTAATTCCGAATGATTACGGGACAGCTCCAGGTTATGACATTACAAAAAATGGAAAAAGATTTTTCGTAATGCCTGGAGTTCCATATGAAATGCGTGGAATGATGGAAAATACAATTCTACCAGACTTAAAGAATTACATTCAATCGAAAAACATTTTTTATAGTCAGAAGATTCTTTACACAACTGGAATACCGGAATCTGCTTTATACACAAAGCTCGAGGATATACGACCACTTTTCGATGAAGTAAAAGTTGCTTTCCTGCCAAGTCAATTTGGCGTTAAGATTCGTCTTTCAATGAGAAGCAATGACGAGAAATTCAATCTCGAAAAAATAAAATTCCTTGAAGAAAAAATTCGTGAAAGAGTTGGTGATTATATTTACACCGATGAGGATCTACCTATTGAAGAAGTGATTGGGAAAATTTTGACGGAAAGAAAATTAAAATTAGCTGTTGCAGAATCCTGCACTGGTGGATTAATCTGTCATCGAATTACAAATATTCCGGGAAGCAGTAATTATTTTGAAAGAGGTGTTGTTAGTTACTCAAATGAATCAAAGATTGAAATACTTGGCGTAAATCCTGAAACAATTAAGAACTTTGGCGCAGTAAGCGAACAAACTGCGATAGAAATGGCTCGTGGTGTTAGAAAAATTTCAAAAGCAGACATTGGAATTTCTACAACAGGAATTATGGGCCCAACTGGAGCAACTGAAACAAAACCAATTGGACTTGTCTTTGTTGGATATTCTGATAGTGAAAGAGAATTTGCTAAACAATTCAATTTTGCTGATAACAGAGTGAGAAATAAAGACAGATCTTCTCAAGCTGCTCTTGAGATTTTATGGCGTGCTTTGACTGGAAAAATTTGACAAAAGTTTTCTGATTGATTAATCAGGATTTCCTTTGAAATAGAACTAATTACAATTTTATTAGATTAGTTGCGTTTGTAATTAAACACTCAAATGCATTACAAATCTTAAGTAAAAACCTAATTACCTTACCTTTAAAACAAAAAATGGGACTGCCAGTTTGATTCCGACAGCCCCATAAAAGATTAAACAATCTTTCAATTATAGATTTTTCAATTCATGGACTAATTTTGTTACAGCTTCTTTTGCATCACCAAAATACATCAAGGCATTTGGATAGAAGAACAATTCGTTCTCGATTCCAGCATAACCAACATTTAATGATCTCTTATTTATCACCACAGTCTTTGCATAATCAACATTTAGAATTGGCATTCCGTAAATTGGTGAATTTTTATCGTGACGAGCGGCTGGATTAACAACATCATTTGCACCAATCACAAAAGCAATATCTGTATTCTGGAAATCGTCATTAATATCTTCCATTGCATAAAGTTTATCATAAGGAACTTGTGCTTCTGCAAGCAATACATTCATATGACCAGGCATTCTTCCCGCAACTGGATGAATGGCAAATCGAACATTCTTTCCTTTTGCTTCCAAAACATTGAACAAATCACGAATAGCATGTTGAGCTTGAGCGACAGCCATTCCATAACCTGGAACAATTATGATATTTTCAGCTGAATCAAAAAGCATTGCCAGCTCTTCAGCTTCGATTGACTTAACATTTCCCTTAATGGTTTGAGTTGCAGGACCAGATGAACCAGCACTTTCCCATCCACCAAGAACAACATTCATCAGCGAACGATTCATTCCTTTGCACATAATGTTTGTAAGAATTATTCCAGACGCACCAACCAATGCACCAGCAACAATTAATTGTTCATTTTGCAAAACAAATCCAGTTGATGCTGCAGCCAAACCAGAATATGAGTTCAAAAGTGAAATTGCAACCGGCATATCAGCACCGCCAATTGGAAGAACAAGTAATACACCAAGAACCAATGAAATTCCACTAATAGCTAAAACAAGCCATTCAATTTCAGGATTTAGAGTTAAATAAACACTTCCAGCAATTACCAGTATGAGCAGAAGCAAGTTTAATGGATGTTGACCAGGATATTTAACAACTTTACCTGTTACTATTCCCTGTAATTTTCCAAAAGCAATTAAAGAACCAGTAAAAGTAACTGCACCGATTAAAATACTTAATGCTATTGTTGCAGTTAATTCTGTATTAAAACTTGCATCTTTAACAGTACCAAGATGAATTTTGTAATACTCTGAAATTGCAACCAACATCGAAGCACCACCGCCAAAACCATTCAACAATCCAACCATTTGAGGCATACCTGTCATCGGAACTTTAATTGCCAGAATAGCGCCAATTGCTGAACCAATAACAAGCCCTGCTATAATCCATTCATAAGTTAAAACATGTTTATCAAATAAAGTCACAACAATTGCGATAAGCATTCCAACCGCAGAAAGTAAATTTCCTTTTCTTGCAGTCTTTGGAGAAGCAAGGTATTTAATTCCAAAGATGAAAAGTGTTGAGGCTACCAGATATGAAATTTTGATTAGTGTATCCATAAATCAGCTCACTTTTTTTTGAACATTTTTAACATTCTGTCAGTTACTAAGTATCCACCCACAACATTGATTGTTGCAAAGATTACAGCAATCAAACCAAGTATTGTACTAACTGTAAATTGTTCAAGTCCAGCACTTATCAATGCACCAACTATTGTAATTCCAGAAATTGCGTTCGATCCAGACATTAATGGTGTATGAAGTGTGGGCGGAACTTTAGTGATTAACTCAAATCCAACAAACATTGCAAGAACGAATACATAAATTAACATTAAAAGATTTCCATCCATAGTTAGATCCTTTCATTTAGTTACTTTAATAATTCTTTTGTTCGTTCGTGAACTACCTGACCATCTTTGACAATTGTAGATTTTCCAATTATTTCATCTTCCATATTGTGATTAAACTTACCATCCTTCGAAGCATAATTAATCAAGTTAAAAAGATTTCTCGCATACATTTCACTGGAATGATACGGGACAAGACTTGGAAGATTTGGCTCACCAATAATTGTAACTCCATACTTTTTCACAGTCTTGCCTTTCTCACTGATCTCGACATTTCCTCCAAATTCAACTGCCATATCGAGAACAACAGAACCTGGTTTCATACTTTTAACCATTTCTTCTGTAATGAGCAATGGAGCTCGTTTTCCTGGAACCAAAGCAGTTGTAATCACTATATCCGCTTCTGAAACATGCTTTGCAATTAGTTCTTGTTGTTTCTTCAAAAATTCTGGTGAGGCTTCTTTAGCATATCCTCCTTCATCTTGCATTGATTCATCTGTTTCTACTTCAATAAATTTTCCTCCAAGACTTTGGACTTCCTCTTTCACTGCTGGTCTTATATCGGAAACCCAAACTACAGCGCCCAATCTTTTCGCTGTTCCAAGAGCTTGAAGTCCAGCAACTCCAGCACCCATAATCACAACCTTTGCTGGAGAGATTGTTCCTGCTGCAGTCATCAATAATGGAAAAATTTTATGAAGATGATTTGCAGCAAGGATTACAGCTTTGTAGCCAGCAATATTTGCTTGAGAGCTTAAGGCATCCATCGGTTGAGCAAGTGTTGTTCTTGGAATTGCATCTATTGAAATCACATTAATTCCTAACTCCGCAGCTCTCTTCGCAAGTTCTGGATAATGAAGCGAATACATAAAAGTAATCAACAATGTACCTGATTTCATCAATTCGAGTTCATTCTTACCATACTGAGGATGTTCGATAGGTCTCTGGACTTTTAAGATAATGTCCGATTTAGAATAAAGTTCTTGTAAATCGCTTAAGACTTTAACGCCGACTTTCTCATATTCCTGATTTGTAAAGCCAGCATTAAGTCCCGCATCATTTTCAATTAAAATTTCAAATCCTTTTTTGATTAATTTACCGGCAACATCGGGCACCATTGCAACACGATTTTCGCCGGGATAAATTTCTTTTGGAACACCTATTATCACTTTAATCTCCTTATTTAATTTTTCAAATTTAAGGAGAAGAGGCTTTTTTTACTAAGAGTTAATTTTGAATGAATTGTTATTTTAAGTGAAATTGAGAAAAATGCAGATAAATAAGGGAGGCAAATTAAATTATTGGATGTTTCTACTTCTCAAAATACTTTTTAAATTCTTTTGAGTTCGCTATATCTGGAAATTCTTTTTCGAACTGTAAACGAGTTTGCTTCTCCATACAAAAGCTTCTTTCCAGATATTGAAATGCTTCTTCTACTCGATTAAGAAGAATTAAAATTTTGGCTTTCTGATAAAAAGGTTCAGGAACATAAGGGCAACGTTTAATGCAATCATCATAAAATTTAAGAGCCTTTTCAAAATTACCTAACTCGAAACAAACATCACCTGCATTGATATATGCATCTGGTTCATAATGATCTAAATTAACAGCTTTTTCATAATATTCGAGAGCAGCACTCAAATTACCGTGTGAATATTCAAAATCACCTCTAGCAATTAGACCACGATAACTATAAGGATCCAATTCCAATGCTTTATTAAAATCTTTTAATGCGAGCTGGGATTTTCCAAGTTCTTCAAATAAATAACCTCTTGCAATGTAAGGGTCTGTATTTTCAGGATCAAGTTCAATCGATTTTGAATAAGCACTCAATGCCTTGTATAAATCACCAATTTCTTCTAAACTCATTCCTAAGTTATACCATATAATTGAATCATTAGGTTCATATTCAAGAGCTTTTCGATAACATTCAATTGCTTCCTTATGTCTATCAGTTGAAGCATAAACATACCCGAGATTGAAGTGTGCTGATGCAAACTCTTCATTAATAGCAATAGCAAACTTATAGCTCTCTATCGCCTCATCCCAGTAAAACATTTCACTATACGCAATTCCCATATTGTAATAAATTAAATGATTGTAAGGTTCAATCTCCAAAATTCTTTCATAAATTTTTATTGACTCTTTATAATCTGGTAATAATTCATAACAATAAGCCAGCTCACTAAGTAATTCAACATTATTTGGATCTTTTTCAACAAACATTTTTAATATGTCTATAGCTTTGAAACAATCAGTTTCTTCATAATAATAAACCAATTCCAATAAAACATCTGTATTTTCTGGCGCAAGATTTACAGCCTGTTGGAGATAATATAACTGCTGTTCTTCCTGTTCAAGCTTTTCATAAATTGACGCAAGATTTAGAATTGTTTCTATATCGGTAGGATTTAATGTATATGCTTTTTTCAATGCTTTTTCTGCTTCTTCAAATTCACCAAGATAGGAATGAAAAATTCCTTTCTTCTGCCAGATCTCAGAATCGTAATTCGAAAATTTTAAATATGCCTCAGTAAGTTCAAGTCCAATTTCATACTCACCAAGTTCAAGGGCAAGACTGATGTAATCCTCCAATGAATCCAGATCATAAACAACTGGATTAGCTTTGACGGAATTATAAAACGCATTCAACGATGCGAGATCGGCTTGATATTCGTTCTCGTCGTATTCTTCAGAGTCGCCGTCAAAATCATCAAAAAAGTTGTCGTCAAAATTGTCTTGCATTTTTCTCTTCTGTTTTTCTATCGTGAAACTAACTAAACTAATTTACTAATTCAAGTTAATGTTTTTGATGCAAAAATCACAA
>Ga0308421_1000646_pt1 | contig 20139 bp, 8 predicted proteins | sample HotsprSampleMS60_FD_203673 | JGI IMG/M metagenome (GOLD analysis project Ga0308421, IMG submission 203673) | Hot spring phototrophic mat microbial communities from Mushroom Spring, Yellowstone National Park, Wyoming, United States - 20090730_MS60 ...
GGCGGTGGAGGGTGCGTTGGAAGGGTTGCGTGATGGGATGGTGCGTTTAGTGGGTTGGGATTGGATACGGGAGGCGTTGGAGGGCTTGCCGTGCGATTAACGAACTTTGGCTGCGCGATTGGTATAATAAAAGGCGATGCCAATCCGAGTGGTGATACATAACGCGGAGTATTTCACAGTAGACGAGCGGGGCAACTACACACGCCACCGCGGCGACCTCTACGCCACCATGGAAAAACCGGGCGAAGAATGGAAATGGCAGCCCGAAAACGCCATCCATCGCCACAGCCTCCCGCTCGGCGACACCAGCCGTTACCCCGTGACCTTCGCCGATACCTCCCTTCGCGCCGCCAACGACGCCATCACAGAATTCGCAGCACAAAACCACGCCTATCACCAACAACACCCCGACGCGCCCTACATCGAAATCCTCGAACTCTTCGAACTCCCCAACGACCTCAGCAACGAATACCCACCCGACGCCATCTTCTAACCCATGCCCTTCAAACTCGAACCGCCAGGCGAACAACCCCTCAGGCGCGCCTTCGTCCTCTACAAGCGCATCGACGATCTCGCGCCCGCGTTTGAGCGCATGATCCCCGCGCTCCAAGACTACATCGCGCGCCGCATCGCATCAGGCGGTACGCTCCACAACCTGCCACCCTTTGCGCCGCTCAGCCCGCGCTACGCACGCTACAAAGGTTTCAATCCCTCATAGGTAGGCTAAAAACGGGGGCACTCCCCCCCATGCCCAGACCGAGAGTTAGCGTTTCAATCCCTCATAGGTAGGCTAAAAACACGGCGCACAGCAGTAGCGTTTCGGTTGCATCGCTCGTTTCAATCCCTCATAGGTAGGCTAAAAACATGGGACACTCTACGACCACTTCGCTGAACTCTATAAGTTTCAATCCCTCATAGGTAGGCTAAAAACGTCCTCATCGGGGCAGCAGACGCACGGTCGAACACAGTTTCAATCCCTCATAGGTAGGCTAAAAACAGTGGATCGCCCTCCTCCACGAACGCCACGATCCAGGTTTCAATCCCTCATAGGTAGGCTAAAAACTCCAGTTGCTCAACCGCTTCACGAGCGACTGCGCAAGTTTCAATCCCTCATAGGTAGGCTAAAAACCGCTCCACGAAGTGAGTCTCACGACCAGTCCCCGCGGTTTCAATCCCTCATAGGTAGGCTAAAAACTCCACGCGCTCACGAGTTCGATGTTGATGCTTGTATGTTTCAATCCCTCATAGGTAGGCTAAAAACCAGCAACGGGCAAGCTGCCCCACAGGCGCCCAGTGCGTGTTTCAATCCCTCATAGGTAGGCTAAAAACTCGATCTGCACTTGCTGCGCCGTCTCCCAAGTCGCGCGTTTCAATCCCTCATAGGTAGGCTAAAAACGAACGGCGCGGCGTGTGTGTTCCAATAGCGCAGAGCGTTTCAATCCCTCATAGGTAGGCTAAAAACCGGAAACCGCAGGCGTCGCTGGGCAACGGACAACCTTCCTGGTTTCAATCCCTCATAGGTAGGCTAAAAACGCCCTCTCCGCATGTGCTGATGTTAGGCGCGAGGGTTTCAATCCCTCATAGGTAGGCTAAAAACGATCTTAGTTTTCATCCGGCGGGGGGGTTAAAAATCGTTTCAATCCCTCATAGGTAGGCTAAAAACTGGAATATCACGCTCCACACACCTATCGCGCCAGGCGATGGTTTCAATCCCTCATAGGTAGGCTAAAAACGCGAGGGTACGCGCGTCGATGGTGATGGTGAGATCTGGTTTCAATCCCTCATAGGTAGGCTAAAAACGAATGCGGTCGTGACGCTCCAGCAACTGCACAACGCGGTTTCAATCCCTCATAGGTAGGCTAAAAACGCGCTTGCCACAACGCACCGCCGTTTCACAACTTGCGTTTCAATCCCTCATAGGTAGGCTAAAAACCTGGACAATCACACTGCACCTGCCCGACCCAATCTTGTTTCAATCCCTCATAGGTAGGCTAAAAACTCGGCTTCAATAACTGCCCGAAGCCACCTGAGAGCAGTTTCAATCCCTCATAGGTAGGCTAAAAACGACGCCACGCCAAAGCTGGCGCCCCTTACGGGAGACGTTTCAATCCCTCATAGGTAGGCTAAAAACTGGCGGGTTGGAGTTCGATGGTAAGCGTCAATTCGTGTTTCAATCCCTCATAGGTAGGCTAAAAACGAGGCGCACCAGGGGCGTTGTATCGGGTTGTTGCTCGTTTCAATCCCTCATAGGTAGGCTAAAAACCTAGCGAACTCGGCGAGTGTGGGGCGCTTGGCGGCGGTTTCAATCCCTCATAGGTAGGCTAAAAACTTGGAGGTCGTAGACGATGCCTGGCGAGACATATTTGTGTTTCAATCCCTCATAGGTAGGCTAAAAACCCGAGAAGTTCTGTCGGAGGTCGTAGAGGCGTACCGAAGTTTCAATCCCTCATAGGTAGGCTAAAAACCCTGCTCGAATCGTACAACGACGCCGTCGAACTCGCAGTTTCAATCCCTCATAGGTAGGCTAAAAACCCTCGCGATACTCACGCGCACGCCCAAGCCAACGCGCGTTTCAATCCCTCATAGGTAGGCTAAAAACAAACGACGAAAGCCTGATGGAGAACGAGCAACTCTTGGAGTTTCAATCCCTCATAGGTAGGCTAAAAACAACCACATCTACATCGCTACCAAATCCGCCATCATGGTTTCAATCCCTCATAGGTAGGCTAAAAACTAGGCATCGAAGTTCTCCGCGAACTGCACGGCGATAGGCAGTTTCAATCCCTCATAGGTAGGCTAAAAACCACGCGATGGTTCCAGATATCGTAGCGACTCTTGCGTTTCAATCCCTCATAGGTAGGCTAAAAACCGCGGGTGTTGCGTGCGCGTGAGGTGGCGCGTGCGCGTTTCAATCCCTCATAGGTAGGCTAAAAACGTGTGCCTGCCACATGCGACGCATTTTCCCGCACAGCTGCCGTTTCAATCCCTCATAGGTAGGCTAAAAACCCTCCAATCCGCCACAAAACCCTACATCGCCTTCAGGTTTCAATCCCTCATAGGTAGGCTAAAAACGTCGAGCAGTTGGAGTTCTGCGCCGAGCGGGAGGTGTTTCAATCCCTCATAGGTAGGCTAAAAACCCAACCCCGCGCACATCGTACTCCCCACGCGCTCGCGTTTCAATCCCTCATAGGTAGGCTAAAAACGTCTATCGCGTCCAGAGCGTCCGCCAGCGTCCGAAGCGTTTCAATCCCTCATAGGTAGGCTAAAAACGTGTAACTGTAAGGGTTAGCCTGATCTGGGAGGTGTGTTTCAATCCCTCATAGGTAGGCTAAAAACGTGGTCAAAATGATCGAACACTACGAAACCAACCTCGCCGGTTTCAATCCCTCATAGGTAGGCTAAAAACCGAGAAGACTACGACCTCGCCTTTGTTGGACTACGCAAACGTTTCAATCCCTCATAGGTAGGCTAAAAACAAGGGATTGAAACGAGCACGCCTGTACCATATCAAAGTTTCAATCCCTCATAGGTAGGCTAAAAACACGCGCTCACAGACGGCGTTCAGCGTGGCGGCGCTTGTTTCAATCCCTCATAGGTAGGCTAAAAACCTACTCACCCCGCAAGAGGTCGTCAAGAGTGATCTCGTTTCAATCCCTCATAGGTAGGCTAAAAACTGTAGGCGCTGAGGACGCCGTGCGCCAGCTGGGACGCGTGTTTCAATCCCTCATAGGTAGGCTAAAAACTTTTGGTTTCGGTTTCGCTGAGGTTGGGGAGGTTGGCGAATGTTTCAATCCCTCATAGGTAGGCTAAAAACTCTCTACATCGCTCGCGTTCTCCGCGAGCGGGAGCGACGTTTCAATCCCTCATAGGTAGGCTAAAAACCACAACGAGACTGTTCGGGGGAAGACTATCAACAAAGGTTTCAATCCCTCATAGGTAGGCTAAAAACCGCCCACATACGGTTGTTCGCGCCAGAGCTCGAGCAGGGTTTCAATCCCTCATAGGTAGGCTAAAAACGCGGGTGGTAGAGCTGCTCATGCAGCCCCCACGCGAGTTTCAATCCCTCATAGGTAGGCTAAAAACGCGGAGCGCTATAACATCCACTTCCAGTGCCCGCCATCATTGCCGGTTTCAATCCCTCATAGGTAGGCTAAAAACGTGGATGGACGATTTGAGCGGCGAGTTGAGAGCAGCGGTTTCAATCCCTCATAGGTAGGCTAAAAACCTGGGCAATCACACTGCACCTTGCCCACCCAGTGCTGTTTCAATCCCTCATAGGTAGGCTAAAAACATATTCTGATACAGGAGGTGGACTATGGCTACGACTAGTTTCAATCCCTCATAGGTAGGCTAAAAACCAGAACACAGCAGGCGTAGCAGGTCAACGCACAGTTTCAATCCCTCATAGGTAGGCTAAAAACGGTCTGCAGGGGTTCTGATACCCCCCCCTACTCAATGGTTTCAATCCCTCATAGGTAGGCTAAAAACACAATCTGTTTGACAATCTCATTAACTATAGCCGGTGTTTCAATCCCTCATAGGTAGGCTAAAAACAAGGTATGAGCGCATGCTCACGCAGGCTGAGCTTGGTTTCAATCCCTCATAGGTAGGCTAAAAACTCGCGGAAACCGCATAGACATGCAAGAACCAATAACCCTGTTTCAATCCCTCATAGGTAGGCTAAAAACCCCTCGAATACCTCCTAACCCTCCCCATCGTCTCCACGCACGTTTCAATCCCTCATAGGTAGGCTAAAAACTCGCAGCAGCAGGCGCAGGTCGGTAAAGTGGAGTCTGTTTCAATCCCTCATAGGTAGGCTAAAAACCACCTCGTCGCACTCGGCGACAACACGCGCATCGGCGTTTCAATCCCTCATAGGTAGGCTAAAAACGCGGCTCGGAGCGCGCGGGCGAGGTTGTCGTAGAGGTGTTTCAATCCCTCATAGGTAGGCTAAAAACCAACAACAAAACGCAAATCGCGCAGCTCCTAAACGAGCGTTTCAATCCCTCATAGGTAGGCTAAAAACAAATAAACTCGCCGCCACAGCCTCGGTCGCTTACACGGTTTCAATCCCTCATAGGTAGGCTAAAAACGCGCGAGCAGCGTGCCGTACTGCCGCACCAATTGCTGTTTCAATCCCTCATAGGTAGGCTAAAAACAGCACCATGTCGCACCATGCCCGAAATGCCATGGGCGTTTCAATCCCTCATAGGTAGGCTAAAAACAGCTATGAGCCACTATCGCCTGATAACGCTGAGTTGTGTTTCAATCCCTCATAGGTAGGCTAAAAACTAGGACTTCGTGATCCGGGCGGAGACATCTCCAGCATTGTTTCAATCCCTCATAGGTAGGCTAAAAACCCGCGCTCTCCGCATGCGCGACGCCAGCGGACGGCAGTTTCAATCCCTCATAGGTAGGCTAAAAACTACTGCAGCACAAACCAGACATCATGGTGCTGCACGTTTCAATCCCTCATAGGTAGGCTAAAAACGCTATCTGCCCATCATAACCGACAGAGAACCGGACGAGTTTCAATCCCTCATAGGTAGGCTAAAAACTCTTGGATGAGGTGGTTGCGCAGGATGGCGAGCAGTTGTTTCAATCCCTCATAGGTAGGCTAAAAACACCCGTGTGCAGTCGCCACACATAGATACCATCGTTGTTTCAATCCCTCATAGGTAGGCTAAAAACCGATGCGTATCTGACACGGCTCAGCGCGTTGGTCAACGTTTCAATCCCTCATAGGTAGGCTAAAAACTATTTGCGCAATCGGTATCGGCTGCCGATTATGGATGGTTTCAATCCCTCATAGGTAGGCTAAAAACTCTGATGCGCCTGCGCCTGATGTTGTGGTGGAGTTGCGTTTCAATCCCTCATAGGTAGGCTAAAAACCAGCACTCCCGACGCGCCGTTAACGCGAATGGCTTGCCAAGTTTCAATCCCTCATAGGTAGGCTAAAAACCCGTTGCTGGGCTGCTGTGCTGCCTGCGTAGCCTGCGTTTCAATCCCTCATAGGTAGGCTAAAAACCCAAGACACTTCCCGCGTCGTCGTCGTCCGCAAGGGTTTCAATCCCTCATAGGTAGGCTAAAAACTTCGGTTTGGCGAGCGGAGGGCGTTTAGGTACAGCTGTTTCAATCCCTCATAGGTAGGCTAAAAACGAGATCCCCAGTATGCAAGCGCAGATTCAGTTGCAAGTTTCAATCCCTCATAGGTAGGCTAAAAACTCGTTCGATTCACCACGCTCTTTGATCCAGAATTCGAACACCTGTTTCAATCCCTCATAGGTAGGCTAAAAACAGGGGTATAAGGTGATGCGTCGTGTGCGGCTTGTGCGGGTTTCAATCCCTCATAGGTAGGCTAAAAACACGGCACGCTGCTATGGAAGTGCTTCGCGGGCTGTTCAGTTTCAATCCCTCATAGGTAGGCTAAAAACATAGTAGCCCTCAGGCAGAGGACAATCGTTGTAAACCAAGTTTCAATCCCTCATAGGTAGGCTAAAAACTGCGCCCGTTCTTGTGTGTTGTGTGGATTAGCGTATGTGTTTCAATCCCTCATAGGTAGGCTAAAAACCGTGTGGTGGTGCAGGTGCGCCATGTGCGGGGTGAGGCGTTTCAATCCCTCATAGGTAGGCTAAAAACCGTTGAACCGTCGCAGCGGGTCTGCAGGATCGCACCATGTTTCAATCCCTCATAGGTAGGCTAAAAACCTGTGAGGGTGTAGGGCTTGCTGTCTGGGAGTTTGAGTTTCAATCCCTCATAGGTAGGCTAAAAACGACCTGCTGGGCAGCACCAGCACGGAACTGCCGACGCTGTTTCAATCCCTCATAGGTAGGCTAAAAACCCGCCGATTCGCAGCTCGAACCGCTTCATCCTCCCACGGTTTCAATCCCTCATAGGTAGGCTAAAAACGGGTAGGCATAACGCGCTTGGCAGCCAGGGAGAAGTGCGTTTCAATCCCTCATAGGTAGGCTAAAAACCGAGTCGGGTGTGCGGATTGTTCGGTCAAGCATTCCTGGTTTCAATCCCTCATAGGTAGGCTAAAAACATTCGCGCACGCCTGCCGCGAGCAGGCGTTGTGCGGGTTTCAATCCCTCATAGGTAGGCTAAAAACCAGGGTCGCACCACCCAAGCAGTGTCGGCGGGTGCGGTTTCAATCCCTCATAGGTAGGCTAAAAACCCGAGAGCGACAAGGGAGCGGAGGAGTTGGGCGATTGTTTCAATCCCTCATAGGTAGGCTAAAAACCGTCCACACTTGCGCAGTAAGGGTGCGTCTTGGGCTGGTTTCAATCCCTCATAGGTAGGCTAAAAACGCCGTTCAGACACGCTCGGTCAGCAATACCGCCTGTGTTTCAATCCCTCATAGGTAGGCTAAAAACAGTTAGAGCCTGCCGCGCGCGACTACTTAGCGTCGCAGTTTCAATCCCTCATAGGTAGGCTAAAAACATCGTCCAGAGCGCGAGTGTTCCGTGTAAGTGCCAGGTTTCAATCCCTCATAGGTAGGCTAAAAACCAACTGCGCGGCGGCACTCGCGAGCGCGACGACCGCTTGTTTCAATCCCTCATAGGTAGGCTAAAAACCGAGAAGTTCTGTCGGAGGTCGTAGAGGCGTACCGAAGTTTCAATCCCTCATAGGTAGGCTAAAAACGAGCGCTACTTGGAGAACCTGTCCATATTGGCTAACGTTTCAATCCCTCATAGGTAGGCTAAAAACCTGCACGGTCTCCAGCTCGTTGAGTTCCAACACGCCCACGTTTCAATCCCTCATAGGTAGGCTAAAAACATTGACACGAGGACGAGGCATGGGGGGGAGTACCCGTTTCAATCCCTCATAGGTAGGCTAAAAACCATGTGCGCAGCGAGCAGATGCTCAATTGGGGCGTGCGTTTCAATCCCTCATAGGTAGGCTAAAAACGCACCCCGTGCTGGACGCGCTTAGGTATACTCAGAAGTGTTTCAATCCCTCATAGGTAGGCTAAAAACCGTTTTGTTGCTGGTAAGGTGGCGAAGATAGGCGTCGTTTCAATCCCTCATAGGTAGGCTAAAAACAACAACCGTTGCAAAACCTTCCTCTCGCCGGCCAGACGTTTCAATCCCTCATAGGTAGGCTAAAAACAAACACCTCAGCCGAATCGCCGATGCGCTTGGCGTATGTTTCAATCCCTCATAGGTAGGCTAAAAACACACTGTCCGTTGACGAGATTCTTGAGCACGCGCTACGTTTCAATCCCTCATAGGTAGGCTAAAAACCAACCCACACACCGCATCGGCGGTGGGTTTTGAACTCAAATCCCAGTTGTAAAGGTGCGCTCCCGCTGTGCCCATACTATACCCCATCGATGACAGTGAAGTCAAGGGGTGTCGTCGATCGGCGGACGATTTGAACTCAACGCCGCAAAAACCGCCGATCGACGACATCGGTACGACGGCGGTTGCAGATGTAGTATGGTGTTTAGGAAACGCAACACTACGGGTTGTATATTCTCGGTCGACGATGCGTCGAACGAACGGTTAGTTAATAAATGCACATGCTTCGGCACATCCCCCGCAAAAACACGCCGCCTCACTCACACAAGCGTCGGGTACACTCTCGGCTATGGCGGGTAAAAAATCCGAGTTCAAGGAGATGCCGATTCTCGCACGCTACCCTGCGAATCGGGTGCGGGCGATTGCGATGCCCGTCGGCGGGATAGGTACGGGCTGTTTGGCGTTGGCGGGCGACGGCGCACTGGTGGACTGGCAGTTGATGAGCCGCCCGCATCGGGGCTGGCGTCCGTCGTGGGCGCATTTGTTGCTGCGCGTGCAGCCGCAAGGCGATAAGGCGCGCCTGCGCGTGCTGGAGGGCATCACGCGTCTGCAGTTGGACGCCGATCACGGCGCGCCGCAGACGCTGGCAGGGCTGCCCCACATGCGTCCGCTGGGCTTCGAAGCCGCCTACCCGTTCGGACGCGCCCGCCTGCGCGACCCTGAACTGCCGCTGGAGTGCGCTATTGAAGCGTTCAACCCGCTGATTCCCGAAGCGACCGACGAGTCGAGCCTGCCGTTCGCACTGCTGACCGTCGCGTTGCACAATCGCGGCAGTGCGCCGCTGGAGGCGAGCGTCGTGTTCGCGTTGACCAACTTCATCGGCGACGACGGCATCGTGCGCGACCAGAAGGGCAACCTCACGGAGTTCGCGCGGGCGCACGGCTGGCGCGGGCTGCTGTTCCGCAAGGCGACCGAGCAGCGTTCGCCACGCTGGGGCACGCTCGCGCTGCTGACCGACGCCGACGCCGCCGTCGCCGCGCGCCGCTGGGCATTCCGACGCTGGGACTTGCCCACGACGCTGATGCCGTTGACCGACTGGCTGCTGGAGAACCCGACCGTCCCCGACGCCGCGCCGCGCCAGCCGTGCCCGCCCAGCGACGAACGCGGCTGGGAATCGTCGATCTCCGTGCCCCTTTCGGTCGCGCCCAACCAGACCGCGCGCGTGCGCTTCCTGCTGTGCTGGCACTTCCCGTACCGCCACATGCGCGAGGTGGGCTGGTGGCACGGCGAGAGCGACCCCATCGTGCGCAACCACTACGCCCTGCGATTCGAGGACGCGCGGCGCGTGGCGGAGTATGTCATCCCGCGCCTGCCCGACCTGTGGGAGCGCACTGCCCGCTTCGTGGAGGGCATCGTTGCCCGCCATCCCGCGCCGATTGCCGAATCCGCGCTGAACTGCCTGGCGGTGCTGCGCAGCCCGACCGTCTTCCGACTGGAGGACGGTACTTTCTGCGGCTTTGAGGGCTGCAACGCCGACACGGGCTGCTGCTTCGGCTCCTGCACGCATGTGTGGAACTACGAGCAGGCGACGCTGTCGCTGTTTCCCGACCTGCACCGCTCGATGCTGGAGGCGCACCTGCGTTACGGGACGATGGACGACGGCGCGCATCGGTTTCGGCTGGACTTGCCGCTGGGCGCGAACGCCTACGCGCTTGCCGCCGCCGACGGGCAGATGGGGCTAATCGTGCGCAGCTACATGCAGTATCGGCGCACAGGCGACCGCGCGTGGCTGGAACGCTGGTACCCCACGCTCAAAAAACTGCTCGCCTTCGCGTGGCAACCTGGCAGCTGGGACGCCGACCAAGACGGCGTCATGGAAGGCGCGCAGCACAACACCTACGATGTGGAGTTTTTCGGACCGAATCCCGTGTGCGGGACATGGTATCTGGCGGCGCTCAGGGCGATGGAAGAGGCGGCGCGCCTGCTCGGCGACATAGAGTTCGCCCAGAAGTGTCGCACGCTGTTCGAAAGCGGCAGCCGCTGGATGGACGCGAACCTGTTCAACGGCGCGTTTTATGTGCAGCAGATTCGCCCCGTGCCCGACAACCCGCACCCCATGACCACCCCGCGCAAAGGCGACTATCCCCACTACCGCGACAGCCAACTCGGCGAGGCGTGCAGTATCGACCAGCTGATTGGGCAATACAAGGCGAACCGCGCGGGGCTGGGCGACCTGCTGCAACGGGAGCATATCCGCACGGCGTTGCGCGCGGTGCTGCGCCACAACTTCCAGCGCACGCTGAACCAGCACTACAACTACGGGCGCACCTACGCGACAGGCGACGAGCGCGGCGTGATCACGGGAACCTACCCGCGCGGCGGCAAGCCCAGCCTGCCGTTCCCCTACCAGTCCGAGTGCTGGACGGGGCTGGAGTACGCCTTCGCGCGCCTGCTGCTGGACTACGGCTTCAGGCGCGAGGCGTTGCAGGTGGTGCAAGCCATTCGCGCCCGACACGACGGCGCAAAACGCAACCCCTTCAACGAACCCGAATGCGGCAGCTACTACGCCCGTAGCATGTCCGCATGGTCGCTGGTGGAGGGTGAATGAGGTATAATTGCTGAAAAGCAACGGCAGGAAGGTGAATCCACTTGATGCGTTTAGGTAAGCAAGCGATAGGCGCACTCGCTTTGGTTGGGCTGATACTGCTGGGCGCGGCGCAAGAGACGCCCCCGCCGCCCCAATCACCTGCGCCGACCCACCAAGACGCCCCCGCACCCGAACCCCACCCCGAACTCAAGCCGCTGGTGGTTGAACTCGACAAACTCATCAAAGATCGCAAGTCTCAGGACGCCCTGCCGAAAGCCGACGAACTGCTCCAGCAAGCGAAGGCAAAAGGCGACACCATCGGCGAGGCGTATGCGCTGCATTTTCGGGCAACCGCGCTGCAAGAGATGCGCAAGACCACACCCGACCAGTTGCCAGAGGTCGCCGCGCTATGGGCGTCCGCGTTGGCGTTGTGGCGGGAGATAGGCGATGGGGCGTATCAGGTAGAGACGTTGCTGGGTCAGGCGTATTGCTTGTGGCGTGCGTCGCCTGAGCGGGCGCAGGCGTTGTTGCAGGACGCGCTCCAGCTGGCGAAGGGCGAGGCGAAGCGCCCGTTGGCGATTGCAGCGGCTTTGCACAACGCGGGGGTGGACTGGGATGGAGTGGGTCAGCTACCCGTTGCAGAGACGCTCTGGCAGCAGGCGTTGGCGATTTACGAAAAACTTGCCCCCAACTCGCTGGATGTGGCAGGCACGCTCAACAATCTGGGGAATGTGGCTTATTCTCGGGGCGATTTAGCGGCGGCGGAGCAGTTGTATCAGCAAGCGTTGGCAATTTTTGAGAAACTTGCCCCCAACTCGCTGCAGGTGGCAAACACGCTCAACAATCTGGGCATTGTGGCTTTAGATCGGGGCGATTTAGCGGCGGCGGAACGGTACCTGCAGCAGGCGTTGGCGATACGAGAAAAACTTGCCCCCAACTCGCTGGATGTGGCAGGCACGCTCAACAATCTGGGGAATGTGGCTGCTGATCGTGGCGACTTGGCGCGTGCGGAAGAGTTGTATCAGCAGGCGTTGGCGATACGAGAAAAACTCGCCCCCAACTCGCTGGAGGTGGCAGGCACGCTCCACAATCTGGGCATTGTGGCTCATAATCGTGGCGACTTGGCGCGTGCGGAGCAGTTGTATCAGCAGGCGTTGGCGATTTTTGAACACCTCGCCCCCAACTCGCTGGAGGTGGCAGACACGCTCAACAATCTGGGGAGTGTGGCTTATGCTCGTGGCGACTTGGCGCGTGCGGAGCAGTTGTTTCAGCAGGCGTTGGCGATTTACGAAAAACTTGCCCCCAACTCGCTGAAGGTGGCAACCACGCTCAACAATCTGGGGAATGTGGCTGCTGATCGTGGCGACTTGGCGCGTGCGGAGCAGTTGTATCAGCAGGCGTTGGCGATTTACGAAAAACTCGCCCCCAACTCGCTGCAGGTGGCAAGCACGCTCAACAATCTGGGCATTGTGGCTTTAGATCGGGGCGATTTAGCGGCGGCGGAACGGTACCTGCAGCAGGTGTTGGCGATTTACGAAAAACTCGCCCCCAACTCGCTGCAGGTGGCAAGCACGCTCAACAATCTGGGACTTGTGGCTTTAGATCGGGGCGATTTAGCGGCGGCGGAACGGTACTTGCAGCAGGCGTTGGCGATTTTTGAGAACCTTGCCCCCAACTCGCTGCAGGTGGCAAGCACGCTGGGCAATCTGGGACTTGTGGCTTTAGATCGGGGCGATTTAGCGGCGGCGGAACGGTACTTGCAGCAGGCGTTGGCGATACGAGAAAAACTTGCCCCCAACTCGCTGGATGTGGCAGACACGCTCCAAAACCTTGCCATCCTCGCCCGAAGGCAGAAAAACTACCCCCAAGCACAACAGTACCTCGCTCGCGTCCTCGCCATCTACGAAACCCAACGCGCCGCCATCCCAGACCCCGAAACCAAAACCGCCTTCGCCGAACGCTACTTCAACGCCTACACCCTGCAAGCCCAACTCGCCCTCGACCAGCAACAGCCCCAACAAGCTGCCCTCGCGCTGGAACGCAGCCGCGCCCGCACCCTCGCCGAACTGATGTTCACGCGCGCCCTGCCCGTCCCCACCAACGCCCCCCAAGCCCTCAAAGACCTCATCGCCCAGCAAGAGCAACTCCAGCGCGACTTCCTGCTGCTTGCCCGCCAGCAACGCCAAGCCAACGCCAACGACGCCGACACCGTGCAACGCCTGCAAGCCCAGTCCCGCCAACTCGCCGACCGACAGCGCAAACTCGACCAACGCCTGCGTCAGCAGTTTCCTAACTACGCCGAACTGCTCAACCCGCAACCCCCCAGCCTCAAGCGAGTCCAAGCCGCGCTTGATGCCAACACCGTGCTGCTCTATCACGCCTTCGCCGACAAGGAGCTGCTGATTGTCGCCGTCTCGCGCCAAGCGGTGCGCGGCTATCGCGTGCGCGTCAACCCGCAACAACTCCGAAACGACATCCAAGAGTTCCACCGTGTCGTTGCAGGACGCCCCAGAAACCTGCTAACCGACAACGAGGAAGAAGAACGCCGCACGACCATAGTGCAGTTGGGGCGACGGCTGTATCGGACGCTTGTCCAGCCTGCGGAGCCGTCGTTGAGAGGCGCGCGGACGGTGTTGCTGTGTCCTGAAGGCGACCTGAACCTTTTGCCGTGGGCGGCGTTGGTGGTTGCTGTGGACAAACGGGGACGCCCGACTTACTGGATTGAGCGGGTGGCGCTTGCGCTCACGCCGTCGGCGGGGGTGTATTTGCAGGCGCGTGCGGTGCGCCCTGCAGGGCGCGGGGTCGCGCTTGTGGCGGTGTCTGACTATCCGGGGCAGCAGGTGGCGCAGGTGGCGCGTCGTTCGGGTAAGGCGTTGGATGACTTGCGGCAGGTCAAGAAGGAGGTGGCGTCGATTCGTCAGTGGCTGGGCAAGTGGGGGGTGCAGGAAGCGCGAGAGAGCAGGGCGACGCCTGCGCGGGCGCGTCAGATAGCGCAGCGGGCGCGGGTGGTGCATTTTGCCTGTCATGCGAAGGCAGATGGGGTTGACCCGCTGGGGTCGTGGTTGGCGTTGGCGCCTGCGGGGGCGCCTGCGGGCAAGTTGACGGCGGGTGCGGTGGTGGGCAAGTGGCGGTTGCGTGCGGATGTGGTGATGTTGTCGGGGTGTGAGACGGCGGTGGGTGTGTTGCGTCCGTATGAGGGGTTGTATGGGTTGGCGCGTGCGTTTCTGTTTGCAGGCGCGCGGAGCGTGGGGGCGAGTTTGTGGCAGGTGAATGATGTGAGTACGGGGGAGTTGATGGAAGCGTTTTATCGTGGGTATGCGTCGGGTGTGCCGAAGGCGGAGGCGTTGCGTCGGGCGCAGGTGGAGCTGTTGCGGCGTCAGGAGTATTCGGATCCCTATTATTGGTCAGCGTTTATTTTGATAGGAGCCGAGCAGTAAAAGCGTTGCTTTTGGGCATACAGAAGGCAGGGGCTGGGATACCCCCAGCCCCAACTCGCGTTATTGCGACGGGTTATTCCAGATGAGGAACATGGTGTCCATTTTGAGGAACGGTTCGCCGCCGTCCGCGGGAATAAGCGAGAAGGCACTCCCATCGTAGCGGATGCGCCAGATGCCACGATTCGTGTTCACAAAGAACACTTCGTCGTTCTCCGTGAGGACGCCTCTGCCCGCGTGGATGGAGTAAGGCTCTTGATTGAAGGGCAGGTTGAATCCCCTACCCAGCCGCGCGCCCTCCGTGGTGTACGCCTGAATCGTGCGCCCTTCGCAAACCAGCATGTCGCCGTTGCGCGCGAAGGCGATCCCGCGACGCCGAATTCCGTCAGCTGCCAGCTTCGCATCGAACACGGGCGCATTGCCCTCCAGACGGTAGCGAATCATCCCGACAAAGGTGCGGTTTCCATCCCGAAACCCTCCTGTGCAGTAGATGCGTCCGTCAGCGCCCAGTACCATGTGTCTCGCCCCGGTTAACTCCACCCGTGTCCATGGATGGAGCTGATTTCCCGTGCGTCCATCGTAGACGGAGAGCCAATCGCTAACACCCGTACTGTCGTCGTAGAGGAGCACTCGGTCTTCACCAAGGGCGACGATTCGTTCGGGGGAAGTATTTACCGCGAAGGAAGTGAACGCCCCTGTTTTCAGATCGAGGCGTGTGACCGTATTGCTGTTCAAGGCATAGACTACGCCCGCCGCGTCGTCGATGCTGAAGGTGTAAATCCCACTGAGGTACATCTCGTAGTTGCGTCGCTCGCGTTTGGTGCGGGCGTCGTAGGCGCGTAGCCCCCAGCCTGTCTGGAACCTGTGTGGCACAAGAATCCATGGCGCGCCTTGCAGCTCCGCTGGCTCGCTGACGCGAATGGTCTTGCGGAACTGCACGGCTTGTGCGCCCACATAGAAGTAGGCGACCACCTCGCCTGTTCCGATGGACGCCGCTCGGAACAGCCCTTGATTGTTGATGGAGCCGACGCCGTTGACGATGCTCCAGTTGGGTTGCCAGCCCGTCAGTTCGCGCCCTGTAGTGTCGTACACGCGCGCGGTGAACTGGTACTGGCGTCCGATGGTGTAGGCGTCGCCAGGCGCGTCCGTCGCAGGCAGTACAATCTCGATGTTGCCAATCTGGAAGCCCGCTGGGATGACATTCAGGTCGAGACGCACCTCTTGCACGACGCGTATGGGCAGTTGGATGGGCTGGTAGGAGCCGTCGGGCATCTGCGCTTGTAGCACATACTCATCGGGCGGAATGTTGCGGAAGGTGTAGTTGCCGTTGGCGTCCGTGCGCACGCTCAACAGCGGCGCAGCGTCGCTACGCCCTCTTCGGGACAGGGTAACTACGGCGTTCGCCAGCCCTTGCGACGGGTTGTCGGCGCGGGTCAGGCGACCGCTCAGGCTAACTGTTCGGGGGTTGTCGCCAGGATTCGGAGAGTCTCCGAGTGGGTTTTCATTCTGACACCCAGACAAGCTGAGGCAGATAGCGGCGACGATTAACGCCTGAATCCATCCCATTCGCTTTGCCTTCTGGTTATGCATTGTGAACCTCCTGAATTGTTATTTGTTGTTCTCAGCGCTGATGAAAGGCGCTGAGAGAGGCGGTCGCCTGCAGGCGCAGGCGACCGCCTGAGAGACTACGGACGCACGGTGATAGTGCGCCGGAAGACCTCGCCGTTCTCACCGCGGAAGGTGATGGTGACGCGAGTCTCTTGACGGACACCACGACGTGCCCTCGCGTCGAAGTCGCTAATCGGTGGTTGACGCCCTTCACGCGCCCGCACATCTGGGCGAATTTCAATCACATTCGGATTGCCGTTGCTAATCGTGATGTAGTATCCGCCGCTGGGAATGTGCTCCGACATCGTGATGGTCACTGTGAACTCGTTCCCTGCACGTACGGGGTTGGGGTTGAATACCACATCACGGATGACCGTTTTGTGCAGGCGGATTCGCCCGCTGCGTTGCGAGGAGCCGTGCGATGCCGTGACGGTCACATCCGTGTTCTGGTGGGCGCGATTGGTGTTGATGGACAGTTCCAGCGTCCGCTGTCCCTGCTCGAAGTAGACGCGCTCAGGCGTGCTGAGTATGGAGGGGTGCGAGCTTTGCAGGCGCACCTCGGCACGGTAGGAGGCAGGCTCGCGCAGGGTGATACGCACATTGACTCGGCGTCCCGCGACAGGGAATTGACGCCCATCGTCGTCCACGACGGGGTTGGATGCGAAGACCTCCACTGAAGCGATTTCGACAGGGCGCGGGTTCACAGTGAGCGTCGCTTGACGGATGGAGTTGCCCAGCCACCCAGTGATGACAACCTGTGTCGGGCTGGCAACCGGATTGGTGCTAATCGTGAAGGTTGCGGTGCGTTGTCCTGCAGGGATGGTCACCGAAGTGGGCACAGTCGCCACATTCGAGTTGCTGCGCAGCTGAACTGGAAAGCCCCCCGTGGGCGCAGGCGCACTTATCGTAACTGTGCCCGTGGCGCTGTTACCGCCGATAACCGGATTCGGATTGGGCGTAATCGATTCTATACTCAAGAAACGCAGTCCGTCCAGCCAGTAGCGATACGGCTGCCAATCCCAAGTGTCTGTGATGATCTCGATCACACGCACCACACTTATGTCAGGGTTGCCAACCCGATTAACTGTCCAATCGGGGTGCGGGTAGAACGGAACCACGATTTCCAGCCACTGATTTCGCGCGTCATTCATCAGATCGCGGTTGGGGCGAAACTCAAAGTAGTCTCGTTGGGTTGTGTACAACCGTATCCAAGGCGAGTTGTCCTGAAATCCTACAGGGTTCGGATTCTCTGCGTAGACCCAGAACGCCATTGCGCTCACGGCGCTCAGGTTCGCTCGGGCACCTGGCGGTACGACAAACACGGCAGTTTTGAAGGGGCAGCTGGTGTCTATCTGGAGTGAGGCGCGACCTACTCGAACACGAGTGGTACTGTTCCGAATACTTGCAGTGCCTTGACCCTCTACTGCCCAAAACCACTGTTGCGCGGAGTTCTCAGTCAACTGGTCTGGAGCAGGAACCTGGGCAAGACTGCACGCAATCAGCACGGAGCAAGCGAGCAGGCTCGGAATACGCCACGACCGCGCGGTGTGGCTTGCATCGACTTGCAGGGAGCGTTTCGCTCGAAACCCGCAATCCCTCAACTTCAACAGCCACGACGGCATCCTGTGCATCAACGCCGTACTCAGCATCATCAGCTTATGCATTATCTAACCTCCTGTGATGTAGTCAGCGCTTGTCGGCGCTGCTACTCATGGAGAGTCGAGAGAGCCTGCAAAATGTGACAGGGTTCGCCACGGTCTATGCGCTGTCCGCTCCTTAGCTCTGCATGTATGAAGAGCAAGGATGACAGGATTGGATAGCGCTCGTCGGAATTCCCGAATGGCGTCTCCAACATCACGAGAGAATTTGCCCGTTTTCACCCCCCTTCGCGGCAAAGCCTGTCACATTTGCCCCGCCCGCTGACTCTTAAACGGTGATGCGCTACGACAGCCGAACGCTGGGTTCACGGCATCTCAGTGCCGACATCGGACGCTATCGAGGGTATAATATCTTCGGTACGAAAATGGAGAGGCGCTCTCGAGACGATCGACAAAGGGTGCTGGCTTTGGTGGAACAGGTAAAGAGTCTCCATCAAGAGATACTGCGTTTGCGTCAAGCCGCCTCTCCACAGGCGCCTGCTGCTGATGAACTGGCGAAACTGCAAGAAAGTCTGGAAGATGCTATAGCTGAGGTTGTCCACCATACACGTCCTCTGGTTTCTAAGGTGATACGCCACTTGGTGAGTCATCAGCAGGATGCCGAGGACATTTCGCAAGAGGTTCTGATTGAGGTGGTCAAGCAGCTGCGGAAAAGCGCAGACATTCGCTCGTTCCCGCACTGGGTTGTGACAGTAACCGCCAACAAGGTTTGTGAACACTTCAAAAAAATAAAAAAACAGTTACCCGCGAAAATCGAGGCTGATCTTAAGATAATTGAATCGCTCCTCGAAGACGAAGAGACCGATTCGATATGGGAGCGCACGCCATCGCCCGACCCGCCAACCGATATGATAGTAATCCAAAGAGACCTTGCAAGTCGGATTGGAGAATGTCTTCAAGCAGTGCTCAGTGATGACGAGTGTACAGTCTTCAGCCTACATGCTGAGGGATACTCGCATGAACAAATCGCGGTACTAATGCAACGGAAAGCGACTTGCGTGCGTCAGATCTACAAACGCGCTCTTGCAAAAGCTGTTGCAGCTGTCTTATTAGACCCGAATATTTTGACAAACGAGGAAATTAAGCAGGCGATTGAGCAATCCCAGAGATCCGAAAATCCCGAAGATAGACTCACGGAAGCAGAACTCTGCGTGCTGCGAGACACAGTGCTAACACACCCGCGTAAGCCACCTCGATGGCATCAGATTAATATCTTCCGCGACGCCTGCCTCAAGGTGCGGAGGTATATAAATATAGTATTAACAGAATAATATATTTGCACTCATAGGAGGTTACTATGCAAGATAGAAGGACAACACTGGAGCAGCTATTGGTTGCTGGCTTGCGCAAGCAGTCCGAAGGAGAATGCTTGGAGTTCGATGAGTTATGGGCGTTAGTACGCCGAGGTCGTCGGGCGCGCGGGTATCATCGCGCTGTGCGTCACATTGGGGCGTGTCCCGCCTGCCGTCGCACATACCTGAAATTGCGAGCTATCGAGCTGATGCGCAGGCGGCAGTCGCGGGCGCGCTTAGGTCAATTGATTGAGCTACCAACGGTTTGGATCCCTGCAGCAGGCACGGCGGCGGCTACTATAGTGGTTATAGCACTGCTGCTTGCACCGCGTGGCACGCAAGTGACTCAGTCGCTGCCTGCGCTTGCCGCGCCAGAGATCCCAATCGCAAGTGTGCCGCCTGAGACTCGAACAAATCCCACAACGCCCCGCCTGAGCAGCGACGCTGGACGCCTCTCACCCCCTGCAAGCACGCCGCTTGAGCTGGAGCGAGAGTTTACCTCGCTTGAGAAGGTACCCAATTTCGTCCAGTCTGCAGTTGATGCTTTCGTGAGTGCGGTTGCGTCAGCAACGCGGAGCGCACAACCGCTCTCGACACAGTCGCCGCCCATTCAGTTGCTTAGCCCAGATATCGAGCGCAACGCGGCGATTATTGCCCCAGTGCGTACCTTCGAGTGGCGTCCTGTCGTTGGCGCGGAGAAGTATGTAGTTACTATCCGAGCAGATGATTGGGAACTAACTGAGAGCCTAAGTGCTGACCAAACCCGCTACACCTTGCCTCCCGATAAGTCGCTCAGGCATGGGGGTGAATATCAGCTGGTGCTCGTCGCCCATCGCGGTAGAGAAGAACTGGTCATCAAACGGCGGTTCCGCGTGCTTTCTGAAAAGCGCTTGCCTATCTTGGAGTGGGCGCAGCAGCACGAGCGCGACCTTCCCATTCGGAGCGGAATGGTCTACTACTATCAACTCGAGCGATTCACAGACGCACTCAGATGCTTCCAGCAAGCCCGTCAGATGTACCCTGACGATGCGCGAATTGAACAGTACCTCAGCTTTGTGAAAGACCGCATTCGTGCTCAGGAGGCGGACTTCTAACCTGATCTCTTGCCTAACCTGCCTTCAGAGTCGACGGAGCCTGCTCCTGCAGGCTCTGGATGCGCGCCTATCAAGTCGTTTGGGGTATAGTAATTTGCTGTGGGGGAACCCATAATCGGTATTCGGAGGGTACTATGCTGAAACAACGACGGTTCATTACGCTGTGGTTGCTGCTGATTGCCGTGTCCCTAAGCGCGTTCGCACAAGAGAAAGTGCTGCTGCA
>Ga0308421_1000650_pt1 | contig 20090 bp, 29 predicted proteins | sample HotsprSampleMS60_FD_203673 | JGI IMG/M metagenome (GOLD analysis project Ga0308421, IMG submission 203673) | Hot spring phototrophic mat microbial communities from Mushroom Spring, Yellowstone National Park, Wyoming, United States - 20090730_MS60 ...
TCGAACCATCCGGCCCCATAGCAATGTTGTAAATGTCCAGCAAAGTTGGCATATCAGCCTCCGTCACACTGCTCCCGCTCATCCCCTCCGGCCGGCAGAGCGGGCCGCTCCTCCGGCAGCGCCTGCACCGGATTGCCGGCCACCTCCACGTAAACCACCTCCGAGCGCTGAACCACCTCCTGGCGGTCCCAGAACATCCCGAGATGCTTGCCCAGAAGCTCTAGCGCCCGCACCCGCGCCGTCGCGTTCCCCTCCGCGGCATCGCACTCCGCCTCCTTGATCAAACGCTCGATAACGTAATCCTGCGACAGCTTCAACCTCTCACGCCTCTCCCGCATCCGCCGCTCCACCGCCGCCCGGACATGCGGCCGCCTGAGAAGGTCCCTCCCCGCATTGCCCCGCAGATACCCCGCCGCCCGGGCCGCCCGTGTGGAGTTGAGATCAACCAGATACTCGTCCACAAACCGGAGCTCCCTGGCATCCAGCCCCTCGTCCACACTGCCCCACTCCAGCCGCGTCTTCATCGCATTCCCCATAATATAATCTCAAACCCTGTCGCCGCGTAACAGTGTTACAGGTGTTATGCCGGCTGTTATACAGCCCGCCAGGATATGCACGGCGTTCTGGTCATAAGGGCCAGTGGGCAGGCCCCGAGGCCGTTCAGAGCCCGGTCAATCAAGCCGCCGCGGACAAAACGCAGCCCCAGGGCGTCTCTTCGGAGGTAGACGCGGCCGCGGAATGTCGCATCTGACCCGGCGGGGTGTGACGGATGTGACGGATTGAGGCCGTTTCAGAAACTTTTCCCGCGCCTGTACGCGCGGGGGTAGTTTTCAAAATTGGGGTTGTATCCGTCACAGCAGCCCCTTCCGCGGGCAGGCCGCCCCCAGGCACATAACGGTGTATAACACTGTTATATAACGTGTTATACGCCGCCACCCGGCACGCCCTTCAACACCTGATAATCAGCTTATCACCAGACCGCCTGACCCGCCCCGAAACACCCTCTCACCCCGCCCGCACACCCACAAAACACCCGAAAATTCCCGCCAAAACAGCCTCAAATCCCCTCCCCCGCGCCCCCTCCCCTGGGAGAAGGAAGAGAAGGGAAAGGGTAGGGGGATTATGGGGGTATAGGGATTGGGATGAGATTGGATGAGGGTTCTCCTATTGATACCTTCTCCCTGTTGGTACATTTTCTATATCAAAATATAAAATACACCCCTATTCTGAAGGGGACATAACTGTTACACAAAAGCCCTTTGGAGCTATTTGTGTAACTGTTATGGCCCCTTCAGAAAGAAATATACTAATGAAGATGGAAAGGGGTAGGGGTACCAGGGGAAGGGGAAAGGTAACACTTTGAAGGTTTTTGAAGGAATCATTGAAGAGTTTTGAGTTTTTTCATCATCTTTTGTTTTTCTCGGGCATAACAGTGCAACGCCCAACGGTCGGGCCGTAACAGTTACGCGAATAGCTCTAAAGGCTTCCGCGTAACAGTTACGTCCCTCCCTGGGCTGCACTGTTATGCCCGGAAGTCTCCTTAACCCTATCCCTTGCAAGGCGGAAATGGTGGGGGGGAGGGTTCGTAAACTAGTAGCATTCACCCGCGCCGCCGCGTGCACAGGCTAGCCCCCCCGCGCCAGAATGCCCGGAAAGGCCTCTATTTTGACCGTACAGCGCGTCTACCCCCCCGGGACGTGTTCCAGACCTCCCGCACAAAAAGGCCGCCTGAAAAGCCAAAATAAGGCCCTTCCTCCCCGGCGGGCTCCCGCGGCCGCCCATCATACCCGGGGCGGCCTTGATCCTGAGGGACGCTGCCAAGTTAAACGCAAGGCTTAACAAGGGCGGCCCCAGGGACCCATATGACACGTAGGATTAGCAAGGGCACCGCGGCACCTTTTCCCCTAGCGGTTGTTCTTAGCTCATAATATTCCCCGCACGACCCCGCCGGGTGTGAGAGGGTAAGGGATCCCCCGCAGCGTGACTGGGGGAGGGGGTAAAAGGGGGAATGATACTACCATTGGCTGCCCGTTCATCCCACAATTCCACCTTTGCTGTTCTCCCGGCCTCCGGCGCCGCGGCAATTGGCATAAATCCCGGCATAATCTGGCGCGGCGCCTGCTGCAGCCGCGCGAATAGCGGAGGATATCAGGGAATAGGAAGGGATACCGGGAGGCGGGATGCAGGCGGCATAGAACCGCATGTTCTAAGCTATCCCGGCCGACGTGATAATCAGCTGTTCATCAGTGGCCGCGGCGGGCAGAAGGAAGGAGAGTGGGACTCAATGGCCCAATCATCCTACCATTCCACCATCCAACCATCCAATCATCCCACCATCCTACAGGCACCCGAAAACCGGCCTTGGCCGCGATACCGCAAGGCCGTCTACCGGCCTTGCGCCCATATTAATATATGTAGGCCGCCGGAGGCGGCAGAAAAAGTCGAAAAAATTTCCCGGCCGGGACTTGACAAACCCCGCGGGATATGTTATAGTTGCAGTAGAACACAATACCTGCCGGGCAGTCCCGGCGGAAGGGAGGCAAACATGGAACTCAAGATCGCAGAACTGACCGGAGAAGCGGATGGGCATTACGTCTTGTATCCATCACCGGCGCCGCCCTCCGGGCCGCGCTGGTTGGTGGTGTATAAGTGGGGCGGGGACGCTGTTTGTGATAGTGAATATGCCCCCTCCTCAGTCTTGCCTTACGTCCTCGCGCGACTCCGAAAAGCGGCGGACGCCGCCGTCGAACGGGGGGCCGGTGAGCTGCTGGAAGGGCGGCTTGAAGTTCTCGGTTCCTCCGCCAGGGCATGGGCGCAGGAACTCGGCTGGTTGGGGTCCTGCGGAGTCGTCCGCGATCAGGTCATTTTGCCGGACACTCCCGTTTTCTTCCCAGACGGTCTTCCTGAGGGTCTGCGCAAGCAGGCGCGAGGGAATCTCAAGAGTGCCCTTCGTTTGTTGGCGGAGTCTATCTGCTATTGGGAGGCCGCTCCGGCTGCGGAATACGAATCTCTCCCGGAGTGGGGGGAAACAGTTACGGCTGCCGAATTGGGAGCCGTGTAGCGCCTGTTTCTCCCGCCTGCCCGGCCGGGCAGGCGGGATTTTTTTATGCTTCATTCGCCCGTGATAATCAGCTGCTCTTCTCATCAACTGATCATCACGTCTGGCGGCCTTCATATTGATCACCTGATTATCACGCGGACCTGCTCCCGGACAGGTACGGCGCAGGACTGGTGCGGGACGGGAGCGGCAGAAAAAGTCGAAAAAAAATCCCCCGGGGGGACTTGACAAACCCTTAGGGATTTGGTATAGTAAAATTGAAGGAAATCACCAGCCGGGGGCGGCGCCCGGCGGAAGGAGGCAAAGAATGGAGTTGAGAATTGCATCTATTGAGGTTTGGGGAAAGCGGTACTTCGTGATGTACCCGCTCCCGTCTCCGGCCCGCGGGCCGGTGTTGATGATTCTTGACGGGGACGGCGCCCCGCTTTCCGTCGCGGGGCCGGGGGCGTCTCGACGCCCCCGAATCATGGCGGCGGCCTTCGCCGCCGTTGAGAGTGGCGCAGGGGAGCCGCTCAAGGAGCGGCTCGACATCCCGACCTTCTCCGCCCTTGATCAGGCGGACAGGCTCGGGTGGTTACTTCTCCCTTCGGCCGGGGAGGCTCCCATTCTCCCTGTCGACACCCTTTTTCCCCCGCGGGTGGACGTTCCTGCAGCGGGGAGAATAATCCCCGTTTCGGAGCTGAACGCCGTCTAGCAGCCTTTGTTGCCCTCTGCCCGGCGGGCGGCGCCCGCCGGGTTTTTTGTGCTTCCTTTCCTCTGATAATCAGCTAATCAACAGGCCGGGTACCCTCCTTCCCTCGGTGGTTCCTGAGGCTCAATCCTCCCGGACAAGGGCGGGACTGGACCGATGCGGCGCAGGACGGGGGCGGCACGCTGCCCCGGACAAGGGCGGCAGAAAAAAATCGAAAAAATGTCCGCCCGGGGACTTGACAAACCCTTAGGGATTTGGTATAGTAAAATTGAAGGAAATCACCAGCCGGGGCAACCCGGCAGAAGGGAGAAAAACAATGAAAATCCGTATTGTATCGTTCACGGTGAGTATCGGTGACTGGGGAGAAAAGGGGTACATCTTGTACCCCTCCCCACACCCCGGGACCGGCCCGGCCTACATGGTGGTCAATGAGGACGGCGATCCTCTGTTCGTGGAGGGTGGTAAAAGCGAGCTCCGGGACCCGGTTAACTCTCCGGAGGGATGGTGGTACGTGCACGCCCTGAACGATGTGGCGCACGCCGCGTGGTGCGCCGATTGTGGAGAGCCGATTCGAGAGTGGCCGTTTCCCGGCCACTCAGCCCTTGAAAGGGCAGAGGATATGGGATGGGTGGCCCGCTACGGCCCGGCCGCCGGCGAGGTCATCCTGCCCAATACCCCGGTCTTTTTCCCGGGCGGACTCCCGGCCGCCCGGCGTGAGCAGGCGGCCGGAGGGGACGTCCGCCGGGCGATGCGCCTCTTGGCGGACTGCGTCCGCCAAGAGGTGGCGGAGCCTCTTCTGCCCGGGGCCCCCGCGCCCCCGGGGGGCACCGTCGTCACGGCGGCCGAGTTGGCCGCCGGGCGGTAAAATTTAAGGCGCGGGCGCGGCAGTTTGCCGCGCCCGCGCCTTTTCGTGCCCTTAGTTTCAATCCGCCCCCCGGAATCGTTGCATTATATGCACCGGTTCCCTCCAGCAAGATGCTGGACTGTTTTGAAGGCGGCACAGCGGTATGGTATACTGCCGCGGCGGACCGGCTCCCTTCCGGGCCGCGTTCTGCACGCAAACGAGACACAGGAGGTAGTCCCGGGCCATGAAGGCCATACTGACGAAGAGAGACCTGCTACAAGGCATCCGCACCGCTTCGCACGCAATCAACAGCCGCGCCGCTCTACCCATACTGGGGCACGTTCTCCTGTCCAGCGAGGAGGCAGCCGTCCGCTTCTCGGCAACTGATCATCAGATCGGCGTTTCCACCGTCGTCCCGGCCGAGGTCCTGACCCCCGGGGAGGTGACTCTGCCCGCGTCCGTGGCGGCGGAGATTGCGGGCTTGCTCCCGGACGGGAGCGTGGCGTTGGAGCAGGACGGGAGCCTGGTCCGGCTCTCGTCTCCGCCCGCCGAGTTCTCCCTTGTGGGGCTTCCGCCGGACGAATTCCCGGACCTCCCGGAGGTGCCGGAAGATGTCTGGTTCGAGATGGAGGCCGGGCAGTTGCGGGCCGGCCTGAGGCGCACCGTGTTCGCCTGCTCCACGGACGAACTGCGCACCATTCTGCAGGGCGTCTTGTTCAACCTCGTGGGCCACACCCTGGAGCTGGCCGCCACCGACACATTCCGTCTGGCCGTGGACACCCGGATGGTGCCTGCGGGCAGCGGACAGGCCCGCGTTGTGGTCCCGCAGCGCGCGCTACTCGAGCTGCTCAAGATCATGCCGGGTCAGGGAGGTGTCCGCGTCCACATCTCCGAGCGCCAGATCATGTTCCGCCTGCCGGAAGCCACGCTGGTGTCGGCGCTCATCGAGGGACAGTTCCCCGACTGCAAGCGCGTGATCCCCACGGACCTTGACAGGAGGTGGGTCATCCCCACGGAGCCGCTGACCGGAGCCCTTCGCCGGGCGGGGATCGTGGCTCGGCAGGACATGCAGAGGGTGGTGCTTCGCACGCGGGGCGAGAAGGTGGCCATCTCCGCCCGCGCCGGGGACGTCGGGCAGGCCTACGAGGAGGTGGACGCGGTCCGGGAGGGGGACGACCTCGAGATCGCCTTCAACTGCGGCTATCTGCTGGACGTGCTGAACGTCATTGAGACGGACGGGCTAGCTTTCGAGATGTCCGGGGCGCTGTCTCCGGCCGTCCTGAGGCCGGAGGGGCAGGAAGACTACCTGTGTGTGGTCATGCCGATGGAGAAGGGGGAGGAGGAAGAGGCATAGGGGCAGTGAACAAGGGTAGAAGCAAGCGAGATATCAGCAGCGCAATGGCGCGCTTTCTGGCGGCGATGGGGATGGACCCGGCCCGGGCGTGCGCGCTCGCCAGGGAAGCGGAGGCTGCCGAGCGCCGCGAGAGAGCTGAAAAATTCGCGCGGAAAAAGGACAGACCAAAACAATGAAAATCATTCACATCCCGTCGGCCCGTGGCGGGCCGGCATACTGGGACGAGGACGGTAACCTCAGGGTCAGGTCCTCGCTGTCGCGTGACATTGTGCCACCAGGGCCACAGAATGAGTGGACCCTGGTGGAGGCGACCCCGGATGAGGTCGCCGCGTTGGTCGCGGCGGGATACCGCCTGCCCGTGGGCAGGATCCGGACTTCCATGTCCCGGCTGCCGCGGCCCGTGCTTACCTGCCAGGCGTGCGGGCATTCCTGGCGGCCGCGCAGGCGTCTTGGGCGGGAGCCTCAGCCGCCGCGGCTGTGCCCGCAGTGCGGCACGCCGCGCTGGCGTCGTGAGCCTGAGCTGGTTGTGGGCCATAGCCCGTAATCAGAGTACTAGCCCGGTGTTCCGGGTTCCCGCGGGGGGAGACCGTACGGAAAGGACAAGCACCTCCCACCCCCGGGGGTAGTTTCCGAGTGGAGGTGCGCGAAGGAAAATGATTGAAGGATGGAAGTGGCGGGTCGCAGCCCGCCTCCACAAGCTGCACGAGCAGACGCCCATTCCCCCGGGCGTCAGAAACGCGCTTTTCGGGGACTACAGTGTCCCCGACCCACCCGAGACGCCCCAGGTGTGGATCGCCAGCCAGAGCCTGGCGATGGTCGTCAAGGGGCCGTGGAAGGCTGATATTCTCCAGCCCCCGCGCAGGGTGGAGAGTTTGCAAGATTGGGACGCCTCCTTCTCGCGTTACCCGGAGGAGTTCGCCTACCTCGCTGCGTGGGCAGAAAAACTCCCCGAGTACATAACCTGGAGGGTCAACTGGGACGGACTGATCACCCAGACCCACCCGGTGATCTGGGTGCGGGTCTTTGGGGCGCTCGTCGCAACAGTCAAGGCGGAGCCCCAAACGGCCGTCCTGGAGGTCGTTGGTGGGGGCAGATACCCCCTGTCCCCTCCTGACCCCAAGGCCCCCCCACAGGCGGGGCGCCCAGACGGCCGGGTGGCCTACTGGGAGGACAGCCTCGTGGCCTTACTGGTGGGCCACGAGGTCAACAGGGAAAAGCCCGACCCCGAGGCCTGGGCCCCGATCCTCTCCGCCGCCAAAGATCTCCCGCGGCGGAAGAGGACCCGTTAGGTGCCCGTGGGGGGGCGCTGTTGCGACATCAATTCCGGGGGAGCCGTACTGATTCCGGCTCCCCTCTCACCCGGTCGCGGCCGGGAACTTTTTTGCCCCCCCGCCCCCGGACGTGGCGGGGGGCGCGCCGGTACCCCGGGGTGAGCTCGTAGTGGGCCAGGGCCGCATTATTCAGGCAGGAGCGCCCAGCCGGTCAGGTCCTCCCAGATCCTGACCATCCGCAGGCGCTCCTCGTGTGACACGCCTGCCCGGTTGAACCGGATCACCGGGCAGGCTGCGACGTGCTCCCAGGACCCGTTTCTCCGGGTCCTGCTCCTCCTCTATCCGCCGCAGGAGCTCCTCACCCGGCGGGTCAACCACCACGCGGACCTCAGCTTGCGTTTCGGGGCGTGTGCCGTAGCCGGCCATCGCAAGCCAGCGGCTTGCGTCCTCTCCCAGCGCAGCCGCCAGCTGCATGAGCGTCCCCGCCCTCGGGCGGTCGCCCCGGGCCATCCGCAGGATGGTTGTGTGGGCCACGGCGGTCAACCGCCGCAGTCCCATCCCCTTGCTCCGGGCAGCCACCCGGAGCTCCCGTGCCAGCGCTTCCAGTTGCTGACGGTCCATAGCTCATTCCTCCGCCGGGGTTGTACTTACTCTTGAGTAAAAAGTCAAGGTGTTTAAGTGCTACCCTCTTGCGTGCGAAGGCTAGCGGTGCTATCATTAGGACCGTGCAGCCGCAGGGAAGCGAAAAACTGCTGGCGGTGGCGTACTTTTCGCGGGCGTCCGACCCCCGCCCGCGAAGCGAGCTGACACGTTGGCCACGGCTGGCGGAAAAGCTGCAGACCTGGGACGAGAGGGAGGCCAAGGACGGGCCCCTCTGGTCCCCCACCCTCTATCGCCCCGGCGCCACCCGGGGGGTGTCCGGTGTGGTGCACGTCTCGTGTCTGGTGGCGGACGTGGACCATACGGCGGACGTTTCCGTCATTGACGCGCTCGAGCGCGCCCTGACCCCGTACGCCTACGCCATGCACAGCACATGGTCCTGGGGGCGGAATGACAGTGTTGCATCGCGCTGGGTCGTCCCCCTTGCGTCGCCCGTCCCGGCGGATCAGTTTCCTGCGGTCTGGTCCCGCTGGGCTGCCTGGCTGCGGGCTGCGGGCGTGGCCATCGATCCCGCCTGCCGCGACGCCAGCCGTATGTATTACCTTCCATCTCACCCTCCCGGCGCGGCGCCGGTGGGGTGGGTGAATGATGGTGATTGGTTTGCCTGGGACGCCCTGCCCGGGGAGGGGGAGCGTGTCCGGGGCTGTGCTCCCCCTCCCCCGTCCACGGCGGACATCATCTACCGCAGGGCGCTGGAGCGGGCGCAACCGGGGAACCGGAACAACACCGCGCTCTGGCTGGCCTGCCAGCTGCGCGACAACGGTTATCCCCAGGATGCGGCCGCGGCCTGGCTGGAGCGGTTCGCGCGCGAGGTCCCGGGCGATGGCTTCACGCTTGAGGAAGCGCGCCACGCTCTGATGCAAGCGTACCGCCGCCCCGGCAGGGAGCCCTGGGGGCGCAGCCAGCGGAGGCCCCGGCCGACAGCTGAGGAGGTAGCATACCGTGTTGACTCCTGACGTGCGGGTGCTGCCGGATGGCGAGGTGCAGGTGACCTTCGGCGCCCTGGTCTGTGCGTTCACGGGCATCACCAGCGGCATCGCCGGGCTGCAGGCCGAGATGTCTGTCCGGCTGGGCGATGGGAGTCTGGTCTACGGCCCGTCTCAGGTTGCGCTGCTGTCCCCGCGCGACCTGAGGGATGTGACTCAGGCCCTGAACGCGCGCTGCACACCCCCGGAGGGCGAGGACTGGGGTCCGTATCTCTCCTCCGCTTTTGCGTGCGCAGCCTCGCGCTGGCGGCGTCTCGACGAGGTCGTCCGCCTTTCAGATGTCCCGCTCGAGGAGCCGTCCTGGCTGGTGCCGGGCGTGATCCCGGAAGGCCACATCGTGCTTTGGACGGCAGACGGAGCGAGCGGGAAAAGCTGGCTGGCGCTCGCGCTGGCTCTCTCGTGTGCGTGCGGTATGCCGTTTGCCACCCGCGCGCTGGAGCCCGCGCGCAAGTGCCCGGTGATCTATCTCGACTACGAGGCGGACGAACTGGTCCAGCGCCACCGCCTGGCCCGGCTGCTGCTGGGGAGAGGCCTGGACCCTTACACGCAAGTCCGGGACCTTTACTACGTCCGGGCGTCACGCCCCGTGCGTGACTGCGTCGACGATATACGGGATGCCATTGCCTCCACGGGCGCCCGGTTGTTGATCGTGGACACTCTGGCTCCCGCCGCCGGTGGAGGCGGGGCCGACAGCGCTCTTGCGATTCAGTTCATGCTCGCTCTGCGCTCGCTGCGGTGCACCACCCTGCTCCTCGCCCATGTGGCCAAGCAGGCGCGCAACTCCGCCGGAGGAGAGCGGACGGCCTACGGCAGCGTCTTTTACCGCAACCTTGCCCGGGGCGAGTGGTCGCTTGTCGGCGTGCAGGATGAGGGAGACGACGAGCTGCGCCTCATCCTGCAGGACGTGAAGCGTAATCTGGGCGGCCGGCGCGACCCGGTCGGCGTACGCCTGCGCTTCACCAGGGACGCGGTCATCCTGGAAGAGTTCTCGCCGGAGCTCGACCCCGCTCTGGCGGAGCACGCGCCGCTGCGGACCCGCATCCGGAATCTGCTGCTGCTGACTCCGGGCGGGCTCACAACGGCGCAGATAGCAGAGGACCTCGGAAGCCCCGAGGCGTCTGTCCGGACGACGCTGCACCGGATGCAGTCGCGAGGGCAGGTGAGACGTTCCAGCGACGGCACCCGCTGGGTGCCGGGAGAGGAGTAGAAGCATGCCGATTAAAGCGGTCCTGGTCTACATCCGCCGGGGAGAGGTGGATGTAGAGGTGAACGAGTACGAGTCGCGCGAGCACCTGTTCCAGGTGCTGAACGCCGAGCTCGAGAAGATTGGGAAACCGGCAGTGCCGGTGGAGTCAGATGTCGTCGATCTTGTGGCGCGGGACGAAGGGCGCCTCCTGGTTATCCCGGAGGCGGAGCTGTTCATCCACGTGCCGGATATCGAAGAAGTGGAGCAGGAAGAGTGTCATACAGTATCCTGACGCCTTACGGGGTGGAGTCCGTCGCACCCGGCGCTCCGGTCATTGCGTCCATCTCCGCCGGGTACCGGGAGGTCGTGAAAGACGGCCCGGCGGGCCCGCCCCGGCGGTCGAAGGACGGAGAGATCTACCTGCACGTCCCCGCCCGCCGGCGGCTGAACACAGCCACCGGCGAGGTGGTTGAGCAGAGCGGTGCGCCCGGCCTGCAGGCGGCGCTGGAGCGGAACGCGTACCGGTGGCTGCGTGTTGCGTTCCCGTCGAACCGGCTGGAGGACGTCCTTCACCAGTCGCTGCGCCGCTACTCCACCACGCGCCTGGAGGTGTTCGGGGACGCGGAGCAGCTCACGGAGATCCTTCAGAACGGCGAACGGCGCGTGGTGGAGGCCGGCACGCCGGAATACCGGAAGCTCGCGCAGACGTGCAAGGGGAACTACTCCATCCTCTTCGTTCTCGCCGAGTACGTCGAGGATGGCGTCCGTCTGCTGATGCCGGATGGACTTGGCTACTACCGGATCCGCACCACCTCCCGCAACAGCGTCCGCAGGTTCCTCGAGATGTGGGAGTGTCTGCGCCGCTATACCGGGGGGCGGCCCGCCGGTGTCCCTGTTGACATTTCCGTCCAGCTGGAGGAGGTCGTCACGCCCGACGGCACCCGGCGGCGGGTGCCGGTCTGGCAGTTCGAGATGCGCACCCCGGACGGTTCGCCCTTGACCAGCCGCGTACTGCCGTCCATCACACGGCAGGCGATAGCGGAGAGCGAGCGTCTGTCGCTGCCGGCGCCGGAGCTTCCTCCGGATGAGGCGGACGCAGACATCGAACCCCAGGACGACGACGTCGTGGACGACGTGGAGCTGGCGCGCTCCTGTGATGCGGAGTTCTACCGCAGGGCGTGGTTTTCCACGGTCGCGGGCACGCCCTGGGAGTCCGACGAAGCCCGCCATCAGTGGATCCGCGACTACACCGGAGGGCAGTACGAATCCCTGTCGGCGTTCTTGCAGTCCGCCACGGAAGCGGTGGCCACGGAGATGCTCAATGCGATCAGGGAGCAGGTTGCTTCCTGGCGGGACACGCAGGAGCGCGCGGACCTGATCCGGGCGCTCAAGGCTGCCCTGGAAGAGCGCGGGATCACCGGAGCCGCTGCTCGGCGCTGGCTGGTGGATAACTTCGGCGATGTCAGCCGCGTTGCCGCTTTGTCCAGCGAGCAGCTGCGGGCCGCGATTGAACTCACGAAGGAGGTACCCATTGCATCCCAACAGTAACTCAGTCGCCGGTGCGATTGATTCGGCACTGGCCGCTCTCGGGCGCGAATCTCTCACGCTCGAGGCGGTGTCCTTGATCCGGCGAGTACTGGAGCCCGAGGGCGGGGAGACCCCGCCGGTGGTGGAGGTCTCGGCGAGCGACGAGACCTTGCGGTGCCTGGTGTTCCAGGCCCGCCGCCACGAAAACGCGGCCCAGTGGGCTGTGCTGCGGCACAACCCGGGTCCGTGGGAGCGTGAGGTGGAGGCTCTTGCCTCCCGGCTTCCGCAGCTGGAGCGGGAGCTGCGTGCGGCCCGCTCGGAGATCGAGCAGCTCACGGACCAGAAGCTGGAGCTGGAGCGGGAGCTCCTTTTCTGCCCGGTTGAACAGCTCGCAAGCAAGCGGGCCGCGCTCACGGCGCTGCACGTGCAGCTCGACGAGCAGGTCCGCCGGTTGAAAGAGGTCAAGAACGGCCGCCCTTCTGATGAGGCGGGGAGGGGGCGCTGATGGAGCGGGAACTGCGCTTCGGTATTCAAGGGTTGCCACGGCCGCGCTACCCTATGCCCGTTGAGGTGGTGCGGGTCCTGTGGCTTCTCCCTGCGGTGCGCTGGCTCTGCCTGTTCGCACTGGTGGTTTCTGTGTTCCTCGCCGGGCTTGTCACCGGCGTGGGCCTGGAGGCCACCCGCCACAGGGTGGAGGTAACGCCTGCCGCTGTGGCCGCGGGCTACCGGCAGGGGTTTCACCAGGGTCTGGCCGTGGGTCTCGGGCGGAGGGCAACTCACCCCGGGCAGCAGGCCGGGCTGCCGCAGGAGTAAGTCAGTGACCAGGCTCGACATAGAGTATCCCGGCTGGTCGACCGGTCATTACCGCCGGGTGACCTGCCGGCGCTGCGGCAAGCCGTTCGACGCTCGCCCCGGCGAAGGGCCGCCACGGTACTACCTGCGGCTCTACTGCTCGCGGGCGTGTTGCTTCGGGAAACCGGGAGGTAAAAAGGGTGAAATCACATTTGAACGCCGCTCAGGAAAAAGTGAATAAGAAATTCGGACAGGCTATTAAAAACGCGGGGGACTTCGCTTCGGAAGTCCTGAACGTGAGTATCCCGGAAAACGTGGCTGAGAGGATTCGCAGGAAACACTTCGAGATATGTGCATTCGTCCCTCAGACCGGGTACATCATTTGGGATGAACCGGATGGCAAGTGGAAAAAAACCACGGAAACTTTGAAGATTTTTAAGGGGAAATATGATGTGGAAGCTGTGGCGTCTACGGTGGGAAAAGCTTTAAAGGCTCTGGCGGATGAGTACAGCGAAGTACGCGATCTTATAATAAAAGGCACGGAGTTCCCCGGCTTCTACATGACACTCGAATTCTATGTACTACCCGTGGATTACGAGTACATTTGGTTGGGCGATCAGGGGGTGGGGATGTCGAAAGTAATTCTTGAGGGATAAAAACGGGCGCAGACAGAACGCATGACCCTTTGGGGCAATTCTGGATGAAGGATCAAAATGGCCGAAGAAAGGCGGCCCGCCAACCCTGCCGTTGTTTAAGCGGGGTTGGTAAACCAGAAGTCGATGAACAGCGTGAACATCATCGGCAGGGTGGCCCGTGACCCCCTCGACCGTGAGACGGTCAACGGCGTCCCCTGCTCGCTCTTCAGCGTCGCCATTAACCGCCCGGGCGGCCAGACCGTCTTTGTGGATGTGGTTGCCTACCGTCACGTGGCTCAGTTCGTCAACGGGTACGTGACGAAGGGGCGCCTTATCGGCATAACCGGGCACCTGAACATCTGGGAGTGGCAGGACGACAGGGGTGAAAACCGCCGAACCGTGCAGGTTGTCGCGGATGCGGTTTACGCCCTGGACAAACCCGCCATGATCCGGCATAACATGGAGGAGAAACAGGAGTAAATGCTCGGTGAAAAGTGGGTCGTCGCCCGTGCCGCCGGGCACGACCGTTTCGAGTTCCTGCACGCAGACGGCTGGCGTCCCGTGATCCTCGGGGCGAGAACGTTCGGGTGGGCCGAGACTGCAGTGGAGGCCGGGCGTCAGGCCGCGGCCGGGCGGCAGGTCATCCTCATCGACCTGGAGTCCGGCAAGCGCCGGGAGGTGGCGCCCGATGTCTGAGATCAGGGAGTGCGCGTTCTGCGGCGGGCCGTTCCGCCCGCGAAAGCCGGAGCAACGCTTCTGCTCGCTGAGCTGTGCGGCCCGGCACCGGTGCCGCAAGATTGACGAGCGTGTCCCCGGATGGTCGGATGGGTCGTATAAAAGGAAGGTCTGCGGGCATTGCGGGAAGCCCTTTGACCGCCGCGGCAGGGAATCGCCGGACGAGTACTATTCCCGCGCCTTTTGCTCCCGGGAATGCCGCTTTGCCTCTCAGCGGACTCCGGAGCGGCGCGAGGAAGCTCGCATCCGTTTCCTGCAGGCCGCGGAGCGGGGGATCGAGTACCACATGACAGCGGAGGAACAGGCCCGCATGAGGGAGAAGATGCTTCTGTTCCTCGAGCTGCACGGCATCTCGCCAGAAAAAGCAAGGCAGATGGTGGACGAGGCTCCTCCCCTCGTGCCGTCCATAGACTGACTCAGGGAGGCTGGGTGTGGGACAACCAGCTTGCTTCGCCAGCGCCCCGGGGCGGGGGTTTCGGCCTCCCTTCCCTCCGCCCCGGGGCAAGACCAGACCATGAGGCAGCCACACCGACTGTTCATCCGCCATACTGAGCTTGCGGCGATGACGGGGATGACCCCGGGGGAGATCAAGAGGGCCGTCCGGCGCGGGGTGATTCCGGGCCGCATTGTGTCCAAGCAGGTGGTTTTGCACCGTTTGGACGAAATTCTGGAGTGGCTCGGGGTTGACAACCTTCCGCAGGGTTGTGGCATAATGACTTATACCCGGGCGCGCCGCCTGTGGCCGCACGTGGACAAAAAAGAGGAGGAACAGACATGCGACGAAAAAAAACAAGGAGAGCGAGAGGATCCCTCCGGGAATACAAACCTGGAGTCTGGCACCTCTTCCTCAGTCTTCCTGATCATACCAGAGGAAGAGTGAGAAAGTGTGTGACATTTCACGGCTCCCGGCGGGAGGCGGAGCGGGAGCTCACTCGCCTCCTGGCGGAAGTCGACCGCGGCGGGGCTCTCGGCCCGGCCACTCTGACAGTAAATGCGGTTCTCGACGAATGGCTCGAGAACCGCAAGGCGGGCTGCAGCCCGCTCACCCTGTACACCTACCAGAACAGGGCGGAGCTCTACATCCGCCCGCACCTCGGGAGAGTCCGCGCCTCCAAACTTACCCCCGGCCAGGTCGAGGCACTGCTGAACATGCTCCGGGCAAGCGGTTCAGCAGACGGAACGCCACTGGGAGGCAGCACCCTCAGGATGGTCTACACCATCCTCCACGCGGCCTTTGACCTCGCAGTCAAGCGAGGTCATGTTGCGAGGAACCCCGTTGACCTTGTGGCTCCGCCGCAGGCCGACCGCCGGGAAGGAGTCGCCTTCACCCCCGAAGAGCTGCGTGCCATCCTGGACGCTGCCCGCGGGACCCTTATCTATCCGGCTGTTCTTCTGGCGGCCGCGACGGGTTGCCGTCGCGGGGAAGTCCTGGCTCTGCGCTGGGAGGACGTGGACCTTGACGCGGGGCTGGTGAGGTTCGCCCGCAGTGCATCCCCCGTGCCCGGAGCCGGCACGGTCGACAAAGCGCCAAAGACACGCAAGAGCGCGCGGGTGGTTCCGATCGGCAAGTGGGTCGTGCAGGAGCTTCACCGGGTGAAGGCGAAGCAGGCGCAGGACAGGCTCCTGCGCCCGGATGAGTATGACCCTTCCGGCTGGGTGGTGGCGAACGAGTCCGGCCGGCGGCCCCATCCGTCGGCTGTGACGCATGCGTTTGCCGATCTGCTCCGCTCTGCAGGTATACAGCGCGGGAGTTTCCATTCCCTGCGCCACACGCAGGCGACACTGCTCCTGCAGCAGGGCCACAATATCGCTCTGGTGTCGCGCCGGCTGGGGCACGCCAGCATCGGCATCACCGCGGATATCTACGGCCACGTCGACCCGGCGGTGGACCGCGCGGCGGCGGACCTGGTCGGTGAGGCACTGGGTGGTTTGGCATAAAGTTGGCATAAATCCATCCCGGGCCGTGTCAACTGGTCGCAGTTTGAGCGTGAAAAAGCCCGCCAGCGGGGCGTTCTGGCGGGCTTATCTTAGAAGCATTAGTTCTAACAAACGCACCGCCCGTATAACGTTTGAGCGTGGTGTGAGATTGTATGCAACCGCCTCTTAATCTCCCCGGTGATGCAGGACAGCTAGCGTTTGCGATACACTGCGAACCGTGAAGGGGCGAATTGGCATAAAAATTGGCATAAATCCCGCCCCGGCGGGGCGGTCATGCCACTGAACAGCCGCCGGAAAGGGGCCCGCGGCGAACTCGAGTGGGCCGCCACTCTGCGCGCTCTTGGCTTTCCGGCGGCCCGCAGGGGGCAACAGCACCGGGGCGGACCTGAGTCTCCGGATGTTGCCGGGGGAATCCCCGGCACACACTGCGAGGTGAAGCGCGTCGAGCGCCTCAACCTCTATGACGCCATCGAGCAGGCTGTGCGCGATGCGGAAGGGCGCATTCCATACGTCGCCCATCGCCGGAACCGGTCAGCCTGGCTCATCACCCTCCGGGCGGACGACATCACTGCCTTCGCGAAGGCGGTCTTGGAGGGCTTGCGTTGAAACCACACTTCGATACCATTGCCGCCGCCGTGCGTGCGGCGGTAGCCCGCGCCTTCCCTAAACACCCTCTGCTGGAAGACCTGCAGCAGGAAGCGGTGGTGGCCGCACTGGAACGCTACCGGAGCAGCGGCCTGGAGGGGGATGACATCGCGCGGACGTGCATCGCCAGCGGCCTGAATGCCGCCCGGGACCTGCATCGCGCGGAGAAACGCTCCCGTGAGTTCCAGATGCCGGACACGCCGGGGGGCGAGCCGACGGTGCGGGTCAACGTCCGGTTGCCGGCCAGCATCTACCACGAGGCCGTGGGAGTGGCAAGGGAGCTGGGCGTGAGCCTCTCGCGCTTTCTTGCCGGCTGTGTGGCCTGGTTCCTGCGTTACCGGCCCTTATGTTGATCGTCAACAGGACCATCATCTACACCGGAAGGCGCACGCGGGACGTACTCATCGCAGGAATCCTGCGCGTCCGCCGGAAGCTGCGCGATGTGTGGGTCCGCTCGACGTCCCCCCCCTCGTCGTTCCCCCTCCACGGTGGCGGGTGGGACCCCGACTCCCCCGCTTTCCTCGACTATCTGCATGCCAGCGGCAGCGGACTCTTGCATTGCCCGCTGACGCGGCGGAGTGTGGATGAACTCGAGCGGATACTTCTGAGCCTCATCGCGCTCGACCCCGAGTGTCCAAACCCGCCACAGATCTGGTCAGGAGGTGAAAATGCCACCCAAACGAACCCCTAGTATGGCAGTGAAACTGGCTGAGGCGGCCCGGCTCGTGCAGTCTGGCACGCCCTACGCCGAGGCGGCCGCGCAGGTTGGCGTGGGGACTACCACACTGTGGCGTTACGTGACAGAGGAGGGGGGGGATTCTTACGCCCTCCTCGAACGTGAGTGCCGCACCATCCTCCAGAGGGCTTACAAAAGTGTCCAGGATCGCGGGCTGGTCAGCGCGAAGTTCCCCTGCCGCCTCATCTTCCTGGATGACTTGCACATTCCCTTCACGGACTTCCGCGTCATCCGGGAGGTTCTGGAGCGGGAGGGGGAAGCGGATATCCTGGTCACCTTCGAGGTGATCAACTTCGACTCGTTCAGCCGCTTCGATCAGGAGTACCTCGGGGACCCGGGCCTGGAGGAGGTCCTTGCCCTGGCGGTTCTCTCGAATCTCCGGAACGCTTTCAAGCGTGTCGTCTGCGGTACGTCCAACCACATGACGCGTCCCCAGAAGAGCATCATGCGAGGGTTCCGCCCCGAACAGCAGGAGTACATCCGGGACCGGTTGACCTCGGTGTTCGACGCCCTGCGGGAGCTGCGCATCGAACACGTCAACTCCTCCATCCTGCAGGTGGGTGACAGCGTCTTCGGACACTACGACCGGACCCTGTCCACGCCCGGGAAAACTGCAGAGAGGCTGCGCGAACGCTGCCGGGCCATGCATGATATCGTCGGCGTGAGCAAGCACCCCGCCGGCGTCTTCACCGGGCACACGCACAGGGTCAGTCAAACACCCTCGGGCAGCGACTACAATTTCGAGGTCGGCTGCGCCACATACGCGCCGCCGTATTCCCTGGAGCATGGTAAGTCCGGGGCACTGGCGGGCTTCCGCATGGCCGTCGGTTACGGGGTGGCAGAGTTCGACGGGGATGGCCGTATCAACTACGCCCATTCCCGTTCGGTCCCGCTGGGCTGGGCGCGCCTGCCCGAGGAAGTGCGGTGACGTACGAGGAGTACGTGGAAGAGTTGATGAGGCTGCTATTCCAGGCCCTCGACCGCCCCGCCCCCGGCGAGGAGCAACCTACATCAAGCCAAGACGAGGAAAAGGACACAGCTGAAAAAAGACAAAAATTTTTAGTGCAGGGGGTTTACACAGTCTTCCCGATATGGTATATTATCCCCGGCGCGGTTAGGTAGCCGCCGGCGGGCAAAGGCCCGGGGATCTGCAGTCACCCCGGGCGCTTACCGCCGGCAGCCGGGGAGGTACCGTCGGACCCCGGGCGGGAGGACCCGGCGGAGCAGAGGCCCGACCGCTGGCGGGAGGGGAGGCGCTGGCCCAGTGGGGGCGTTAACCCAGTGGGCAGCGTTGGCCCCAAGGGGGGAGGGCCGCGGGGCACGCCAAAGCCCGAACGCGGCCCAGCGCGTCAGGGCCCGGCTTTCAGGCCGGGCCCTTTTTAAGACTCAAGGGAGGCGTATAGTATGAGAGACAGCGTGTGGAATAGTACACTGAAGCACATCCCGCTGCACGTGAAGGGAGCCGAGTATTTGACGTCCGGGCTCCCTGAGTATGAGACGCGGGCGGTGAACGCGGCTTTTATCCTGTGGAAGAGGGCACCCGGGCAGGCCTCGGCCAACGAACTGCCGGAGATCAATAACCTGCCCGGGCAGCTCAGGCTGGCCCCGGACAGTGTTCCCCGGGATGTCCGCAGGCAGGTATCCAGCTGGCTGCGGACGTGGCCGCTTGATGCGCTGCGCTGGCATTGGAAGGCGGTCTCGTATTACCCGCATTGGCTGCCGAAGCCGTTCGGGTGCCGCAAACCGCTCTGGATGCCCGTGACACCGCGGAGTGTTGGCTGGGCGGTCGCGAACCCGGATATCATGGCTGTGGCGTGCGGGGACTGGCTCTGGAGGGCCGTCTGGCTGTACCGGCTGCAGCAGCTGTCTAACTGGATCCTTCGATGATGGAGCCAGACACGGGAGCGGTGCGAACCGCTCCCGCTTTTTAACCTGCAACGCCCATCCCCCGTTACCGGGGCGCAGGCCCACGCAGCGCCTCCGCCAGCGCATCCCCCAGCGCCAGCCCGTAGGCCGGAGCCTCCAGCAGTTCGCGTTCGGCGGCGTTGGTGATAAACCCGGCCTCGATGAGAATCGCCGGGCGCCGGCGGTAGTTCTCCCGCAGCACATACAGGCGCCTGCGAGGGGTGTCCGTGTCAGACTTCACTCCCCGGCTCTTCACGGTCATCCGTTTCAGCAGCGCCTTCTCCCACCGCTCCGCCAGCGCCCGGCTGCGTGAGTCGGGTTTAGCCACAATCCACTCCACCCCCGACGCCGCGGGCGCGCCTGAGTTGCAATGAATTGAGATGAACAGGTCGCTCGCCTCACGGTCCGCTGCCGCAACCCTGTCGGCCAGCGTAAGACTCTGGTCGCCGGTCCGCGTCCAGACCACGCGGTGGCCAGCACGCACCAGTCCCTCTTTCATACGCCGTGCAAGAAGGAGGGCGAGGGTTGACTCCCTCGCCCCGGTCAAAGCCACCGCTCCCGGGTCACGGCCTCCGTGACCCGGGTCCAAACATATGGTCAATCCTCACCTCTCCCGTCTGATTGTGAGGAAGAGGCTGTAGGTCTTCCCTCCGTACTTCACACCCTTGATGTGGAAGACATCTCCAGAATCCCCGTCCTCACGCACCGAGTCGAGCGCTGAGAGGATATCCATCAGGAGACCGTAGTACTGCGTTACGGTCCCCAGCTTGCGCAAGACGCTCGCCATTTTCATCCCTCCTTCCGGGCGGTTTCCAGTCCCACAGGCTCCCCGGTCAGCAGCCGGAGCACGATGGCGGCAACGGCCGTCGCGGTGGTCAACCAGCCTTCCGGCAGGGCCGCGCGCACTTCCGGCACAGAGTTAAGCGCGATAATGAGGCTCATAAGCCAGATTGTCTTACTTTTCCATACGGGTTTAGTCATTCTCGTCTCCTCGCATCCTGGCTGTAGGGGCAGCTGCCAGAGCCCAGGCGGGCCTCCAGCTTTTCGATCGCCTCTGTCAAACGGTTCAACACCCTCCACACCCCCTGGCGCTCCTCCATCCTGTCGGCCCGCTCCTCCTGCAGAAA
>Ga0308421_1000651_pt1 | contig 20070 bp, 17 predicted proteins | sample HotsprSampleMS60_FD_203673 | JGI IMG/M metagenome (GOLD analysis project Ga0308421, IMG submission 203673) | Hot spring phototrophic mat microbial communities from Mushroom Spring, Yellowstone National Park, Wyoming, United States - 20090730_MS60 ...
TCTTCTACCGTGATTATCAGCAGTGAAAATTATTTCTCTTGAATTTGGTAACCAAACAACTTCTTCAACCGAACGATCAAATTTTTCTGTCAAGTTTGTGATTGTTCCCTTTTCTCGATCATAAAGCATTAAAGTTTGCCGATCTGCTTCAAAGCCTGGTCTTGCCATCTGTCGATATGCAATAAATTTTCCATTTGGTGAATAAACAGGTTGATTATCATTGCCTTTGTTTGTTGTAATCTGTCTTTTTGTTTTTCCATCGAGGGATGAAATCCAGAGATCATTATTTGTTGAAATTGCAAGCATTTTATCTGTATTGGTTACATAACAAATTTCTTTTCCATCTGGCGAAAAAACATAATCAAGTTTTCCACCTAAAGCAATTGGTGGAACATCAAATCGACTGCCTTCGGTAATATCCTTCAATTCATTCTTTTCAAGGTCAAATAAGAAAAGATGACTGCGTTTTTCATCTCTCCAAGAATCCCAATGACGATACATTAACTCAGTAATTATTCTTGCTTTAACTTTACTTTTTTCTTTTTCTTCTTCTTTTTGTTTGTTGCAATCATCTGTCAAACAATCAGGATAAACTTCTGATACGAAAAGAATTTTTTTCCCATCATTTGAAATTACTGGACCAGAAGCACCAGTAGAAAGTTTTGTCAATTGCTCTGGTTCAGATTGAGTTTCAACATTCATCTTAAAAATTTGTGGTGTGCCTGTCTTCATTGATACAAATGCAATGTTCTTTGAATCAGGGAACCAGGTTGGAGAATTTTCTGAGTATGGAGTGTTCGTCAAATTCTTTTGTTCACCTGTTTGCAAATTATAAATCCAGATATCGCTTGTGCCTTTATTTTCATCATAATTAATCGTTGTGACAACAAAAGCAACATACTTTCCATCGGGAGATAAAGCTGTTTGAGATATTCGTTTTATTTTGAACATATCATCTATCTCTAAAGCTCTTTTAGATTGAGCAAATGAAATGTTTACTAAAACTAAGAGTAAAAAGATCAATAATTTTTTCATTTTAATCCTCCAATTTATTTCCAGATTGCGAGTATTCCACTAGAAAGTGAAATCGTAATTAAGCGATATGTAATTTGAATTAAATATAAATTAAAATTTCTTTTCTCGAATGTAACTGTAGAAAGATGAGTCATTGCAACAAATCCAATCCACAAGATTATCCCAATTTGAAATCCTCTCCAGAAATTTCCAGCACCAATAAAAAGAATTATTGCCGCTAAAACATAATTTGTAATTAAGATGGCGACAAATTCATAAAGAAATGTTAAGCCAACTCCTTTTTTCAATTCCTCTTCCGACTTGTTTATGTATTTCATAAACAGATTAGCAAATAAAAGCTTTGAATACCAGATTCCACCAAGAGCAAAAGAAAAAATTGAACATACAAGTACTGCTAAAAGATTTATTTCCATTTTTAACTCCTTTTTCAACTAAAATACTTAAAAAGATTGGATTATGATTTTGTGAAGATGAAATTCAAGATTTCATAGGTATGGAGAAATTTTTTCAAAACATTTTTTACAGAACGCTTCTCCTTTAATATCAATCTCATCAACATTTGAGGATGAGTGCATCACACATTCAAAATTTAAACAATGACGCAATCCATAAGTATGACCGAGTTCATGATTTATCTCTTTAATCAATCTTGCAAGAAATAAATCTTCATTTGGTGGTAAGCCATAAAATTCAGGATACAATCGATGAGCGGAAACAATCGCTGCTTTTCCATTCAACTGAGCTTCTCCAAATACAAATGTTAATACTGGAACATATAAATCGAAATCTGTTATCATTAAAATTTTTTTGAAAGATGAAAAATTGGAAAGTGCATATTCGATTAATTTTGTGGAGTAATATTGATCTCGTTCTTCTGAATAATATTTACTTAAATCAATCTCAGGTATGATTGTTTTTGAATTTAGATTAAAATGTTTTTTCAAATTGAGAATAATTTTATCATAAAGGGAAGTTGCATTAAAATTTATTAGTAGTAGAACGGCTTGATCCATAAATTAATTTTTCTGCAAACCATACTTTTTGATTTTGTTATATAAAGTCACACGATCAATATTCAGAGCAGTAGCCGCTTTCGAAATATTCCAATCATATTTCTTTAATACACGCTGTATGTGATTTTTCTCAACCTCTTCAAGCGAATCAGTTTCAAATGAATTAACTTTTTCAAGATGGAAAGGCAAATCCGAAGGTTTGATTTCTGGTGGTTTACCAACAACCATTGCTCTTTCAATTGCATTTTCAAGTTCGCGAACATTTCCAGGCCAGGAATGATTTAGTAAAATTTCCATTGCTTCATCTGAAATTTTTAAGATTGGTTTATTCATCTGGCGGGCAAATTTTTGAACAAAGTGATTTGCAAGAATTGGAATATCACTTCTTCTCTCACGAAGTGGTGGAATATATATCGTAAATACATTTAAGCGATAGTAAAGGTCTTCTCTGAATCTTCCTTCTTCAACTAACTTTTCCAGATTTTCATTTGTTGCTGAGATTAATCGGAAATCAACTTTTACAATTTCACTTCCACCAACACGAGTGAATTGTTTTGATTCAAGCACTCTCAATAATTCAACTTGCATTTTTGGAGATACACTACCTACCTCATCAAGGAATAAAGTTCCACCATTTGCCATTTCAATTTTTCCTTTACGACGATATTGAGCTCCAGTGAACGCTCCTTTTTCATGACCAAATAGCTCGCTTTCGAGTAAAGTTTCTGTAAATGCCCCACAGTTAACTGGAATTATTGGATAATATTTTCTCGGCGAATTCATATGAATTGCTCGAGCAATTAACTCTTTGCCAGTTCCACTTTCTCCACGAATCATAACTGTCGTATCCTGCGGTGCAACTATTTTAATTAACTCGAAAACTTTTTTCATTTCAGGACTTTCACCAATCAAGCCTTCAAAACTGAACATTTCATCGATGCTTGTTCTAAGTGCAATGTTTTCCTTCTTCAATGCTTTTTGTTTGATTGCGTTTTTAATTAAATGGGAAAGTTCATCGGGATCAATCGGTTTTGTTACATAATCGAATGCACCATTTTTTAATGCCTGAACCGCAGAAGGAACAGAAGCATAAGCCGTTATGATAATCACAATACAATCAGGATCGATTTCTTTTACTTTTTCAAGAAGTTCAAGTCCACTCATCTTTGGCATTTTAATATCAACTAACATTATATCGTATTTGCCAGGTTGAAGATCTTTCAAAACATCGAAAGCATCAGCAGCAGAACTTACCTGATAGCCATCTTCTTCAAACCAGTGAGTGAGGGAATCACGAACAATTTGTTCGTCATCAACGATTAAAATTTTTACATCCGAGTTATTCATAGCTTAACCTCATCCCATTTCTGCAACTAATTTTTTTGGAAAGATTAAAGTAACTGTTGTTCCTTTATTGACTTCACTTTGAACTTCAATTTTGCCCTGATGCTGTTTTACAATTCCATAGACAACTGATAAACCAAGTCCTGTACCTTTTCCACCAGCCTTTGTTGAAAAGAATGGCTCAAAAATTTTGTTAATATTTTCCTGGGGAATTCCAACTCCAGTATCTGTAATTCTGATGTAAACAAAATTATTTTCACAATTAACTTTTACGGTCAATGTTCCACCTTCTGGCATTGCTTCAATTGCGTTTATTAAGATTGCAACCAGAGCTTGTTGAATTTGATTTTTATCGCAGTCAAATTCCAGATACCTGCAGCAGAAATCTTTTACAAGTTGAATATTATGCAATTGAAGATGATGATTAATGAGCATTAAACTTCTCTCCAGAATACTTATCAAATCATTTGGTGCAATATTGGTCTCGCTTGATCTTGAAAAGAGAAGAAGATTTTTAACAATATTTCCGCAGCGTTCAGATTCAGATGCAATCAACTCAAGATATTGAATAATTTTCTTCTTATCCTCGTCATTAACATTGTTATTAAGTTTTTTGATGATGAGTTTGGAGTAAGTTAAAATTCCTTCAAGTGGATTGTTTAACTCGTGAGCAACAGTTGCTGAAAGTTTTCCAAGTGATGCAATTCTTTCGATTTGATTAACATGACTGTAGATTTCTTTCAATTGTTGAGTTTTTTCTTTCACTTTAATATTAAGATTTTCATTCAATGCTTTAATTTCTTCAAGAGCTTTCTTAAGGTTATCTGCCATAATGTTAAAATCTTTTGAAAGCTCTCCCAATTCATCACAGGATTTTAAATCAATTCGATAATCGTAATTTCCTCTGGATAGCTCTTTTGTCCCTTTAATTAAAGCCTTAACTCTTTTATGAACCATAAGCCAGATAAAAACTCCACTAAAGATTGAAATAATTAGCGTAATTAAAATCGAATGAAGTATCAAAGAATTTTTGTTTCTTTGCATGATATTATCAACTGATGCAAGAGACATTTGAACATCAATCACACCAAGAATTCTCTGATCTTCTGAATGAGCATGACATAAACTACTTGAACATTCTTTCTCATTTTCAATTGGAATTATTAATCCAATTATTCTTTCACCTTTTTCATTTGTAAAAATTCTAATTCTTTCGTCTGTTGTTAGATAAAGTTTAGGATTCTGAATTGAATGACAGGGAGAACATTCAGCAGATGTCAAGTCAGCATTTTTGTTGATTAAAGAGTCTTCGTCAGCAAACTTTATTATACCGAGTTTGTTGTAAACTTTAATTCCCGAAACTTCTGGTTCAGTTCCTATGGTTTTAATTATTTGATAAACATCTTCCCTCCTATTCAAAAGCATTGAATATCTTGTGGAACGCTTGATAATATCTCCAGTTCGAATGATATTCTTTTCGACAATTTCCAGAACTTGTCTTCTATTTTGATTAATTAAAATTACGGTTGTGATAAAGAAGATTATTATGAACAAAACAATTAAACTAACAGAAAGCTTGAAGGTTAATGTCTTACAGAAGCATAATTTTTGAGAATTGTTTGAAATACCCCTACCACTTGAATTTAATTTCGAATTATTTTTTCTTTCCATCACATTTTCCTCTCTTCACTACAAACTTAACTATAATGGCAAGAAGTTACAATGAATAAAACTATAAGAGTCGTTGAGACCACAGAGAGCCATTTTATTTTACATTGAATAACCAATCAAAAAAGTATGACTTAAAATTGGTATTTGCTTGAGCATTCAGCCTGATAAAAAGCTTTAAACTCAATGTCGCATTGAGCAAGCATGCCCTGAGTTCATCGAAGGGTCAAGAGTGTGAGAATTCTTCTTTTGTCACACTGAGCCTGTCGAAGTGTGACAAAAGCATTCTCGATACAAAGAACTTTTTTCGTCAGGCTTCGACGGAGCTCAGCCTGACATAATGTTTAAAATCTTATTGTCACACTGAGCAATGGTCGAAGTGTGACAGCAACACAATCAACAATTAGAACATTTTTTCGTCAGGCTTCCTTCTTCGACAGGCTCAGAACAAGCTTTCAACAAACTCAGGACAGGCTAACTCAGCCTGACATTAAAATTTACAAGTCCTTTTCAATGAAAAATAAATTACAACTCGTTCTTAAGAATTTCTCTGTTTTAATGTTTAACCTTCTCCCAATCTTTCTTATAATTAAATCCTGCAAAAGTTGGACTTTCAGGATTATGGCATTTCTTACAAATCTTCTCGTCGTTTTTACCAATTACAAGTCCAAGTTTTAAACCTTCCTCTGTTTTCTCTTTACCATGTTTATTCTTGTAAGCTGAACCAGGACCATGGCAGGCTTCACAGGTTACACCATCTTCTTTTTTATTTGTTGGCATCATCTGTTCGCCTGGGAAATAACCAGTCGCATGACATTTTAAGCATTCTGGTGCTTCTGTTGGATCAGTCTTAAGATTCATTTTCTTTGCAATATCTTTTGATTTTTGACTCTGAAGTGTTTTATAAGCTTCGGAATGTTTTGTCTTCAACCAATTCTCATAAACCATTTTACCTTTTTCGCCTTTATGGCAAGCCATACAGGTTTTTACGCCAACATATTTGTTTTGTGCAAAGAGATCCAATGAAGCGAATAAAATCGTTGAGAGAGCGAATATCAGAAGTTTTTTCATAGCAGTTTCTCCCTATATTTTTTTGTTGAAAATTAATTTTAGAAGTTGGACAAAATCTTGATTTGATAGATCCTTCAAATAATCTTTAATTAATTCTCCACCATCAGGTAGAGTGATGTTTGCCTTTGATGCCAATGAAAATTTATTGAGAAGAAATTCTTTAACAAGCAAATTATCACGATAAATTAAATTGTGTCTATCATCAAAATCATAAATTTTTCCTTGAATGATTCCATCTTCACTTTCGACTTTTACGAGCTCAATTGAAAACGCATCAGTTTCAAAAAATGAATGTGGATTCTCTTTAATCTTATCATTAATCCATCTGACAGTTCCATTTATCGGTGAGTGAAATCCAATCGCACCGAATGAGCCAATTATCCAGAGAAATGTTTTCCCGATAAACAAATTTGAATCAATCAAAGGAAAATGAATTGAACAACCAGCATCAAAAAACTTCTGAGCAAAATCATCTAATCCTAATGTGAAATATTTCCCTTCTTTTATCAACCATAGATGATTTTCCGTAATCTTTATTTGATGAGAATTTCGATTTACTTTTGAAACCTCACAATATGTATCATGTGAAGTATCTTTTTCTTTGACTTTGATTGCTGTTTTAATTGCTTTATCAAAAGGACAATTCTCACAATCAAAGTTCCTATCACAGAGCTTATATTCTACATAGCCACATTCCATCCAAATACATTTTTGTGAGGTCATCTCAATACTCATTTTGTTGCAGGCTCTGTATTTAAGTTTTCATCAGTGATGATTTCGAATTCAACTGGTATTTCTTCCTTCGTCTTTTCATAAACTGGTAAATACTGAACAGCCAGATTGAAAATCACAACTCCAAGAGTCACAAGGAACAAAGTAATTATAATCTCATACACAGATGGGAAATAAGAAACACCAGATGATGCCTGAAGTGAGGTCACGCTAACATTTAATCTGTTCAATAAAAATCCACCAATTACAAAGCAAGCAGAAACAAACAGACCAACTCTATTCAGTCTAACTTTTGGTTGAGCGAGCAGAACAATCGGGATAATCACCCCAATAATTATTTCGAGCCAAGAGAGATAAGTTTCAATCGAATTAACAAACAAAAGATGAAGTTTTTCGTTCAAAATTAAATCCATAAACTTCCAGGTTAAATATGTACTCATCACAACAACAATCCACCGACCAACATCAGAAACTAAATGGAACTCCAGATTTTTCTTAAATGCTTTTGCACTCAGATAAGATTCAAAAATTATCATTGCACAACCAACACCAATTGCACTTAAATAAAAGAACCAGGGAAGATTTGTCGAATACCATAACGGATGCATTTTACTTGGAACAATTAAATATAAAGCCCCAAGTGACGATTGATGCAAAGTAGAAAGCAAAATTCCAAGAACAACAAGCGGTATTGTTATTCCACGAATTATTTTCAATAATTTTTCAACTTTAAATCTCTCAAGAATAACTGGACTGAATTCAAGGAAAAGAACCGTAGTATAAAGCATTACGCACCAGGCAACTTCAAACATAACTGATCTTGGATTCCACATAATAATCGCATGCCAAATTGCCCACGGTCTTCCTAAGTCAATTAACAGGGCTAAAATCACAAGCAAATAACCAAGAAAAGCAGTTAAGATTGTCGGGCGAATAATTGGTTTAAATTTTTTGATATTGAAGATATAAACAATTGCACACAGAGTAAATCCACCAGCAGCCATACCAACACCACAAAGAATATCAAATCCAATCCACAAACCCCAAGGGAAATGATCGTTCAAATTAGTGACAGCTCCAAGTCCGCCAGTGAATCTAAGATAAATTGTATACAGCCCTAAAATAAAAATTATTGTTGCAACTACTTTCCAGAAAGTTGGTTTTAGAATTTTCTCAATTGTCGGATTCATTCTTCACCTCGTAAGTTTTGTTTTTCTGCTCTTCAAATTTTTCTCTGGCAATTTCATTCTTACGATTTGTCAACCAATAAAATCCTGTAAGCAAAACACCGCCAACTGTTACAAGAGTTGGGATCTTCGCTAAAGCTTCGTGAGTGAAATTGGGAAGTGCTGTCTTTAAAAGTTTTGTATTGAAACCAAGTTCTTCAAATGGAACTGGTGACAAATACAGAACTGAAGTTCCACCAACTTCTTCAAGTCCATAAATGTGCTGATAATATTTGTCAGGATTTTCAGCAAGTCTCTGTTTTGCGATTGCAATCATTTCATCTCTATCGCCGAATAGAGTTGCACCAGTTGGACAGGCTTCAGCACAAGCAGGAAGTTCACCATTCTTAACTCTATCATAACACATAATACATTTTTGAACTCTCGGTTTGAGGCTTCCCCATTCATATCGTGGAATCTGAAATGGACAAGCTTGCATACAATAACGACAACCGAGACATTTTGATTCATCATACAAGACTGCACCAACTTCTGTTTTTGTAAATGCACCAACGGGGCATACTGAGACACAGGTTGGATCTTCACAATGCTGACACATCCTTCTTACAAAGTAATCGCCTCTCTGCTCAACAATTGTATAAGTTTTATCTGAGAGGGAATCTTTTAATGGATCATCTGAAGTTTGAGGAAGATGATTTTGCTCTTTGCAAGCTTCATAACAAGATCCGCAACCGACACATTCGGTTATATCGATCAGAAAAGCTTTTCTTTTCATTTTTCACCTCACCATTTCAGGATAATTTCAGAAATTCATCTTCAAACTTTGAAATACCATTTTCATCAAGCAATCGAACAACACCTTCAACAATATTTCCACCGTCGTAAAGTGTTGCACCGACAAGCGATGGTTTTGGTGATAAATGAGCAAGCAAATCTTTGAAACGATTCACTTCTTCTTTCATCCAGTTGACAACTTCTTTTCCTATCTTAAAAGAAGGAAGCACTAACTTTACATCCGCTGGTTCAATTTCAATTAACCAGTTATCTCTGTACGGATTTTCTCGGAGCAGACTCATATTTTCAAGAATTGAATTATTCAAAGAAGTAATAACGCCATCAACTGGAGAATAAATTTTTACTCGTCTTCCATTTGCTAAAATTTCAAAGATTGGTTCCCCTTTTGAAACTTTATCACCTTCAGTTTTCAATGAATAAATTTTTCCTGGCTTCAGAACTTTGTTTATGAAATCGTCAATCCCGAGTTTTAATTTTCCATCTTCAGCAAAATTGAGCCAGGTGTGTCCTTTTGAATAATACAGTCCTTGTGGAACATAAATCGATTCTTTTGTGAAAACAGTCTTAGCAACTGGTTCTGGTTGAGTTTCCTCAAAGACCGAAATTCTTTTCTCACGAACTTTCGTTACAATGAGATTGATTGAGATAATTAAGACGAATGTTAATAAGACAAATAATGCAACCATTTTTAACCTCACAATTTTTTGTTTCTGTTTTTTATGTTTTCAAATAGATAGGTCAAAATGAATGCCAGCAATAAACACCAGCAATACGATTTTTATAATTTCTTGTAATTCAATGAATTAGGGAAAGATTATTTTCCCAAGAAAAATCAATTGAAGTGAACGATCGTTGAAAAATTCATCATGCAATACAGCTACCAGACGATAATTGTTTTAATTTTCAATACTTAGAAGTGTTGAATTTTTCAAATTAGATGTGTTGAAGAAATTTACAACTTAAGGTGTGGTGGTGATAAAAAATTAAGCAATGTTTGATTATAAATAACGAAAAAATCGATTCTAAAATAGTGGTGGAAAACTTTATACAGAACTTATATTCAGATATTGCAGAAAAATATTAAAACAAATAAAAATTTTTATTAAAATTGTTTTATGAAAAATCCTTCAATTATTCATCAACTAAAATTCATAAAATAGGGAGTAAGACCTATGGCCAACTTATTCTGGAAACAAAAAGGCAAACCTACTTTAAATCTTATTTCTACACCATTTTCCACAGAAGAAGAATTTGAGAAATTGATTTTTGAAACTAAAGAAATTCTTGAAGACATTTTTCTTCTGAAGCGACAAATTAGAGGCGGTAAAAAAGCAGGTATTCCTGATATAATTGGCATTGATAAAGATGGTAATGTCTGCATAATTGAAATGAAAAATAAACCTATCGATGCATCCGTTATACCACAAGTACTCTCTTATGCTTTTTGGGCACAAAGTAATCCTGATTCTATTAAAAATCTTTGGCTTGAAGCTCCCGAACAACCCGAAGATCTTGAAATCAATTGGGATAATTATAATGTTAGAATTTTAATAATTGGTCCATCTTTTCATCCTTCTACTCTTGAATTGATAAATACAATTACATATCAGGTCGATTTAATCGAGGTAAAACGCTGGGTTGAAAAATCGAATCAGTTCCTACTCGTCAACAAATTAGAAGCTGATCAACCAAAGCAAGTTCGCACAACTAAAGGTATTGAAACTTATGATAGATCTTTTTATGAAAGATATTATAATAAAGAAAGTGTTAAAGCATTTATGAAATTTGTTGATGATGTCGAAAAAATTGTAAAAGCAAAAGGATGGCCATTGGAAAAAAAGTTTAACAGATTTTGTTGTGTATTTAAATACGGTTTTTTTAATGCATTTATTATACATTGGAGTGGTACAAGATCATTCGTTTTGAAGTTCAAATTACCAAAACCAATAGCTCAAAAAGTTGAACCAGCAGGCATTAAAATGTATAAGTATGATGAAAGATTTAAAGAAGCTTTATATAAAATAGAACCGAATAAGACAAATGCTAAATCGTTTTTGCGATTATTCGAGAAGGCATATGAGTATATGACTGGTGAAATTAAATAAGTAATCAGACTGATTAGTTTTTAGCTTAATGTTCACTACTGAAAAATTAAATCAATGTTCTTTTCACGACTTAATTAAAAATTATTATGAATAAATCAGAGATCGGTTCAAAAACAGCTAAAGGTGGATTTGCAAATGAAAGAGAAGTTTGTAAAAAATTCAATGAATGGAAAAAAGATAGTGTGGCTCAGGAATGGCTTAGAATAATGGGATATGATATTTCAAAAATTAAAAAAGTCCAAGCAATTCAAATTCCAACGAGAATAAAACGCAATGATTTGAATAAATTTGGTATAGATACTAATGATTATGAGAACATAGTTAGATTTAAAAAAGCCGATGTTCAAATTTCAATCCTTATTAAAATCGGAGATATAATCAAAATAGAAAATCTATCATTAAAGAAAGCAAATTCTGATGCAGACTATAATCAAGTTGATAAAAGAAAAGTAGATGATTATAAAAGTATGTGGCGTTTTGACAACGAAATTGCTTTTTGGCTTAAACTATTCACCGGAGAATTTAATCCACGAAAATACTTTAAAAAAATAAAATTAAATGTGAATAAACTTAGGGACAAAGAGAAAAAGCGTTTGTTTTTAGATGAAATGCCAATTAATATTCAAAATAGAATAATTAATTTTTTTGAAGAAAATAGAATTATGGTAATAAGTGACTTACTCAAAGGTAGAGGTGGATTATCTGCTAATTGGTTACTAGTTACTAGGTTTAATAAAGAGAATAAAACAACAACATGGAAACTTGTGGATATCAATATGGCAATGAATTTTTTTGGAAGAGGAGAAATTTGTATTTCACCAAGAGGAAGTTTGTACATCGGGAAAATTACAATGCAAAGAAAAGGCGGAACCCCGGATCCAACAAAATTGCAATTCAAAATAAAACCCTGTCAGTTATTTGAACTTGGAGTTTGATAATGGAGATCAATAAAGTTTATCTGGGTGATTGTATAGAAATTATGAAATCATTTCCTGATGAATCTGTGGATTTATTCTTTGCAGATCCACCTTTCAATATTGGAATTAAATATGATGTTCATAATGATAATATGCCTTATGATGAGTATTATAATTGGTGTGAGAACTGGATTAAAGAAGCTTATCGATTACTAAAAAGGAATGGAAGCATTTTTATTGCAATTGGTGATGAATTTGCGGCAGAAATTAATATCATTCTGAAAAGAACTGGTTTTTATTTTAGAAATTGGATAATCTGGTATTATACTTTTGGACAAAATCAGAGAAAAAAATTTAATCGTGCACATACTCACATTTTGTATTTCACAAAAGATAAAAGTCACTTTACATTTAACGATAAGGCCATAAGGATTCCATCAGCGAGACAATTGATTTATAAAGATAAACGGGCTAATCCAATTGGAAAGATTCCTGATGATGTCTGGAACTTTCCGAGAGTTTGCGGCACATTCAAAGAACGAATTGGTAATCATCCGTGTCAGATGCCTGAAGATTTATTGGAATTAATAATTAAAGCCAGTACTAATGAAGGTGATTTGGTTTTAGATCCTTTTGGAGGAACTGGTACAACAGCAGCTGTTGCCCAAAGATTAAAAAGAAATTTTATCACAATTGAAATATCTAAAGAATATTATAATATCATATTAAAAAGGCTACAGGGTAAAATCTCAGAAATCAAGAGAAATAAAAAGTCCGATAAGGATCAGCAGGAAACTCTTTTTGATGTATTTGGATGAGCATTAAGAATCAAATGATGAACTAAATAAACTTCACTTTGAAATAAAATAAATTTTCTTTTTTCCAAAACCTTTGGATGATATTCAAACAATATAACTACCAACCTTATGTTTTAACTACCCATTTAACTATTTTTAAATGATTTTCAACAAATTTTTAAGTGAAAAATGGATTTAGATAAAATAAATCGAAGAAAAGTTTATTTCAGAATTTTAAGTTACTTAAAACCTTACTGGCGACATTTGATTGGTGTCCTCATTACTTCAGTTTTTTTCACAATCTTCAGTGGACTTTCAATTTATCTTTCAATCCCGTTGCTTGAAACTCTTTTTCAGACAGAACTGAGAGCTGAACAAAATCTCTCTCCAACAGCAGAACTCAGTCAGAAAATAGAAACTCAGGCAAAAAGTGGTGGCTTCCTTTCAGGAATCAAAAGAAGTTTGTCTGAAAATCTTTATTCATTTATTGATCGACCATCAAAAAGAGAGTCACTTCTCAGAATCTGTGCGCTCATTGTAATTACATTTTTCCTGAAAGGATTTTTCGGTTATGTTCAATCTTATTTAATGGCTTACATCGAACAGGGATTCATTCGTGATTTGAGAAATGAAACATTTGCACATCTGAATAAGCTCTCACTAAAATATTTTACAAATGAAAGAATTGGAAATTTGATTTCACGCATTACGAATGACATTACGATGATTAACACTGGAATTTCTGCAAGTTTTGTTACACTAACAAAAGACCCACTGCTTGTAATTGTTTTTCTCTTACTCGCTCTTGCAATTAGTTGGCAATTGACTTTGCTTTCACTTGTTGTTATGCCTTTTTCACTTGCAATTATCAGCTGGCTTGGTGTAAAACTTTACAAACAAAGTTACACTCTTCAAAGCAAGATGGCTGATCTCACTTCTTTTCTTCAGGAAAGAATTTACGGGACAAAGATTGTTAAAGCTTTCAATATGGAATCTCAGGAGAATGAAAATTTCTTTGCTTTAACAAATCATTTCTTCAAAATTATTCTTCGCATTACACGAATTAGAAATATTGCTCCACCTGTGACTGAATTCTTCAGCATTCTTGCAGGTGTATTGATTATCTGGTATGGAGGAATTCAAGTTCTTGAATCGCACACATTGAAGGCAAGTGAATTTTTAGGTTTTCTTTTTATCATTTTCCAGATAATGCCTCCAATCAAAGAATTAAGCAATGTGGCAAATCGAATTCAAGAATCAACAGCTGCTGCATCAAGAGTTTTTGAAATTATTGATGAACCAATTACAATCAAAAATAAACCAAATGCAATTCCATTCACTTCATTCAATGATAAAATTGTTTTCGATAAAGTTTCTTTTCACTACGATGTAAATCATAGATACATTTTAAGAGATATTTCATTTGAAGTTAGGCGAGGAGAAATTGCGGCTCTTGTCGGTCCCAGTGGTGCAGGCAAAACAACCCTGGTCGATTTAATTCCAAGATTTTACGATGTAACAGAAGGTGCAATTTACATTGATGGAATTGACATTCGTGATTATGATTTGAAATCTTTGAGAGAACATATCGGCATTGTAACTCAAGATCCAATTCTTTTTAACGATACAATCAGAAACAATATCTGTTATGGTATGAGCGATGCAGACTTTGAGGACATTGTAAGAGCAGCAAAAGCCGCAAATGCACACGACTTTATTATGGAACTCCCACAAGGCTACGACACAATTATAGGTGAAAGAGGATTGAAACTTTCTGGTGGACAACGACAGAGAATTTCAATTGCAAGAGCTTTGCTTAAAAATCCACCTATTATGATTTTAGATGAAGCAACTTCTGCTCTCGATAGTGAATCAGAAATTTTAGTTCAAGGTGCAATTGAAAATTTGATGAAAGATAGAACCACATTTGTAATTGCTCACAGACTGAGCACAGTTCGAAATGCTCACAAAGTAATTGTGATTGATGAAGGTAAAATAGTTCAAATGGGAACTCACGCTGAATTAATTCAGGACACAGAAGGACTTTACTATCGATTATATTCACTTCAATTTCGATTGAATGAGGTTTGATAATGAAAACCAATCAAGACAGAACAATTGAGATACTCGACCGGGCTGGTTTTGTATTTCTTTTCATTTTTGCAGCAAGTTTGACAACTTCAATCTTTGTAAATCAAATTGGTTATTTCGGTGCTTTATTAATTTTGCTGACAAGATTTATTGTTCAAAAAAAATTTGAGAAGCAATCAACTGGGCTTGAAATATTCTTTATACTTTTGATTTTATCAGAAGTGATTTCAGCAATACTTTCTCAAAACTCAGCACAGGCATTTCATAATACTTTCAAAAGAGTAATCCTTCTTCCTGTCGTTTATATGCCTGTTTATTACTTGAGAAATGAAAAAAGATTTAAAAGGATCGTTTACACTTTTCTGATTTTTGCCGTTCTTGGAATGGCTGTTTATCTTTTCTTTGCCTATAAATATTACATCTTTCAACTTTACTCAAAAGAAGGCAAAGGTCCCTCTATTTTTCAATATGTGATGACTGCTGGTGGTTTGATGAGCGTTGTCACTATAATTTTAGTTGGATTTTTGTTCTTAAAAGAAAATAAACTTCGATATAAAATCATTCTAATCATTGCAATCTTAATTTCAGTTGGATCTTTAATTTCAAGTTACACTCGAGCAGCTTGGCTCGGAACTATCGCAGGAGTTGTTGTTTTATTTCTACTTCATAGAAGATGGCTTTTTATTGGTGCAGTTGCTATTCTCGCAGGAATATTTTTCTCACTTACTCAAACAACAAGTGAAATTGCAATATTTAATATCGATCCAATCAATAAATCAATTAAGAATTTACATACAATCAATTCGAAAGGTAGAGCTAATGGCATCGATACATTAAATGGAGAATTTTTTGTTGCCGATTACGAAGCTGGAATTACAAGATGGCAATTGATTGATACAAACTTAGTCTTCAAAGGTGACTTTAAAACTCCATCACCTGCGAAGTCGATTGTTTCTCACGATACATTACTTTATACTTTACTTTTAGATTCAAGAGTTTTGATTTTATATCCACAGAATGATACAATTCAAATTTTATCTTCAATCATTCCTAAAAATGTTGTTGGTTCAATTTTTATTTATAAAAATTATCTCTTTATGACCGAAGGTGAATTTGGATTTGAAGTGATTGACATTTCAAATCCAGCAAAACCTGAATTTGTAACTTTATTTTCTCTCTCAAATGAAAAATCAAAAACTGTTTTCTCAGAACTTGATGCAAAAGATAATTATCTATATGCCTTACTTGATGATAAGAAATTTCTTGTCTTAGATATCTCAAATGTTCGAGAAATAAAACTGATTGACGAAATTAAAACTGAGAGCGTTCCTGCTTCTTTGCATATAAATGGTAATTTTCTGGCAGTAGGAGATGGAACCAAAGGAATTAAAATCTACGACATCACAAATCCACAAAAGCCCAAAATCATTAGAGGAATTCAAACAAAAGTACTCCCTAACTTTATAAGATTTTATAATGATGATTTAGTCTTTACGGATTTTGGTGGAAAGATTTATGTAATCAACATTCACGGAAATGTCTTTGAACTTTACAAATTCAAAGAAAAAATTTCTGGTCTATTGAGGCAAAATGACAAATGGATTGCAACTTACTTTTATCGAAGCAGATTAAGCTCAATTTACGATCCATATCATCCATCTAACATCGAAAGGATGAATCAAATCAAAGTTGCATTTAGAATCTTTCAGAACTATCCAATATTTGGCGTGGGTAATATTGATTTCAACGAACTTTACAAAAAGTATCGTGAACCTTTTGACAAATACACTTATGGTCATCTTCACAATAATTACACTCACATTTTAGCAACACTTGGAATTTTTGGATTTGTAATTTTCATTCTCCTTTTAATTAAAATTTTCGTCATCCACATTGAAACAATTCGAATTTCACAAAACAAAAACTTTTATAATGTTCTTGCAAAAGGACTCTTTGCAGCTTTCATTGGAATTTGCACAAGCGGACTTTTCGAATACAATTTTGGCGATCATGAAATTGCAACGATGTTGTGGTTCACTGTTGGTTTAAGTCTCACTATTCAGAAATTGATGAAAGATTAGATATTTGATATTTTAATAATGTAAAATCAAAATGGAGGATGAAATATGTCAAATCAGGATAAAAATCTTTATGATCAACTCTTCTTTCAATTGATTTTACAATTTCAAACTTCTGCATGGATTGGCTTAGGGAAACTTCCCAATCCTATTACACAAAAAATTGAGAGAGACTTAGAAGCTGCTAAACTCGCAATTGATATGCTTGATATGATCAAAGCGAAAACCAAAGGAAACTTAAGCGACGAAGAAGATAGATTGATTACACAGATCAGTAAAGATTTAAAATTGAACTATGTCGATGAACTTGAGAAAGATCAGAAAGAAAAATCAGAGAAGAAAGAAGAGGCTAAGAGTTGAGAATTGGAATAATTGCAAACACAACTAAATATGATATTTCAAATTTTCTAATTGAGTTCTTACTTAAAAATTCTAAATATCGAGATCGAAAAATTTTTCTCAGCAAATCTACCTTTGAATTTGTGAAGAAAAATCTTGCAGAGCATAAACTGCTTTCAGCGGTTAAGTCAATTGACGAGAAAAATTTTAAGGGCAATATTGATTTACTTCTTTCTTTTGGTGGTGATGGAACAATGCTTTACTCTGCCCAATATGCAATCGCTGCTGATGCAATTTTAGTTGGAGTGAATTTCGGTAAGCTCGGTTTTCTTGCAGATATAAATTATCACGATTTGATGAATGTCCTAAATGAATTTGATCATAATGATTTTGAAATTGAAGAACGAATACTTCTTGAAGGGAAAATCATCAGCCATAAATCTAAAAAATTTACTGCCGTGAATGATATCGTAATTGAAAAAGGTGGTTGGTCAAGAATAATTGAAATTGATACTTATGTCGATGGAAAATTTTTAACCACATATCGATCCGATGGATTGATTATCTCAACGCCCACCGGTTCGACAGGTTATTCACTTTCAGCTGGCGGACCAATTCTTCTTCCAGAATTAAATTCATTTGTTCTCAGTCCAATTTGTCCTCACACTTTAACTGTCAGACCAATTGTAATTCCAGCTAATTCAGAAATTACAATCGAAGCAAGATCATTTTACAAAACAGTGATGATTAATAAAGATGGACAAAAAACTTTTAAGATAAAACCGCCAGTCAAAATGGTTATCAAAAAATCTGAAAAAGTTTTGAAATTATTTAAGAGAAAAAACAAAGATTACTTTCAAACACTAAGAGAAAAACTTATGTGGGGAATTGACATCCGAGAACAAAATCGAGGGAATAAAAAATGAAATCATCAATTAAAATTCTTGTAGCTTTATTTCTTATTCAATTTGTCTCAACAATTTATGCTCAGGAAGAAAAAGCATCATCTTTTAAAATTGTCATTGATGAAAAATCTGGAAAACCAATGTTGATTGGTTTATGCTCAAAAGAAAATCTGACAAACGACACAACATTCTCATGGTGGTTCGAAGCCGAGTATGATTATTATCAACCCGAAGATTCAGTGATGAAATTAATTGATCTTGATTCAGTTAAAATTGTATGCGTGATGGGAACCTGGTGCAGTGATAGTCGAAGAGAAGTTCCGAGATTTTTCAAAATCTTAGATGAGTTGAAATACGATTACAATAACCTTTCTCTTTACTGCGTGGATAGAAAAAAGAAAGCTGAAGGTTTTGATATCGATCAATTTATAATTGAACGAATTCCAACTTTTATCTTTTATAAAAACGATTCTGAAATTGGCAGAATAATTGAGACGCCCGTTGAGTCATTAGAAAGAGATATTCTCAACATTCTTAAAAATGTTGGAGAATAGTGAATTAATTTTGATTAAGTGATAATCTCACTTGTTGTAATATTGAAGCAGATTAATCGGTAGATTTTCAACGCCAAATTTTGCAACAAATAGTTTCGTCAGTTCTTCTGCTTTATCATATTTAGCAAAATCTAATTCATAATAAATTCGATTAATCATCATAGTCATAAGAATATCTTTAAGTTCTTGATTTGTGTAAAGCTTCACCTTCATAAATCTTAGTTCGTAAAGGTCAAACAGTTGTTCGACATACTCGCCCTTTTTAGAAAGCTTGTATGTTAGACCGAAGGGAATAAATTGTATATCATCCCCAAACTTCATTTCCCCTGCTTGAACTTTTTTGATCATCTCGTAAGTCAGATAGACTTGCCGACCAGACAAATTAAATTTAATTCTATTGCTATCAACATCAATCAATTTTTCTTTTGCAAAGAGACGATTAACCTGTTCAGCATACCATCTCTCACCAGCAACTGGATAAGTAATGAAAACAACATTCGGTTTTACCTTTTCAACTAATTGATAATACATTGATAATGAATGCAACCACGAACTGAAGTTTATCAAAACAGAATTATCTTCGATATGTTTTACAATCGAATTAAAATAATCCTCTTCCAGATAAACTTCACTCTGATCCACACGGTTGTAATTAAAATAAAATTGAACTGAAACAAGCAAAATCAAAAAAACGACAAAAATCTTTTTATACAAATCTCTGCTTATAACTTTCATCAAAAAATAAATTCCAGTGGAAATAAAAATTACAATTATGTAATAGGCTGGTAAGAAATAAGCATCGATATCCAGAATTGCGTAAAACAAAGGAACGATTAAATAAATTGCTAACAATATTAAAAACAAATTGAAAATTTTTTGCCTGTATACAAATGCAAAAAATAAACCGGGCACAATTAACAAAATCATCAAATTGAATTCAGAATTATCAAAATCATATTTATCGAAATGAATGGAAAGAGAAGAAACAAAAGTAATTAAGTTATAGATTGCCGATGCGTCGGAGGACATCATCATCGGTCTATAAATTTTTCCCGTTATGTGATCAATTGTTTCTAAGATATTTGCAGGTCTGCCAAAACCAACTAATGAATTCATTGATGACCGAATTGGAATGTAAGAGTAAAACAAAATGGCAATCAGTCCTGAAATCAAAATAAATTTCAGAAAAGTAATAATTCTTGTTCGTTGAAAATTTTTGAAGTAAAGATACATTATTGGAATAATCACAAAAACACCAAGTAAATGATGAGATAAAATTAATCCAAAAAGAATAAATACAACCAACCATTTATTTCTAAGGAAATTTATTTCATCTTGATTTACTCTCTCCTTCAGATAAGCTCTGATTGAATAAAAAATTGTTGCAGACATTAGAGCAATATTGAGTGTATAAACTTCATAATTAGTCGATTGAAACC
>Ga0308421_1000657_pt1 | contig 19943 bp, 15 predicted proteins | sample HotsprSampleMS60_FD_203673 | JGI IMG/M metagenome (GOLD analysis project Ga0308421, IMG submission 203673) | Hot spring phototrophic mat microbial communities from Mushroom Spring, Yellowstone National Park, Wyoming, United States - 20090730_MS60 ...
CTATATTAAATATAATTAAGAAAATTAAAGTAACAATTGAATAAACTTTTTTCATTTTTACCTCCTTTTTTGTTAAAAATAATTTATAACTAAAAACATCTTTATTTCAAATAATTAATCCTCAATTTAAAACAAAATATTAATCAACTACTAAACTAACTCTATCAAAAATAAAATATTCGAATCCAATATTAGCACCTAATGAAAAATTATTTGTTGTTTGATTTCTTTCTAAAAAAGTCCCCAAAGGTGGATTATTAGGTGCACTTGGTTTATAACTATGAGAAGCATGTAAATAATAAGTCAAAAAACCAATATAACCTAAAAATGAACTTGATTTAACAACATCGTTTAGAAAACCTAAATAAATTCCAAGGCCAGTAAAATTTAATTCTTCATCGGTATAAACTCTCCTATCAGCTTTTTCAGTTTCGGAATTATATCCAAATAATAAAGATGGGATAAACGAAATATCATTAGTTAAATAATATTTAAATCCAATTCCATTTAATAGGTAAGTAATCTTTGTAAAATCAGTAATTTGAAAAGAAGGTTCTTCAGTTAAAAAAGATCCAATACCAAAGTTACATAAACCTTGCATTCTATATAAAAGAGCAATATTTCTATTTGTATTATCCGCTTTTTCTTGAGCGAAAAGAATATAGTTTGAACAAAGTAGTAGAAATAAAAATGTTAAAGTTAATTTTTTCATAAATATTCCATAATTTATTTATTTTAATTAGAATAAAGAGCAATTATTCAAATTTAGTTGAAATTTGAAGAGACTAATTAACATTTAAGCTACCATAATTTCTTTTAGTTGCAACTCTTTCTTAATTGCCTCTCTTAATTTAGGTAACTTCCTATAACTCTTTATTCTCTTAATTCTCTGCTCTAAATCCATTAACACTATAGTTATCTTTCTCAACTTTTTTCAATTATTTAATAGATTTAAACCAAAGCTTTTTGGAAAAAATTAAGTCACTTGTAAGATTTCTTTTAAATTCACGCAAGGGAATAAGAATTTGGTTTCATAAATGAAGAAAGAGAAAAATAGCGAATATTAAACTTTCGATTAAAATTAGTCTTGCTTTAATTAACTCCCCCTTCGCTCAATCTAAATTTTTCATTAATTTTGCATCAAAATTTGTTAAAAATTGAAAATCTGATACATATATGTCTTATAAAATTGGAATTTTAGGCGGAGGGCAACTGGCAAAAATGTCTGCTCTGGCAGCTTATAGATTGGGCTTTGAGATAAGTATCTTAGAAAAAGAAAAATCATCTCCCGCAGGCAAAATCACTCCAAATGAATTCGTTGGTTGGGTTGACGATAAAAATATTTTAAAAAAATTTATAAGGAATTGTGATGTCATCACCCTTGAAAATGAATTTATTGATGGGGATCATCTCGAATGGATTGAAAATCAGGGCAAAAAAGTTATCCCATCTTCAAAAACAATCAAATTGATTCAGGATAAGTTAATTCAAAAACAAACATTCAAAAAAGCTAAACTACCTGTTCCAAACTTTGTTGAAATTAAATCAAATTCCACATACGAAAATTTGAAGAAAATTCTTGGCAATAAATTTCTACTTAAATCTCGAAAATTTGGTTACGATGGCTATGGAAATGCTTTTATTTCTAACGAATTCGATTTTTCATCAGCTCTTGAAAAATTGAGTAAACGACATACTAATTTGATGGCAGAAGAGTTTGTTGATTTTCAAAAAGAACTTGCCGTAATGTTTGTAAGAACAAAAAATGAAATCAAAACTTATCCTGTTGTTGAGACAATTCAGAAAAATCACATTTGCCATATTGTAATTGCCCCAGCGCAAATTGAACAATCTTTGATCGAGGCGACAAAAGAAATTGCGATTGAAGCTGTTAAGTCAATTAAAGGTTACGGAATATTTGGAATTGAATTTTTCTTGACAAAAGACAATAAAATTCTAATAAATGAAATTGCACCAAGACCACATAATTCCGGTCATTATACAATTGATGCTTGCGTCACCTCACAATTTGAAAATCACATTCGAAGTGTTTTAAATCTTCCGCTCGGTTCAACAGATATGATCTATCCTTATGCGGTGATGATAAATCTTTTAGGCAAAGTCAATCGCAGCACAGAAAAACTCAATCTATCACGAATATTAAAATTTGATGATGCCCATCTTCACATTTACGGAAAGAAAGAATCACGAATTGGCAGAAAGATGGGTCACATCACATTCTGCGGAAATGATCTCAATCTTATTTACAAAAAAGCACTCGAAGCAGAACAGGAAATAATCATATAGGAGAAATATGAAGAAAAAACCTCAAGTCGCAATAATTATGGGAAGCGACTCAGATTTTCCAATAATGCAAGAGGCAGCAAACGCTCTAAAAGAATTTGAAGTCGAGTATGAATTGAAAATTGTTTCAGCACATCGCACACCGGGATTTATGGCTAAGTATACGAGCACAGCTCACAAAAGAGGCATCAAAGTTATTATTGCTGGAGCTGGTGGAGCTGCTCATCTGCCAGGAATGTCTGCATCTTTTTCTCCACTTCCTGTGATTGGCGTTCCCATCAAAACGAAATCAATGGATGGACTGGATTCACTTCTCTCGATTGCACAGATGCCTTCTGGAGTTCCGGTTGCAACTGTAGCAATTAATAATGCAAGAAATGCTGGTTTACTTGCAGTTCAAATCTTAGCTTTATGCGATAAAAAACTCTTCAAGAAAGTTGTGGAGTACAGAGAAAAGTTAGCCAACGAATCAATGAATAAAAATAAGATCTTGGCTCGTTGATTTTTTAATTCAAATTATTCCAATTAAATGAGAGAAAATTTTTGATGATTTATGAAGCAGTAATTGGACTTGAAATTCACGCACAACTTCTCACCGAATCTAAACTCTTCTGCGGTTGTTCGACAAAATTTGGAAATCCACCAAATACAAATGTCTGTCCTGTTTGTATGGGACATCCTGGAGTTTTACCTGTCTTGAACAAGAAAGCAGTTGAGTTCACCATAAAAATGGGGTTAGCTACTAATTGCACAATTAATCGTAAATCAGTTTTTGCAAGGAAAAATTATTTTTATCCAGACTTACCAAAAGGATATCAAATTTCTCAATATGAATTTCCTCTTTGCTCGAACGGTTATCTTGATTTAGAAATTGAAAATAAAACTCGAAGAATAAGAATTAACAGAATTCATCTTGAAGAAGATGCAGGAAAATCAATTCACGATCAGGGTCCATACACTTTGCTTGACTTTAATCGTTGTGGTGTTCCTTTGATTGAGATTGTGACCGCACCAGATTTGAGAAGTCCTGAAGAAGCAGGAAAATTTTTAACTGAAATCAGACAAATCGTAAAGTATCTTGGAATCTGTGATGGCAATATGGAAGAAGGAAGTTTAAGATGCGATGCTAATGTTTCGGTTCGTGAAAAAGGCTCAAATATTTTAGGCACAAAGACTGAAGTTAAGAATATGAATTCCATTCGTTATGTTGTTGAAGCTTTGAAATTTGAGATAAATCGACAGATTGAAATTCTGGAAAATGGTGGAAAGATTGAACAACAAACTTTACTATGGAATTCAGACAAACAAATTGTAGAGCCAATGAGATCAAAAGAAGAAAGTCACGACTATCGCTATTTCCCTGAACCAGATTTACCACAAGTTGAAGTCAATGAAATTTGGTTAGAAGAAATTCAAAAGAATTTACCAGAGTTACCTTCGGCAAGAAAATCAAGATTTAAATCACAATACAATCTTCCTGAATATGACATAGAAATTCTAACAACAGAAAAAGAGTGGGCTGATTATTTTGAAGAAACAGCTAAATACACCAATGACTTTAAATCTATTAGTAACTGGTTTATGACAGAAATTTTGAAAATCATTAATGAAGAAAAAATTTCAATTAAGGATTTTGTGATTAAACCAGAATGGATTGCGGAATTAATTAATTCGATCAACAATCAAACAATCAGCGGAAAAATTGCTAAAGAAGTTTTCAACGAAATGTTAAGTTCAGCAGAACCACCTTCCGAAATCATCAAGAAGAAAGGTTTAGTTCAAATAACTGATGAAAATGAAATTCTTAAAGTCGTCATAAAAGTTCTCAATGAAAATCAAAAACAGGTTGAACAATATTTAAGTGGTAAGGAAAAAGTATTTGCTCATTTTGTTGGTCAGGTGATGAAAGAAACAAAAGGCAAAGCAAATCCTTCGCTTGTTAACAGAATTTTGAAAGAAGAATTAAACAAACTAAAAAGCAGCGATTAATTCAAACCAAAAAAGAAAATACAATGAAGAAAAAAGTTGCGTTAATTTTCACCGGTGGAACTATCTCAATGAGAATTGATGAAAACACTGGTGGAGCTGTTCCATACTTGAGTGGAAATGAACTAGTTGAACTCGTCCCCTCACTCAAAGACTTAGCTGATATTGAAATCTATGATTTTGGTAAATATCCAGGTCCACATATGACTCTCGATTTGATGATGCAACTCAAAGATATTGTTAAAAATTATCTGGAGAGAGAAGATATAGTTGGTGCAGTTATCACACACGGAACTGATACACTGGAAGAGACAGCATATTTGCTCGACCTTACAATCAATTCACCAAAACCAGTTGTTTTGACTGGTTCAATGAAAAATACATCTGAACCTGACTGGGATGGAGAAAAAAATTTAATTGATTCAATTACAGTTGCATTAAGTGAAAATTGCAGAGATCTTGGCGTTTTAGTCTGCATGAATGGAGAAATCAATGCAGCAAGTGAAGTTTCAAAAATTTATTCCGATGAAGTTGAATCGTTTAAGAGTCTTGATTTTGGTTCACTTGGATTTGTCTCAAAAAATAGAGTGATTATCAATCGACTTCCGAGAAAACGAGAATATATTCCATCAAATAAAATCGAGAAAGACATTGATATAATTTTAGTTCATGCAGATATGAGCGATAAATTTTTCCGTTTCAGTGCAGATAGTGGTGCGAAAGGAGTTGTTGTTGAAGCCTTAGGAGTTGGTAATGTTCCACCAAAAGCATTTGATGGAATAAAATACATTCGCGAAAAAAATATTCCTGTTGTCCTGACATCTCGTTGTCCAGCTGGTGAGACAATGGACATTTATGGTTATTATGGTGCTGGAAAATGGCTGAAGCAAATCGGTGTAATTTTCGCTGATTATTTGAATGGACAAAAAGCAAAAATCAAGCTCGGCCTTTTACTTGGAATGGGATGTACTTATAAAGAATTAAAAAAATGGTTTGAAGGATAATTTACAGATCAATTCTGATCAGATTATCAATCTCTCTTTCGAGAAACATTTCGCCAACTTGTTTGAACTTCTGCGGTAAATCACTTACGAAAAATGTGTAATTGGGTTTGAGGGAAGATTGATTTAGTAAATTTTCTCTTTCAAGAATTTCTTTCACTACCTTAGCTGTTTCAACTCCACTATCAACAAGTATAACATTCTCGCCCATCACTTTTTGTATCGTGTTTTTCAAAAGTGGATAATGTGTGCATCCCAGAACCATCGTGTCAATTGAATGCTTACGCAACTCGCCTAAATATTCTTCGGCAGCGAGTTCAGCAATTTTATGATTTGACCATCCTTCTTCAACGACAGGCACAAACAATGGACAAGCTTTTCCATAAACTTCAATTGTTGGATCAATTGATTGAATCTCCTTCTCGTAAGCTTTGCTCAAAATCGTAGCTGTAGTTCCAATCACTGCGACTTTCTTATTCTTCGTATTTTTTGCTGCGGCTCGTGATCCTGGTTTGATCACACCAATTACAGGTATCTCTGTCATTGACTGAATTTCATTTAATGCAACAGCTGAAGAAGTATTGCAGGCAATGACAATTGCTTTGACTTTTTGTGAAAGCAAAAACTTTGTGTTCTGTATTGAATATTCTTTTATTGTTTTTTCTGACTTTGTTCCGTAAGGTACTCTTGCTGTATCGCCAAAGTAAACTATGTTTTCATTTGGCAGAATGCGCATTAATTCTTTAAAGACAGTTAAGCCACCAATTCCAGAATCAAAAACGCCGATTGGATTTTCAGGAGAGATTTTCATCAAGAACTAAAAGCCTTTTCAAAATTCGACAAATAATCAACTAATTCTTTTCTTAAGGCATCGTATTTATAGATGGGAATTTTCTGAAAATTTTCGTCCAGAACATAAAAACTATCAAACGCACCATTGAGTTTGGTTCCGATCTTGGCAAAGTAAATATTCAATCCAAGTTCTGTTAATTTTTTTGTGATAAGATAAAGAAGACCAATTCTGTCTGAAGCGTGAATATCAATGATTGTATAAATTGGATGTTCCTCAAATTTTACTTCAACATCAATTGGAGTCATTTTTCTTTTATCGATTCTTTTCCATTTATCTCGATGTTCTTCAAATGCTTTATCGAGATTATAATTCTGCAAAAGAACACGAGTAATTGTTTCGGCAAGAGCTTCGAAATGGTCTTCAGTTAATGGTTTGTGAGAGATAAAATCAGTTATCTTAAATGTATCAATTATAATTCCATCTTTTCGGGTGAAAATATTTGCATCGTGAATGTTGCAATCGCTAACTGAAATTGAACCGCAAATTTTAGAAAGCAAACCTTTTGTATCTCGCGTAATGACAGTCAATTGGGTAAAGTCTTCTGTGTTGTTATGTAAAATTGAGAGAACATTCCCTTTCTTAATTTCATTTATATGAGAAGCAATTTCTTCTTCCGAAAAAGTATAGAGATAATTTGTATCGTTTATTTGCTCGATGTGTTTCAAATAATCTTTTTTATCAATACTAAATTTTTCAAAATCAAACTTTTCAATTTTTGGACTTAAAAGTTCTTCTGCTGTAATTCCAAATAAAATCATTTCTCTTGTTTTAGTGTAGAGTTCATTCAGCAATGAGCTTTTCCATGTTGTCCAGAGACTCGGATTGACAGCAGAAAGATCAGCATAAGTTAAAAGATATAGATAATCGAGTTCCTGAATATTCTTGAATTTTGACCTGAACGAATTAAGGATATTAATATCATTAAGGTTTCTTCTGAAGGCAGTCTGTTCCATTAATAAATGATTTTCAACTAAAAACTTCACCATTTCGATTTCAGTATCAGAGTATCCGTATCTCTGCATTATATTTTCTGCAATTTGTGAACCGACCAATTCATGACCTGAGTGAGTAATTGGTTTGGCAATATCATGGAATAAAACAGCGAGAATAAGGAGATCTTTATTTTCATATTTCCTGAAAATTTCACCAATTAAAGAATTATCCAGTTCAAGATTGAACAAATTTTTAATTGCCATCAAAGTATGTTCATCTGTCGTGTAAATATGATAAGCATTTGGCTGGAAGAATAACTTCAGTGAATCAAACTCTGGTATTAAAAATCCAAGCACACCAAGTCGATGCATATTGAATAAAGCATCGCTTAGATTTTCTGTCCTCTGAAAAAATTTCTTGAAGGACTTTTTCACTTCAGCTTTTGTAATCTCAGTCCCATCAAAGTATTCGATACTCTTTCGAATCGCGTCATCGAGTTCATTATCAAAGATTGCATCATAATGAACTTGATAGTGAAATGCTTGTAAAATTTGTGGAAGAGATAATTTCTCATCTTTCTGATATCTGATAAATCTTCCACAAAGGATAAAATCTTCGTCAAGTTGATATGTCTTGTAAGTTTCGCAGGGATGAATAAACTTGAGTGCTTCTTTATAGAACGATTCGAGCGTCGAACTTATTTTGAGCGTCGCATCGAAATATTTTTTCATCAAATCAATATGCATTGCATCAAGTTCTGAGTTTTCATTAAAGAAGTATCTCGTCACATTCAATTGTGCTTGAAAGTCAAATCTATCCCGTGAATTTGAGTTAACAATATGAAGTGCGTTTCTTAACTTAATAAGATAATCGTAAGCATCATAAATTGATTTTGCTTCGGATGTGGTTAAAGCGTCTGAATTAACCGCATGTAATAAAAAGTAATTTACTGCTGTGTCGAATTTATCAAAGATGGGCAGTTCGTTATTTAAAATGTAATAAATCCAAGCGGATGAATGTAAATCTCTAATTCCACCACGAGTGTTTTTGATGTTTGGTTCGAGCAAAAGTGGAGATTTGCCGTAAGTGTTGTGTCTCTTATCAATATCAATTAGATAAGCATCAAGCAAATCTTTTTTTAATTCAGAATTTACGATGTTTCGCAAATTTTCTAAGAATTTCAAGAAAACAGGATGAGATCCAGAAATAAATCGCATTTCAAGAAATTGAGTAAACGAAAACAAATCGTTTTCAGCGAATTCAAAAATTTGATTAAATGTTCGCACAGAGTGAGAAACACCAATCCCATTATCCCATAATTTCTGGATTGTATTTGTAATATAATCTTTATGTTCATCGATGGAATTAGTAATGAAAATTACATCAATATCTGAAAATGGTGATAATTCCATTCGACTGAGTCCACCAATTGCAGCAATCGCTAAATCATCTGGACAGTCCTTAGTAAGATTTTGAATTTTATCATTATACAATTGTGAGAGCTTAAGTGAAAATTCTAAACCAGAATTGTATTGCTTACACTCAGCAATTAATCTATTAACATTCTTGATAAATGATTCTTTCGTTTCAATCATAACTCTTATTTCTTCTTTGTCCTTAACAAATTGTGAAATTTATTTCAATCGTTCAAATCGTGCCTGGAAGAACCTTAAATACTTTGGTTCATAAACCATTTTCAAGCCTTTGATTTCTTTTCTTCGATTGTAGACTTCAACAATAGATTCAAAAGTCACATCCATATGAGCTTGGGTGTAAACTCTCCGTGGAATTGTTAGTCTTACAAGTTCAAGTTTAGGATAATTGTGATCACCAGTTTCTTTATTCCTTCCTGCAGAAACGATCCCTCTTTCCATTGCCCTTACACCAGAATCAATGTAAATTTCAGCAGCAAGAGTTTGAGCTGGAAATTGAATTTGTGGAATGTGTGGTAAAAATTTTTTTGCATCAATGAAAACAGCATGACCACCAATCGGTTTTACTATAGGAATTTTAGCCTGAATTAATTTATTACCAAGATATTCAACCTGACCAACTCTTGCTTTAATATGATCAAGCTGAACCATTTCTTCAATTCCACGAGCCATTGCTTCCATATCACGACCAGCAAGTCCACCATAAGTATGAAGTCCTTCATAAACAACGACAAGATTTCGAGCCTCTTCAAAAACTTTTTTATTTCGAGTTGCTAAAAATCCACCGATATTCACGAGACAATCTTTCTTCGCACTCACCCAAATTCCTTCAAAGTAAGAACAAAACTCTCTTAAAATTTCTTCGATTGATTTATTCTGATATCCTTTTTCCCGAACTTTAATGAAATAAGCATTTTCAACAGCACGAGTTGCATCGCACCACATTTTGATGCCGTGTTTTTGACAGAAAGCTTTTACTTCACGAACATTTTCCATCGAGATTGGTTGTCCACCAGCCATATTAACAGTAGCTGCAACAGAGATGTAAGGAATTTTCTTCGCACCGACTTTTTTAACTAAAGTTTCAAGTTTATCTAAATCAATGTTGCCTTTGAAAGGATGTTCATTTTCTGGATCATGTGCTTCATCAATTATTACATCAACAAAAGTTCCACCAGCCAATTCTTGATGAAGTCTTGTGGTTGTGAAATACATATTGCCTGGAATGTAATCACCAGGTTTGATTAAGATTTTTGAAATAATGTGTTCAGCTCCTCTACCCTGATGTGTTGGAACTAGATATTTAAAACCATAATATTTCCTGACAGCATCTTCGAGATGATAATAATTTTTACTTCCAGCATAAGCTTCATCACCTAACATCATACCAGCCCATTGATAGTCGCTCATTGCGCTCGTTCCACTATCAGTAAGTAGATCAATGTAAACATCTTCAGATCTCAAAAGGAAAGTATTGTAACCAGCTTCTTTGATGGCTTTTAATCTGTATTCTTTTGTTGTCATTTTAAGTGGTTCGACCACTTTAATTTTGAATGGCTCTGCCCAGGATCTTTTTGTAATCTTCATTTTGACCTCATATTTTTTTGACAAAAATTTCTTACAAAAATAGAGAAAATCAGATTTTGAATTAAAAAGTGTGAACTAGCTATTAAATTGAATTTTCAACTTGCTGATAATATTTATCAATCTCTTTTTGGATTTCAATGGTTTTTGAAATTACAATAACAATCTGTCTATATGTCAAAATTTCTTCTTTGTTAAGAGTTCGCCCTTTTCTGTCACTTAACCACTTATTGCAAACTTGGTAACCACCTATCTTATAATTCCAAAATTGCTCCGAGATATCCTCAAAATATTGACTTTCGTTAATCCATACTCTTCCTATTTTGTTTTTTGTGATCACAAATTCTACTTTTTCTATTTTATTGTTTCCCAAGACCGGGAATTTCGCTTTAAGTTTCTTGAGTTCTTTGGATTTTAATAAATGTAATTCTGCAAGTTGCTTCCCCTGATAACTTAATTTATTAAATAGATCGTAATTTTTTGGAAATGGAATTCTCGGAAAATCTAACTTTAGTAAGTTAGCGTATTTAGTTCGATAAAGATTGCTATATAAAATTGCATAGATGTAATAAAATATTTCCTCTGGAGAAGTTTCTTTTTTGAAATTTTGCTTCAGTTCTTCAAGTAACTTCGGATTAATGTTTGGTACTTTATGTATATAAGTTTCTTCTGGTTCAAATAGGATTAATTGAATTGCAGAACTTTTTCTTTTTTGTTGTGATGTTTCCCGATAAAGGTAAAGTGGAAAAACATAATTTATATCTAATGATGAAATTGCGGTCGAACCAGAGACTAAACCATTTGATATAAATGCGAAATTCCATCCCTCCTGACTTCTTGATCTACGTATAGTTATTAAACACAGATTATCTTTTAATAAATGTTGCATCACTTGATGTCTTGGCATACAATGAAACCCGCGACTATTACCTGTATAATAAGTATAACGAATATCAAATGGACGATATAAAATTGGTTTTATATTTTTCTTGTTCGGACCACTTCTTATTAAATCTTGCTGAGCTAAATGAACTTTCCAATCACGAGCGTCTGAACCTAAATTGTAAGCCTGACGAGCCAATTCAGGATCCATTCTTGAAAAATTCAAAACAACATTCCAGATTTCCTCTTCTGTCCAGCGTATAGTTAAATTATCTCTAGCTGTTACAATTCCGACGCTATTAACTTGGAATATGTCAGTAATTTTTTGAAAAGAGTTATATCGATTCTGTAGTTTTTCATCGGTTGGTACAAAAAGATAAAATTTTGGATTCGGATTAATCTTGTTCCACTTTATTTTTTTTATGTTGTTTTTTAATAAAAAGTCATATTTATATTCTCTTGTTCCAAAAATCTCGTAATGATAAACAGCCTTAGTTTTCTTTTGTTTATACTTAACAAAAAACGAAATAGCTACACCTTGCTTTATATCGAAAACATTTTCGTCTTTGCTTCCATCGGGAGCTTTTTCTTTCTTCAAACTATTCCCATGCAAATCGAGAACATAAATCTCATTGAAACTATTCATTAAAGATCTTCTCATTCCTCTGAATGTAGGATTATCAAGGAAACTGTGATTGGTTATGAAACCAATAATTCCTTCACCTGCTTTATCAATTTTCCACTGAGCAAAACGAATGAATTTTACATAATCATCTTGAAGCCATTTTGGATTTTTTTCACCTAAAGGTTCTCCATCAACTTGATAATAATCTTTTATTGCCTCAGATATCCATTCGCCTACATTCTCTGAGTGACCAGAATAAGGTGGATTTCCAATTATTACAAGTATTGGAATTTCTTTTTTAACTTTTCCAGCTTCATGACTTTCTGTTGATAATGAAGACATTCCCGGAAATTTACTTTCTTCAAGCTCTTTCATATCAAGAGTATTTGTCAAATAATATTTAACTCTTTCGTCATCTTTCATTTTATAGCCTTGTTCCTCTAACAAAAACGAAATTTTCATATGGCCAATTGCATACGGGGCCATCATCAATTCAAAAGCATAGAAGTTTTTTAAGATATGATCTCTAATCAACAAATGAATTAATCCTTGACTTTCAGATTTGATCAGATGTTCAATGGCAACCTCAATCGATTTTGCAATAAATCCAAGAGTTCCACCAGCTGGATCAAGAACTGTAACTTTATCAGATGCTAATCCATCATAAATTTCAAATTTATCCCTTAAAATTTGATGAACCGAGCGAACAATAAAAGTAACTACAGCTTCAGGAGTGTAATAAACACCGCGTTTCTCTCTTGTTGCTGGATCATACTCCGCTAAAAAGGTTTCATAAAAATGTAATATTGGATCGCTACCTTTGCCTTCTCTGTAATATTGTTCAAGAATTTTCTTAACATCTGCTACATTTAAAACTTCAGAAATATCGTCAATTATAATCTCCATTTGTTGCGGAATGTCCTCAAGAGATATAAACTTGAAAACATCCCTCAAAATTCCGATTGATTTTGGAATTAAATCATAAGCAAGCTTGCGATTAAAATCACCATTTGTTCTCAATCTTGCAGCAAATAATCCATAAGTAATAGTTTGAGAATAAATGTCAGCAAAATCTTTTTCGCTAATTCTAGCTATTAGATACTCCTTAAAAACATTGTAAAAAGAGTGAATTGATGGCGTACCAAGTCTTAGTTCCTCACGAACAACTTCATCTAAGAATTTGGTTCTTTTAGCAAGTTCTATGGCTAGCGATTTCGCACTGTAAGTATTAGGGAGAGAAAAATCCAAAAACCTTTCCAACAAATTAAAGAATTTATCCTCGTTTTCTACTGGAGGTAAAGTTGAAAGCTTTTTTATAATAAATGGTCTTGCGATTGAAGTTTTATCGATTAACTCACCATTTCTATATAATCTAAACTCAGTAAAATTTGTGAGAATAAAGTTTGGGAAAGTTGATAAATATCTTTGTATCTGTTCAGTTTCCTCAATTTTATACAGTTCAGCGTCTAATTCTTTTGCTTCAATGTAACCAGTAATTTTTTGTTTACCATCCCAGACTCTGAAATCAGGGTTCCCCGCCTCAGTTTTCTTTGGCAGAATTGTTATATCTACTTTTTTATTTCTTTTTGCCAGCGAAAAATTAGAAATAAGTTCTGCCAGATGTTTATAATAAGATTCCTCTCTGGCATCTCCTTTCTGAAATGTTGCAAATATTTTAGATAAATAATCCGCCGTCATTAAAAGCAATATAATGAAGTGTAATTTTTAATAATAGATTTGAACCTAAAAGAATAGATGTAAAATGATTTGCAGCACAAACTCTAAAATTGTTTTCTTATTTTTGCATCAAATTTAGAAGAAACTATGGAATTCAAAAAGATTAATCTAAAAGGGAAAACATTAGAAGAGCTTCGAGAATTTTTCGAAGAAATTAACGAAGATAAATACAGAGCCATTCAGGTTTTTCAATGGCTTTATCAAAAGCGAGTCGATTCTTTTGATGAAATGACAAATCTTTCAAAGTCTCTGAGAAATAGATTAGAACAAATCGCAAGCATAGAACAATTAACTCTCGTCAAAACTCAGACATCATCGTCTACACATACAACTAAATTTGTCTTTGAATGCGAAGATGGTTCATTAATTGAATCAGTTTTAATTCCAGATCAAGACAGATTAACACTTTGTCTTTCAACTCAAGTTGGTTGCCCACTCGACTGCCAATTCTGTGCAACCGGTCAAATGGGATACAAAAGAAATTTAAGCGTATTTGAAATCATTGATCAATTCATTCAAGCAAGTAAATACTCAAATAGACCAATTACAAATATTGTTTATATGGGAATGGGAGAACCATTCCTGAACTATGAAAATACTCTCAAATCATTATCTATCTTCTCATCCGATTTAGCTTTTGATATTTCAGCAAAGAAAATCACAGTTTCAACAGCAGGAATTCCAGACAAAATTATTGATTTTGCTCATCAACCATTCAAAGGTAAACTCGCATTTTCACTTCACTCAACGGATGAAGAAGTTCGTTCACTCATAATGCCGATCAACAAAAAATATTCTCTCAAGCAAAACATCGAAGCACTTGAATATTTTTATAAACAGACAAAACGGCGAATAACTTTTGAATATATCCTGCTTAAAGGAATAAACGATTCTGATAAAGATGTTCAGGGTTTGGTAAAATTAAGTAGAAGAATTCCAAGTAAGATTAACATTATTCCTTTCAATTCGATTGCTCATACAAATCCAAAAGGGATTGGTGCAACTCTTCAACCAACTTCTCAAGAAGAATTTGATGAGTTTGTCGAAAAATTACGACGAAACAATCTGACTGTTTTCGTAAGAAACACCAAAGGAAGCGACATTGCAGGTGCTTGTGGTCAACTTGCGACTAAAATTCTTCGAAGATCTCATTCAAAACAATCAATTTGATTTCAGGAGAAGAAGATGAAAGGTGAAAAACAATTAACTCGTGTTGCTCTAATTCAAATGTCAATGGAAGCAGATACATCTAAAAATCTTAGAAAAGCAAAAGAGTTTGTAATTCAAGCTGCTAAAAATGATTCAAAAATTATTTGTTTGCCAGAAATGTATAAGTCACTTTATTTCTGTCAAAAAGAAGAACATGAATTTTTCAAACTTGCAGAAAAACTTGATGGAGAATCGTTTCAAGAGTTTTCAAAGATTGCAAAAAAATTCAAGTCTGTTATCATTGTTCCAATTTTTGAAAAACGAACTAATGGTTTATATCACAATAGTTTAATTGTGATTGATGAAAAAGGAGAATTATCTGGTTTTTATCGAAAGATGCACATTCCTGATGATCCTCTTTATTATGAAAAATTTTATTTCACACCAGGCGATACAGGATTTCAATCATTCAAAACAAAATATGGAAATATTGGTACTTTGATTTGCTGGGATCAATGGTTTCCTGAAGGTGCGAGAATCACAACATTAAAAGGTGCGGAGATCTTATTTTATCCAACAGCAATTGGCTGGCATCCATCAGAGAAAGAAAAATACGGACAAGCTCAAAGAGATAGCTGGATTACAATTCAAAGAAGTCATGCAATTGCAAATGGTGTTTTTGTGGCTGCAGTCAATAGAGTTGGATATGAAAAAGTTGACGACAAAAGTGATGGAATAATTTTCTGGGGTTCATCATTTATTTGTGATCCTCAGGGAAGAATTATTGTTCAAGCATCAGATGAAAAAGAAGAACTTTTGTATGCCGATTTAGATTTCTCAAAAGTTGATGTATTCAGAACTCACTGGCCATTTTTAAGAGATCGTAGAATTGATGCATACGAAGAGTTAACAAAAAGATTCATCGATTGAATTAGTCCAGATTAATTTTGAGATTAAATCTATCTGTAAGACTTAATTTGTCAAAGTGTGAATCAAACTATTAAGAATTATTTTCAGATATACACAAAGCTTCTAATTCTTAAACAGCTAAAATTACATTTAATCACTAAGAATTAAAGTTCATAAAATTTTGAATAATGATTGAAGTTAATTTAGAACTTACAATTCTGAATAAAATAGAGAAATTCTTATCTTTGTAAACCAAATGGTGGTATTAAGAACAACAAAAACGAGGATTGAAAATGCCTTTAAAACCAGTTGAGATAAAAGAGATTGAAAAACATACTGAGAGCATTTATGAGGCAATTATTGTTGCTGCAAAAAAGGCTCGACAGATTAACGCAGAAATGAAAATCGAATACAATAAAAGATTATCAGAATTACCTCCACAGGTTCAATTAGACGATGCTGAAGAAGTAGAAAATCCAGATCAGATCAGAATCAGCAAAGAACTTGAAGCAAAAGGAAAACCGACCGAACAAGCACTAAAAGCATTGCTCAAAGGTGAAATTGTTTATAGATACAAACAATAAATTTTAATTCTTTTTTGATTGACAGAATTAAAAAACAAAAAGATTCTTTTAGGAGTAAGCGGCGGGATTGCCGCTTACAAATCCTGTTATTTAGTACGCGAACTTGTAAAGCTTGGTGCGGAAGTTCGCGTTGTAATGACTCCATCAGCTTGTGAATTCGTTTCTCCCCTGACCTTTTCCACTTTATCTAAAAATGAAGTTATCGTCAACATCTTTCCTGATAGAAAAGGAAATACCAAGGCTTCCACTTGGCATATCCATTTAGCTCAATGGGCAGATTTATTCGTTATTGCTCCAGCGACTGTTAATACAATTGCAAAAATCAATTATGGTATTGCTGATAATGCATTGACGACATTAGTTTCAGCAAGAAGATGTCCATTACTAATTGTCCCTGCTGCTGATGAAGATATGTACTTAAGTTTTACGAATCAGAAAAACATAGCTGAATTGAAATTGCAAGGAATCCATTTTTTGGAAGCTGAATATGGTGAACTTGCAAGTGGATTAACTGGTTTGGGAAGATTAGCTGAAGTCGATTTAATCGTAGAAAAAATTAAATCACTTCTTTCTAATTCAACTAAAGATTTTAAGAAGAAAAAAATCTTAATTACTTCAGGTCCAACTTACGAACCAATCGACCCAGTAAGATTTATTGGTAATCGCTCAAGTGGAAAAATGGGACAGGCTTTGGCTCTTGCTTCTTTGTATCGTGGTGCGGATGTGACCGTCATTACTGGACCAACTAATCTAACTTTCCCACCAACAATCAATGTGATCAAGATTAAAACAGCTGAAGAAATGCTTAAAGCGGTTAAAAAGGAATTTCCAAAATGCGATATTTTCATTTCAGCTGCTGCAGTTGCTGATTACAGACCAAAGAAAATTTCAACATCAAAAATCAAAAAAACAGAATCACAACTTGTAATTGAACTTGTAGAGAACAAAGATATTTTGAAAGAGATTTCAAAAATTAAAAAACGAAATCAAATCGTTGTGGGATTTTCAGTCGAAACAGAAAATGAAATAGATAATTCCCGACTTAAACTCGAGAAGAAGAAACTTGATATGATTGTAATTAACAATCCACTTGAAGAAGGTGCTGGATTTGAAGTTGATACTAATCAGATTTATATTTTGAAAAAAGATGGTAGTCTTAAAAAATTTCCGAAGAAATTTAAGTTCGATGTCGCAAACGATATTTTGAATGAGATAAAAAATTTATGAGCAAAGAAATAAAAGAACTCCTCGATAAAATTGAAGATTTTTTCCGATATCAGGAAGAATTAAATCTTCCGGTTTTTGCCTCTGAGAGTACCTCAGAAAAAACAAAAGCAAAAAAATTAAACACAGAATTTATTGACTACTATCTAAAAAACATTGAAGAAGATTTTGTGAAAGCTAATTCCCTTTCCGAATTAGATGCGATGATTAATCAGTGTCAGAAATGTCCACTTGGTAAAACTCGAACGAAATTTGTTTTTGGTGTTGGTAATCCTGCTGCCGATATTGTTTTTGTTGGAGAAGCACCAGGAGCAGACGAAGATGCTCAAGGAGAGCCTTTTGTTGGTCGTGCGGGTAAACTCCTGACCGAAACTCTGAAAAAAATCGGACTTCAAAGAGAGGAAGTTTACATCTGCAATATTTTAAAATGCCGTCCACCAAATAATCGTGATCCATTACCGCAGGAAGTTGAAAAATGTGAACCTTATCTTCTTAAACAATTGAGTTTAATCAAACCAAGAATTATTGTTGCATTAGGACGTATTGCTGGGAATACTCTTCTTAGAAAAAACGAGACATTAACAAATCTCAGAAAAAATATTTATAATTACTACGACATTCCATTGTTTATAACTTATCATCCTGCGGCGATCTTGCGAAATATGGGATTGAAAACTACATTTGAAGAGGATTTGATTAAAATGAAAAACTATTACGATAACTTAATCCAGTGAATTTTAATATGGGGATTTTCCATTGATAAAGGATAAAATGGTCAATGTTCATTTTTCAATTTTTATTTTTTAATGAATGAGAGGTGAGAGATGGCGAGAAGAAAAACAAATGGTCGTGAATTAAAAATTTCCTTCGACGAATCAATTAAGTCGATGCCTTACGCTGCTGAGATTGAAAAGAGTGTTTTAGCTACAATGATAAACGACACTCAATGCATAAGTAAAGTTTTTGAGATCATCACAGACGAAAACATATTTTATTCAGAAGCAAATCAAAAAATCTTTCGTGTAATAAAAGACTTTGTTTCTGAACATCGTCCTGATGAATTAAACTTACCAATCGTCCTCGAAAAACTTAGAGAACGAAATTTAATCGATGAAATAGGCGGAGTTAGCTATCTGCTTGAACTGTCAAGAATGGTTGAAAGCTCCGAAAAGATTGAAGGAATGTGTAAGATTTTAGTCGAAAAGCATATGGCGAGAGAAGTTATCAGACATTCTCTCAACATCGCATCGAAAGGCTACGATGGAACCGTTGATATCTTCGATTTGCTGAATGAAGCAGAAGCTGGTTTGTTTGCAATTTCAGAATTAAAGTTCAAAAAGACATATCTGAACCTTGAAACTCTTGTTCAGCGAACTGTTAACTTCATTGATAAGATGAAAAGGTCTGAAGTCTCAGGAATTTCAACTGGTTACACACTCTTAAATAATTTGACTGGTGGTTTTCAGGATTCAGATTTAATTATAATTGCTGCCAGACCAGGTGTTGGTAAAACAGCATTTGGACTTTCACTTGCATATAACATTTCAAAATATTCAAAAACACCTGTCGGCTTCTTCAGTCTTGAAATGAAAGCAGAGCAGATTGTAATGCGTTTGATGAGTATGGAATCCAAAATTGATGTGAGAAAAATTAGGACAGGTCGTTTCAACACAGATGAAGAATTGAAATTATCTAAAGCCATTAGAGCTTTATCTTTCCTACCAATTTACATTGACGATACACCAGCAATCTCTTTGCATGAATTAAGAGCTAAAGCACGAAGAATGATAACTGAAAATGGTGTCCGTATCATATTTGTTGATTATCTACAATTGATGCAAGGTCCAGCAGATGCAGAAAGTCGTGAACGAGAAATTTCTTATATCTCAAGAGGATTGAAAGCTCTTGCAAAAGAACTCGATATACCAATTGTTGCTCTTGCCCAGCTAAATCGACAAGTTGAAATTCGTCAAACTAAGAGACCAATGCTTTCTGATTTAAGAGAATCAGGTGCAATTGAACAGGATGCCGATATTGTTTGTTTCTTGCACAGACCAGACCTTTATAAAAAATCTGAAGAAGATGTAGTTCAGGAAGCTGATTCACCAAAAGTGATTGAATTGATTATTGCAAAACAGAGAAATGGTCCAACTGGTGAATTTCAATTATTGTTCTTCCCGAGATTTACAAGATTTGAAGAACAGACAACTTATGAGTTTCAGCAGAGAGCATTAGAAAAAGAATATTCTGCCGAAGATTATGACTCATTGCCAGATAATTTAAGCGAAGAAGATTTCCCTCCAGAGGAAACGCCATTTTAATTTATTTTGATTGAAACTTTGAAAGAAAGTCAGACTGATTTGGTCTGACTTTTTTTATTCGTTGAATTAAAAACCGTTAGGATATTTTTTATTTCAGAAACTTTTTATCAATTAGGCTCAGCAGTTTTCTCATATTAATCACATCTTCTCTCATATCTTCACCTTTTGGAGTTTCTAATATTTTTGGAATGCTGAAAAATCTTTCATCATTCATAATAAAGCGAAATCCATTTAATCCAATTTTACCTTTTCCAATATGTTCGTGACGGTCAACTCGTTCTCCGACTCCTTTTTTAGAATCATTCATATGAAATGCTTTTAAATATTTCAAACCAATTATTTCATCAAACTCTTCGAATGTTCTTAAGTATCCTTTTTCAGTTCGAATATCGTAACCAGCAGCAAAAATATGACAGGT
>Ga0308421_1000662_pt1 | contig 19899 bp, 22 predicted proteins | sample HotsprSampleMS60_FD_203673 | JGI IMG/M metagenome (GOLD analysis project Ga0308421, IMG submission 203673) | Hot spring phototrophic mat microbial communities from Mushroom Spring, Yellowstone National Park, Wyoming, United States - 20090730_MS60 ...
ATCTCGTTCGTCTTGTTCACATACCCCTGATAGAGTTTGTAGTGTTCCTCGTGCGTCTTGCGCGAGATGCCGAATTTCTCGGTCTCGAACACTTTCTCGGGCAGGGGCTTCGCCGTTACTTCAACGACCTGAATCTCAGCCATAGTGGATACCCTCCTGTGTGTTGGGATAGCCAGCGCGTGGGGAGCCAGCATCGCCATTGCGGTCGTTGCCGCCGCGTGCTGCAGAAACTCCCGACGCGAAAGGCGTTTCACGCTCATAGCGACGGTATTATACCTGCCCTTGCCGATTTGCGGGGCTACCGATCCATGCGGGCGACATCGGCGTAGGTCTCGCGTTCCACAATCACCCGTGCCGTGCCCCCAGCAACGGCGACCATCGCGGGGCGCGGGTAGCGGTTGTATTGGCTGCTCATCGAGTAGGCGTATGCGCCCGTGGTCAGCACCGCAATCACCTCCCCCGCGCGCGTTTCGGGGAGCAGGGCGCAGTCGATAATCGAGTCGGTCTCGCAGTGCTTGCCCATAATGCGGTAGGGGCGGGTGTGCGGTTCATCGGCGCGGCTGACATGCACGGCGGTGTAGCGTGCGCCGTACATCTGCGGGCGCGGGTTGTCCGACACGCCGCCGTCCACAATCAGGTACTCGCGCGGCAGGTGCGGGTTCTCGTGGGGGATGCGCTTGACCGCGCCGACTCGGTAGAGCGTGATGCCCGCTTCGGCAATCAGCGAGCGACCAGGCTCAATCCCAAGCGCAGGTTCTGGGTAATCGCGCTGCTGGCACGCCTCGCGTAGCGCACCAACCAGCGTCTCCGCGTAGGCGCGAATGCTGACGGCGGGGTCGTCGGGTGTGTAGCTCACGGCAAGCCCCCCGCCGATGTTCAGCAACGGCGCGGTGTAGCCGTACCGCTGGCGCACTGTGTCCGCGAAGGCGACCATCGCGTGCGCCGCCGCCGTGAACGCGCCAAGGTCGCTAATCTGCGACCCGATATGGCAGTGGAACCCCAGCAGCCGAAACCGTGTGTCGCCAAGCACCTGTTCGACCGCGCGCAGGGCGTCGCCATTCAGCAGGTGGAAACCGAACTTGCTGTCGCGCTGCCCCGTGCGAATCAGCGGGTGCGTGTCGGCGTCCACTTCGGGCGCGATGCGCAGCATGATGGGAACCTCGCGCGTCGCAAGGCGTGATAGCCGCGCCATCTCCTCGAAGTTGTCCAGCACGATTGCGCCGACGCCCGCTTCCAGCGCCATCTGCAGCTCGTCGTCGGTCTTGTAGACGCCGTGCAGGTGGATGCGCGCGGGCGGGAAGCCTGCCTGCAGCGCAGTGTAGAGTTCGCCCCCTGACGCGACATCGAGTCCCAGCCCCTCGTCGGCGATGATCTGGCACAGGGCGCGGTTGAGCGCGGCTTTCGCGGCGTAGGCAATCTGCACATCGGGCTTGAGCGGCGCGAAGGCGTCTTTGTAGTCGCGGCAGCGGGCGCGCAGCGCGTCCTCGTCCAGCACATAGAGCGGCGTGCCGTAAATTTCCGCCAGCGCGAGCGCGTCGCACCCACCGATTTCCAGATGTCCCTGCGCGTTCACCCGCTGCGTGCCCAATCGCATCGGCGGGGGAGTATACCTCAGCCTACTCTTGGTCAGGGTCTATGCCCAACTCACGCAGTTTCTGGGCGAGCTGCTCCGCCCGTCGACGCGCAGCTTCTTCCCGCCGACGCGCCTCCAACTCCCGCGCCACCGCCGCCTCCAACGCACGACGCACCTCAACATACCCCACAAAACGCTCCCCACTCGGCGCGTACACCCCAGGATCCACACCCGAACCGCGCCCAAACCGAATGCCCAACAACGGACTGACCCAACCTTCCATCCCTTCAATCTCCACCAACTTCCTGCCCCTCCGCACATACCCGCGCCACACACCCGTGTCAGGGTCATAAATGTAATACTCCAACACCCCATACTGCTCATAAAACGCCAACTTCGCGTCCCACTCCTCCCGTGTGTTGCTCGGCGAAACCACCTCAAACACCACCTGCGGGGGAATGTTGCCCTCTTCCCACTGCTTGTACGACCCGCGATGGCGCTTGGGGCGTCCCAGCACCACCATCACATCGGGCGCTTGGCGGATTTCGGGGTGTCCCTTGACGGGGTACCAGAAGTGGTCAATCGCGACGAACACATCGTCGCGGTCGGCGAAGAGGGCGTCCAGGTTTTCTTTGAGGGTCATCATCACTTCGGCTTGTTGGGTGTTTTGCGCCATCGGTTCGCCGTCCGTTTCGGGATAGATGATTTCGGTCTGTGCTGCAGCGGTCTGCATCGCCATCACCATCCTAAATTATACCTTGCCGCGAAGCTTTTCTGGCACATGAGGGTATCCAGTTGATCTGAAGGCGTGTTGCCAGCATTTGTATTGTGTGCGGTGTCGCCGCAGCTGATTGAAGCCCTGCACGATGAGTAGCAGGAACTTTGGGCCGACCTGCGAAGCATGCCATCGCTATGGCTATCAAGGTCGGAGTGCAACTGTATTCGGTGCGGGACGACTGCAAGCGCGACCTGCCCTACACGCTGGCGGAGATTGCCAAAATCGGCTATCAGGGCGTCGAGTTCGCGGGCTACTATGACTTTGACGCGGCAACGCTGCGCAAGATGCTGGACGACAACGGGCTGGAGTGCTGCGGCACGCATATCGGGCTGGACGCGCTGCTGGGCGACAACCTCCAGCGCACGATGGAGTTCCATCAGACACTGCGCTGCCCCTTCCTGATTGTGCCAGGGCTGCCTGCAGAGCGCACCGCCTCGCGTGAGGCGTGGCTGGAGACGGCGCGCCTGTTCAACGACATCGCTGAACAACTCAAGCCCTACGAATTCCGCACAGGCTACCACAACCACTGGATGGAGTTCCAGCCGTTTGAGGACGGAACACTACCGTGGGATGTGTTCTTTGGGAATACGGCACCCGCAGTGATTATGCAGATTGACACGGGCAATGCGCTGCGTGCTGGAGCGCACGCTGCACCGTTCGTGCGCCAATACGCGGGACGTGCCGTCACCGTCCATTGCAAGGAGTTCTCTCGCATGAATGAGAGCGCGGTCATCGGCGAGGGCGAGGTGCCATGGGCGGAGTTTTTCGAGGCGTGTGAAACGGTCGGCGGCACAGAGTGGTACATCGTCGAGCAAGAGACCTACGCACATCCCCCACTGGAGACAATTCGCCTCTGCTTCGAGGCGATGCGACGGATGGGCAAAGTGTAGTGCGTGAGCCAAGAGTGCCCACAGTCTCCTCACCTGTGGGTGGTAGGGTCGCCCACGCGCTCGGCGAGGGACAGCACCATGCCCAGTTTGGCAGCTATGCGTCCCGGCTTGGCACATCCTCCCTCTGCCCAGATCCTGCACAGAGGGAGTTGAGGGCAGCTGTCATGAAGCGCACCTCTTAGGACAGCAGTGTTGGCTAAGCGCAGCAGGGCTCCCTATAAACGCCAAGCCAACACCGCCTCAATAGTCGCCTACACGCCTTCGATGCGCACGCCCAGTACCTGTAGGAACTTCGCCAACCATTCAGGATGTGCAGGCCACGCAGGTGCGGTCACCAAGTTGCCGTCCACAACTGCCTTATCAGGGGGCACCTCCTCGTAGTGCGCCCCCGCGAGCGCCAGTTCAGGACCAACAGCAGGATAGGCAGTTGCCGTGCGTCCCTGAAGTACGCCTGCAGCGGTCAGCACCTGCAGTCCGTGACAGATAGCTGCGACAGGCTTGTTCGCCTCGAAAAAGTGGCGCACAATCTCCAGAACTTTCGGCTCGCGGCGAATGTACTCAGGTGCGCGTCCACCTGAGACCACCAATGCTGCGTAGTCCGAGACATTAACCTCGTCGAAGGAATAGTTCAGAGTGAAGTTGTGTCCAGGTTTCTCGGAGTAGGTCTGGTCGCCTTCGAAGTCGTGTACCGCTGTGCGCACCTTTTGCCCAGCGCGCTTGCCAGGGCAGACCGCGTGCACTTCGAAGCCAACCATCTGCAACGCTTGAAACGGCACCATTACTTCGTAATCTTCTGCATAGTCCCCAACCAGCATCAGAATCTTACGCGCCATAGCAGACCTCCTAGCAAGGCAACAACCCCTTGCCAAGATTCAGGATACCCGAAGTGATTCAGATTCTGCAAGTTGCGAGAAATGGTATGCCTCGTTCCTCCTGCGCACTCATGGCACCAACATCAAGCCTGCCTTGCTCAAAGTGTCCCGCCATCGCGACGACCCACAAGCCAAAGCACCCACCAGTAAAATCCTTACCATCGCCTGCCAAGAGTCCGCAGGCAACACACGAAAAGCCCGCCAGTGCGACAAAGCCCTTCAACCCTTCGCGCTTGTGCCGTCCGAGAGCCGAAGAGCCGCAGGCTACACCGCTTGATACCCCTGCTGCACGCCCGTGTGCCGCTTCAGCGTCTCCCATAGCGGCGGGCGCGTCCACAGCCACTCCACCTGCAGCCAGAATAGGCGCTACTCAGAAGTAGACTCCCCAACAAGGCGAAGCGCCTCGTACATCAGATGGGGAGTGAGGTAGAAGCCCACGGACTGAAGCTCCTCCAGAACGATTCGGACGCTTTCAAGGTAGCCTTCACGCTTTGCCCGCACGATAACGCCTATGGTTCCAATCACAGGCACGCCCACTCTTTGCGCCCACAGTCTTCCTTTCCTGTCGTCGATAATCAGGAGATGTTCCGTTTCCGAAGCTAAAGCGATGGCTTCTGCCTCGCCCGCATCGACGACTGCGCGCAAGAGCCGAAGAAGGGACTCGTTTCGCGGCGATTGCACACGGAGCCAATCCGCATGGAGGTTTGTTTCGTGTGCGACAGCAGGCGGGATCAGCACCTCCCCGAAGAGTTGTGGGAGCAGACTCAGCCGCCCAATCCGACTTAGGCTAATCAGGCAAGCGCTGTTGCTCACCGCACAGGGTTTCACCGTTCAACCTCTGCGCGTAGCTCTTCAGGTGAGTAGGCAAAGACGGGCGCGCCATACTTGCCCAGCAGTTCCATAAAGGCGGGTTTCGAGTAGCCCGCCAGCTGCGCAGCTTGCCCCAGTGAGAGCCTGCCCATCTCGTAGAGCTTGATTGCCAGCAGCAGACGCGCCTCTTCGGCGTCTATCTCCGTCGGCAGTTCCACGACGAGCGTCGTCATCGCCCTGTATTATATCTCATGCCAGCCCCAGCCTTTTCAGCGTCTCCCACAGTGGCGGGCGCGTCCACAGCCACTCCACCTGCAGCCAGAAGCCCTCCAGCACGCGGCTGGGGTACAATACCCCGTATGGAAACCCGTCAGAGAGTCGCGACAGGCGTCATCGCTGCCGTCCTGCTCGTGATGCTGTTTGGGGGCACATTCGTCAACCTGTACACCGATTACTTGTGGTTTGTGCATGATGTGAAGCACCCCCAGATTTTCGGGCGCATTCTCGCGCTGCGGTGGGTGCTGTTTTTGGCGGCGGCGATTGGCTTTTTCCTGTTCGCGCTGGTGAACCTGGTGATTGCCAATCGGGTGGCAGGGGCAGCGGACGCGCCCGACTTAGCTGTGCGCGGCGGGCGAATCGTGCGCATCACGCGCGCCGTGCGCCGAGGCACCTACTACCTGCTGATTCTGGGCGCAGGGGTGTTCGCGCTGTTTGTTGGCTTAAGCGCAAGCGCGTACTGGAACGACCTGATGCTGTTCCAAAACGCGCAGGCGTTCGGCGTCCAAGACCCGCTGTTCGGGCAGGATGTCGGCTTCTATGTGTTTCGGCTGCCGTTTCTGTCGTTCGTGTCGGGGCTGGTGGTCTTCACGACGCTGATTGCGCTGGTGGGCATCGGCGCGTTTTATTATTTCAATCGCGCGTTGGGCTGGCTGGGCGGGATGCCGACCTTTCTGCCGTCGGTCAAACCCCACATGCTGATTCTGGCAACGCTGTTTCTGCTGGCGTTCGCGTGGTATTTGTGGCTGGCGCGGTACGACTTGGTGTTTTCGGAGCATGACCAGTTTTTCGGGGCGGGCTACACGGATGTGCATGCGCGGCTGCCGATTCTGAACATCACGGTGTTCGGGCTTCTGGTGGCGGCGGTGTTGTGCCTGATTAGCCTGCGGCGCGGGGCGGGGCTGCTGCTGCCGATTGGCGGGTTCGCCGTCGTGCTGCTGTTTTGGGTGGCGGCGACGCTGATTTATCCCCCGCTGGTGCAGCGGTTTGTGGTCGTGCCGAACCAGTTGGAGCGCGAGACCGAGTATATCGAGCGGCATCTGACCTTCACGCGCCGCGCCTACAAGTTGGACACGATTCGCGTGCAGCCGATGGATGTGCGTGAGGACTTGGTTCCCGCCGATTTGCGCGGGGCGGAGGGCACGCTGGAGAACCTGCGCTTGTGGGACTTCCGCCCGCTGCGGCAGGTCTACAACGGGCTGCAGGCGCTGAAGCCCTACTATGCGTTCGTGGACATCGATGTGGACAGGTATCGGGTGAACGGCGCGCTGCGGCAGGTGCTGCTGTCGGTGCGCGAGTTGAACTTGGAGGGGCTGCCGCCCGCCGCGCAACGCTGGCAGAACCTGCACCTGCTGTATACGCACGGCTACGGCGTAGTGATGAACCCCGTGAACGAGGCGACCAGCGAGGGGCAGCCCTTGTTCTGGATGCGCGATCTGCCCCCGCGCACGCCTGAGTACCTGCCGCTGACGAACCCCGCCGTCTACTTCGGCGAAAACATTGACCGCTACTCGATCGTGCGCACGCAGTTGCAGGAGTTCGACTACCCGCGCCTGACGGGCGCGGAGGGCGAGGAGAATGTCTACACGACCTACAGCGGCGACGGGGGCGTGCCGATGGGCGGCTGGCTGACGCGCATGCTGTTCGCGATACGGCTGTCTGACCAGAATATTCTGCTGACGGGCGACCTGACTGCCGAGTCGCGCCTGCTGTTTCGGCGCAACATCCGCGAACGCGTGCAGGCGATGCTGCCGTTTATTCGCTGGGACGAGGACGCCTACCCCGTGATTCACGATGGAGAGATCGTGTGGATTTACGATGGCTACACCTTCACGCGCAACTACCCCTACAGTCGCCCGTTCCTGTCGCGCGATCGGGTCGTGCGCCAGTTCAACTACCTGCGCAACTCGGTCAAGGCGACCATCCACGCCTACACAGGCGCGGTGAACTTCTACATCGCGGACGAGACCGACCCGATTATCCGCGCCTACGCGCGGGCGTATCCGGGCGTGTTCAAGCCGCTTTCGGAGATGCCTGCGGGCTTGCGCGAGCATGTGCGCTACCCGATTGACCTGTTCGAGGTGCAGGCGCAACTGCTGGAACTCTACAACACGACGGACGCCCGCGTGTTTTTCAACAAGGCGGATGCGTGGGCAATCGCCCGCGAGATTCTGGAGAACAACGAGACCGTGCCGATGACGCCGTACTATGTGATTATGCAGCCGCCAGGCGAGTCGCAGCCGCGCTTCCTGCTGACTTTGCCGTTTACCCCGCAGCAGCGCAAGAACTTGGTGGCGTGGCTGGTGGCGCACTGCGACCCCGACCGCTACGGCGAACTGGTGCTGTACCGTTTCCCCAACCAGCGGCTGGTGTACGGTCCCGAGCAGATCGACGCGCGTATCAACCAGAACCCCGACATCGCGCAGCAGTTGAACCTGTGGAACCAGCAGGGGTCGCAGGTGTTTCGGGGCAACCTGTTGGTGATTCCGCTGGGTCGGGCGATGCTGTATTTCAAGCCGATTTACCTGCGGGCGCGTTCGGAGGGCGCGATTCCTGAACTCACGAAGGTGGTGCTTGCCAGCGGCGACCGCGTGGTGATGACCGACACGGTGGAGGAGGGGCTGCAGTTGTTGCTTGCCGAGCGCGCGGGTCGCACGCCGCCGCGTGTGGCGCGGGACGGCGAGACGGCTGCCCCGCCGACGGCGCCGACCGCGCCCGCCGACCTGCGCAGCCTGGCGCGACAGGCGAACCGCATCTACCGCGAGGCGCAAGAGGCACTGAGGAACGGCGACTGGGCAGCCTACGGCGAGCGCATGCGCCGCCTGGAGGCAATCCTGAAGCAGATGGAGGCGGGGCAGTAAGGCGCTGCAGCCTTGAGGTACACTATCCTTGTGGTAGCACGCTGGCTGTTGGATGAGATGGCAAAGTTGTGGGAGGTGCATCCCGAACGCATCTCCCAGGTACTGCTAACTGCCCTGAAGTCTGACCCAGACTTGCACTGGGCGATTGTGGTCGGCGCGTATCTTGACGAGCAAATTAGTTTAGCGAAGGCAGCAGAGCTGTTGGGAACCGACCAGTGGAGCCTTGCCGAAGAGTTTCAACAGCGGGGCGTTCCTATTCGTCGCGGTTCGGCAGATATAGAGGAGGTCAGGGCTGAGGTGGCTGCATGGAAGCGCCGAGCAGCGGAGACACCCTGATTCTGGACACAACAATACTGACCTTCATTCGTCGGGCATGTATTCTAATTCCACCTCGCCAATCCGCACGGTGTCGCCCTCCTGTGCGCCCAGTTCCTGTAGGCGGCGGAACACGCCCAACCCCTTGAGCCGCTTCTGCATGCGCAGCACCGCCTCGTGGTTGCCGAAGTCGGTGCGCTGCACAATCTCCAGCGGCAGCGTGCCCTCGACCAGGTACAGCAGCAGCCGCGCGCGCTCCACATGGCGATAGAAAAAGCGGAGACGCCTGCCAAGCGTCTCCGCCTTAGTGGTGCGCTTCAGCTGAGCGCATTAGCGACGGCGCAAACGAGCCAGCAGAGGTAGCCCAGCAGCCAAGACTAACAGGCTACTCGGTTCAGGAACCACATCTGTAATTATCCGAATTTGGTCTAAGTGATTAAGTAGGCGCGAGTTAATAGTCACGGTCTTCAAGTCGTTGGAAATAGTTATCGAGTCAAAGTTGCCCTCAAACCCGCGCCAAACTTCGTTAGTGGCATAAGTGGTTCCCGGCGCGCCAAGGGGCGCATCGGAGGCGTTCAGCTCATTCTCCATGTAGATAACGCCCAATATATTGTTCGCGAAAGTTATCGTGCATGTGTAACTGATGTATTGATTGGGCATTCCCACAGAGTCGAAGTGGACAAAGTAGGACTGAATGGGCGTGCCGATGGGAATCACCAGCGAGCTGGATGCGTTGTTGATGTCATAGGTGCCAGGTCCCATCGCGTTCACTGTTAGGGGAGCAGACAGTACGAGATTGCTCTGCTCTTGGAAGACAACGCCGTAGACATCGTTTTCCAGGGCGCCTGTAGCGACGGAGGGCGGTGGGAAGAGCAACGCCAATACCTGCCCAGATACGGAAGTAATCTGGGCGTTCGCGCTACCGATTGTGGCGATAAGCATCGCTGAGCAGAGTGTCCAAAGGCTAACCAGTCTCGTCATCGTTTAACCTCCACCCCCTAAATAGCAACTCCCATGCCAATCGGTGGCGTTTGGGGCAGGTTTTCCACAAAACCAAGAGTTATGCTTGTTTTCAGGGGTATGGAGCGGGCAGGGCGCGATTAGCGTCCATACCACTGCTGCACGAAGGCTTGGTAGTCTTGTGTGTCATGTAGGATGGGCTGCCACCATTCGGGATGGTTTGTGTACCATAGCACCGTCTCGCGCAGCGCGGTTTCGAAGTCGGATTCGGGGTGCCAGCCGAGTGCGCGCAGCTTGGAATCGTCCAGTGCGTAGCGGCGGTCGTGCCCTGGACGGTCTTTTACGAACTGGATAAGACTTTCGGGCTTGCCTAATGTGCGCAAGATGAGGCGCGCAACCTCTATGTTGGTGCGTTCGTTGCCCCCAGCGATATTATACGCCTGTCCCAGTCGTCCGCGGTGCAGCACGGCATCGATGGCGCGTACATGGTCGCGCACATAGAGCCAGTCGCGTCGCTGCTGTCCGTCGCCATAGAGCGGTAGCGGCTGGTCGTGCAACGCGCGCACTGTGAAAAAGGGGATGAGTTTTTCTGGGTATTGGCGCGGTCCAAAGGTATTGCTGGGGCGCACGATCAACACGGGCAGCTCGTAGGTGCAGGCGTATGCGTGTGCAAGCAAATCTGCGCCCGCCTTGCCCGCCGCATAGGGACTGCTGGGTCTAAGCGGTGATTCCTCCGTGAACGCGCCCTGCTCCGTTGCGCCATATACCTCGTCGGTACTGATATGCACGAACCGCTCCACGCCAGTGTGCCGCGCGGTCTCCAGCATCACGAACGAGCCATACACATCAGTCGTGATGAAGGTTTCGGGGTTCAAAATAGAGCGGTCGACATGGGTTTCAGCAGCGAAGTGGACGACATAATGCACGCCCCGCATCGCTTCACGCACGGTCTGCTTGTCACGCACATCGCCGTGAATGAAGGTAAAGCGCGGGTCGTTCTCTACGGCTGCAAGGTTCTCGCGTCTGCCCGCGTAGGTGAGCGCGTCCAGCACGCGCACCTGATAATCGGGATAGTTTGCCAAGAGGTACTCGGTGAAGTGGCTGCCGATAAACCCTGCGCCGCCCGTAATTAGCACCGCTTTGCCCATAGGAATAGGATACCCCGCCTTCGCACACCCACATTTGGCACGAAAGTTGCTGTGTGATGTGTGGGTGGAGAGCAAAGCCTGCCCTCATAAGGAGGCTGCGATCGTAACGCTCTTATGAGGCACGCGAGCCGAAGGGGAACGCCTTCGGCTCGCGCGGTTTTAATCGGAGCAGCCGTCGCCGAATTGGAAGAGGGTGAGAGGCTACGGCTGCCACTCTGTCCCACTTGCGGGTGAAATCTTTTTGCGAAGGCATTTGAGGTATACTAAGTTTCGGAGGGAACTAGCCGAGTAGAGGCGCGAGCAAGCATCAGTAGGCAACAGGAGGCGTGCCGACGCCGACAACGGTTGTCGAAAGGGCTGTTCGCCGAAGGGGTGCGCTATCGGCAAGCGTACCGCTGGGCTGCAGGAGAACATTCTGCAGACTGTCGCTTTGCCTCCAGCGAAGCGGAGCGCTACTCGGCAGGCAATTGCCTGCCGACTCGTGCGCACTTCGCTCGTCATGTTCCCCACCTGTGCCCTAAGGCAACTTGGAGCAGACCATGCAGATTGGACTCATCGGGTACGGACGGATGGGACAAGCGGTTGAACGGGTCGCAAGGGCTCGCGGACATACCATTGCAGGCACCATCCGCCGTGACACCCCAGCAGAAGTGCGCGTGCAGATTGCTCTCCAGAGCGATGCGCTCATCGACTTCTCTCAAGCAGACGCTGTGCCTGACCATCTCGCGCTTGCTCTACAGACCCACACACCGCTGGTGATTGGCACAACGGGTTGGGACGCGCACCGCGATGCACTCGCGCAGCAGACGCTTCATGCGGGTGGCAGCGTGCTCTACGCGCCCAACTTCTCCATTGCTGTGCAGATCTTTCTGCACCATGCGGTGAGCCTCGCAGCGCAGCTGCTCATGCTGGAGGGCTGGGATGTTGCTCTCGAGGAGGTGCACCATCGCGGTAAGGCGGACGCACCCAGCGGCACTGCCCGCGCGTTGGCGACGCGCCTCCAGCACACGCTGGAAAATGCTCGCACCGCACAATATCCTGTACCTATGCATCAGCGCCTGCCTGACGCGCAGTTCGCTGTCGGGGTGGTGCGCATCGGGAGCGAGTTCGGCATTCACCGCCTGATGCTGGACGGACCGTACGACTGGGTCGAAATCACTCATCGGGCTAAAAGCCGTGATGGGTTCGCCTATGGCGCGGTACGCGCTGCCGAGTGGCTGGTTGGGCACACAGGGTTTTTTAATTTCGCAGAGGTACTACACGAAGTTCTCGCACACAAGGAGGAACGCTGATGCAAACACCGCCGTTTCGTGGATTGGGTGTAGCGATGGTCACGCCGTTCACGCGCGAGGGGGCCGTCGATGAGCCTCGTCTGCGCGCGCTGGTGGATTGGCTCATTGAGTCGGGCGCGGACGCGCTGGTGCCTGCAGGTTCTACGGGCGAAGGCGCAACGCTTACCTTCGAAGAGCAGTGCCGCGTGATGGACATCGTGCTGGAGCAGACGAACGGGCGCGTGCCCGTCTGTCCAGGAGCGGGCAGCAACGCTACGCCTGAAGCCGTTCGACTGGCGCAGCACGCGAAACACGCTGGAGCAACCGCTGTGCTCTCAGTGACTCCTTACTACAACAAGCCCGAGCCCGAAGGCTTGCTGCGCCACTACGCTGCGATTGCGGAGCATGCTGACCTCCCAATCATTCTGTACAATGTGCCTGCACGCACAGGACGCAACTACTCTGCCGATGTGGTGCTGCGAATCGCCCACGAAGTGCCCCTCGTGGTCGGCATCAAGGAGTCGAGCGGTAATCTCACCCAAGCGCTGGAGATTTTGGGCAGCCGCCCTGCAGGTTTTGCGGTCTATGCAGGTGACGACATCTTCGCTGCTTCGACGATGCTGATGGGCGGTGATGGCGTGATTTCGGTCGTTGGCAACGAGTTGCCCGAATGGACTGCCAAGATGACTCGCGCTGCCCTGCAGGGTGATGCGGAGACCGCCCGCATATGGCACTACCGGCTTCAGCCGCTGATGCAGGCGAACTTTTGGGAGACGAACCCCGCCCCCGTTAAGTGCGTGCTGGCGATGTTAGGGCGGATAGAGGAGAACCTGCGCCTGCCGTTAGTGCCTGTGAGCGAGCGCACGCGCGAACGGCTGCGCCAGCTCCTGCAACAGATGGGTATTCTGGGCTGAAGGCACTGGTCGGGGCGGGCAGATTCGAACTGCCGACCTCTCCCACCCGAAAGGAGCGCTCTACCATGCTGAGCTACGCCCCGACCGCTTTCATATTGTACCCGACGATGTTCCCAGGCGTCAAGGGGTGCAGGCGCGATTAGTGCCAGTACCGCTGCCAGAAGGCGAGTTGTGCTTCCACGTAACGGCGCGCATAATCCAAGTCGGCAGGCGCGATGGTGGGGGGCGTGTGGTCGGTCAGCGTCGGAATGCGGTCGTGCCAAACGAACGATTCGGGCGTTGCATCGGGCAGTTCCACCCCCACGAGCGTCGCGATTGCGAGCGTCCACATGCGCGGCACGGTCGTCAAGTTGTAGCCCCCGCCGCCCAGCGCGACGATAGGGATACCTAACGACTTCGCCCACTGCACGCCGCGCAGCCAGCCCTGTGCCGTCAAGCACAGATGCCCCAGCGGATCCAGAAAGTGCGGATCGCAGCCCATCTGCAACACAAGTGCTTCAGGCTCGAACCGCTCGAACGCGCACGGAACCACCGCCTCGAACGCCATCCACCAGAGCGCGTCATCCGTGTAGGGTGCAAGTGGGATATTCACAGATGTGCCTTCCGCAACGCCCTCGCCGCACTCGCTCACCGCGCCTGTGCCTGGAAAGAGCCACCTGCCCCCTTCGTGAATCGAGACGGTTAGCACGTTGGGGTCACGGTAGAAGATCCACTGCACCCCGTCGCCGTGATGCAGGTCGATGTCCAAGTACGCCACGCGCTCGAACCGCTCGCGCAAGATGCAAGCAGCGATTGCAGGGTCGTTGAACACGCAGAAGCCACTGGCTCGGTTGGGCAGTGCGTGGTGCAGCCCGCCTGTGATGTTGATGGCAAGTGGCGCACCGTCGCGCACAGCAGAAGCGGCGGCGACCGTCGCGCGAGTATACGCCAGCGCAGCGTCCCACATCCCCATAAACGGCGGGTTGTCACCATACGGCGAGAACCCCCAGCGGTGTGCATCGGGTATCGGCGCACCCGCGCTCAGCTGACGCACGACCTCAAGATACTCAGGGGTGTGAACACGAAGCAGTTCGGATTCGTCCACAGCAGGCGGCATCTGCCAGTCCAAGTGCGCCGTCAACCCGTACGCTTCCATCAACGCGCGCAGTAGCACCAGCCGCTGCGGCTTCAGCGGATGCGTCTCACTGAACTGGTACTGCTCAATAGCTGCGTCGTAGAAAAATGGCGTCATCTTAGGCAGTATACCTGCGCTCGGCGTCGCTGCAGACGCCTTCCGCACATGTCTGCCCCACCTGCCTCCGTGTAATAGGGCGCGTGGGGAAGAGCGGGTCTAATTGGAGTTTGCCGTGCGCGCGATTGTTCCCGATGTCGCCTGCTTTGCAGTGCAACCGCCCCTAGGGACGCTACTGCGCACGCCCGAAGTGAAGCCGCGCCCATTCCTCCAACCGCAGGCGCATCTCAGGATGCCAGTCGTGCCCGTGATCTTCGTAAATCAGTAGTCGCTTCGGCTGGGGCAGTGTGTCGTACAACGAAAAAACCACAGGCGCGCGGATGCCAGGGTCTTTCAGCGCAAGGCTCAGTTGCACGGGCGCACGCACATACGGCGCGTGGTTCACCGCATCGTAATACTGCAGCGTGCGTAGCAGCGCGCCGCGCGAGACGCCCGTTGCCTCCATGTAGTCCTGAAACTCCTTGATGGGGTAGCGCCACACGGTTCTGCCCAGCAGGTACTCCCAGTAGGTCAGCGCGGGCAACTCGGCGACGACGCATCGCGTGAGAGCGCACCACGCGCCCAGCATCACCGCCAGCCCGCCGCCCTGACTCAGCCCCGCCGCGACCAGAAAGCGCGAGTCGACCTCCGCTTGCGCTGCCAGGATGCGCACTGCCAGCAGGCTGTCCTGCACCAAGCGTCGGTAGATGTAGGTCTGGGGCGACTCGATGCCGCGCGTGAAGTAGCCGAGTTCAGGGCTGTAGGGCACATTCGGCTCCACCGCGTAGCCGTGCAGGTTGACCGAAAGCGTAATCAGCCCCTCGAAGGCGGTGTTCTCGTTGATGGGCACAGTGCCGACGCCGTAGCCTGGCAGGTACAGCACGGCGGGCGCAGGCAGAGATATGCCGCGTGGTACGGCGTACCAGCCCTCGCGTCCGCGCTTGTCGATACCCACCCAGCGCAGGCGGTACACCGTGTGCGTCGGCAGGTCGTCGCCCACCTGATGCACGCGCTCGAAGTGCAGCGGCGCGGACTGCGCCTCCTGCGCCGCCGCCTGCCAGAACGCCTCGAAGTCGGCGGGCGGCTGCGGTGTCTTTAGCGGTACGGCTGCCGTCTCCATCGGGGCTTACTCGAACACCGAACGCTCCACAGGCTCAATATGCAGCCCTGTGGTGTGCAGCCACGCGGTGGCGCGTTGAATCTCCTCGACGGGTCCCTCCAGCGCAACGAACGCCCAGCCCGCGTCCTCGTTGATGTTCGCTTTCAGGATGTTTACCTTCAGGTCGAACTCGCGCCCCAGCCGCCACAGCCACGGAACCTTCACCTGCTCAGGGTTCGTGGTCGCTATCGTCATGTGTACGGTGGTCATTCTGTCTTCTCCTTCTCGGCAAAGAGTGCGTCCATCATTTCGTAGGCGTAGCGCAAGTGCGGAATCACGATGGAGCCGCCGACGATTAGCGCGATATTCATCGCCTCGTGCAGTTCCTCGCGGGTTGCGCCCTCCTGCACGCAGCGGTCTAAGTGATAGAAGATGCAGTCGTTGCAGCGCAGCACCATCGAGGCGACCAGCCCCATCATCTCTTTGTATTTGACGGGGATGGCGCCGTCGGTGTACGCGCTGGCGTCCAGCGCAAAAAAGCGCTGGAACGGCTTGAACCCACTGCCCAGGATGCGCTCGTTCATCTCCTGCCGATAGAGGCGCGTCTCGGTGGGTTTGCGTTGCATCGGCATAGAGTGTACCTGACGCGCCTGTCGGGTATCCTATCGGCGGAGGTTGGCGCACATGCAAACGCAGATTCAGTGGCTGGGACACTCGACCTTTCTGATTACTTCACCAAGCGGCAAGCGGATTCTGATTGACCCGTGGGTGCAGGGCAACCCCGCCTGCCCCGAAAACGCCAAGCAGTTGCCTGGCGTGGATATTATGCTGATTACGCATGGGCACTCCGACCACTGCACGGACGCCGTGTCTATTGCGAAGACCTATCAGCCGACAGTGGCGTGCATCTACGAGATGTACCTGTACCTTAGTCGGCACGGGGTGCAAAAAGTGCAGCCGATGAATAAGGGCGGCAGCGCGGTGATAGACGGCATCACCGTCACGATGGTGAACGCCTTCCACAGCAGCGGTCTGGAGGAGGGCGGGCAGGTGATCTACGCAGGCGAACCTGCGGGCTATGTGGTGCGCCTGGAGAGCGGGCTGACGCTTTACCATGCGGGCGACACCTGCGTGTTCGGCGACATGCGCATTATCGGCGAGTTGTATCAGCCCGATGTGGCGATGCTGCCGATTGGCGATGTGTTCACGATGGGTCCGCGCGAGGCAGCGTATGCGATACGGCTGCTAGGCGTCAAGCGCGTGATTCCGATGCACTGGGGCACTTTCCCGCTGCTGACGGGCACGCCCGACCAGTTGCGCGAGGCGACGCGCGCCATCGAAGGGCTGGAGATTCTTGCGCTGCGCCCAGGCGAGCGTGTGAATATTTAGTCAGCTCCCCGTTTGAGTGCCAACAGGGGTACACTGTCTGGGGTTGCTGCGTGTGGGGCGCTCAAGCATCTTGTCGCCCCTACCCACGCTCACCCTGAACCCTCAAAGGGGTAGGTTGTTTTCTCGCACGGTTGGAATGGCGGGCGAGACGCCCGTGTTCCCAGCGTCGCGTGTGCTGGGAGCGTGAGCGTCTCGCTCGCACGGAAGCAGAAATGCCCTGCTCGGCAACGCCGCGAGCAAGCACGCCCACAAAAAACCTACCCCTTAAGCTTGACTCCCCTCCACACGGCAGGTATAATACACACGAATACATACTAAGGAGGCGACTATGGGATTTGCAGAGCAGCGCGATTACGATGTAGTGATTGTAGGCGCGGGTCCTGCAGGGCTGGGCGTCGGCGCAGCGATTGCACGGTTGGAGCAGGTGAACTTTGTGATTCTGGAACGGGAGGCGGTAGGCGCTTCGTTCCGCCACTGGCACGACGCAATGCGCATGATTACGCCCTCGTTCAACGCGGGCGGGTTCGGCTATCCCGACCTGAACGCGATTGCGCCGCGCACTTCGCCCGCCTACTCGATTCGGACGGAACATCCGATAGGGCAGGAGTACGCCGACTACTTGAAAGCGTTCGCCGACCACTACGAGTTGCCTGTGCGAACGGGCGTGGCGGTCGCGGGCGTTGTGCCTGACAACGCGGGGTTCGTGGTGCAGACTTCAGCGGGCGACTTTCGGGCGCGGTTTGTGATATGGGCAGCAGGCGAGTTCTTCTATCCCAACATTCCCTCGATCCCAGGCGCGGAATGGGGCGTTCACTTCGGCACAGTGTGCCAGTGGGAGCAGATTGCGGGCAGCCGATTCGTGGTGATTGGCGGCTACGAGAGCGGCGTTGATGCGGCGATTAACCTCAGTCGGCTTGGTAAGCGCGTCACGGTGCTGGAGCGCACCAGCGTCTGGTCGGACGACGCGCCCGACCCCAGCCTCGCCCTCTCACCTTACACTTGGGATCGCCTGCGGGCAGAGCATGCACGCGGGAACATCGAGATGATTGCGGGCGCGGAGGCGGTTGCGATTGAGCGCACGCGCAACGGCTATGTGGTCTACGACGCGGATGGCTGCGCCTACCCCAGCGACGCGCCGCCCATCCTCGCGACGGGGTTTCAGACCAGCGCGCGCCTGATTGCGCCCTTGTTCGAATGGCGCGAAGACGGCTTCCCAATGGTCAACGCGACGGACGAATCGACGCATACGCCGAACCTGTTCCTTGCAGGACCCTCCGTGCGCCACGACACGATTGTATTCTGCTTCATCTACAAGTTCCGTCAGCGGTTCCCTGTAATTGCTGCTGCGATTGCCGAGCGAATGGGCATCGACGCTGCCCCGTTGGAGGAGTATCGCCTCTACAACATGTATCTGGACGACCTTTCGTGCTGCGACGACACATGCGAGTGCTGAGGCTGCCTGCAGGTAGTAGGCGCGGGGCGTGGCTGCCGTTATGGGTGGGGCTACCGCTGCTGGCGGTATGGGGCGCGTGGCTCATCAGCGGGCAGGCGGAGCCGTTGGTGCAGGCGTTGCTCGCTCCTGCAATCGCGCACTGCGAGCGTTGGGCGTTCCCCCTGAACGCGATTTTGACGGGGCGGTACGGCTTTCTGACGATGGCGCCGCTGCTGCTGGTGTGGACGCTACCGTTGGTCGTGCTGTTCGGGTTGGTCGTGGATGTCTATCAGCGGACGGGGGACGCCGCGCGATTGGCGCAGCTGTTGCATCCGCTCGCCGTGCGTCTGGGCGTTTCAGGCGACGACTTCATCTGCGCGCTGATGGGGCTGGGCTGTAATGTGCCTGCGGTGGCGAGTTTTCGGGGTCGCTCGGCGCACACGGCAATCGCGGCGATTGGGTTCGGCGTGCCCTGTTCGTACCAGTTAGGCGCTGCGCTCAGCGTGTTCAGCGCGGCGCAGCGTCCGTGGCTGGCGGTGGCGTATTTCGTGCTGTTAGCGGTTTCGCTCGGTGCCTACTTGCGTATCGGCTACCCGACGCAACGCCGTTGGTTGCACAGTTGGTCGCTGCACACAACGCCCGCCCAAGCGACGCTCGACGCGCGGTATCTGCTGCGGGAAGTATGGGGCAACATCGTGAGCTTTCTGCGCATGGCGTTCCCCGTGTTTTTCGGGATGACGCTGGTTGCCACGTTGCTCGACGCCTATGGCGTGCTGGAGGCGGCGGGGCGCGCCGTTGCGCCGCTGATGGCAGCGTTCCGACTGCCTGCGGACGCCGCGCTGCCGATTGCGCTCGCCTGCGTGCGCAAGGATGGGCTTATTCTGCTGGCGGAGCCATCTGCGGTCGCAGGGCTGACGAACGCGCAGATGCTGACGGCGGTCTATCTCGGCGGCGTGCTGACCCCGTGCGCCATCACCATCGGCGCGATGGCGCAGGCGCTATCGCCGCGCGAGACGCTGACCATCCTCGCGAAGCAGGTCGCCGCCGCCTGCCTCTTCGCTTGCATCCTCGGATGGGGCGGCTATCTACTTGGACGATAGGAGGAACCTATGCGTGAACCAATTCCTGTGACCGTACTGGTAGGTTTTCTGGGCAGCGGGAAGACGACGCTGCTCAACCATATTCTTGCCAACGCCGATCGACGCTACGCGGTGATTGTCAACGACTTCGCCGAACTGGGCATTGATGCGAAACTCGTGCGCTATCGCACGGAGGAGCTGGTCGAACTCAGCAACGGCTGCATCTGCTGCACGCTGCGCGGCGACCTGCTGGAGGAACTGCGCGCCCTGAGCGAACTGCCCCAAGTGGACTACATTTTGGTCGAGTCGACGGGCTTGAGCGAGCCGCTGCCGATTGCGCAGACCTTCTCTATGGACGACCTGCGCGAGCGGGTGCGACTGGACAACATCGTGACGGTGCTGGACGCCTCGAACTTCTGGCGCTACTATGAAAGCGAAACCGATGAAGGATGTATCGGTTCGTATTCGTTGCTGTGCGTTGAATGTGATGACGGGTTTGGGGATGCCTGAGAGTTATGCGTTTGTAGCGGGGTAGTTGGAGTGGCTGTCGAGGTCGTTAGTCGTTGTTTGCCTTTTCTTTCGTGTCAATCAGGGGGATTTATGCACCAAAGCCGTGCAAAGGCACTTACTATCGGCGAGTCGACGCTTTCATCTACCACGAATTGCATAGCGATTACTTGGTATCTGCTAATGCATACACGGTTTCGCCACGCACCAACTCTGCGGCGAATAAAAGCGCTTCGTGAATGGCTTCAGCGGTCAGTCGTGGGTGCGACTCAAGGATTTGTTCAGTAGTTTCGCCCGCTGCCAACTTCTCCAGCACTAAATCGACAGGGATTCGGGTTCCCTTGAATACAGGTTTGCCCATCATCACCTGCGGGTTCGCTTCGATCCGTTGATACTGGCGCATCGCAGAGGAATTTTACCCCGTCCCAACTGAAGATCCACTATCCAAGCCTCCTGCACGCCTGCTACCCCCAGAACCGAAACACCAGCACATACTCGGTTGGGTAGGCGAGGTA
>Ga0308421_1000666_pt1 | contig 19853 bp, 16 predicted proteins | sample HotsprSampleMS60_FD_203673 | JGI IMG/M metagenome (GOLD analysis project Ga0308421, IMG submission 203673) | Hot spring phototrophic mat microbial communities from Mushroom Spring, Yellowstone National Park, Wyoming, United States - 20090730_MS60 ...
ATTTTTGTTGACTAAAATCTCTTACTGTTTTTATTATCTTCTCCTCATTTTTAGTTGGTAAAGATAAAGCTTGCCAATATCGAGAATCTTCTTCTTTAAGAAAATGCCTCGATAAACGATTAAGAATCGACCGTAAATGTTCTCGACTTGACATTTTTTGAAAAATATCTTATAATATTATTTAATTTAAATTATACCCTAAAATGGGTCTTAACGAAAAATTAAATACATATTCAGGATCAAGAGGAGGGAAAGCACCAGAAGAAGAAGCAAATCAGCCGTTGACACGTATTTTAATAGGCAGCAGTGCTTTAACTACCGGGGTTTTAGGTCTTTCTGGTTGCGGACCTTCTTCAACAGAAATAAGACCCACACCTAATAAAGAACCTGAAGGCCAAACTACAATAAGACCCACACCTACTCCAGAACCTGAGGCGCAACCGACTAATTTAGTTTTCACCCTTGCTCAAGAAAACCAAAACGATCCTGATTTTCAAAGATTAAATCAAGCAAATACTTCTTTCTTCCAAGAATTTAAAAACAGAAATCCTCAAAATCCTTGGCAGTTAGGTGAAACTGTTGCTTTAGGTGCTGGCAATGTTGATTATGCTTTAACGACAGTTGTTGGCCCAAATGGAAAACCAATTTCGGGAGTGATTTCCTATCTTAAAGATGGCCAACTTCAGTCGGGTTTTGCCATTGATTTTGTTACTACTATACCATCAGATGATGGTGGAAGAACGTTTGGTGGAATTTATCCTTTAACACCAGAAATTTCTCAATTATTACTTGAAGGCAAGACAGTTACTATCGATCCAAAAAAAGACACTCAAGGACCAATTTTTGGTTTTGTTTTAAGACAAGGAAAAAATTGGACTGATTTTTCTGCGGCAATGACTCAAGCTACAACCGAAGAACAAAGACAACGAGTTTTTTCTTCTTATGTTGATGAGATTTATTTACAAGAACCAGACGGAAAGACTCATCTTTTCTCAATTAGTAAATTATCACCATCTGAACAAACCCAATTGGTAAGTTATGCTCTTCCAACAGCTACCCCAGCCCCAGATACCATTGAATTAACCCCAACTCCAAAACCACCACCAACTCCAACAATCACACCAACTCCAAGACCAACTGAAACCCCAACACCTATTCCTCAAATTAAAGTTGGGGAAATTCAACTCCCTGACCCCCGCGCCACCAATCCAGAACTTTTTAACCTGACAAAAAAAGAAGCGCCAATCCCCCAGTTTGTCAATGCTTTAAAAAATGCGGGTATCGAACTCTCACCCGAACAAATCGCTCAAGGAATAACTTTTGTTTCAACTAAAGAAGATGGCACACCTTTAGTTGATAAAGATGGTAATCCTTTTGTCGTTGCCGTCTACAACCTCGACCCCTCCCTTTTCCCCGAACAATACCGCGATCTTGCTGGACCTGTTCCTTTGATGATTGCTAAGAAAGGGGAGAATGGTGAGTGGAGGTGGGAAAAATTAGTCGAAAAAGATGTTTCTAGAATACCTATAGGTTCTGAAATAAAGCCTACCGCGGTACATAGGCAATTTATACCACAACACTTCAATGCCGCTCATTTAATGTATGATACTGAATGGGTAAATATGGAGCCAACCCCTGGAAATATTTTGGATGAAAATCCTAAAAAGTGGGCATTTTTGAAAACAAATTTAGAAATTGCTGAACGCAATCAAATGTACACCTTAGCTGGTCCACTTTTTTATTCGGTAACTTATCCTGATTGGGTAAACAATTTAACTCCCCAACAGATGCGAGAAGCCATTCATAGAAGAACTGAATATTTGTTAACAAATTATCCTCAAATTGATTTTTGGATAGGATTAAATGAATATTTTCCAACAAGTTGGGGAATAAAACCCGACGTAATTCAAGATAAACTTGGATATTATGATTTCTTAGATCTTGTCTATTTAACAGCGCAAAATATTCTTGACAGAAATCACAACAACGCACTTTTGATTTACAACTATGACCACAATCACTCAATTAGCGGACATAAACTCAATTCTTCAAACTATCCAGAAACACTTAAACATATAAAACGTCTTAAAGCGATGGGTGTTAGAAATATCGCTGCTGGATTACAAATGCATATTGACGCAACCTACCCTCCAACCAAAGACGAGATAATAAAAGCAATGAAAAGCTACGGCGTTCCTGTAGTTATTACAGAGCTTGATGTGGATATTAGTGATGTTGCTACTAAAGATAGATTATTAAAACAGGCTCAAATTTATCGCACTATATTTGAAGCTGCTTTAGAATCAGATTCATGTAAAGGTATATTTATGTTCCAAATTGGAGACAGGTATTCATGGTTGGAAACGGATCTTGGAAAATCAAACGCAGACCCAACTCCTTATGATGATAACCTAAATCCAAAAATATCTGCATACGTTATAAGGGCTGTTCTATTTAATGATTTATTAAGATTTTCTCAATAAAAAATAATCTTTATTTTTTATATTATGTTTTTGTAAATTAAAAATAATTCCTCTTAATCCCCATAATAAAAAATTGTAAGAAAAAGTGTTTGAAGGATTATATGCTCCAAATAGAAATAACAACCAAAAAGAAAAAATAAAACAGTTTAATAAAATATCTTTATTTTCTTTAATGGCTAAAAAATCATAAATTATAAAAAAAAATATTAAAAAAACAAAAAAAATTAAAGCATAAACTCCTGAAGAAGCAAGGACATTTAAAAAAATATTATGAGGATCATCTATTACAATAATTGATTTATTTAGATCTATTACAGAACTTATACTCTTAATCTGCAAAGAAAACGATAAATTATCATAAAAATTACCTAAACCAACTCCGTATAACCATTTTTTAATTCCCATTTCATAAGCAGCTCGCCAAAAGTTAAAACGAGCATTAAAAGTAATATTTTTGTCTTCCTCAAAAATAAATGCAGATCCAAATATGCTGCTTTTCATGTAAAAACCATTTAATAATGGATTTTTTATTAAAAAGATAAAAAATAACAATATAATTAAAAACCATTTTTTTCTATCAAATAATAAAGGAAATAAAAGCAAAGAAATAAGCATAAGAACAAATTTACTTGTCCATCTAGAAAGGATTGAAAAGTAAATCGAAACTATAATTAAAAAAAAACCTATAAAATTATACATCTTACTTTTATTCATTTCATAAAAAATAAAAAAAATTAATAAAATAAATATTTCATTCATAATTTCAGTAAACAGTTTACCACGTGTAATTTGATAATTAATGAACTCCCAATTTTGATAAGGAATAATATTAACTGTGTAAGGAAAAATTAAATTTAAGAATTGGATTGTTAAATTAATAATAAAAGATAGATAAATTATAAAGATAAATTTATTAATTTCTATTTTTTCTTTAACGAAAATGGTGTAAAAATATAAAACAGAAATAATTATATTAAAAAAATTTTTTAAGTATGAAAAAATGTTAACTGCTCCTAAAATACTCAAAGAAAGAAAGATAATATATCCGTTTATAATTAAAAAGATGTTACGCATTTTTATATTTTTATCAATTAACTGTCCTCTAAAAAATAAAATAATGAAATTAATAACAATTAATATTTTTGCAATATTATGGGTAGTAATAAAAAATTGTTTCGAAATAACTAAATTTGGAATAGCAACTAAAAAAAAGATAAAATAATTATTAAAAGACAGCAAAATATTAACATCTATAGATTTTGAAATTCTAAAAAATTTCATTTTTTTATGTTTGACCTTAATAAAAGAGTTATCTTAATAACAAAAAACATTGATGGTGGAATGACTACTTTTATAAAGCAAATAAAAAAAATTAAAAATTTTAATTTATTATTATTATCTTTTCAAAAAGAGTGTGTGGATAATAGAAAATTGGCATTTATAAATTATCTTAATAATTTTAATATAGATAATTTTAATTGTATCAAAAAAACAATAATTTTTATATTAAATATATTTAAATTAAGAAAAATTTTACAAATAAATAAATTTTCGATCTTTATCTTAAACGATGTTTATTCTTTAATTATTTTTTTTATATCTGTAAGATTTTTAAATTTAAGCAATAATAATAAAATTTTTATTGTGCATACTAATTTGAAAAAAGAGATCGAAAATAAAAATATTTTATTAAAAACTTTGCTCTTATTGTTGTTAAAATCATTTATAAATAAATGTAATATCATTGTTTTTCCATCAAAAAAAAATAAACAAAACATAATTAAATATTTAAATATCTCGACACCAAAAATTATTTTTATTCCTCATGGAGTAAAAATGAAAAAAATAAAAAAATTAAAAAAATTAAATACGGCTAAAATTGTCTCTATAGGAAGTTTTAATAAGCAAAAAGATTTTTTCACGGTAATAAAAGCTTTTGCTATTATAAAAGATAAATTTAAAAATGCGGAGCTGATGTTAATAGGAGATGGACCTTTAAAAAATAAAGTAAAAGGATATGCAAATAAATTGAAAGTTAGCTCTTCTATTTTCTTTCTTGGTTGGAAAAACAATGTTTTTCCTTATTTAAAAAATTCTGATATTTTTGTTTATTCTTCTCACTATGAAGGTTTTGGGTATGTAATACTAGAAGCCCTCGCTGTAGGAGTACCTGTTATTGCTACAAATACCCCATACGGTCCTTCAGAAATATTAGAAAATGGTAAGTATGGTATCCTTGTCCCTATTGGGGATTACCAAAAAATGGCTTCCGAAATAATAAGATTAATAAAAAATGAAAAACTAAGAAAAAAATATTCAAGATTAGGCTATCAAAGAGCAAAATATTTTAGTGAAGAAAAAATGCTTAAGAATTATAAAAATTTATTTTTAGAATTAATCTCAAAAAATTAAAGCAGCTAATTTATTTATCTTTATATAAACTTATTAATTTGAAAAAATGCGTCTCTTTTAAATACTGTTCTTCAATCTTTTGTAAATATTTATTTACTCCTTTTTTTAAAAGATGTTTTATTTTCCTTCTTAAATCCTTAAAATTTCCAAATTTATATTTAATTACTAAATTATTATTCTTTCCCATCTTTATAAAATTTTCATTATCTGGCATAAAAACAAGTGTATTTTGAAGAATTGACTCAAGATAAACATTGGGTAAAACCTCATACCATATTGAGGAAATAATAACCGCCTTTGCTTTTTGAATATATGAATAAATTTCTTCTCTTGGTAAATGACCTTTTACAATAATATTTTTATATTTCCTATATTCTTCTACTTTGCTTTTTAACGGCCCATCACCAATAACCACAAGTTTTATTTTAGGTAGTGTTTTAAAAACTTCTAAAAGCTGAATAATTCCTTTTTCTTCTGATAATCTACCAACAAATAAAAAATAATCTTTTTCCCTTATTTTATTTTTTGTCGGCTTTATATCAACAAAATACGGAAGGAAAAAGATTTTTTCTTTTGGGATTTTTAAGTGTTTAAGATAATAATCTCTTGTAAATTCTGATGGAAAAATAAATTTATCAATCAAATCAAAAGTTTTAATCATCTTATGATAAAAAAAAGCTAAAGAAAAAAATAAAGAAGCAATCCTTGACCTATGATAACATCCAAAAAATATCGCCCAAAAAGGAAATTTTTTATTTAAGCAAAGTTCACATATTTTTCCATTTCTAAATAAAAGCCCTTTTGGACACATAAAACGATAATTATGAATGTGTTGAACAATAGGAATGTTAAATTTTTTAACCACACGATAAGCGGTGGCTCCAATTAAAGGATAAACATTATGAAAATGAGCTGTATCTGGCTTAAACCCTCTAATAATTTTTGTCAACTCTTTTTCAACCCAAGGATTGTAAAACAAACCAATTGCCGCCTTAACTTTATCCCAAAATGTTTTTATATTTTTACTATCGTTAAAATACAAATAAACCTTGTACCCGTTTTCTTCTAACAATTTTTTAAGCGAGGTAACATAACTATCTTCCCCACCCCAATATTGATAAAAGTTGTGAATAAGAAGAACTTTCATTTTTTAAATCTTAAAATATTTTTCCAATAATACCAAAACATACTTCTAAAATGATGCCAATTATAAATACTTAAAAAATTTTTATCGCTTTTCGCTTGATAATGATGAATCACTTTAGCTTTTGGAACATACCATACTTGCCAACCTTTTTTCCAAGCGCAAAAACATAAATCAATATCCTCAACATAAAGATAATAATTTTCATCAAAAAAACCAATCTCTTCAATGGCTTTGCGACGAATAAGCATACAAGCGCCTAAAACCCAATCAACCGGTTGGGTTTTTTTATGATTAATATCTACCCCAAGATGATAAAGATTTAGTCTTGAATTAATCAAAAATCTTCTTATTGGCAATCTTCTTATTAAAAAAGCTTTGAAATTAGGAAATCTTCTTGATGAAAATTGAAGACTTCCATCGGGATAAACCAATTTTGGCCCACAAATAGCTGCTTTAGGCTGTTTTTCCATAAAAGAAACTAAATCTTCTAAAGCGTTTTTTGTTAGTTTTGTGTCTGGATTTAAAACCAAAATATATTTGCCTTTGGTTAGTTTTATCCCATAATTTAAATTAGCCGCCAGCCCTTTTTCTTTTTTATTGACTAATATTTTTACTGGAAACTTTTTTGCTATTTTTTGACTTTCTTGATCTTTTGGATTATTAATGATAACTAAAACTTTAAAAGTTAATTTGATTGAAGAAAAAATTGAAGATAAACAATTATGAAGAAATTGACCGTGATTGTGGGAAACAATTAAGATATCAACTTTTTCTTTCATTCAGATTATTATAAAATAAATTTATGAAAACAGGATTTTTTATCTTTTTAATTGTAGTCCAAATTATCATCATCTCCCTTCTCTCTTTTCAAATCTATCAAAAACAAAAAAACATCCTTGGAGAAACAGCGGTGAATCCGATTAAAAAAGAAAATCTCATTTTTCCCAAAGAAGGGGAATTAAAATATTTTTACGAACCAAAACCAAATATCAAATACAATTGGCATGGGACTTTTTACTACATAAATAATGATGGTCTTAATGACTTAAAAGACTACTCAATTAAAAAAATACTACAACAATCTCTTTTTTAACAGCTTTGGTCGAAAAAAGATGTATAGATAATTTTATGTTTTTTGTTTTGAGCTCAAATTAAATAAAGATAAAATAAAATTTAATTATTTATTAAGAAAAAAATAAAAAAAATAAATTTTATTGGTTAAAAATGTCAAAAGAAATAAAAAATATATATAAAAAATTATTATGATTAATTTTTTAATTATTTTTTTTGGTGTTTTAATCAGAATATATCTAATTTCAGAAAGGGATATTTTTGTTGATGAGGTTTTTTATACTGAAGTTGCACTTAAAAATAATATAAAGGATATTATTTTTATTAATCATTGGATTAAAGATCATGGTATTTTATATTATATCTTTTTAAAAATTTTTTTATTCTTTACTAAAAGACTCGAGATTATAAGATTTTCTAATATTTTCCTTTATATCTTATTATCAATATTCATGATTTACGCCTTTAATAAAATATTTAAAAAAAAATATCTAACGACGGCATTTTTATTTATATATTCATTTAATCATTATTTTGTTTATTTAAACTCTTGGGTTAGCCCTTTTAATCTGGTCTCTTTTTTTAGTATTATCTCTATTTTAAGTTTAATATCCATTTTAATAACAAATAATTTAGATAAGAAATTTTATATTGCCTATTCTTTATTTATTCTCTCAACTATTTTGGCTTTTTATTCTGATTATTCATTTTTTTATTTAGTATCTTTTTATTCGTTAATATTTTTAATTTCTTTGATAAAAATAATTAAGAAAAAAAACTTAAAAAAATACTATTTAATTTTAAACTCATATCTAATAATTTTAATCTTTATTATTCCTGGAATTTTTCACTTCTTAAATAATTTTGAGAAAATAATTTATTTATTTAGCAACATATATTATGAAAATAATGATTTTTTTAATTTTTTTAATCATTTACTCCAAATCATTTTATTAAGAAAAAACAACTTATCCTCTTTTATCATTTTTTCTATTCTAATCGTTTTAAATATTTTATTAAATTTAGAAATCAAATTAAAAAATAAAAAAAATTATTATCTTTTGTTTTGTTCCAATCTTATTTTGGCCTCATTAATTGGAAAGATTTTTTTATTGTTTTTATTAAATAAATATTTTTTTTCTTCGATGATCGAAAGATCATTTTGGCCAATCTATTTATTTTTTATTCTTCTTATGGTAATCAATTCACATATTTTATCTGAATCAAAAATCATTCTTAATAAAATATTGGGAAGACTTTTATTAATTATTTTGCTATTTGGTTTATTCACAAAGAGCGATCTTCATCATATTCCCTCAAGCATTAAAGAAGAAATACCATATAAAAATTTTATAAATAATCAAAAAAATACTGATGTTATTATCTTAGTTGATAAGTTATATTACTATTACCCAATAACTAATTATTATTATAGTGATGTTTTTGGTAATAAGATGAATAAACCAAATTTATTTATTATAAGAAATCAATATTTAGAAGAGGTTATTAACGAAATTAATTCGATATTTATTTTTTATCCACAAAGAAACAATTTTGCAATTGTTTTTTTAAATTACCATTTACCAAATATAGATATTTTTTACTCCAATTTAAAAAATAAATTCCCTGACAAAAATATAAAAATTTATAATTTATTTTCTGAAGAAAAAAATTTATTTAATATTTTTTAAATAAAAATGAAAGCTAGTATTGTTATCCCCACATATAATGAAAGATTAAATATTTGTCTGTTAATAAAAAAAATTATTACTTTTCTTAAAAAAAACTTTGAAATTATAGTTATCGATGACAATAGTCCAGATAAAACCGCAAAAGAAGTTAAAGAATGCTTTAAAAATAAAAAAGAGATAAAAGTTTTTGTTAGAAAAAAAGAAAGAGATCTTGGATCGGCCATTCTTTTTGGAATTAAAAAAGCAAAAGGAAAAATTATTGTTGGAATGGATGCTGATTTTAATCATCCGCCGGAATTGCTTCCAAAATTAATAAAGGAAACTGAAAAGTTTGATTTTGTTGTTGCTTCTCGCTTCATAAAAGGTGGTGGAATGGAAGATAAAATTCGCTATTTTTTCACCTTCATTTTTAATTTTTTTTTGAAAAACTTCTTGGGATTTCCAACAATGGATAATATGAGTGGATTTTATGCTATTAAAAAAGAAAAACTCAATTTATTGCCTTTAAAAAAGATTTATTATGGTTATGGCGAATATCATCTTCGCTTGGTCTGGTATGCTAAAAATATGTATTTTAAAATCAAAGAAGTACCAGTTTTTTACCCAAAAAGAAAATTTGGGAAAAGTAAGTCTAATTTGATAAAAATGTTTTTTAGATATCTTTTAGTTTCTTTTAAACTTAAGTTTAATTTATAATAGTTTTATAATTTAATTTTATGATATATAAAATTCCCTTATCAAAACCTCATCTTTCAAAACATGATTTTTTGGAAATAAAAAAATGTTTTGACTCTTCTTGGATTTCTTCAAAAAGCCCTTGGGTAGAAAAATTTGAAAAAGAATTTGCCAAAAATATTAGTCAAACAAAATATGCAGTTGCCGTTAATAGTGGCACCTCTGCTTTATTTTTAGCTTTAAAAGTCTTAAATATTGGGCCTGGTGATGAAGTAATTATTCCTACTTTTACAATGATTGCTACCATTAACGCTGTTTTCTGGGTCGGCGCAAAACCTGTGTTAGTTGACTGCCAATCGACGGAAGATTGGAATATATCAATTGAACAAATTGAGAAAAAAATCACCAAAAGAACAAAAGCCATTATTCCAGTTCATGTTTATGGATACATGATAGATATGAATAAACTAAATTTTTTAGCCAAAAAATATAATCTTTATCTTATTGAGGATGCTGCTGAAGCAATGGGATCTACCTTTAAAGAAAAAAATGCTGGTAGTTTTTCTAATATTTCTTGTTTTTCTCTTTATTCCAACAAAATTATCACCACTGGTAATGGCGGAGTTTTATGCACTAATGATAAAAATATTTACTATTTGGCAAAAAAAATTTCCTTTTTTGACTTTAATGAAAAAATCCATTTTAAACACAATCTTATTGGCTATAACCTTGTTCTTTCCGGTCTTCAAGCTGCTTTGGGATTATCACAAACAAAAAATTTTAAAAAAATGTTAAAAAAAAGACAGTTAGTTTTTTCTTGGTATAAAAAATTTTTAAAAAACAATCACAATATTAAGTTTATTGAGCCAATAAAAGAATGTAAACCAAATTATTGGTTCCCTGCGATAATTTTTAAAAATGAAAAGTTAAAGAAAAAAGTAATAAAGGCATTAAGTCAATTTAAAATTGAAACAAGAGATTTTTTTCTACCTATTCATATTCAGCCAGTTTATAAAAATGAATTTGAAGGTGAAAAATATCCAAACTCAGAGTATTTCTACAAACATGGCTTACTTATTCCTTCTTTTTTTGCGATAACAAAAAAAGAAGTTGGATACATTTGCAAAATTATCAATAAGATGACATAAAATGAAGACTAAAGAATATAAAAAGATGTTTTTGCTTGAATATAAGCATTTTTGGTTTTTAGGAAAAAGGGCACTGATAAAAATACTACTTGATCAACATCTGTCAAATAAAAATCTATTTATTTTAGACATTGGTTGTGGTACTGGTGGTTTAACTAAATTCTTAACCCATTATGGAAAAGTTATCGGTCTTGAAAAAAATAAATATGCCGTGAATCTTGCTAAAAAAAGAGGATTAAAAATTATAAACGGCGACGCACAAAAATTACCTTTTAAAAGAAATTCTTTCAATTTAGTTACTCTTTTTGATGTTTTGTATCATAAAAATATTAAAGATGAAAAGATGGTAATAAAAGAAGTTAATCGTGTTTTGAAAAATAATGGCTTTTTTTTAATAACTGATAGTGCTTTTAATTTTCTTAAAAGTACTCATGATCGAGCTGTTTTTGGAAACAAGCGATTTACGCTACCATATTTAAAAAATATTTTAGAAAAAGAAGGTTTTAAAATTATAAAATCATCTTATTACTTCTTTTTTCTTTTTCCTTTCATATTTATTAAACGAAAAATTTTAGACAAATTTATAAAAAATAATGATTCAGACTTAAACCAATTTCCTAAAATTATTAATTGGTTTTTAACAAAGGTGGTTTTATTTGAAGCATGGCTATTAAAATATATAGATTTTCCAATTGGTTCTTCTTTAGTAATTTTAGCTAAAAAAATTAATTAGGGTTTTATAAAAATTTATCTTTAATTTTTACTAAAACTCAAAAACCACCCCATCCCTTGCCAATAAAAAAACTAAAAACATAAATCAAATTAAACCTTTTAAAAATTTATCAACGCTTACTATTCTTAATTCGTTTTTAAAATAATCAATACCTGATTCTAAAACCACTTAATAAAAAAATAAGGAATATTTAGTCTTTTACCAAAATATAAAAGATTAGCGATATTTTCATCTTCGGCTTTTGTTTCAACCGCTAAAACTTTAGACAAAAAAGCCTTGGGCGACTCATGATGTATCAAAATTGGTAAAAAATCAAAAACCTCTCTATCAAAGCTTCCGTCTTTGGAATCGGAAAAGAAATAAATTTTAACCATTCATCTTCAAAAATCAATAAAAGATAAAATTGAAAAAATTGCTTACCAAAAAGGAATTAATGTTAACACTCTTTCGCGAATGTGACTTATCGAAAAACTTAAACAAAGTTTATCTTTTTAAGTGAGTTCTTAGTTTTAAATTGAAAGCATCTTACCGGTTTTTTCCTTTTGGGGTTTTTAGAATAAAAAGCATCTTATATAGAGGTGATTAATCACATCTCTACAAATCTAAAAATGGAAAATGCCCTTGACAAATAAATATATTTCTTTTATACTTCTAATAAAATAATATTTTATTGGAAGTTTATTTCTAAATAATATGAGTATAAATCTTTACAAATTCAATCGGCATTGGGAAAAAGGATATTATTATCCTTACCCTAAAAAAAGGAATATCTTTAAACACTTACTTGCCTCTTTAGAAAAAAGGCAGATTGTTGAAATCACTGGTTTAAGAAGACTTGGCAAAACTGTTTTGATGCTTCAACTTATCAATCATCTTTTAGAAAAAAAAGTCAACCCTTTTCACATTCTTTATTTTAGCTTTGACGAAAATCAATTATCAATTGAGGAATTAATTAATCAGTATACTTTACAAACAAATATTGACTATAAAAAAGAAAAAATATATCTTTTTCTTGATGAAATTCAAAAATTAGACAACTTTCAAAATCAAATTAAAATCTATTATGACCTTTATCCAAATATAAAGTTTTTTATCTCTGGCTCAACCAGTCTTTTTATAAGAAAAAAAACCCAAGAAAGCTTGGCTGGAAGGACAATTGGTTTTTTTGTCAAACCTCTTTCTTTTTTCGAGTATCTTGACTTTATTGAAAAAGATGAAATTCTTAAAAAACCGATTCTTTATCGATTAGAACTTGAAAAAGAATTTAACCTTTATCTTCAATCTCAATTTATTGAAACAATTAAAATGGCTTCTTTTGAAGAAAAAAGATACTATCTTAACTCAATTATTAAAAAAATTATTTTTGAAGACTTAACCATTCTTTTTAACATCAATCATCCTCAGATTTTGTATCAGATCGTTCAATATATCAGTCAAAATCCGGGTGGTGTTGTAAACAATCTTCACTTAGCCTCTGAACTTAAAGTAAGCAACAAAACCATTGGTTTGTATCTTTCTTATTTAGAAGATAGTTTACTTATAAAAAAACTTTATAACTTTTCCCGCAATTTTTTTACTTCGCAAAGAAAGTTAAAAAAATATTATCTTGCTTCACCTTCTTTATCTTTGGCATTGACTGAATTTATTGATCAAGGAAAGATTTTTGAAAATTATTTTATTTCCCAAAATGATTGGCAATATTTTTTTCGCGACCCAGCTAAACATGAGGTTGATTTTGTTGCTGTTGATAAAAACAAAAAAATTCTCCCAATTGAAATTAAATTTAAAAAAGAGATAAAAAAAGAAGATTTAAAAAACCTAATTATTTTTATGAAAAAATACCAACTTAATAAGGCTTATGTTTTTTACTACCAACCAAATCAAAAAACAATAAAAATAAACAATAAAAAAATCGTTCTTCTTCCTTATTATCAATCACATAATGATGAATAAGAAAATTTCTAAAACAAAATCAAAAATTGGAAAAATTTTATTTTCTTTCCTCAAAAACCACCTCATCCCCTGCCAATAACAAACTCTCCCAAAACCAAATAATCCATCTCCTCAACCCCAATTCTTCTACGTCATTTCCGCTTGACAACCAGCGGAAATTGCGCTAATATAGTAGGTATGTATATTCCTCGCCTTTTGGAAAAACCAATAATTAATCGGATAAAAACCGATAAAAAAGCCGTCATCATCTATGGTCCTCGTCAGGCAGGAAAAACTACTCTGGTTAATGAAATTATTAAAAAACTAAAACTTAAAACTCTATTTATAAACGCTGACCGACGAGAACATACAGAAATACTGTCGAGTCGCGACTTAACCAAAATTAAATCATTAATTTCAGGTTTTAAACTTTTGGTAATTGATGAGGCACAAAGAATTCCAGACATAGGAATTAATCTCAAAATAATGGTTGACAATCTTCCTGATCTTAGAATTGTGGCTACCGGATCATCGTCTTTTGATTTGGCAAACCGAATTCAAGAATCATTAACCGGTAGAGCCTGGTCTTATTATCTTTTACCTTTGTCTTTTGAGGAATTAATCGATTATTATTCTAAATTTAAGATATCAAAGGAGAGGTTGGAAGAGATTATGATCTTTGGCTCATATCCAGAAGTTTTTCATTATGAAAACGCGAAGCAAAAACAAGAATATTTGGAAGAACTAATCCGTTCATATCTTTATAAAGATGTTTTAGAAATTGCCACCATAAAACATTCGGAAAAAATTAGTCAATTATTACAGTTAATTGCCTATCAGATCGGGTCAGAGGTTTCCACCTCTGAAATAAGTAATACCCTTGGAATCAGTCGTGAAGCAGTTGATCGATACATTGATTTGTTGGAAAAATCTTTTGTTCTTTTTAGACTACCTGGATTTTCCAGAAATCTAAGAAAAGAGGTCTCAAAAATGGATAAAATATTTTTTTATGATTTGGGAGTACGTAATGCGATTATAAATGATTTTAAGCCAATAAAAATCCGGCCAGACAAAGGTGGAATTTGGGAAAATTTCCTTATTTTAGAAAGAAAAAAATATCTCAATAATCACCGCCTATTCTCTAATCATTATTATTGGCGCGTCCATACTGGTGGTGAAATTGATTATCTGGAAGAAAAGAATGGTAAAATAGTCGGATACGAATTTAAATTTAATGAAAAAGTTTCAAAACCTCCACCAACTTGGACTAAATATTATTCTGAAGCCGAATATCATACTATTAATCTTAATAACTATCTTCAGTTTATCAGTCGGTTTTAGACAATAAAACTTCTCCCAAAACCAAATAATCCATTTTGGTTTGCTTTTAAGTCTAGCCGCCACACCTCTAAGGTGTAAAATTTGTTATTAAATTAAACTCGGCAACAAAAGTATAAGTTGTAAATCTAAGTAGGTTGGCTATACATTCAGTCCAATGACTCAACTAAATGTAAACACCACTTGACAAATAGTATTACTTTTTGTAAACTACAATTATGATTTACCCTCGTAAATTAAAGAAAAAAATCTTGAAAGAATTTTCAAATGATTTAACTATTGTGATTACTGGTATGCGTCGAGTTGGTAAAACTTTCCTTTTGCGCGATTTGTTTAATGAGGCTAAAACAAAAAACAAAATTTTTCTTGATCTTGAAAAACCAGAAAACAAGCAGATATTTTCTGAAACAAACTATGAGGTAATTATTACCAATTTAAAACTGCTTGGGCTTGACTTTGTTGAAAAAAAACCGGAAGAAGATAATAAAAAAGAAAAACGGGCTTGGGTTTTTTTAGATGAAATTCAATGTTTAAAAAATATACCTTCGGTTATAAAATATCTTTCTGATCACTATGAAGTAAAATTTGTTGTCACCGGGTCAAGTAGCTACTATCTAAAAAACTTATTTTCTGAATCCCTTTCTGGAAGAAAAATAATTTTTAATCTTTCGCCTTTAGATTTTGGTGAATTTTTAGTTTTTAAAGGTAAAAATAATCTTCCAAAAGCTTATTCTTTAAAAGAACTCACTAAATTTAATACCCAAATGATTTATTCTTTGTATCAACCATTATTTATTGAATATTTAAAAACCGGTGGCTTTCCGCAAGTGGTTTTAACCACCTATCCGGAAGAAAGAACCGCTCTTCTCTATGATATTCTTTATTCTTACATCACAATTGATGTTAAAACGCTAGCTGATATCAAAAAAAATAACGAGTTGGAAAAACTTATTCGATTGCTACCAAGCCGGATTGGTCAAAAGTTGGATATCTCAAAAATCTCATCAGAAATCGGTCTATCAAGACAAACCGTTAATAATTATTTAAATTTTTTAGAAAATACTTTTGTTATAAAAAGAATACCGCCCTTCTCCAAAAGTCCAGATAGGGAAATAAGCTCTGTCCCTAAGATCTATTTTATCGATGTTGGTTTAGGTTCGACTCTTTCTAATCTTTCCGATGGTCAACGGTTAGAAAACTGTGTTTTTTCTCAATTATCAAATCATTATCATCTCAACTATTATCAAAAAAAGTCGGGGGTAGAAATTGATTTTATTCTTGATAAAAAAATCGCCATTGAAGTAAAAACTTTTGCCACCCCATCTGATTATAGAAAGCTTTATTTTTTAGCCAACATTTTAAATATTAAAGAATTTTATTTATTTAGCCAAACTATCGGCAAAGAAAGAAATGACAATATTCTACCGGTTTTCCTTTTGGGGTTTTTAGAATAAAGAGTTGTTTTCCCCACTTGTCTTGGGCCGCTGACCAAAACAATTTTTTCTTTAAGATCGGAACAATTTGTTCGGTTAGATAGCGTTTAATCATATGATTTTTTTATACCATATTTAAAAAAATTGTCAATTTTTTTGATAGCGGTCAAAAAAATCATATTATTACTCACAGAGGTAGAAATTTTATAGATTCCTGACTAAACCTACCCTTCGAATCGGAGGGCAAGGAATAACAAAAAGATCGCTACACCAACCTCCTCTCGACCGCGTCAGTCGAAAAATCATGGATAGAATGATCTTTAAATTATTCACACCCCCTCCAAAAGTTTAGAAACTTTTATTCTTAATCCTCTTGCAATCTTTACAAGAACTTTAAACGAAGGGTTGGCTTTTCCGTTTTCAATTCTGGCAATGTAAGTTCTATCAACATCGCAAAGTGAGGAAAGATCATCTTGGGAAAGGGATTTTTGTTTTCTTATCTTTACCAGTTTTTCTCCCAAGCGTTGGTAAACAAAATTACCCTTCATTTTAATAGATACCATACAAAAACACTTTTTGCTTTTCTATAGACGATAGGCGACAAAATAAAGGTTTTAGATTGTTAAAAAAGGATAAAAAAATAAAAGGATAACCAATGAAAAAACCGGACATATTTTTATTTTCTTTACAAAATTGTCCAAAATAAAAATTAACTTGATACATCAAGTAAAATCTAAAAATAAAAGGCTCAACAAGAAGTTGATAAGTTTGAATTAGAGAAAAAATTATCCGTTTCTGAGGAGATTCGCTATATTATTTCCTTTACAAATTCAAAAATTATCTCGGCTAATTTTTGATGACCTAAAGGATTAATTGCTTTTACTCTTTCAAAATAATAACTTTGATTTTGGGGAAAGTCTTTTGGATTTAAAAGATAAACGTTTTTATGGCTTAAAAGTTCTTCTTTGGCAAAATCAGGAATCTCATAAAGACTAACAAAAACAACTGGGCCATGATATAACTCAAAAAATTCTTTAATTTTCTCTTTTTGATAACCATCAACATTAATTTTTTCCTCTTTAACTTTTTTTTGATACTCTTCCCATGCCAAATCCCAAGAAGGAAAGTATTTTCCTTGTTTTTGATATTTTTTTAATTCTTCTTTTGACTGAGTAATCCACCTGTATTTTTCAGTCAATGGCAAAAAAATTTCATTGATTCTTGAAAAATCGTTGTTCATCCAAATGACTAAGTCGGGTTTATAATTTACTCCCTGTTTTCTAAAGCGCTCAACCTGATACGCTAAATCAAAACTATGATAGGCTAAATTGATAACCTCAAATTTTTTATATTTTTTTTCCTGTTCTTCATTTAACAAATCTTCTAATTTTTCAGCCCAATTATCTTTGGTATTTACCAAAAACCCAAAGGCATTGCCGTCACCAATAACAATTATTCGAAAAACATCTTTTGGTTTTTTTATTTGGTAGTCAAATCGTTCATTAAAACCGTCATTGTTTAAAGTATAGGTTGCTTGATAAGGGTTGTTTTTATTAGTTTTTTCAATCCCTTTTTTCTCCGGGGCAGAATAATAATGATGGCGACAATAAAAAATATTTTCATTAAAACAAAATTTATAAACCTCATCCTCAAAGCTTTTATTCATCCAAAAAACAGTTTTTAAATCATAAAAAAACTTTGAAAAATAATAATCAGCTTTTTTCTTCCCCTCAACTTCTTTTTTCAACTCATAAGTTTTTTTTAAGGAATCAAAAGGAGGAAAGCGATTATTATCGGTTAACTTTTGGGTAAAAAAAAGCGCCTGTTTTTTTTCACCTAAATTTTCATAAAAATTAGTTAAAAAAGTTAAAGCCGAAAAAGAAAAAGATGAGTTTTTATAATAACTTTCTGCTATTTTTTTAGCCGCAATAATTTCTCCTTCATTTGTTTTTTGACTAATCAATTCTTGATATGCTTGATGATTAAAAGGGAAAAAATAAAAACCCAACTTTGGTAATCCAAGTTGAGTAAAAATTAAGCCGTTAATTTTTAAAAAAAGAAAAATTAAAGTAATTAAAGAAAAGATTGAATAAAGATTGGTCAATTTTGCCTTTTTCTCTTTAATCGATAACCCCAAAACTAGAAACCAAAACAAAAATAATCCATAAATAGAATAGGTATAGTCAGTTAAAAAGTTTAAGCTTAAATAAAAAAATAAAAAATAAATCGGCTTTTCTTGATAGTTAATTTCTTTAATAATTAAAATAACAAAAAATAAAAATAAAAAAAACCCAAAAATACCCACCTCCGCAAGTAAAGTTAACGGTAAATTTAAAGCGGAAGAAACCTGACTTAAGTTTTGGCTGACGTATTTTTGGGAGGGATAAATATAATTTCCCAAACCCCAGCCAAAAAAAGGTCTTTCTAAAAATCCTTTAATTCCTTGAGAAAAATACTCGGGCCTTCCCGAAAAAAAACTACGTGGCTCAAAATTAATTATTTTTTGGAATAAAAGCGGTAATTGATCTAAAGGTTTTATTTGATAAATCTCTCTTTGAGTTAAAACAAAGACTAAAAAAACTCCGATTAACAAACTTAAACCAAATTTTCTCTTTTGATGATTAATATTTTTGTTTTTTAAAAAAATAAAACTAGCAATAATCAAAAAATCTAAATAAGCTGAACGGGAGAAAGAAAAAATAAAAAAAGGTAAAAAAAGAAAAAAAGTCAGTAAATCAATTTTGTCTTTTCTATTAATCCAATCATAAAAAAGCCAAATCAAAGGTATTCCCAAAAAATCACCCAAATGATTATGATTGGAATAAAGAGGAAAAACTAGTTGATAAGCTGTTGGTGAAAATATTTCTTTTGGCAAAAGCGAAAGCAAACAAAAACCTCCTCCCAAAAAAATTAAGATTTTTTTTAAATTTTTTAAAATTTTTTCTTTTTCATTAAAGGCAATTATTAAAACAAAAAACGAGGCGATATAAAAAAATAGATGATTGATGGTATTTATTCGATCAGAAGAAAAATAAAAAGAGAAAAAGGAAAAAAGAATAAATAAAAAGTAAGAAATAAAGATTTTTTTTGGCAAAAAGATCGTTTCTTTTTTAAACTCTTTTTCAAGATAATAAAAAGCGGGAATTAAAGAGTAAATAAAAAAAACTAACTCGCGATTTAAAATCGCTACCCCCTCAAGAAAAAAAATTAATAAAAAAAAATAAAAACTTATCATATTGACTTGAAAAAAAATCTCTGTTATTCTAATTTTAATGAAAAAAATTTGGTTTTATTTGCTGTTTTTGATTTTTATTCTTTTTCCTTTTTCTGTCTTTGCTGGTCATGCTTGCAATCAAAGATGTGGTGGCGCCGCTGATATTACATGTAGTGAAACAACTGGAACATTAAGTTATAATCAAGGAAGTTGTAATTCAGGATTAGCTTGTTATTCGGGTGCTGGTAATGTCTGTCGCAATCCTTATTGTCCAACTAGAACTGATTGTAATTGTCCAAATTTTACCATCCAAGGCTTTAAACAACCCAATTGGTCTCCTTTTTCTGGCCAAACTATTTCTTTAGATGGAGGAAGTCCAACAACTGATCAACCCTATTTTTTTAGAAACGTAGCCGCCAATACTATTCATCGAGTTTCCGCCTCTTCACCTCCCGGTTCATCGGTTGGATATACTCTTTGTTATAATAATATAAATTGTCACTCCAATCCTCCAACTTCTAGAAGTTTTGTTTATATATGTACTAATAATCCCGGAACCACTAATTATGCTGATCT